>Ga0187891_1000499_pt1 | contig 39324 bp, 31 predicted proteins | sample June2016WEW_21_4_FD_132990 | JGI IMG/M metagenome (GOLD analysis project Ga0187891, IMG submission 132990) | Peatland microbial communities from SPRUCE experiment site at the Marcell Experimental Forest, Minnesota, USA - June2016WEW_21_40 | ecosystem: Environmental > Terrestrial > Soil >... | reverse complement strand
GGCGTGGATTGGCTCCCGGCTCATAGCGTCACGGGCACGCTCAGCCCGTCGTATGCCAGGCTCACGTTCGCAGGCAGCTTGCGGTTGGTTTCCTCATGGCCCAGGTCGTGCGCGATGTGCGTGAACCACGTTTGCTTTGCGCCGATGCGCCGCGACCATTCGAGCGACTGCTCCACGGTGGAGTGGCTGGGGTGGGGCGCGTGGCGCAACGCCGAGATCGCCAGTACCTCAACGCCCTCAAGCAGCGCGAAGCTTGCCTCTGGAATCGCGCTCACATCGGTCATGTAAGCTGCGTTGCCAATGCGATAACCCGAGATTGGTTGCTCGCCGTGCAACAGCGGAATGCGCACGAAATCGACGCCATGCACCAGGTTGCGCTCGCCAAGCGGGATGAGTTCCACGCGCGCACGCGTGGGATAAGTAGCCTGCGGTGAAAACGTGTAGGCAAAGGTGCGCTTGAGAACCTCAGCCGCCTCGCGATCGGCATAGAGCGGAATCGGTCCGCCCCTCTTTAAGGCAATAAAGCTCAACGGGCGAAGATCATCCATCCCCAGAATATGATCGGCGTGCGCGTGCGTATAGAAGACGGCGTCCACATGCGTCAGCCTCGCGCGCAGCGCCTGCTCGCGGAAGTCCGGGCCGGTATCGATCACGACAATTCGCTCGGTTTCGGTTGAGGGTTCCTTCCAGCGAAGCAGCACCGAGGGCCGCAGCCTGCGGTCGTGCGGATCCGGCGACGTGCACACTGCGCACTCGCAGGCCAGCGTCGGAACCCCCATCGAGGTTCCCGTTCCCAGAAATGTGAGCATACCTTGCATTTCAGGCTGCCAGCTTCTAGCTCCTAGCCTCTAGCTCCTAGTTACAGACCGCACCGTGCTGATGATGAGCCGAAAGGTTCTCACCACCGCGAACCAGACAATTGAATTGATGGCAATAACAGCCATCACGGTGAGCAGGTCTGTTACGACCCCCCATAGATGATTTTTCCAGAACAATTTCTCGATTAGCCAGCTTCCCAAAAAGTCTCCGGGAAACAGTGTGATGAATCCCGTCCCCCAGAGCAACGCGCCAGCCGACGAATAAGGATGATGCGAGAACCAAAAGCACAAAAACCCTAAAATCTGCACCGAGGCGAAGATGGTGAGCACTATGCGCTTCTTCATGCAGCTCCCCTACGACGTGATGCCGATGATGATTGAGTTTCCGGTCAACAATTGAAAGCTAGGAGCTTGAAGCTAGTAGCTAGAAGCTGTTTCTGTCACTTCTTCGCCGGTGGCGGGGGCGGCACGCTGGGCGCGCTCATCATACTGGTCAGCTCCAAAAAGGCCATTCGCGCCTCGAAGAGCACGGTCTGCAGCATGCGATCTTCGTCGGGAGTCAGGTTTCCCCGTGTCTTTTCCGCCAGAATCCCCAGCAAATCGATGGTTGCTCGCGCGCCCATGATGTCCACCCGGGGGCGCTGGCCGTCCTGCGTGCCGGCCCCCATCTGCAGCATCGCCGTCACGTAGAACTGTTGCACCAGGTGCTCAAATCCCATCGGCGGCTGCGGACCGGCGGCAGGATTCTGGGCGCGAATCAAATCCTCCAGCCGTTGCGCTGACGCATCGTACGCGGCCTTCTGCTCGTGACTCTCCGCGGCGGTCGGCGCAGGTGGCAATTCGTCCATCAGCCCCGGCTCTTCCTTTGCCGGTGCAGCTTCCTTTGCCTCCTCGCGCCGCGCTTCATTCACCACCAGGCGCGGGCCAGGGGTAGGCTCTGCCGGGGCCGCCGGAGCCGATTGTACCGGCTCCTCAGGCGCCGGATGCGCGTTATCCTTCTCTTCCTCCGCCTTGATCTTGCGGCGGTCGATCACTTCGAACTTTGGCGTATCGCTCATATCTTCAGTTTCTCATCCCCACGGCCAATTGCTCCGCCGTGTCCCTCCATCCAGACCCGCTTCGCTCATTGGCGCGGCGGCCCGCCTGTCTTTCCTCGCGTTGCTACAACCGTTTCTCGCCCAGCTTTGGCGGGGCTTCCAGAATGCGCGCCGTTCCCTCGAGAGCTCCCGCCTTGTAACCGAAGACCTGGCTGCGCGCCTCAGCCTCCGAACGTATCGTGCCCAGCGCAAAAACGCGGCGTCCGGCGGTGAGCGCCAACTCCGCTGCGCTGGTAATCTGCCCGGCAGCAGTTCCATCCCCGGCGGCAGCCCCGACTTTGATCGTCAACTCCGCGCCATTCTGGGGCACAGGGCCCGAAAGCTCGAGCGGCCGCAGATGCCGGTGCACGTTGCCGCGCGACCGGATGCGCTCCACAATCTCCTGGCCCAGGTAACAGCCTTTGGCAAAGTGCAGCGCCCGCACCTGCGATGTTTCCTGCGGCAGGTCGCGCTCCACCATGTCGATCCCGTATGCGGGAATCCCCTCGGCGATTTGAAACGCCTCAAGCGATGCGCAGCCGACGGGCGTAGCTCCGCCCGTGCGCAGGCACCCCCATAGCTTCGCCAGCCCGGCCGACGGCAGCCAGAGCTCATAGTGCTGCACCAACACGCCGTAGCTGCGCAGAATTCTCACGTCCCAGCCGTTCCAATTCACGCTGGTTCCGGCCATCGCGCTTCCAATCACCGGCAGTCCCACGCGCTCCAGCACCTCCCCGGCCTGCGGTCCAGTCAGTCCGACTGCCGTCTCCGAGCCGGCCTCTCCCACCTGCTCTTCTCCGAGCGGAACCAGCTCCACATCGTCCATGATGATGAACTTGTTCAAGTGGGCCAGCAGTTTTTCGAACTGATCGGCCGCAATCTCCAGCTCCAGCTCGGACTCGCCGGCAAACGGCGTCCCCAGCAAGCGGTCGCCAACCAACGACGTAGGGCCCGCAGGAATCCGACGCTGCGGCGAGGCCTCCTCGCCGCCTCGCCACACAGTCAGGTCGCCCTGAATGTGGCCTTGCGCGTTCAGCACCAGGTTCCAGGCGCCGGTGTTGGGAAAGAGGTCGTTGACGGTGTTGGTCACCATCCCACTCAGCCAGCGGAAGCGGTCGGCCCCGCGGACGGCCACTCGGCGCATCCAGCCCAGATCGTGGATGGCAGCCCCGAAGGCCAGCGCCGCCGTTTCCACTTCCGGCGCGTCCAACTCTCGTGGGGTCAATACCCCACGGTAAACGGTGAGTTCGTGCGGCGTCCGTCCGGACTCGAGCATGGCGGCCAGCGCGGTGGCCTGCAGGTTTTGGGCTAGATCGGTCTCAGACATGGGAAGTTTTCCGCGGTCCGGCGCAGGATTTTCTCTCTAAACTTGGCGTCAAACCGCATCCTGATTATAGCCTTGAAGTGAAAAGCTGGAATTCTGGCCCGGGAACCCGGAATTGCACCCAATCCCAGAGGGAGAACCATAGGCAGAATTGATGAGGAATCAGCAAGCGAAATCGTTCCAGATCCGGCGTCGGGGAGTCCCAGCCCTCCTGCTCTGCCTGGCGGCCACGACGGCCGCATGGTCACAGCAGTCTGCTCCCGCGCCCCAGCCGGCTCCGCCCGCAGCAGCAGCAAAGCCCTCCGCGAACAGTCAAAACACAAAATCCGCGACAAAGATTACGCCCGAGCAGGCCCAGCAACTCTTCGCCCTTGTCGACGAGCTCATCAAATTTTCCTCCCAGGAGACCGGCCTGCCCGTCAAAAGCACCGTCAAGCGCACCCTCATCACCCGCACTGCTGTAGAAAGTTATCTCGACGAGAAGTTCAACGAAGACGAGGGCGCCAAGCGCTTGCAGCGTGACGAGATCGTGCTCAAGAAATTCGGCCTGCTCGACCGCGACTTCGAGCTTAAGCCTTTTCTGCTGGCGCTCTTGAAAGAACAGATCGAGGCCTACTACGACTCCAAAACCAAGACCGTCAACCTGCTTGATTGGGTCGATCCCGAAGAGCAAAAGCCGGTGATGGCCCACGAGCTGACCCACGCGCTCCAGGATCAGCACGCCGACCTGGAAAAATGGGACGACCAAACTCCCGACGACGTCTCGCACGATGCGGCGGGCGATCAGGATCATCTGGCCCGCGACGAGATGGACACGGCGCGCGACGCAGTGGCGGAGGGTCAAGCCACGGCCGTGATGATGGACTACATTCTCAAGCCGCTGGGCAAGAGCCTCGTCAAGGATCCCGAGGTGCTCGATGTCGTCCGGTCGCAGATGAACTCCACCGAAGACTCACCCGTAATGGCCCGCGCGCCCCTTCTGCTCTCGGAATCGATGCTCTTCCCCTACCGCGAGGGCCTCAGCTTCGAGCAGGACATCTGGATGGATCAGGGTCAGACCGCAGCCTTTGCCGGCGCGCTCGACCGCCCGCCCACGTCGAGCTGGGAGATCATCAATCCGCGCGTCTATGAGCAGAAAAAAATCCCCGCGATTCCCCTGCTGCCGAACATTCATCCACTCGTCGATCCGCTTTACGCGCCTTACGACATCGGCCAGATCGGCGAGCTCGACGTGCACATCATCACCGAGCTCTTTGGCGGCGACAATGCGTCCCGCGACCTGACCCCGGCCTGGGATGGCGGGCTCTACTGGGCCGGCCAGTTGCGCAGCGCCACCACCCCCGCGGAGCAGGCCAGCACCAAATCCATCGGCCTCTTTTACCTTTCAGTCTGGAAAAACGCCGACTCCGCGCAGGTCTTCACCAAGCTCTACTCAAAGAATCTCGCCCGCAAATACTCGAGCGTTCAGTTGCAGACCTCCGCTGATCTCTCCGCTCCTGCCGATGACGGATCGGTCGAGCAGCTTTTCTCCACCGACGAAGGCCCGGTCGTGATCACTACTCGGGGCAAGCTGGTCTTCGTCTCGGAAAGTTTCCCGCTGCCGCTGGCGCGCAAGCTCACTTCCCTTATCCTCGATGCCCAGGGCGGCGGCGCGATGCGCATGACGTCGATTCCCCCAGCGAGCGCTGACCGGGCCTTTGCGCGTCGCTCTGCAGAGCGTGGGACTGTCGCTACCGGCGAACCCACATCCCTCTCGGGCGATCTCGTCCGTTTCTTCGGCGATTGCGGCGTGATGAAGGCCGCGGTGGACGCCCAATTAAGAGCCATCGAAAGATAAGTCACAGCGTAGTTAATCGTCCGTAAGTCACGGCCCATTTTCCAGAGTGAGTGGAAAAGCTGTCTCAAACTTCGCTAGCCCACTGCCGCATTCGATCTCTCCGCCGCGTTATGATGAAAAGCCGGAAGGCGCTCCGCGCTTTTGAGTTCTGAAGCCGCTTTCGGCTCAACGAAGGAGATGTGCACGTGCAAGGCAAGCTCGAACTCATGATGGGACCTATGCGCAGCAATAAAACCGCGGAGCTGCTGCGCCGCGCCGATATGCGCCGTCAGTACGCCAAGCAATACGTCATGGTGCTCAAGCCCAGTGACGACACTAAGGGTGGTCCCGGCGTCGTCGAAAGCCGCAATCCCAACGGCGGCGGCAAAATGAGCGCCGTCGAATTCAAGACCAGCGACCCGTGGGAGGTGCTGCGCTCGATACGCGATACCGAGCAGAAGATCGGCAAACGCGTTGAGTGCATCGCCATCGACGAAGGCCAGTTTGTCGATCAGCTCTTCCTCTTCGTCAAGCACCTGCTCGACGCCGGTCACGACGTTCTGGTCGCCGGGCTCGATCTTGACTTCCGCGCCATGCCCTTCGGCGAGATGCTCAACCTCACCTGGCTGGTGAACGCCTACGGCGGCAGCATTACTGAGTGCATGGCCTACTGCAGTTGCGGGGCCCGCGCCCTCTACTCGCAGCGCCTGATCGACGGCAAGCCGGCGCCATTCGACAGCCCCATCAAAATGCCCGGAGACTCCTACGAGCCGCGCTGCTCACAGCACTTCGTTCTCCCCGGCCGCGCGCATTAGAATTGGCCATCGATCACTCACAGGTCGGATGGGGTCAGCGGCAAATACACACTTCGGTCTCATGTCCGTCACATTCCGCATTTCAAAACGTCTGGCACGGTTGCCGTGAAGATAACATCCGTGCCTTACGTCGCCGCGCTCATGGTGGCGGCCTCCAGAAGGATCGCGCGGGGAAACAGAATATTGTTTTCCAGATGAATATGCTGGTGAAGGTCCTGTTCAAATTCCTTCAGGCCGTCGTAGAAGGCATGATAGGTGGGACAGGCGCCGGCGGGCGTGGTGAAGTGATCGCTCAAGCGGTCAATATCGGCAAGGAGTGCGCCCGCGGCATCGTGCTCGCTGGTCATCATCGCGATGGGGTTGGCCACGGTGCCGAAGCATGCATCGGGAATCGCGCCACCAAAGGCCATTGCGGCTTCGAGGACGGCAACGTAGGGAAACAGGACGTTTTCTTCTTTTGCGAGATGGTGGGTCAGCTCGTGATCCAGTTGCGCGATTATTTTCTGGAGAGCGGGCAAATGGGGCTGCGTATCGCCATGACGATTGACGACTCGCTGCGCCAGCGCCGCCAGGCGCGGAAGTTCCGCCTTCACATACGAATGATGTGTCGCTACAATATGCTCGATGAGCGCCTGCAACGGGGACTGCGACCAGTCGACCGGCAAAGACGCGGCGGCGTTTGCCGCGGAATCGAGCGCTGCCTGGACTGCGTCGACGGAAACACCACGGGCGATGCAGGCTTCGGCAAGAGATTTGCGCCCGCCACAGCAGTAGTCGATGCCGAAAAGCTCGAAGACGCGAATGGAATGGGGTTGCTCAAGGGCAATCTCACGAACGGTCTTTGTAGCAGCGATCATGTTTGACTCCTTTGGGCACCTTAGAAGGTCTGCGGGCAAAGCGCAGCGACTTTAGTCACAAAAAGCGACCAATCGGCGGCGCTCGATATTGGCTGCGCTGCTAGACTTTTCTGCATGGACAATGGACGCATCGATCTGGCCGCGGCTCTGGAGAAAACAGCGCTGCTTTCAAGCCTCTCTCGTGAGGAGTTCCAATGGCTGGCGGCACGGACCGTGCGCAGGCAATTCCGGAGCGGGGAACTGCTGTTTTCTGAGGATGATCCCTGCCATGGACTGCACATCATCGTACGCGGCAAGGTGCGCATCTTCAAGACTTCGGCCAATGGGCGTGAGCAGGTGCTCGCCATGAACCAGGCGGGCGAGTCGGTGGCGGAGCTGCCGGTCTTCGATGGGGCCGCTACCCGGCCTCTGCGATCGCGGTTGAGGACGTTGAGATCGCTTTCATTTCACGCCAGGATTTTCACGCTTATTGCATGGACCACCCCGAGGTGGCGCTCAAGATGCTGGCAGTGGTGGGCGCGAGGCTGCGAAGGCTGGTGGGCATCATCGAAGAGCTATCGTTCACTACCATTCGCCAGCGGCTTATCTCAGTGCTTCTGCGCCTCGCGGAAACCGAGAGCAAACAGACCGCGCGCGGAATTGAGTTTCAGTTGCCAGTCAGCCATCAGGAGCTGGCCAGTCAGCTGGGAACGGTCCGCGAATTGATCTCTCGCAACCTGATGCGCTTACAGGCCGAGGGCCTGCTCGAAGTAGACGCACGACAGATCGTACTGATAGACAAGGACGGCCTGAGCGCTCTGCTGACGGCAGAGCAGTAGCGGATGGTCAGTGGCCATAGCTGTTCGCGTCGGGCACCAGCCGCAGGTAAACCCCCCGAGGAATCTCGGTCTGCCAATGGCCGGTGGCGCGTGCCGCGCCGATCAATCCGAAAAACAGGAGGGCAAGCATTGCGGCCGCAAGGCGAGGACTTACTGCGCGGTACCGCCAGCGGGCCGCAGTCTCCTCAGGCGCCGGGCTTTGAGGAGTCCGGAACCTGCGCGGTGGCAGTGAGAGCTGCAGTGCATCTTGCGCCGGACAAACAGTCACGCACTCCATGCAGCCGGTGCACTCTACGGAACGGATCTGCACCAGACTGTCTACGGGCAGATGCGACGGGCAGGCCTTGTTGCACTTGCCGCAATCGATGCAGGCTTGCGCATCGCGGCGGATCTTGATCGGGCTCAAAGTTGAGACGATCCCCATCAGCGCGCCGTAAGGGCAGAGAAAGCGGCACCAGAAGTTCTGGATCAGGACTGACAGCACCAGGAGTGTTGCAATCACCGCGATTCCCAATGTACCGATAAAACGAAAGAAGTTGAGCATCTTGACGTCTGCAATGACGCCGAAAGGGGACGCAAGAAAATCGCCCAGTTCCTGCGCGGACATGGTGAAGACAACGAACAGGAAGAAAGCGAGCAGCAGGTATTTGAGGCTGCGCAGCCGAAGATCGAGCCACCGCGGCAGGATTAGACTCCGCCGAATCAGCTTGCCGCCGAGCTTCCATAGATACTCCGAAACTGTGCCGATCGGGCAGAGCCAGGAGCAAAACGATTTCTTCACCAACAGGCTGGACAGGAGAAAGACGCAAAGCAGAACCATTGCCGAGGGATGGATCGGCGGAATCGTCCGGGTGACAAGAAAATACCTCAGGTTCATTAGACCGGCGATCGGCAGCCAGCCGTCCACCCCTGCAGGCCGCTCGACGTAAACCGAACTGCCCTGCCTCTCGAAATAGCGGACCCAAAAAGTGAACTGAACTGCGATCCAGACATTGAGCAGAAGAAAGGCAAATTGTACAGCGCGCCGAGCTTGCTGCGAGCGGTCGGGTGTTAATCTGCGGACGAAAAGCTTCTTCTGCTTTCGAGAAGCGTTCCCGGTCGTTGCTGCTTCGCTCGCGGACCCGGTCATGGTCAACATGGCTCCCTTCTACGACTCAAGTTACCCGGCTTAACGAGGCCCGAATAGGACTTAAGTCACAGCGCCCATGACCTGCTCTGTGCAAACCTGACAATCAGATCGAAAGTCACGATGCGAGAACAAGCCATCCCGGCCAGGACCAGGGAGCCAAATCAAAATGGTTGGTTCCTGCCGCGCGAGCACGGCGCAACGGCAATGCTGTTCACCCCCATTATTTGTGCCGCTGTTCTCGCCCGCGAATGGCGCTTCAGCGAGCTTGCCACGGTGGTGGCCGCATTCGCGGCTTTGGCCGCCAAAGACCCGCTCGTGGTGTTGGCCCGGCAGCGCATTGTCTGGAAGAATCGCCGCCCGGAAACAACCGCCGCTGCAAAGTGGTTTGCCGCCTGGACCGTCATCCTTATCCTCAGCGGCGTTGTCCTCCTGCTCAGGTGGCCCCTCAAGGCCATCGTGGCAATGGGCCTGGGTGTCGTCATCTTTTCAGCCCTGGCCGTAGCCGTCAATGTCAAGAATCGTCAGCGCTCGACCATGTTTCAAATTGCCAGCGCGGCAGCACTCACATCCAGTTCGCTGGCCGCCTCCCTGTCGGCAACCGGGGCCATTGCGCCCTGGTGCTGGTGGCTTTGGCTCTTGTTGGCCATGCAAGCTACCGCGGGAATCCTGGTGGTCCATGCTCGGCTCGACGCGCGTATCGCCTTGCGCGGGACTACACCCGCAAGTCATCAATTCCGGCGTGCGGCTATGGTCGCTCTGGTCGTCCTCGCCGGCGCCGCAGTTACTGCCGCGACCCTGCGCCGAGGCTGGATTGCACTTGCGCTGCTAACGGTTGTGATGGGCTACTGGTACGATCTCCGCCGCCAAAGGAACCGAGAGGATCTGCAGCTTTCACTCAAGAAGGTTGGCCAACGGGCACTGGCGCTTTCCTCTCTTTATGCAGGCTTGCTCGTCCTGGGATTCTGGTAAGCAGACGCGATTACGCCTGGATTACCAACCATGCGAAAGTCCCAATAGAACTCGCAATGCTCAATTCCAACTCTGGCGAACGGATCTGACCGCTAAAAGGACGGCGTTGATGGAATCTCACGGATAATTGCTTGTAAATGAGTTAAAGAGTGCCGGGGGTCGGACTGCCGGTTCGTGTTGATTCTCAACAAATTATTGAGAATATTAGACGCTCGAAACGATCAAAACGCAGGAAACGCGGTCGTTGAGCACGTTACAAGGACACGGAATTTCAGACGAAACGGGAATCGCGCTCAGTCGTTCTTCGATCCGGGGAAACGGCGGACCGGCTAACCAAGCGCTCTTGTATTTCAACTCCAGTTGCGGGTTACTTCCGGATTGCCGGTTATCCGGAGATTACCCCGGGAAAGTTCTCCGTAAACGGGCTTCGGCTCCGCAACGAGCATGTCACTTGCGCGGCACCTCGCTGATGCTGCGGTCGGAGAGTTTGATTACGTTTGTCTGCCGACCACCCAGATCATCTCCATAGTTGTCCCTTTGGCCATCGGCAAGTTTAGCTCACGATGTTGCCATGGAATCAAACAGCAACAACGTCTATGTCCTTTGTCTCGAGCTTCCGCTGGAGGTTCACTTCCTCTACTGGCTGGGCGCCGTCTACGCCATGCGCGAAGGTGTGCGGTCAGTCTCGACGAGGGCTACCGCTTCGCCTTGCTGATGAGATCATGCATACCCTCACTCTCAGCTGGTCAAAGGTACACGCATTTCCACGCTACGGCGACACCCGAATGAACAAGGGATATGGTGATTGCGGCAAATAATTCTGCTCATTCCAGCGGAATTCTGGTTAATACTTTAGAGGAACCGTCCGGAGGTCGCCCCGATGATGAAGTTGCGTTGCTCGCGCAGAGAGTTTCTTGGCGTCGCAGGAATGGCAGCCGGCGCCGCCATTGCGCAGCCTGCCCTGGCGTCAATCATACCGGCGCCATCAAGCCGCGTAGCCATTGGAATCTGTCCTGAATACGACCGGCAGGTTTCTGACGTACTTTCCGCCATGTTCGACCAGCTCGGCGGGCTGCAAAAGCTTGTCCGGGGCAAGACGGTGGCTATCAAGTTGAACATGACCGGCGGGCCAGACGCCAAACTGAACTACATGCCCAACCAGATGACCCATTGGGTCCATCCACAAGTCATCGGGTCATTGATCTCGCTCCTGGGCAGTGCCGGAGCACAGCGAATCCGCCTGCTTGAAAGCTCCCCGAACAGCGGCAAGCCGCTTGAGGAGTTCATGATCTCTGCGGGCTGGCAGCCGAAGGACTTTTCGAGCGCTGCGGCGCGCGTCGAGTTTGAAAACACGAACTTCCTCGGCAATGGAAAGACGTACGCTCGATTCATGGTTCCGGGCGGCGGTTTGATGTACGCGGGCTACGATCTGAATCACTCCTATCTCGATGCGGACGTCTTTGTTTCACTGGGCAAGCTGAAGGAGCACCGCACAGCGGGCGTTACGCTGTCGATGAAGAACTGGTTTGGCATCACGCCATGCACCATCTATAGCCGCGAGGCGCCTGAAAACGAACCAAGCATTATTCCGATGGGATTCCGTGAGCCTATGCATTCCGGGTCGCGCGTGCCGCCCAGGAGCGCGCCCCAGCCTGTGGCCGAATCGAAAGATCCGGGCTTTCGTGTGCCGCGCGTCACCGCCGACCTGGTGGCGGCCAGGCCCATTCACCTCGCGGTGATTGACGGAATCTACACGATGACCGGAGGCGAATTGCCCAATCAGCAGCGCAACTGGATCCATCGGCCGGTTCACCCCGGGGTGTTGATTGCAGGAATGAACTGCGTCTCGTCTGATGCTGTAGCCACAGCGGTAATGGGACTGGACCCCATGGCTGATCGCGGTGCTCCTCCCTTTGAAACCTGCGACAGCACACTGCGGCTCGCTGAGCACCTGGGCGTAGGCACACGCGACCTGACGCGTATCGAGGTTGTGGGCACACCGATTGCCAAGGCGAGATTCAAGTTCCCGACTCTGACGCAGTTAACAACGTAGCGCGACTCGCGGCCGGTCAGCTAAAGAGCGCGTCGTCCCACGACTGCGGTTCGTCCCACATCGGTGTGGGTTCAAAGTAACCCGTTCCTGGCTTGAGATGACGCTTGAGCTCGTCATCGTTCAGCGCAATTCCGAGGCCGGGGGTATCGGGGACGCGGATATAACCCTTGTCGATGATCGGCTTTCCCACTCCAGTGACGAGGTCCTGCCAGAAGGGCACGTCGAGCGAATGGTTCTCGAGCGCGAGGAAGTTGCGCGTGGCCGCAGCGCAGTGGACGCTGGCCATGCAACTGACAGGAGTTCCTGCAAAGTGCATGGCCATGGGTACGCCATACCTGAAAGCCATATCACCGATGTGGTGGGTTTGCAGAATTCCGCCGGAGGTGGCGAGATCGGGATGAATCTTGTCCACGACGTGCTCTCTGCATAGGGTCTCGAAATCCTCAATCCTGTAAATGTCCTCACCGGTGAGCGTCGGTGTCGGGCTCTCCTGCGTAATCTCTTTGAGCAGATCGGTGTAGTACCACGGAATCACATCTTCCATCCACTCAAGATTGAATTTCTCATATGCCTTGCCAAGCCGAATGACCGATTTCACGCCGATGTGGCCCAGGTGATCCATCGAGAGCGGCATATCGTATCCAATGTTCTCGCGCACCGCAGCCACGTATTCGCACAGGCGGTCGATGCCCTTATCCGTCACCTCAGTGGCAATGAACAGGTTCGGTTGCACGTGCTGTTCCCAGTTGCTCTGTCCTGAAGGCCGCATCACCGTGTCGGGAATCCCATCGAGCACGTTGATGCCCAGATCCATCTTCATCCAGGTCAGGCCCATTTCCTTGCGCGCTTTCGCGCGACGGCCATATTCAGCCGGATCCATCGATTCCGTGGTGTCCGCATAGATGCGAATCTCGTCGCGCCACTTGCCGCCGAGCATCTGATACGCAGGAATGTTGTAGACTTTGCCGGCAATGTCCCATAGCGCCATCTCCACCGCACACACTCCGCCCGCCTGGCGCGCATTGCCGCCAAACTGCGCGATCTTCTGGAACAGGTAGTCGATGCGCAGAGGATTCTCGCCAAGCAGCCGGCTCTTGAGAACCATCGCGTACTGCGGCCCGGCAATGTCGCGCACCTCGCCCAGGCCGTAGACACCTTGATTGGTGTCAATGCGGATCAGCACGCACGGGCTTGGCCCTGGCTTGACGATCACCGCATAGCGCATATCGGTGATCTTCAGGCTCGACGGACTCGAGGCGAGGTTCACATTCTTGATCTCCGGCTGAGCGTCCACGCTGCGCCCGACGGCGCTGCCCGCAAGTAAACTGAGTGACGACTTGAGCATGCTGCGGCGGTCGAAACAGAATCGGTTCGCGTTAGACATTTCAGTCAATTCCCTCCGTTGTGGAGTTTTTGATTCTCCATCTTACTCCCGCATTCCCTTGTTCGGCCCCGCGGTCCAAGCTCTGCTTGTTTCGACACGGCGGACTGGTTTGTGGAAAAATGCATAACCGTGGCTGCTAACAAATCAAAGCCCAAGTGAGTTTCTCCATGATGAGATCCATGCTTTCCCGTCGAAATCTGATCAAGGCCATCGGGGCCGCTACAGTGGCGCCTGTGTTGCCGCCATCATTGGCGGCCGCGCAGGATGCGCCCAAGCCCTGGTGGGCGGGCAACGGAATGCCGCAGGAGAGCGCGGCAACGCCGAAGATCGCCTGCGCGATCGATGTACGCAACGGCGTGACCGACGAAGCCATTCGCAACGTGGTGCAAATCGGCGTCCACCATGTGTTGTCGAACGGCCCGGCGATTCCGTGGACCGTGGACCAGCTTCAGCCGATCGTTGACAAACTCAAGGCCGGCGGCGTCAGGTTGGGGAACCTGATGATTACTGGCTTTCCCAACGTCGTTTATGGGCGACCGGGGCGCGACGAGGAGATCGACAAAATCAGGCAGTCGATTCAGGCCGCCGGCCAGGTCGGCCTGCCTGTCGTGGAATACAACTTCTACGCGCACCGTGCAATGGAGGGCTATTTTGAAGAGACCGGGCGGGGCGGGGCCGGCCTGACCGGAGTCGATTATGACCGGATGAAGGATCTTCCCCCACTCCCACAGGAGGGTGCCCACACGCTCAACGAAATGTGGGCCAACATCACGTATTTCCTCGAGGCCGTCATTACTGTCGCCGAAAAAGCGAACGTGCGTCTCGCGCTGCACCCCAACGATCCACCCTTTCCGCTCAGCCGGGGATCGCAGCAGATCATGGCCACAATTGCCGGCTGGAAGCACCTCATCGAAATCGTAGATAGCCCAGCGAATGGAATTACCTTCGATTGCGGCGTGACGATGGAGATAGGCGAGGACCCGGTCGAAGTGTGCCGGTACTTTGGCGGCCGCGATCGCATCAACCACATGCACTATCGCAATCCGCACGTAACCGTGCCTTATCTCAAATACGACGAAGGCTTCATCGATGAAGGCGACGTGAATATGTTCGCAGTGATGCGCGAGCTGATCAAGATGAAGTATTCGCGCGAGATCTATCCCGAGCATCCGCGCGCCATCGACTACGACCGGGAGTGTGGCCAGATTCGCGGATATCCCGGGGGTGGCGGCTACGCTGGCGATCTTTACGACATCGCCTACGCGAAGGCGATGCTGCAGGCGGCGCTGATTGTCGAGCGAACCAGGTGAACGCGTGTGTTACGCCCTCTAAGGCTCCGGTGCGCCAGGGTTCCGGCGCTCCGGCTTCGGCTGTCTGGCTTTTGCAAGCAGAGCATCGAACTCACTGCGCGGCATCTTCAACTTATCGGGATACGCGTCTATCCACTTAGCGAATGCATCGTACTTCGCCGGCGTCCATCCCCCTTCGAATTGCGCGCCGTTCTTGCCCTCGCGATTCAACTCGAAGTTATAGTCGTCGGTGAGCGCCGTAAACTCCGCCGCGCTGATGGCGTCTTCGGCCAGTATCGCGGGAATGAAAAGGACTCCCTCCCGCTTGGCCAGTACCAGGTCGCCGGGCAGCACGACGGCTCTTCCGATGCGAACCGGTACGTTGATCCCGGTCAGCTCCATATCGGCCCAGGCAGAAGGATCGTATCCCCGATAGAACCCGTTGAAATCCGGAATCTCCCGGTTCTCTTCCTGATCGCGGATTCCCGCATCGAATACGAAGCCCGTATGCGTACGTGCGGCCACGGCATTGCCCAGATTTGAGCCGATCAGGGTGCCTTCGACGATCTTGCCAAACCCGTCGGCAACGTACACATCTCCAATCTGCAATTCGTTGATCGGCCAGCTATTGGTTCCGCTTACGCGGCCTTCGGCTTTGCCTTCGGCAAGAATGGCTCTTTGCATGTCGGGCCGGGTAGGCATGTATTGCGCCGTAAGTGCGCGACCAGCGAAAGGCTTGTCGCTATGCAGCGCCTGCCAGCCGCTCTCAAATTGGTTACGGTAGCCGTGGTCGCGCAAGTACTCCCATACGTCTTCAATGGTCATATCCAGTGCTCGCTTCAGCAGAGCATCGGGCAGCTTGGGCCGCCCATCAGGAAAACGATCGCCCTTCCATTCCGAGGTGTAGAAAAGAATCTGATCGTGCGTCATCTTCACCTGGGCGCGCGAAGGCAGAGCTACCAAAAGGGCGCCAATCGCCGCAGCCATTCCAATCACTTTTTTCATGGACGTATCCTTCCTTGGGCGCTGTATCCCCCAGACGCATCATCAACGCATCAACCCTGGCTTTTACCTTGCGAGCCGCATGCACAAACTGCGATCAAGGAGCACAGCAATTGTAGAACCACGTGACCACCAACGACAGGCACTACCTGTAATTCCTTTACGTTGACTGGAGCCTAAGTGACCACCTAAGAAGAAAGCGCATTCTACCGCGGGACGGCCAAGATTCTGGATTTCGGACTGGCGAAACTGACGCAGCCCGGTTCCGCCGGTCTGCAGGTGCCGGCAGTGAAGCAACGACGACCGACCCGCCCGGTGTATTGATGACATTCGGAGCGCCAGCCATTGGTGCGCACTCCGACAGGCGTGAAATCTGATCATCAACCAGTAGTTTCTGCATTGCCGGTAACCCAACCACAACTGAGCCGAGACTAGAATTGGCTCCATGAAAGCATTGGCATAGGGCGTCTGTGTAACGCTGTTCGCGCTCGCCTTACTCGTCGCCGTCCCCGTGGCGTATTCGAAATCAGGCAGGCGCAAAACGGTCCTGGCCTTATTGTGGTTGGCTTTGGATCGCGGCTTCAGCTTTATAGCAGGTGGCCTCCATTCCACGATGCCCTAATCCGACAAAGTGTTTAGTCCGGTTTGGCGGTCAACCGTCCGGTACCTATCTGAGCAGGACCGAGCGATCTCTCGCTGTTGCGACCGATGGCTTGCCGCAGGTTCGACGGGAGATTAAGCGGGCGGTCAGCAAGGAAAAGATCGCCGGCCTCTCCGAGCCCGATCCGATCAGAGCGCGAAGGCATATACCTCGATGCGAGCCGGAATCTGCACCAAAAAGACTCGTCGGATTCTCCCGCAATTCACTATCAGAATTGATTTCTTCTGTGCCCACCATCGATTTATACTCAAATACCAAAGTGACACAGAGCCGACGTTCATAGGACACCGGTCATGATGCCGGATCAGAACGATTTTTGGGATGAGTTGCTGACTTACATCGAGGCGCACAGCGTTATACCCGTTGTCGGCCCAGAACTGGTTATCGTCGATCATGACGGACGACGCGAACCCTACTACCAACTGCTGGCGCGCGAACTCGCGACTCGATTGAAGGTCGGCGATCTTGGTCAAGCCGCGACGCTCGACCAGGTGGTGGGAGCTTATCTCGCCAAGCCCGGCAGCAGACGGCAGTCGGTCTATCGCGAGTTGGGCGATATCGCCGGAAAGCTCCCCGTCAATATTCCGGAGCCGTTGCTGCAACTCGCGGGCATACGCGACCTGAATCTTTACGTGAGCCTTTGCACCGATAATTTTCTCGCTCAGGCGATCAACGCGGCGCGTTTTGGCGGACGTGCGGAAACGCGGGAATTGTCGTTCAATCCCAGCGAATCCGGCGACCTGCCCGACGGCTCGCGCGATGTGCCGCTGGTTTATGGACTGTTTGGACGGATATCGGTGCTGCCCAAATACGTCGTTGCCGAAGAGGATGAACTCGAGTGGGTCACCGCCTTGCAAATCCCCGAAAAACGTCCGGAGCGGCTCTTCGATGAATTGGGGCGCAATCACTTGTTATACCTCGGCTGCTGGTTCCCCGACTGGCTCGCGCGTTTCATCCTGCGCACCACCAAGAACTGCAAGCTGTCCGCAGAGCGCGGCTTCTCTGAATACTTGATCGACGCCGACGCCCAATCGAATACGCCCCTGGTAGCCTTCCTGACAAACTTCAGCCATGAAACCCAGGTGCTGCCGGTGGACCCGGTCGCCTTCGTGGCTGAACTTGCCGAGCGTTGGCAGCAACGTCAAGGCAGCGGCACCGCGGCCAGGGCGCCGGAACCCGGTCCGATGCCGGAAACCATGCCGCCCGGCAGCCTGTTCATCAGCTATGCCAGTGAGGACCGCCCGGCCGCGCTGCGGCTTGCGGCGGAACTTCAAGCCGCCGGCTTGCCGGTATGGCTCGACCGCCAGCAACTCGATTGGGGCAGCGACTACACTGCCCGGATTCGGCTGGCGATCCAGCAGTGCTCGCTCTTCGTGCCCGTGCTTTCGCGCACGGCAGAAAAGCGCACCGGATTCTTTCGCAAGGAATGGGCCTGGGCCAGTGAGCGGAACCTGGATTTCACAGGGAGCAGCCTCTCCTTCTTGTGCCCGTTAGTGATCGACGATACTGCCGCAGTTACCAGCGCCGAAATCCCGCCAGCCTTCAAAATGGTACATATCGAACAAGCTCCCGACGGCAGCTTGCAGCCGCACCAGTCGCAAGCGATCATCAACGCCTTCAATGCCATGCGCGAACGCCATTCTGGTAGACAATGAGCGATCTACCCATCGTCGACGCGGAACGCCCGTGGCCGGGCTTGCTGCCGTTCACTGAAGACTCGCGCATGTTCTTTCACGGCCGCGAAAGCGAGACCGATGATCTGTTTCGTTTGATCGACCGGGATCCTCTTACCGTGTTGTTCGGTCAATCAGGATTGGGAAAATCTTCTTTGCTGAATGCGGGCGTATTCCCGCGCCTGCGCCGCGCAGGTTACCTGCCGGTGTACCTGCGCCTGAATCACGACCTTGCGGCGCCCGTGCTCATCAAACAGGTCTGGCAGGCCCTCATCGATGAGTGTCTCGGCCATGAGGTCGGCGCGAGCCCGATCCCGCCGGGCGACGGCTTCTGGCAATACCTACATCGCCCCGGCACGCAGTTCCTCAATCCCCATGGGCGCTCCGTCGTGCCCGTGCTGGCATTCGATCAGTTCGAGGAGTTGTTTACGCTTGGCCGGCAAACACCGGAGCAAGCCGCGCGCACGCAACTGCTGCTGCAACAACTGGGCGAACTGATCGAAAACCGGCTGCCGCCCGCGCTTGAAAGCGAACTCACCCAGCACCCGGAGCTTCTCGATCAATTCGATTTGCTGCGCCAGAACGTCAAAATTGTGCTCACTTTTCGCGAAGATTACCTGGCCGAATTCGAGGGTCTGAAGACCCTTATTCGCCCCATCATGCAAAACCGCATGCGCTTGACGCCCATGCGCGGCGACCGGGCGGCCGTGGCCATGCAGCAGGCGGGAGGCGGCCACTTGAGCGCATCCGTCGCAGCGCGCATCGTCCGCTTTGTCGGCGGCGCCGCGAGGGGCGACGCCGGAGAACTCGAGGAGATCTCGGTCGAACCCGCGCTGCTGTCGCTGGTCTGCCGCGAGCTGAACGAGCAACGCATTGCCAGCGGGCAGGCAGAGATAAGCGCCGACCTCATCCAGGGTGAAAACACGCAGCAGATCATCGCGCAGTTCTACAGCCAGGGTTTTGCCGGGTTGGACATCAAAGTGCGCTATTTCGTCGAGGACCGGCTTCTCACCGCCGCGGGCTACCGCGACAGTTGCGCTCTCGACAATGCCCTGGCGGAGCCCGGTGTCAGCGAAGCGGCGATTCAGACTTTGGTGGATCGACGCATCCTGCGTCGCGAAGAGCGCGGCGGATTAGTTCGGCTCGAGTTGATCCACGATGTGCTCGCAATGGTGGCCAAAGCCAGCCGCGATGCGCGGCGTGAGGCGGCGGCCCTCGAGGCCGCCCAACTGCTGCTGGCCAAACAGAGGCGGCGCCAGCGAATCGCCGTCGCGTGGGCCGGGGTTCTGGTAGTGGTTCTCGTCGCGGTTTCCGCGCTGGCGGTGTTTGCGATTCGGGGGCGGAAAGAAGCCGTTTCCGCCGAGCGCAAAGCTGTTTCTGCCCAGCAACAAGCAGATCAACAGGCCAAGTTGGCTTTGGAGCAGAAAAAGGTCGCATTGGACGAAAAGAGTGTGGCACTGACCGAATCAAACCGGGCACTCGATGCGGAGAAGCGCGCCAACGCGGCGAAGACAGAAGCGGTCTTGGCGAAAGACAAGGCTACGAGTGAGGCCGCCGAGAAGGAAAAGGAACGATGGCGCGCCATCGTCTGGGCGGCGGCAGCCGATGAGCAATTGGATGCGCATGGCACGGGGGAACAACTGCGCGCGTGCTTGGATTCCACAAATCGCCTTGCCGACGATCCGGCGAGCCCGTCGCTCGATTACATGGTGGGAGTCTGGCATTCGGACGCCGGGGCCTCATCGACTGATATGAACTCGTCTATGGACATGGATTGGCGCAGCGACGGTACCTGCGTCTTCAGGCATGCCTACCAAAGCGGCCATGAGCTCGACCTGAAGAATGACGTTTGTACCTGGAAATACAAACCGATCGCCGGGCATGCAGATGAATTCGAGCTGGACTGGGCCTCCAAGATGCTGGGACCTGAATACCCTAAGCAACTGATCTTCAAGATCGTTAGTCGTACGCGAATGAGCAACATCAATATCGGCTACGACGCGTTTCGAATCATCTGTCCGGCGCAGGAACTCACGATCCGCCAGGGCGAGGTCGCGACTCTCGAGAAACAAGCCGGCGAGGCCCCCGGCAATCTAGCGTATCAAATGGATCTCGCAAGCGGATTCGACAAGCTGGGAACGGCATTGGCGGCCCAAGGCGATTTTGTGAATGCCGTCAAGAACTTCGACCAGGAACTCGATTTATGCAATCAATTCGCGCAGCGCAACCCCGCCAATCCGGACTGCCTGCGGAGAGCAGCGCAGTCGTTCGGGCTGGCCGGCGACCAGCAATTCACGCAGGCGGTAGCGACCAACCAGGCGGGCGACGGGCCAAAAGCTCTACAACAAGCCACGGCGGCGCTCGCGGCCTATCAAAAGAACCTGGCGATCCGCGAGGGGCTGCTCCACTCCGCCCCGGAGGACGTCGATGCGCAACATAACGCGGCATTGGCATCCGACCAGGCCGGAATTGTTCTCTTCTGGGTTGGCCGCAAAGCGGAGGGGGTCGATGCGATTCGAGCGGCGGTGCGGCTGCTCGAGAACATCACAGATGCGCATCATGGCAGTCTCCAGATTAGCGAGGATCTCCTCTGGTGTCTCTACAATCTGAGCCAGAGGTCGGACGATGCGGCCGAGGCCAAGGACTCTCTGGGAAAATCACTCACAATCGCGACAGAGTTGGAACGCGAGCACAAGGGTCCCGACGAAATGGCCGGTACGGTCAAATTTCTGCAAGACGCCAAGCCACGTTGAAAAACCAGGATGTGGTCGCAGATCAGCAAACCGCACTTGCCAAGCTTCACCGACCGGACGCACAAATCCCCGATGAACCGTTCGGTTTTCAAATTCAAAGCGGCCTGCGTAGTCGGCTCTCGATCAACGTCACGGGCGTGTCGATCCTTCCCCAACTCGCCCCGGAAAGCCAAATCCGAGTTCTGTACGTGTAGCCGGTCACTTGACCGGAACCCGGAGATTTGGGATTCATTGCGTGGTCGCTGAGTACATAGTCGGATTTGAAACTCGCAGCTGGCGGCTCTGGCGGGCAATCTCCGAACTGCCGATGGCTCGACCGATGCGCCTCTGAAGACGACAGTCGTCAGCTCTGTTCCCTTGAGAAATCGTAGGGAGGGGACCAGGCGTAATCCACGTCTTAGTGGTCCCAACCTCTACCTCCGGCTGAAGCTCCCGTCTGCCGTTCAGAACTCGTGGGATTCCAGGAACCCACTGACCAGAGAGAAAAATATCTCTGGCTTTTCCAGGTACATCAAATGGCCTGTGTCTGGCACCACGACCCGGGCAGCGCCCGGTATCGCCATCACCAGGGCACCTGCTACAGCCTGATTGTCCGCGATATCGGCTGAACCGACGAGAATCAACGTCGGCATACGAAGATCCTGTACATAGGGGAAGTCGGGCTTCTCCGGCAGCGGCATATCGTTGTGGCTGTGGTCTTGTGGGGCGGCCTTGAGAAGACTACGGAGGTGCTCCCGGGCTGCGTCGTTCCCCGGGGCGATGAAATAGGTATTCTGCGCGCGTACTTCAACTGGGTCTTTTGCCTGCTCGAACGCTCGCTGAGCCAGAATGAAGTGCTCCGAGTAGGGGAAACCCCGCGCAGCAGGCCCGACCAGCACCAGATCGCAAACTTGCGCGGGGTAGCGAATGGCAAAGTCGAGAGCAACATTGCCGCCATGCGAACTGGCCACGAAAGCTGCTTGACTAATCTTGCGATCACGTAGGAGAGCCGCGAGGTCATCGGCTTCGAAGTAGGGCTTCGTCGTGGCGGGCGAGCGCCCGTAACCTCGTCGGTCGTAGCGAATGGTGTGGAACTGTTTGCAGAAAGCAGGCCACACGTCATCCCAGACGGAGGAATTGACCACACCATCGTGGAGCAAAATAACCGCACGTGGTCCGCTTCCACATTCCTCGTAATAGAGCTGCGACCCATCAACCTGAACAAACGCCTCAGGCGGTTTAGTCGGACTCGGGGCCTGTGCAGACAGTGGTCCGCTTCCAGGGATCGATGCGAGCAAAAGCGCAGCGGCAAAAAATCTCATCAAAAAAGATTACCCGAAGGACCACTGGCACGGCCAACGCAGCCTAGCTGCCGGCAAATCGGAATTCATTCTCAACTTGCCCAACAAGCCCGAAGCACTCATCCTGTCGCTCGTTGCACCATTTTTCTGAATTCCGGTCGGGTTGTCGCCAATTGGGAAGTAACCCCATTTCCGAGTTCTGACCGCGCGGCGGTCATTCACAAACGATCCCAGGAGGCCCCTTGCAACGTTCGCGAATGGCCGCTCTCTTGAGGGGCAGACAAGGGAATCTAAGACAGATCGACGTAGTCTGACCTGCGGGCTATACTCAAAACCGACAAAAAGCGCCGGGATAGAGGGGTTTCTAATGAACCGTCTCGTGCTTTTCGCAGTCCTTTTGTTCCAGAGCACCGTGGTCTTCTCCCAATCGACGGCGACTCCGCCAGGAAGCCCGCAAACTCCCGGCAAGGCGTCAATGGGTCAGTGGCCGTTCGATTTCAGCAATAGCCATCCGGGGCACACTGCAGCGAGGCCCACGTTTAAGAGCTTCGATTGCCAAGGCTCGAACACAACCCAGAATCAGGCGAGTGCGCCGATTGATTTCGACCATCTGTTCAATGCGCCATGTGCGGACTTGAAAACGCACGTCGAGTTCTTTGCGCGCAATGAGAATTCTTTTTCACGGTCTCCGCTTGTTGTTCAGCCGCGTTTTAAATTCGAGCCAATTCCAACGCAATGGCCAAACGCGAAAACCGAACAGATTCCGACGCAGTGGCCAAATCTAAAGCTGCAGCCAATCGACGGAGGATCTCCAGGTTTGGTTCCCGCTCACGGCAGCGCAAAATAATCGTGCCGCAAATCATCGAAAGTCATAGAAGCGCGTGCTTAAGCGTGTTTTCCAGCTCCAAGACGAGCCAATCTCGCGGTTCTGGTTGTGCGGTCGCCAACTCGGCAGGTCTGTTAACGGATACCATGAGCCGGGATTTTATTGGATCCGTATAGGTCGGATTGCCGGTCCGTATTGATTCTAAATAAGTTATTGAAAAACGTCAGACGCTCAAAACTATCAAAACGCAGGAAACGCCGTTTCCACACACGTATTACACACACGGGATTTGAGGCGAATGGGTTCCCTACTGCATGGGCGCCAGGAGTAGATCTTGAGCGCTTCGACATTGATGCGCATATCCTGGGCGTTCACGATTCTGATCGTATGCTGTCGCTGCGCCTTTCACGGCCACAGGCAAATCTTTCCCTGTTCTCCCGTAACGAATACCAAGTCTTGTGGATTTACTCCGATGAATGCGCTATCCAAAGTTATCTCACCCGATCAGTTCTCGCCTGTTACGGTCTCCTGGCTTATCTCTCTTGCTTTGCCTGGGGGGATTGGCTGCCATGGCACAGCAACCGCTGACGATTCGGCAAGCCGTCAACGTTGCTCTTAAGCAAAGCCCCGATGCCGCAATTGCCCTGGCCGACGAGCAGGATGCCAGAGCGGCGGCCACCATGGCGCGCACCCAGCTTCTGCCGCAACTCAACTTCACTGAAGACATCTCCCGCGGTAATGATCCGGTCTATGCCTTCGGCACGCGGCTTCGGCAGCGGCAGTTTACGCAAGCTGACTTTGCGCTGAATGCGCTGAATTTTCCGCAGCCAATCGGCAACTTCTCCACGCGTTTCTCTGGTTCATGGATGGCGTTTGACTCGCTCAAGACACAGAAGGAGATCCATCGCGCGGATTTGTACAGACAGAGCGCTTTGTCCTCTGCCAAAGCTGTGGATCAGCAGATCGTGTTTCGTGTTGTGGGGGCCTACCAGCAGGTGCTCTATGCGCAGCGGGAGATCGATGTTGCCCAGCATGAGCAGGAGACGGCGGCGGCGCTTCTGACCTCTGTGGATGAGCACGTCAAGGCCGGCCTTGCGGTGGAGTCGGATCGCCTGTCGGCTGAGGTGAATGTGGCGGCCCGCAAGCAGGAGCTAATTGCGGCGCAGGGCGACCTGGAACTGGCGTGGGCCCAGTTGCGCGAGGCGATAGGCGACCCGGAGCTACAAGCAACCGAACTGAAGCCGATCGAGCCGCACACATTCCCGCAGAACACACTGGAAGAGGAGTTGGCGACGGCCGAAAAGGCCCGGCCGGATCTGGCGGCGTTAGGACAGGAGCAATCGGCGCAGGCGTCTGCCGTGGGAGCGGCAAAGTCGGACTTCGGCCCCCGCGTAAGCGCCTATGGAAACTGGGGAGAAGACCAATCCTCCTTCACCGGCTCGGGAGGCAACAACTGGGTGGCCGGCGTCGAGATCAGCGTGGACATTCTGCCCGTAGGTAAGCGCGCCCAACTTTTGCGCGAGTCTGCTGCTAAGCGGAAGATCGACGCGCAAGTGGCCGCCTCTCAGCAGCATTTGCGGCTGGAAGTGAGCCAGGCGCACATTCACCAGAAGACAGCGGAACTCTCGCTGGAGACGGCGCGGGCGGCAATGGACCAATCGGCCGAGAGTCTGCGCATTCTGAAGAATCGTTACGGTGCGGGGCTTGCCACCATCACCGATTTGCTGCGGGCCGAGGATGCCGAACGGCAGAGCCAATCCAATTACTGGCATGCCGTTTACGGAAATGCCATGGCCCATACCGAACTTTTATTCGCGACTGGGACACTGACTCCCGATGCGGCGGAGGAATTGCAATGAAAACTGTCTTACGGGCAGGTTTGCTGGCTGTTACCGCGGCGATGGTGGCCGGTTGTCATAGTACCGAATCCCCGTCCCCTGCGGTTGTCGAGACCGTGCAGGCGCGGGTTGTTGAAAGCCAGGTGCAAGAGGTACCTGTGAACCTGCGATCCACGGGCACGGTTCATGCCAGGGAAACCGCGGTTCTATCCGCGCAGGTGATGGGCCGCATCCAGCAGGTGATGGTGCACGAGGGAGACAGCGTACGGGCTGGGCAAACGCTGGTCGTGCTAGACGACGCGGCTTTGCGAGCGGCTCTGGAGCAGGCGCAGGCGGGTTTGAAGGCGGCGCAAGACGCGCAGGCTGGGGCGCAGATCAACGCCTCCCTGGCGACAAGCACGTTAGACCGATACAAGCAACTTGAGTCCGAGAAGAGTGTGAGCCCGCAAGAGATGGATGAGGTCTCGCGGCGGGCTGAGGCTGCGGAGGCGAACCTTGAGGCAGTTCGCGCGCAAACCGACGAGGCGCGAGCTCAGTTAAACGGCGCACACACCATGCTGGGGTATACGCGTCTGGCTGCGCCTTTCTCAGGCATCGTAACGGCGCGGATGGTCGATCCGGGGACGATGGCCTCACCAGGCGTGCCGTTAATTCAGGTTGATCAGGCCGGGTCTCTGCAACTTCAAGCCTCGGTGGATGAGTCGGCGATTGGCGCAGTTCACAAGGGGATGAAGGTGGAGGTGGCGATCGATGGCACCGGTTCCACGAGTATGACGGGGACCGTTGCGGAAATCGTGCCCGCCGCCGATCCATCGAGTCATAGCTTTCTCGTCAAGATCGACTTGCCTTCTTCAACTCAGTTGCGCGCCGGCATGTATGGAACGGCTGAGTTTGCAAACGGCTCGCGCCAGGCGATTCTGATTCCGCGCTCGGCGGTTGTCATCCGCGGCTCATTGGCCTGCGCCTACGTTCTCGACGGTCAAGGGATCGCGCAACTCCGTTATCTCACGCTCGGCGCGGGACACGGCAATTTCATCGAGGTCCTGTCGGGCGTTTCCTCGGGCGAAAAACTGGTTGATGCGCCTTCGGACCGCGACCTCGCCGGCAAACGTATTGAGGTCCAGCAATGAAGCAAGAATTTGGAATCGCCGGACGCCTGGCCCATTCATTTCTCAACTCCAAGCTGACGCCGCTCTTCATTGCCGCATCGCTGGCCATCGGAATCCTTGCGGTGGCTATCATACCGCGCGAGGAGGAGCCGCAGATCCTTGTTCCCATGCTGGACATCACCACCGCCATGCCGGGTGCATCCCCGGCGGAGGTGGAAGAGCGCGTCACACTGCCGATCGAGACGCTCGTGCATCAGATCTCCGGCGTCGAATATGTGTACTCGACGTCGGCGCCGGGCCAGAGCCTGGTGATTGTGCGTTTTCTGGTCGGCACGCCGCAGGAAGACGCACTGATCAAGGTCTACAGCAAGCTCTACTCGAACTTCGATCGCATGCCGCCGGGAGTTTCGCAGCCGCTGATCAAGGCTCGCTCCATCGACGATGTGCCGATCCTGGCCATGACACTTTGGGGTGAGCATTACAACGGCTATCAACTGCGCGGCATCGCGGACGAGATGCAACACAACATTGCGCAAATTTCCGATGTATCTGAGACGACGATCATCGGCGGCCTTCCACGCACCATGCGCGTTGTGCTAAGTACGGAAAAGCTGAGTGCCTACGGCTTATCGCCTATGGCAATCGTTGGACATTTGCAAGCCGCAAATGCGAGCGTGCAGGCAGGAAACTTCTCCGATAACAATCAGGAGGTCCGAGTTGACGCCGGCAACCTCTTCAACAGCCGCGAGGATCTGGAAGCAGTGGTGGTGGGCGTGGTGCGCGGGCATCCGGTGTATCTGCGCGACGTGGCTGACAAGATTGTCGATGGCGCCGCAGAGCCGTCGGACTATGTGGTCTACGGTACGACGAACGCGGACGCCGCAGCGCAACAGGGATTGCGCCAGTATCCGGCGGTGACGATTACCGTGGCCAAGCGCAAGGGAACCAACGCAACCGACATTTCGAATGCCGTGCTCAAGCGCGTGCATGAGATGCAGGGCGTGACGATACCCAACGACGTAACGGTGACCACAACACGGAATTATGGAGAGACGGCAAAGGCCAAGTCGGATGAATTGCTGGAGCATCTGCTGCTGGCCACGTTGTCGGTGACTCTGCTTGTCGCGCTTTTTCTCGGGTGGCGCGAGTCGGGTGTTGTCTTGCTGGCCATTCCAGTTACGCTCGCGCTCACCATGTCAGTGTTTTACTTCCTGGGCTACACCATCAATCGCGTTACGTTGTTTGCGTTGATCTTCTCAATTGGCATTCTTGTCGATGACGCCATTGTCGTGGTCGAAAACATGGTGCGCCACTTCCGGCTCAGGGAGAATCATGGCCGGTCGATGAGTGAAGTCGCTGTCGAAGCGGTGGCGGAAGTGGGCAACCCAACCATTTTGGCCACCTTCGCCGTGATCGCTGCGGTATTGCCCATGGCCTTTGTCCGCGGCCTGATGGGGCCCTACATGCGGCCTATCCCCGTGGGCGCATCTGCAGCCATGCTCTTCTCGTTACTGGTTGCCTTCGTGGTTTCGCCCTGGGCGGCCCTCCGCCTTGTTGGGAGGCATCTTGAAGGGGCCAAGATACTGGAGCCCGAGACGGAGAACTGGCGGACCAGACTCTATCGCCGCATCATGACACCTCTGATCCAATCCGCGCGCAATCGCATCCTGTTTTTCATTGGAGTAGTGGTGCTGTTTCTGGTCTCGGTGGCGCTTGTGCCGCTCGGACTCGTGAAAGTAAAGATGTTGCCGTTCGACAACAAGAGCGAACTCCAGGTGGTCATCAACATGCCCGACGGCACGCCCCTTGAGCAGACTGCGCGCGTGGCCCAGGCGTTGGGAGAAGAACTCGCGCGGCAGCCGGACGTACTCAACTACCAGACGTACACCGGAACATCCGGGCCTTATAACTTCAACGGACTGGTGCGCCACTACTACATGCGCCGCCAGCCGAATCAGGCCGATATCCAGGTAAACTTGCTGCCTGCCAAGCAGCGCAACGAACAAAGCCATGCCATCGCCAAGCGGCTTCGTCCGTTGCTCGACGCGATCGGCGACGCGTATGGCGCGCGCATTCAAGTCAGCGAGGTACCTCCAGGACCGCCGGTTGTGCAGACACTTGTGGCCGAGGTTTACGGGCCAGATATGGCTGGTCAGACGCAGGTTGCCCAGCAGATTAAATCGATCTTTCAACATACCGACGGCGTGGTTGATACAGACTGGTACGTCGAAGACCCAGAGCCAAGACTGGTGATGCGCGTGGATGAGGTGAAGGCCGCGCAACACGGCATCGCGGTCTCCGATGTGTCCCATGCCCTGGCGCTTGCCATTTCTGGAACCGAGGTCGGCCTGATTCATGATCAGACAGCGCGAGAGCCTGTGCCCGCAATTGTCGAACTTGACCGCGCCGATCGCTCTTCAGAGCAGGGTCTGGAGAATATCCGACTGCCCGGCGCGGACGGCGGCATGGTTTCTCTGCGCGAGTTGGTCACCATCGAACGCAAGACCATCGAGCCCAGCATCTACCACAAGAATCTGCGCCGCGTCGTGTATGTCACGGGTGACGTCGCCGGTGCCGAAGAGAGCCCGGTTTACGCCATTCTCAAGATGAACAAGCAGCTCGACCATCTCACGCTTCCGGCTGGATACACTCTGGCTCGCTATAACGCTTCAATGCCGGAGTCCACGGACCATTACTCGATGAAGTGGGACGGCGAATGGCAGATTACGATCGAGGTCTTCCGCGACATGGGGCTGGCGTTCGCCGCAGTGCTCGTTCTCATCTACGTGCTTGTGGTCGGCTGGTTCCGCTCCTTCATCGTGCCGCTGATCATCATGGCGCCGATTCCGCTTACCCTGGTGGGCATCATGCCGGCCCATGCCATTCTGGGCGCATTCTTCACAGCGACGTCGATGATTGGCTTCATCGCCGGCGCAGGCATCATCGTGCGCAACTCGATTATCCTTGTCGACTTCATTGAGCTCCGAATCAGCCAGGGAATGCCCCTTGCCGAGGCGGTGATTGATGCAGGCGCAACTCGATTCCGTCCTATGCTCCTGACTGCGGCGGCGGTTGTCGTCGGCGCGAGCGTAATTCTGACCGACCCCATCTTTCAGGGGCTCGCACTTTCGCTGATTGCGGGAGCAGTGGCATCGACTTTCCTTTCGTGGCCGACCATTCCAGTGCTTTACTTCATGGTTCATTCGCGGCATCAAGCCGGGCCTGATCATCAACCTGAAACCGAACAAGGAGATTCTCTATGACGGTCGAACGTGGTGTGCGCCTGATGGCAGGCGTCATGGTGCTTTTGTCGCTTGCGCTTGCGCATTTTCTTACACTCTACTGGCTCTGGCTAACGGTCTTTGTGGGACTTAATCTGTTGCAGTCGGCATTCACCAACTGGTGCCCAGCCATGTCCATCCTGCGCGCCGTGGGCCTGAAAGATTCTGCTTGCATTTCCGGAAAGTGAGCCAGTGATGCATGCCCGAACCCCAACCGCGCAACTTCAAGATGAGGTTTACCGCCAGATGTTCCGGTTGGAGGAAGGTCGTTCAGGGTCCGAATTGGGCCTCGCACTTGCCTTATTGCGTGCGTGGATCGCCACCGACTCCAAACCTGAAGGCGCTGGAAATCGGAAGTGGCTCAGTAAGGTATCTCCCATTTGCCTTCAGATGATTGAGACGGCCTTGAAACAGGATGTCCCGACGTTTCCCTGTGCGCAGTGAATTGGCGGCCTCCGGTGCAAGCGACTCTTACTTCATTCACGGGTGAGAATATACTGGTCTGGCTCCCGATTCACACAAACGATGCGACCTGAACTGATCCGAGCCACCGACCTCCTCCGCCAAGACACTCCGGAAGCTGTCGAGGAGGCAATCGGTTTACTTCAGAATACGGTCTATTCGTTCAGCATGAAGGTCTGTGGCCATCCTGAAGATGCCGAAGACACCATGCAGGAGGTGCTCTCCCGTTCCATCAGGCACCTTGCCAAGATCCAGACCCCGCAGCAGATGGCCGTCTGGCTTTACACCGTGACCAGAAACCGCTGCTGGCGCATGCGCCGCAAGCCTGCACACGCCCCGGCACACCTTCTCCGGCTTGATGAGCTGATGCCCGACAGTGACGAACTGGGCAGGCTGCTTGAGGATGCCGCGGCAGACCCGGAAAGGAACATCCTCGCCGCCGAGCAGCACCACCTGCTGCATCAAGCAATCCTCCACGTCCCGGCCACATTGCGCATCGTTCTCGTGCTCCACGATATGGAAGAGCTAACCACCGAACAGGTTGCGCAGGTTCTCTCGCTTCAGCAGGGAACGGTACGGATTCGCCTCCATCGGGCGCGTCTCAGCGTGCGCAAGGAGATGAGTAAGCTACTCAAGGTCATTCCCGAGCTACCCAAACGAGCCAGACCCTCCGCGAGCAAGCACCAGCGCGCCCGAGCCAATGGCCCTCAACGCCCGGCTGAATGCCGCGATCTGTTCGCCAATCTCTCCGAGTATCTCGACGGCCGCGTGGAACCACTGACCTGTGAACAGATGCGCGAACACATTGAAGCATGCCCGTCCTGCGTGGCGTTTCTGCGCGACCTGCGCACCGCCATCGATCGTTGCCGATCGTTGGAGATTCCTTGCGACTCGGCCGTCGCACCGCGTCTGCGCGCCATCCTCACCAGGGAATACCTGCGCATGTTGGCGATCCCCGTCGACAAAAATGCTCCCGCCGTCATGTAACGAATTGCCGCTTTTGTGGCTTTCTTCTTATGTAAGAGGAAAACCACTATGGAAGTGAAGATCACGCATCTCGATCGAGCGAAGTTTGCCATTCAGTCGCGGTCCCACACAATTCTTTGCGACCAACCCACGGAAAATGGCGGGGAAGACTGCGGCATGACGCCCCCGGAATTGCTGCTCGCGTCGCTGGGCTCTTGCGCGGCCTTCTATGCCGTGCAGTATCTGAAGACCCGCAATCTCGCGGAGACAGGCGTGGAGGTCACAGTCACCGCCGAAAAGTTGAAACAGCCTGCCCGCGTTGGCAACTTCCGCGTGCATGTTGCGTGCCTCATCTCTCTCACGGAAGAACAGACGGAGGGCCTGATGCGCTCCGTTCATCACTGCCTGGTGCATAACACCCTCTTGATGCCGCCGGAGATTGCGATTGAACTGACCACCAGTGAGATGCCAGCTCCCCACGTGTGACAAGGTAGCCTGACCGCGCACATAGACCAACCGCGTGTGCTAGTTAGCCTCCACCGACTGGATCAACCGCCGGAGCAAAGGGAACAACCAAGCGACGTATCAAAGAGCATATTCTTCATTGGGCTGATCCTTGCCGGCAGCGGCCGGGTATTTGTTGCATTGGGGTCTCTCACACTCATTCGCGAGGGTTGGACTCACCTGTAATGACTTCCAGGGTTCTCGGCAAAAGGATGTGCCCAAGACTCATGAGCGCTTAGGATTCTTGATTGCGGCTTTTGATTGAGCTACGCGTACCCCACAAAAACAGGAGGGCGTAATATCTCTTGAACTATTGATAATAAACACTTTGGTGCCGGGAGGGGGGGTCGAACCCCCATGACCACAAGGGCCGGCAGATTTTGAGTCTGCTGCGTCTGCCAATTCCGCCATCCCGGCCTTGGGAGGGGGATCTGCTCCCAAAGTATCGCATAGCCTTTGCATGATTCGCCAGAACCGCCGCGCCCGTCGCACCGCAGACGGATTCCTCGGCAGCCAGCGCCGCGCCTTCCCTCTGGCGCGACTCGGCGGAAGGCATCCGCACCACCGCAGGTGCCGGCCTTTCCACATTTGTCCGGCGGCCCGCGCTCGAACCCCTGTGCGAGAATGAAGGCATCAACGATGACCAGCTCCTCCGCCGCCGTCGTTCCTGAGCCAATCACCATCACTCCGCAGATGCTTGCGCAACACAGCATCACCGCGGAGGAGTACGAGCGCATTCTCGCGGCGATCGGCCGCACGCCCTCGCTCACTGAGCTCGGCATTTACAGCGTGATGTGGAGCGAGCACTGCTCGTACAAATCCAGCCGCGTGCACCTCAAGCGCCTGCCCACAAAGAGCGATCGCGTCGTTCAGGGGCCCGGAGAAAACGCCGGCATCATTGACGTGGGCGACGGCTGGGCCTGCGCCTTCAAAATCGAATCGCACAACCACCCCAGCTACATTGAGCCTCATCAGGGCGCGGCCACCGGCGTGGGCGGCATTCTGCGCGATATCTTCACCATGGGCGCGCGTCCGCTCGCCGTCATGGACTCCCTTCGCTTCGGCCCCATCGAGCCAGGTGAATCCGACCGCGAAACCGTCCACAAGAATCACTCCATTCTCGAGGGCGTAGTCAGCGGCATCGCCAGTTACGGCAACTGTTTTGGCGTGCCCAATCTCGGCGGCGAAACCAAATTCGAGCCGTGCTACAGCGGCAACCCGCTCGTGAACGCCTTCGCCCTCGGCCTCGTCCGCAAAGATGAAATCTTCTACGCGAAGGCCAGCGGCACCGGCAATCCCGTCATCTACGTTGGCGCTAAGACTGGCCGCGACGGCATTCACGGCGCCACCATGGCCTCGGAAGAATTCAAGGAAGGGTCAGAACAAAAAAGGCCTAACGTCCAGGTTGGCGACCCGTTCATGGAGAAGCTTCTTCTTGAAGCCTGCCTTGAAGCCATGCAGACCGGCGCCATCGTCGGCATTCAGGACATGGGGGCTGCCGGCCTCACCTGCTCCACCTGCGAGATGGGCGCGCGCGGCGGCGTTGGCCTCGATGTCGAGCTCGACCGCGTGCCGCAGCGCGAAACCGGCATGAGTGCCTACGAAATCATGCTCTCCGAGAGCCAAGAGCGCATGTTGCTCGTCGCCGAAAAAGGCCGCGAAGACGAAGTGCTGCGCGTCTTCTCGAAGTGGGGTCTCGACGCGGTCATCGTCGGCACCGTAGAGCCTGAGCCGCGTCTTCGCATTCGCCATCACGGCGAGCTCGTTGCCGACATTCCCAACAAGTCGCTCACTGACGATGCGCCGCTCTACCACCGAACGGTCGGCACGTGGAAAGCTCCCGTCCCGCTCGACCCTCCCGCCGAAGCTCTCGCCGAGCTAGCCAAAGACCGCGATTACACCGCCGACCTGAAGACGCTCCTCGCGAGCGCCAGCGTTTGCTCCAAGCGCTGGGTCCACGAGCAGTACGACTCCATGGTGCAGACCAACACCGCGCAAGGCCCGGGCGGCGAAGCCGGCGTGATGCGCATCAAGGGAACCGGCAAACCCGGCGGCGCAGACGGCCCGAATAGAGAGATCGGCCTCGCCATGGCCCTCGATGGCAACGGCCGCTGGACCTATCTCGATCCCAAACTCGGCGCCATGCACGCCGCCGCTGAAGCCGCTCGCAAAGTGGCGATGACTGGCGCAACGCCCGTCGCCGCTACCAACTGCCTTAACTTCGGCAATCCCGAAAAACCCGAGATCATGGCCCAGCTTTCGGCCGCCATCGACGGCATCGCCGAAGCCTGCACCGCTCTCGGCACACCCATCACCGGCGGCAACGTGTCTCTCTATAACGAGACGCGCGGCGAAGGCATCTATCCCACGCCTGTCCTCGGCATCGTCGGCATTCTCGACGACGTCACCAAAGCCGTCCCAGCGCATTTCCAGCGCGAGAAGGACGCCATTGTTCTGCTGTGGCCGGTTCCCCGCGGCGAGGAGCCAGACCCCACACTCAAGGTTCCGCTGAATCCTCCGCCCATCAGCCAGTATCCGATGCCCGCGCTTGAGCGCGAACCGAGAGGACGCGCGGAAGCCGACGCATCCGACGCCGAGGTCGCAGCAAATCTCACTGCTTTCGGCTCCTCTGAGTTCGCCAAGGTCGTTCTCGGCAGCCTCTGGGGCACGCCGCCCGCACTCGATCTCGATGCCGAGGCCAGCCTGCACGATCTTCTCGCCATCCTTTCGTGGCGCAAACTCATTCGCTCAGCGCGCGACATCTCCGACGGCGGCATCGCCGTCGCTCTCGCGCAAGCAGCATTCACCAAAGGCATCGGCGCTACCGTTGAGCAGGACTCGTCGCTCCTCGCTCATCCGCTCTTCGGCCTATTTGCCGAACCCGCCTCCACCATCCTCGTCACCACCGATCCCAAAAATCTCTCCGAGATCGACGCCATCGCTGGCCAACACAATTTCTTCTCCGCCCGCATCGGCACCACCGGTGGCAGCCGCCTCGAAATCTCCGTCGACGGCGAGTCCTTCATCTCTGCACCACTCGCTGAGCTTCGCACTCTCTGGGCCTCCGCCCTGGAAGCAAATCTCCACGGCGAGGTCTTCGCATGAGCCGGTTGCTCTTTCAGGGAGTCCGCGGTGAACCCGACCTTTCCGAATCCCTCCGCGTCGAGTCACTGATCACTGACCACTGTCCACTGACCACTCCTCGCGAAGCTGACAAGCTCCACGAAGAATGCGGCGTCGTCGCCATCTACGGCCATCCCCACGCCGCGCGCGAAGCCTATCTTGCGCTCTACGCTCTCCAGCACCGCGGCCAGGAATCCGCTGGTATCGCCACCGCCGACGGCGCACATCTTGCCAACATCAAGGGCATGGGTCTGGTCTCCGAAATCTTTACCGACGACGTTCTCGCAAAACTCCCCGGCCACCTTGCCATCGGGCACACGCGCTACTCCACCACCGGCGACTCGGCGCTTCTTAACGCGCAGCCCATTCGCGTCGACTCCACCAAGGGCCTCATCGCCATCGCGCACAACGGCAACCTGGTCAACCTCGGCAATCTCCGCGCGAGCCTCGAGCGAGACGGCGCCTACTTCCAGACCACCTCCGACTCCGAAATCATCGTCCAGCTCATCGCCCACTCCAGTTCCGGCACACTCGTCGACGCCATCGCCGACTCGCTCTCTCAGGTCGAGGGTGCATTCTCCATCGTCATGATGACGCGCGACCGCATCTTCGCCGCCCGCGATCCGCGCGGCTTCCGTCCGCTCTCCATGGGCCGCATGAAAAACGCAGAAGGCCCCGACTCGATCGTCTTCGCCAGTGAATCCTGCGCCTTCGATCTGCTTCGCGCCGAATTCATCCGCGACGTTCTTCCTGGCGAGCTGGTCATGGTCTCTCAAGACGGCGTCACCAGCCGCCAGTACGCGAGCGGCGTGCCGCAATCGAGCTGCGTCTTCGAGCACGTTTACTTCGCGCGCCCTGACTCGCGCATCTTCGGCCGCTGGGTGCAGGAGTCGCGCGACCAGATGGGCCGCCAGCTCGCCCGCGAGTCGGGCGTTTCCGCCGACGTCGTCGTTCCCGTCCCCGATTCTGGTGTTACCGCAGCTTTGGGGTACGCAGAAGAGGCGCGCCTGCCTTTCCGCTTCGGCCTTATCCGCAACCACTACGTCGGCCGTACATTTATCGAGCCCGAGCAGCGCGTGCGCGACTTTGGCGTCCGCCTCAAGCTCAACCCGGTGCACAATCTCCTCGCCGGCAAGCGCGTCATCCTCATCGACGACTCCATCATCCGCGGGACGACAAGCCGGAAAATTGTGCGCATGGTGCGCGGCGCAGGCGCAACCGAAGTTCATCTCCGCATCAGTTGTCCGCCCACCATCTCGCCGTGCTATTACGGCGTCGACACGCCCTCTAAGAGCGAGCTCATCGCCGCCAATCACTCTGTCGAAGGGATTCGCCAATTCATCGAGGCCGACTCGCTCGCGTATCTTTCGCTCGAAGGCCTGCTCGCCTCCGTGCGCGACGAACACAAAACCGGTTACTGCACCGCCTGCTACACCGGCAACTACCCCACGCAGTGGGTCGACGTCGAAGACATCCTGCCCGCCGCGGTAACGACTTAGCCGCGCCTCTCAGCAGCATTCCAGGCTGCTGAACCACCGACCCGTCACACCGCTTCTTCCGCCAGTTCCGCCCCGGCTCCGATAGGCCGCCGCGCCAGGCTTCGCGTCAATGCGAACATCATTCCCGCCGCAAGCAGGCAAGGCAACACCAGCCCTCTCAATCCCACTTCATAGTTCCCCGTATAGTCCTTCATCACGCCCATCCAATACGGACCTATGAATCCGCTGAACATGGTGATCGTATTCATGGCCGCAATGCCTGCGGCCGCCGCGCGCCCCGCCAGAAACCGCATGGGAACCGCATTGGCCGGTCCCAGCATCGACATGAACGCGGTGAAACTTGCGGCCAGCGCAGCCACCACCAGCCACGGCTCCTTCGCATAACTCGCGGTCAAAAACCCGGCAGCCATCACCGCGCAGGGAACGATGCAATGCATCGCCCGCTCGCCTTTGCGATCGGAGTGCGCGCTGTTCAAGAGCATCCCCGCCGCCCCCGCCAATCCAATGCACGCCACCAGAAACCCAACATTCTTGACGCTCCAGCCCGTCACTCCCTGCAAAATCGCCGGCGCGGAAAAACTATAAGCGTAGCTGGTGATCAGCGCGAAAAAGAAATACGCGCCGATCATCCACACCTTCGGCTCCAGCAGCGCCTTCATCACTCCGGCGCTATGCCCCAGGTGTGCCTTCTCGCCATCGGCTTTGAGCTGACCCTCCAGCCAAGCCTTTTCTTCCGTCGTCAGCCACGCCGCTTTGGCCGGATTGTCTGGCAGCATCTTCAGAATCACCAGGCTGAATACCGCTGTCGGCAAACCCTCCACCAGAAACAGCCATTGCCAGCCCGAGAGCCCCAGTTTTCCGCCCAGTCCCAGCAGCCACCCCGCCACCGAGCCCATCAACACCGAGCTCAACGGCAGGGAGACATAGAACCGGCTCACTGCCCGGGCTCTCATGCGCGCCGGAAACCACAGCGTCAGGTAATAGACGACGCCTGGATAGAACCCGGCCTCCGCCATGCCCAGCAGGAATCGCAACGCGTTGAACTCGAGCGGCGTTCGCACGAACATCGTCGCTGCCGCCAGCAATCCCCAAGTGAACATGATTCGCGCCAGCCAGCGCTTGGCGCCGAAGCGCAGCAGCAGCAGGTTCGACGGCACTTCGCACAGCGCATACCCGATAAAAAACAGTCCCGCGCCAAACCCGTAGACCGAAGCGCTGAAGTGCAGGTCCCGGTTCATTTGCAGCGAGGCAAAGCTGATGTTGATGCGGTCCATGTAGGCGAGGCCGTATCCGACCGCAATCACCGGAAGCAGCCGCAGACTCGCCTTCCGAATTGCCGATTCGCCGATCCGGTTCAGGCGCGCCGCCTCCTCGGCCGGCGTTCCCGTCGTCGCATACACCCCGTGCGCGGAACCGGCAGCGGCCATGGACGCTTACCTCGTGCGGATCGCAGTTTTCAGCAAAAAATTAGGGGAATGAAGAAAAGGAAACCGTGAGCACAATGTACCACAGCCCGCGCCAGAAGCTCATCGATCACAATCTCGAAACGTGGGTGCGCTTTGGCTAACCTGCGCCGCCCGCCAGAAGTTCTTCCCTTACGGCAGGGTCATCCGTCACATAAAATATCGGCTCCATCTTTCTATGTTCGATAATTTCAGTTATGCCGTTCACGGTGATTACTTCGTAGGATGGATAGCCAGGATCAAATCCCTTAGGAGGATTCTTTAATTGCAAAGGCTTTAAACCTTTCTGTTTGCCGTTCACCTTTGCAAGTATTTTCCCATCCTTATCTCGCAATATAAATGTCGCGCTTCTTCCCCATAAATTAGCGTAGTAATTCATCGTAATCGAAACGTCAGCGCGTGTATGTCCAGGTGGGAGGGTAATCCACTTTGGCAGCCTCGACTCACTCGCCAATTCGAATGTCGACTCAGGGAAGTATTCAAATACAATAATCGCGCAACCTGAAATAGTTAATGCGACCCCCCAAAGCAGATACTTTTTGATGCGCTGAGTGAACTTGATCATCTGTCACCGCCCTCCACCGACAGATTTCAATTTGCGGTTGAAACCCATCCCGGCTAACAGCTAGCGGCCAGTGGCTGTCTTCTCGATAATCCTGAACTCCCCGCTGCAGTGCATCATGCTCATCAAATAGAGCAGCCCGTCGTAATATCTGTACTCTCCCGACGGCACCGGCGTGTTCCACAGCGCATCCACAAACGTCTTCGATTCCGGCCCATCGGCCGCCAGGCTGCCCACTGCCGCTGTCGCCAACATTCCCGTCGAGTGCGTCGTCGACAACGGCTTCCCGTCCAGCGTGTACCGGTTCACAAACGTGTCGATGCCCTGGCTCGACAAAAACTTCTGCAAGCGATCGCTCAGCACAGTCTCGCGCGCGTCTTTGTGCCACCACGAATAATCCACGCTCCAGTTGCTCACGCTGCGCCACGAGTCGGCCATGAACGGCACCGGCGTTCCATCGCGCCCCACCACCGGCGTTCCGTCAAAGTTGCTCCGGTCCGGCGTCAATCCCGTCTCCGGTCCCGTCACGCGATTGAACAAGTCGCGGCTCACATCCGCCGCCGTCGCCCAGAACACGCGATCCTCCACTGGCCCCCACCGCGCCCACAGCTCGTAAAACGCCGGCAGGTGATAGGACGCGTCTGTCGTCCCTCCCGGCCAGTTGGGCACAAACTTGATCATGAAGTGGCTCTCATCCACCATCGGCCCGATGCTTTCCTGTTGCGGCCCGCGCGGAAATCGAAAAACCGGCGGCCACGGCCGTCCATTCGCCTTCGCTTCTGCCTCCATCCGGTGTGTATTCGGGCTCGGCCACGGATGATCCGGCTCGACGAACGGCGGATCGTCAGGATGAATCCGGAACGGCCCCGTCCCCGTCAGCACTGGATGATGCCGCATCCCGCGCAGAATCCGGTCCGCCTCCGCTTGATAGTTGTAAATGCCTTTCCCATTCCCCCAGCGATGCGCGGCAAAATAAAGCGCCATGGTGAAGTACTCTTCCCCATCCGGCGCCGCCCCCGTTGACCGGGGCGTTCCATCCGTATTCATCGACCACGCAAAGTACCCCACCGACGGATCCTTCGGGTCGGTGATCAACATATACGTGTGCGCCCAGTTCCAGATTGCGTCGAACTCGCGCTTCTTGTTGAGCTCCACGCAGATGATCATGCCGTAGCTCATGCCCTCGGTGCGCGCGTCGTTGTTCGCCCAGTCGGTCACGTACGCCAGCGTTCCGTTCTCGTTGGCTCCGGTCTCAAAGTAGATTCGCTCTTCCTGCCCGTCGCCGTGGAACAGTTGCTGGAATGCCTTCTCGATCTTGGCGCGCGTCTCCGCCGCCGTATGCCCCTGCTCGGCAAACAAGTCTCTATAGTGTCCCGTCTTGTATGCGCCCTCGCCGTCCCCCGCGAAGCGCTCGAACTTCCCCAGCGGTGCGTTCTCGTGCGGCGCCGGCATCATCCATCCCGGCATGGCCGGAGGTGCCTGCGCGGCCGCAGGCGCCTGAGCCGGAGCAGCTGCCGGAGCGCCGTTCGCAGTCGCACCCGTTGCCTGCGCCCTCAACCCACCCGCCGCCAAAATCAAAATCCCCACCGCAACGACGCAACTCCAAATCCGCACTTTCATCGCAATGCCCTTTCTCGTCACACGCATTCGACCGCCATCCACTTTACCGCAATAGGGTGTCATTTGCTCAGCCGCCCCCGCCGCCAACAATGACATCGAACGTTTATTCCCTGCTCCCTACTCCCTTATGCCTGTGTGTTCAGTCACAGGACGTTCACACTCTCGCTGTGATAGCATCCGTCTTTCGACAAGAAGGCGCACGCTGGACCACGGTTTTCCCGTCGTAACCCCCGCCGAAAGCGCGCCTTGCGAAGGAGAAGCCCATGAAAACGTACCAGGGAAGTGAGATCCGCAATGTCGCTGTAGTGGGGCATGCTCACTGCGGCAAAACCACCCTCATTGCCGCTCTGCTGC
>Ga0187891_1000495_pt1 | contig 39388 bp, 38 predicted proteins | sample June2016WEW_21_4_FD_132990 | JGI IMG/M metagenome (GOLD analysis project Ga0187891, IMG submission 132990) | Peatland microbial communities from SPRUCE experiment site at the Marcell Experimental Forest, Minnesota, USA - June2016WEW_21_40 | ecosystem: Environmental > Terrestrial > Soil >... | reverse complement strand
GCTCGCCGCCGCGTTCGGTCCGCAGCATGGGCTGCGCGGCGACAAGCAGGACAACATGATCGAGTCGCCGGATTTTTACGATCCGGTGCTCGGCATCCCGGTCTTCAGCCTGTACGGCGACGTGCGCAGGCCGACGGACGCGATGATGGATACGTTCGATGTCGTCCTCGTCGACCTGCAGGATCTGGGCTGCCGGATTTATACGTTCATCACCACGCTGCGTTACATCCTCGAAGCGGCGGGGCCACGCGGCAAGGCGGTGTGGGTGCTGGACCGGCCAAATCCGGTCGGCCGGCCGGTCGAAGGTTTTCGATTGCGCGAGGGCTGGGAAAGCTTTGTCGGTGCCGGACCCTTGCCGATGCGCCATGGGCTCACGCTCGGCGAGCTCGGGTCGTGGTTTGTCAAAACACTCAAGCTCGATGTCGACTATCGCGTCGTCGAGATGCAAGGCTGGCAGCCCGACGCCGCGCCCGGCTTCGGCTGGCCGCTCGGCGAGCGCGCCTGGATCAATCCCAGCCCCAACGCGCCGAATCTGTGGATGGCGCGCGCCTATGCCGGCACGGTGATGGTCGAGGGCACGACGCTTTCGGAAGGCCGCGGCACCACGCGGCCGCTCGAACTGTTCGGCGCGCCCGATATCGATGCGCGGGCGGTGATCAAGGAGATGCACGCGCTGGCACCGCACTGGCTTCACGGCTGCCGCCTACGCGAATGCTGGTTCGAACCCGCGTTTCACAAGCATGCCGGCAAGCTGTGCAATGGCGTGCAGATTCATACCGAAGGCCCGTTCTACGATCATCAGGCGTTCAAGCCCTGGCGTATCCAGGCGCTCGCCTTGAAGGCGATCCGCCGCCTGTATCCCGACTATCCGCTCTGGCGGGATTTCGCCTACGAGTACGAGCATGGCAAACGCGCCATCGATGTGATCAACGGCAGCCCGTTGCTGCGAGAGTGGGTCGACGATGCTGCCGCGACACCGCAAGACCTGGATGCGCTGGCGATGCCGGATGAGGAGGATTGGGTGCGGGAGCGGGAGGGGCACCTACGCTATTGAACACCAGGCGCAGCAGAGAGCCCGCTGATGATCTCACTGGCTCCTGGTGCCGGCTCGTCAAACGGCCTGGAGGATCTGTTTGGCCTTTTCGAGTGACGTTTTGGCCATCGCAGCGTAGCGATCTTTAATCATTAGTTGCGCGATTGCGCCGTTCACAAAGTCCGGGTTCAATTTGGTTATCGTTGCGAGCGCCAGCGTGACTTCCGCGCGGTACGGCTTTAGTGCCGTGATTATCGAAGCGGCGTGCTGTTCACCCGCTGCGGCGATATCGAAGATATCGCGGGGCTTGATACTGGCTCCTCGATAATGGATTTTCTTGGTGATGATCTCGGGAATGGTATCTAGCAGAATGGTTTCGCCCTCAACGACATCCTGCTTTGTCGGCGAAGCAGTCAGTGCACCTGCAACAATGAAGTCGATCTCGCCAATTTTATCGAACCCTAATTTTAGAAAGCGAGCTCCGTCGCCCTTGCAATCGGACGGTGGAATCTCGAATTTAAAATCACGCTTTTCAGGATCAAGAAGTGAGAGTAACTGCGGATCATTCAGGAAAATGTCTACGTCATGACTTTCGCGATGACCGATTTGCAGCATCAACGCGGTGCCACCGCCGAGCGTCCAATGGTCAATGACGGGATGCTCTGAGTTGACTTGCCGGATGAGCGCGCACGCTATGCGGAAGAGCAGCGCCCAATCCGGCTGAGGTTTGGCGGTGCTCACGCAGCCAGCGGGTAGGACTCGCCCGAATATTCGGCGAACGCCTTCGCGGCGGCCACAAGGGCCGCGTAAGGGATATCGAATGACTTGGCAAAGCCTACTTGAAGTGCGGGATCGACTTCACCAAAAAACGACGACATATGACCTGGCTTGGCCTTCGCCGCATTCTGGTCCATCAGGCAATGGGCGAGCGTCGGCGCGTCTAGCTGTTCGCTATAAGGCGCATTCACAGTCGTGAGGACTAGCGTCGTGTTCTTCATTTGCTCAAGCCTAGCGAGCCATTATGTAGTGCAGGCCATTACATAGGCAATCCCAGTAATCGCAATATTAAACTGCGGGGCCTTGGAAGGATATGTCCGATCAGCGACTTGGTCAGACGCGGCACCGCCCAGCCCACGTTGGCGCGGCCGGGGACGTAGGCTAATGATCCCGCGCCCCACAGGACGCGACTGATGCCCTTCTTCTTCCGCCTCACGGCCACCGACGGCGCGGCGCGCGCCGGCGAAATGACGACGGCGCACGGTGTCGTGCACACGCCGGCGTTCATGCCGGTCGGCACGCAGGCCGCGGTCAAGGGGGTGCATCACGACGACGTGCGCGCCTCCGGCGCCGAGATTCTGCTCGGCAATACCTATCATCTGATGCTGCGGCCTTCCGCCGAGCGGATCGCCGCGCTCGGCGGGCTGCACGCCTTCATGCGCTGGCCGTATCCGATCCTCACCGATTCCAGCGGCTTCCAGGTGATGTCGCTGGCGCCGCTGCGCAAGATCACGGAGGAGGGCGTCACCTTCCGCTCCCACATCGACGGCGCCATGGTGGAGCTGTCGCCGGAGCGCGCCATGGAGGTGCAGATCCTGCTCGGCTCCGACATCGCCATGCAGCTCGACGAATGCGTCAAGCTTCCGGCCGAGCGGCGCGATATCGAGCGCGCCGTGACGCTGTCGCTGCGCTGGGCCGAGCGCTGCAAACGCGCCTTCGCAGGCGCCGCGCCCGGCCGCGCGCTGTTCGGCATCGTGCAGGGCGGCGACGACCAAACATTGCGCGCGGAGAGCGCACGCGCGCTCACCGATATCGGCTTCGACGGCTACGCCATCGGCGGGCTGGCCGTCGGCGAGACGCAGGAGGTGATGCTGAAAATCGTCGCCGAGACCGCGCCGGCACTGCCGGCCGAGCGGCCGCGCTATCTGATGGGCGTCGGCACGCCGGCCGACCTCCTCGAAGCGGTGGCGCGCGGCATCGATATGTTCGATTGTGTGCTGCCGACGCGCAACGGCCGCCACGGCCTTGCCTTCACGCGGTTCGGCCCGATCAACATCAAGAATGCGCACCACGCCGACGATCCGCGGCCGCTCGACGCGGAAAGCCGCTGTCCGGCGGCGCGCGATTTTTCGCGCGCCTATCTGCATCACCTGTTCCGCAGCGGCGAGACGCTCGGCGGCACGCTCCTCTCGCTCATCAATCTCTACTATTACCAGGACCTGATGGCCGGCGCCCGCGCGGCCATCGCGGCCGGCCGCTTCGCCGACTATGTCGCCGAAACGAGAGAACAATGGACCGCGAAACGCGATCTTCGCGAGGACGACACCTAACAAAAAGAAACCCGCCGGCCGCAGAATACGCGGGGCCGGCGGGTCACTTTACGCGCTTGGTACTGACGCAACGAACCAACGTCACGCTACGCACGCAACGAACATCACATTCGCACTCTTGAACGCCCAGTCGCCATCCTGGTTCCGTTGCCGCGACAGCGACGGGCGTTTGGAGGGTCTGGCCCGGCCGCCACGCGCGGTGTCACTGGGTCCCGGGGGTGCACCCGACATGACGCAACACAACTAAAAGACCGTGCCTAGCGGGAGTCGCAAACCTCACGCGGCCACAAGGCGATCGATGTCACGAACTCGTGCGCGCAATCATCGCACGCCCAGGCGTGGCGGATCTGGCCTTTGTCGTTGAACTCGGACTCCTCGGCGATCAGCAAGACGCTCCCGCAGCGCGGGCAATTCGGTCGGCCTAAATCGTGGATCACGGCCTCACGGGCGTGACAGGCGAATTGGGTGCTCATCGTCGATCCTCCTCGACGCTCCCTCACCGCACCCCGATCTAGCCCTATAGTGCGGGATGGTGCGCGGAGTCTGTGGCGCCGGTACGACGGCTTTATGAAACTCCCGTGGCCTCCCGGCTTGAAAATTTGATTCAAAACATTCGCCTAGATCGCGGCGCGCATTGCCGAAATGCGGACGCCCAGCCATAATTTCGGCAAGCCGAGCCGACCAGCTAAATCTCTCGACGCCTCAATGCCAGCCGCGCACAATGGGTTTCATCGCCGATGCGCGCGAGCGCGGAATGGAGACTGCCATGAACGAGGTGAGGCACCGCACGATCGAGACCAATGGGATTGCTATGCACGTAGCCGAGCAGGGCGAAGGTCCGCTGGTCTTGCTGTGTCACGGCTTCCCGGAGTCCTGGTATTCCTGGCGCCATCAGCTCCGCGCCTTGGCCGAAGCGGGCTTTCACGCGGTCGCCCCGGACATGCGCGGTTATGGCCGCACCGATGCCCCGGCGGAGATCGAAAAATACACGCTGCTGCATCTGGTCGGCGACATGGTCGGCTTGTTGGATGCTTTGGGCGAAAAAACCGCAGTGATTGCCGGTCACGATTGGGGTGCGCCGGTCGCCTGGCACGCGGCGCTGCTGCGCCCCGACCGCTTTCGCGGCGTCATCGGGCTGAGCGTGCCGTTCCTGCTGAGAGGATCGAAGCGGCCAACCACCATGATGCCGCAGCGCGACGACGCGGTTTTCTATCAGCTTTATTTTCAGGAGCCCGGCGTGGCCGAGGCGGAGCTTGAACGCGATCCTCTATTGACCATTCGCGCCATGCTCTACGGAGCCTCGGGGGAAGCGTCGCGCCCACGCGCACCGGGCGAATCCGTCGGCATGGTGCCGCGCAAGGGCGGATTCCTCAGGGGCATGACCAGCCCGCCGCCGCTGCCGTCCTGGCTGTCGGACGAGGACGCGAAGTATTACGCCGAGGAGTTCAAGCGCACCGGCTTTCGCGGCGGCTTGAACTGGTACCGGAACATCGATCGCAACTGGGAGCTGCTGGCGCCCTTCGCAGGTCTGAAGGTGACGGTGCCCGCGCTCTACGTCGCCGGCGACCGCGACCTCGTTGTCGCCTTCCGCGCCGTCGACCAGCTCCTCCCCAGTCTCCCCAAATTCGTGCCCGAACTGCGCGGCACGATCATGCTGCCCGGCTGCGGCCACTGGACGCAGCAGGAGCGCGCGGGCGAGGTCAACGCCGCGATGATCGAGTTTCTCCGCGGCTTGGCCTGAGACGGCCTGTCGCGGAGCCGGGCGGGTGAAATCACAAAAATTCCTTGTTTCCGGCGCGACCGCGTCTCAAACGTGCGTTTGAATTTCAGTCGTTCGTTTGAAATGCACCGCAACGAGGTACCATGTTGGCGTTCCAAGAGTTGAAGCGGCCGGTCGGCCACCACACCCTGGTGCGGCCGCTCTGCCCGAACTGCGGACGGTCGATGCACTTCACGCGCACCACGCCGCGAACCGGCGGGCTTCCCGACCTGCGGACCTTCAGTTGCGGGGAGTGCGGCGTTTGGTCGACTGAAGCCGCCTCCGATCGCGGCGCGGCCTGAACGCTCGCGGCGGAAACTGAATGCGGCGGTGGACTATGACACCGCCGGAGTGAGCCCCAAGCGCATTTCGTCCCCCGGGCGCTTGGGGTTCTTTCCCTAAATGGTGAGCCGGCTGGGACTCGAACCCAGGACCCCGTGATTAAAAGTTATGCTCCGGGTCCTGGCGACGCCGAGCAGAGCGATGCGCTCGAACGCGAAAACCGGTTGATTCACCGAAGTTTTCCGCCAGTCCGCGCTTGCATTTCATTGCAACGCCGAGTAGGCCAGAGCGGAGGGTTTTTGTTACCTTAAATTACCTTCGCCGGCGCCTGGCGATCTTTTGCCGGACCCTGTGAATTCATCCTGATGCTCCGAGGGCATAGGTAACATGCGCAAGCTTACCGCTGCCGCGATCGAGCGGATCAAGCCGCCGGCGCGGGGCCAGGTCGACCACTTCGACAAGGGCTACCCGGGCTTCGGCCTGCGCTGCTCCTATCGCGGTGCCAAGACCTTCGTGCACGTCTATCGCCTGCATGGCAAACTGCACCGGGTCACACTCGGCCGCTGGCCGGCAATGCCGCTCGCCAAGGCGCGCGAGGCTTGGCGGCTTGGCCGCGAGGCGCTCGACAAAGGCGAGGATCCAGCGTTCAGCCTGCCCAAGCCGCCGGACACGTTCGCGGTGGTCGCCGACGAATGGCTGCGGCGCGACCAGGCGGGCAATCGCACCGTTGCCGATGTGGCGCGCATCATCGCCCGCGAGGTGACGCCGGCTTGGGGCGATCGCCTGATCACCACGGTAAACCGCCGCGACGTGCTCGAGCTGGTCGACGGGGTCGCTGATCGCGGCCACCCGATCGCCGCGCGTCGGCTCCATGCGCATCTGCATCGCCTGTTCCGCTGGTCGGTAGGTCGCGGCATTCTCGAGCGCAACCCGATGGCCGAGCTGCCCAAGCCCGGCGACGCGGTGCGCCGTGACCGCGTGCTTGGCGACGCTGAGATCGCCACAGTGTGGAAGGCGTGCGCGGCGATCGGCGCCGGCGAGCAATCCGGCGTGCCCGCCGGCTGGCCGTTCGGGCTGATCATTCGGCTGCTCCTCCTCACCGGCGCCCGCCGCGATGAGATCGGTGCGCTGCGCTGGTCGGAGATCGTAGGCGACGAGATTAGGCTCGCCGGCGTTCGCACCAAGAACGGCGAGCCGCACAACGTTCCTTTGTCGGCCGCCGCGGCCGAGCTGATCGGCACGCTGCCGCGCGTTGGCGAAAGCGACTATGTGTTCACCACTACGGGCGAGACGCATGTCACCGGCTGGTCGAAGGCCAAGCGCCTGCTCGACGAGGCGGCGGCGCAGATCAATGGCACGCCACTGGCTGGCGTTCGTGGGCGATACACCGCGGATGACGCGGACGCACACACAAAACATGCCGACACCGCAACGAAAAAGAAGATTTGGGCTGAAATAGCCAATCAAGCTTTGCAGGATGGAAAATCGGACGAGGCCGCGGTTGCGGAAGCAAACGAGGCCGTCGCCAAGATGCCCGCGCCGTGGCGTATCCACGATCTACGCCGCACCGTCGCGACGGGGATGCAACGTCTCGGTGTTTCCCTTCAAGTCATTGAGGCGGTGCTTGGCCATGTTTCCGGGTCGCGGGCGGGAATTGTCGGCGTCTATCAGCGCCACGCCTTTGATGCCGAAAAACGGGATGCTTTGGAAAAATGGTCAACCGAGATTGAGCGCATACTCGGCGAGAAGCCTACGACGGCGCAGCCCGCGAACGTCGTGGTGTTGCCGAAGCGTGCCGCAACCAAGGCATGATGATCCATGGATCACGTTCAGCAAAGAATACGACCGCGACCGGCGCCGCGCGCGAGGCCGGCGAGGGTTATCGAGCAATGGCAGCTCAATGCGGATCGTCGGAGAACCGTGGAGCGTACGCTGCGTGAGCTGAGTTGTAAGCTGGGCGATGCAGCGCGCCTGCCGGCCATCATAAACGCCGTCATTAACATTGAACTATTGCGCAACATCGCGCTGATCCAAAAGGAGGCCGAGTCGCGATCGCGCTCTACTTCGCGTCGAGAGCGCGAGTGCGAGACGCGCATCGCTGCCAAGGCAAGCAAATTGAGGAAGGAAATTGCAAAACATCCCCGGCTTGGGCGGTGGTCCGATGATTGGAGACAACAGCTACAGCAGCTCATTGCTCCCGTGCGGCATGATCCGCAGCCCCGGGCGAGATCAGCACAGGGCACGTTGCTTACGGGTCTGATAGACCTTTGGTGCGCTGCCGGTGGAGCGATGACGGCCTCGGTCAACTCGGAACAGGGCGGTCCCCTGATTCGTTTTTTAATCGCTTGCAGTAGCGACCTTTTCGATTTGACCGCAAGTGGCGCGCGCCAGCGCATTAGGACTTACAAGCGCGATCGGGCGAAAAAATAGTGAATTATCAAAGCAACGGACATGGTTAGCTCATGGCGTCTTTGGTCGTGATGAATTAACCATCTAGACGCCTCGCTTCGTTGCGTCCCAATGCAGGACAATTCGAAGTCGAGGCTTGCAATGAGACAATATCTTCCTGATCCGCTCGTCGCGCAGCGCTATAAGGTCCACGCCACAACCCTGTTTCGCTGGGACCAAAACGCGCAGCTCGGCTTTCCCAAGCCTATACGCATCAACGGTCGCAAGTATCGCGAGGTCGCTTCGCTCGACGCCTGGGACCAGCAGCGCGCAGGCGGTCAGCCGGCGGCGACGCCGGCGCGTGGAAGACGCTGATTGGGGAGGAGCAAGCGGGCGAAAGAACAAACGATTAGTCGCCTCGGTTTAGTGAGCGTGAACAAGCGTTTTCTTTGACAATCAAAAAAATGACCGGGCCGAAGCCCGGTCAAGTTTCCAAAGATTGACAATGCCAGACAAAGCACGATCGCGGCGCAGTCGCAAGCATTTTCGCAAATCTTCACCGGCGGCACGCAGGCGTCCGCGGCTGTCGAAGCGGCTGAACTCGCTCGCCGCGGCGGTCCACAATGCCGACAGCGTTGAGTTCCTCGCCGTACTACGATTGAGAGCGATAGCGATCCAAGCTCGTGCGGTTATCTCGAAATTGAACAGGTCTCAAGCCGCCAGTATTCAGCGCCGTGCTGAAGAGCGTCTGAAAGAGATGAGAAAGGCAGGCGCACCGCCAGTCGCTAGAGAGGCGATGCGGCGTGCCGAAGAGCGTCTGACAGAGACGACGGAGGAGCGGCGTGGTGAGGACGAAGTCGCCGGCGCTCATGAGGTCGTCGAAGCGGAGCCGGGAATAGAACATGACAATCGCCGGCGCCGACGTCCTCACAACAAGGCTATCGGAGATGTCCCCATCTTTCAGATGCACTCTATCGCCGACATCCGTGTCGGTGAGCGTCATCGGCGGGAGTTGGGCGACGTCGACGCGCTCGCCGCGAGCATCAAGGACGTGGGGCTGCTCCACCCTATCGTAATCGCGCCAGATGGCGCCCTCGTCGCCGGTCAGCGACGGGTGGAAGCTTGCAAGCGGCTCGGCTGGACCCACATCCCGGTCACCGTTGTCTATCTCGACGGTGAGAACGTTCGCGGGGAGTTCGCCGAGAACGCTGTACGAAAGGACTTCACACTTTCGGAGGCAGTCGCCATCAAGCGGGCGCTGGAACCGATCGAGCGGGCGAAGGCGAAGGAGCGGCAAGCAGCTGCTGGCCCGATCAGCGGTCGCGGGGCCAAGCCGACCGGTGGTGCCAAGTCGGCACAAGCGGTCAATGGCAAAACCCGCGACAGGTTGGCCGCCTTGACCGGCGTCAAGCGCACCACGCTCGCCAAGGCCGAGGCCATTGTCGATGCTGTTGAAGCGGAGCCGGAAAAGTTCGGCAAGCTCAAAGAAGACATGGACAAGTCGGGCCGCGTCGACGGCCCGTTCAAGCGTCTGCAGACGATGAAAGCGGCCGAGCAAATCCGCAAGGAGCCTCCGCCGCTACCCGGCAACGGTCCCTATCGCGCCGGCGTGTTCGATTGCGCGTGGGCGGCCGAGCCCGACGACGACGATCCGGACAGACTCGAGCGCGGTTATTATCCCTATCCGACGATGACGCCGGCGCAGTTTGCCGACTTCTGTTCGGTCGACGCAGCGAATATTTTGCACGACGACTTCGTCGGCGCGTTCTGGATCACGAACTTCCATCTGGTGCGCGGCGATCATCTGCAGGCGTTGGCCATCCTCAATCTCAAGCCGGTAACGCTATTGACCTGGCGCAAGAACATGCTCGGGCGGGGCCAGGTTGCGCGCGGCACCACGGAGCACATCATTATCGCCCGCCGCGGCAATACGGTGATCGAAACATTCCCGCGCACCGATTTCGAATGGCCGGTCGATAGGAAACATCATTCGCGTAAGCCACGGGCCTTCTTCGATCTGTTCGCCAAACACGTCGCGGCTCCCCGCTATGTCAGCTTCTTCGAGACCGTCGATCGCGGGCCGCTTTGGGATGGGCATGGCGACAAAGTCGCGAACGCGACGAAATTGTCCGAACGTCGCAACGAATTGGGGAAGCATGCAGCTCGGCCGGTGAAGCAAGATCATCCATGAGCGCTTTTTCGGTTTATGACGGCCAGCGTTGGCTCGGCTCGATCTACGAGCGTAGCGACGGATCCTACACCGCGAAAGATTCTGACGGCCGCAAACTCGGCACGTTCCACACGATCGAAAAAGCAGCCGCGGCGATCACTGACCTCGACGAGGTTTTAAACGCGTGCCGGAAAGACGCGGGCGGGGTCGCCCAATGAACCGCAGTGACGCCGACGCGGAAATTCCGAGCGCCATCATCGACTCGATTGCGAGCTGGCGGCGCACATTCGGGAACCTCAACGGCGCGGACAGCCGGCTACTCTTGCACCAGGCGGCGAGCGAGCTCCTGCGCGATCTTCTCGTCAATAGGAGTGCTTACCCGGCCAGTGACGCTGTCGCGCGGCATGAGGTCATGGACGCGTTAGAGGATTTTGCTGTCCTTGCTGGCATCCCGGCCGACGATGCGCAACACATCTTCGCCGAAGAAGTGCAAAATTGCGACAAGTCTCGAAAGCGACGACGCCGAGCGCGCGGCGCCGGTGACGGCGGCCCGGACGGCGGATCGGAACGGCCGATAATCAAAATCGTCGGGGGCAAGCTGCCGCAAATCGTCAATGAAGCGGAAGCCGCGCTGATAGCCGGCGCGCCGGATTTTTATCGTTTCGGGGACGCGCTGGTGCGGCCGGTGGTCGAGGAAGTACCTGCTTCCGACATGACGCGCACCAAAATCCATCGCCTGGTACCGATCACGAGGCCTTATTTGGTGGACGTGCTCACCGCGGTTGCGCGTTTCAAGAAGTTCGACCGCCGCAGCGAAACTTGGGCAAGTGTCAATTGCCCCGATCAGGTCGCCGAGGTTTATCTAGCCCGCGAGGGGCGTTGGCGGCTGCCGCCGCTCGTCGGTGTCATTAACACGCCGATGCTGCGCGCCGATTATTCGCTGCTCGACCAGCCGGGATATGACGTGCGCACCGCGCTGCTATATCGACCCGACGGCACGACGTTTGAGGCGGTGCCCGACCGGCCGAGCTGGGAGGACGCCGACCGCGCCTTGCGACGCATCGAAGATTTGGTTTCGACTTTTCCATTCGTGAGCGGCGCCGACGGGCCCGATCGCTCCGTTGCGGTCTCAGCGATTCTATCGGCGCTCGATCGTCGGGCGGTGCCGACGGCGCCGGCGCATGGCTTTTCGGCGCCCGTTGCAGGCTCCGGCAAATCGATGCTTGTCGACGTTACATCCGTGATCGTGACCGGCCAGCGAGCGCCGGTCATTGATCAGAGCAAGGATGACGCCGAAACAGATAAACGCCTGGTCGCGGCGTTGCTTCGCGGCGGCGCCATCGTCTCATTCGACAATGTCGACCGACCGCTCGACAGCTCGCTTTTTTGCCAGGCGCTGACGACGGTCGGCACGATGCAATTGCGTGTCCTCGGCTACAGTAGGGATGTCGTCGTGCCGAACAGCGCCATGTTTTTCATCACAGGCAACCACTTGACGCTCGCGGGCGATCTGACGCGGCGGGCACTGATCTGCCGGCTCGATCCCGGTTGCGAACGCCCCGAACTGCGCCAGTTCACTTCCGATCCAGTCGTGATGGCGAAAGAGCATCGGGCGGAATTAGTTATCGCCGGATTGACGGTGCTGCGCGCCTATTTCGTCGCCGGACAGCGCGTGACCATCACGCCCTTGGGGTCGTTCGAGGATTGGTCGCGGCGGGTACGCGAGGCGTTGGTATGGCTTAGGCGCCCGGATCCTTGCGAAACCATGGCGTTCATCCGCCGGGCGGACCCGGTGACGACGCTGCTCGCCGCACTGTTCGCCGCCTGGCGCAGCAGCATCGGCGTCGGAAAGGCGATCACCGTCCAGGCCCTCGTCGAAATGGCCGACCGCGTCACGCCTGATGGCGGCGCTTGTTATCCGGACCTACGCGATGCGTTAGTCGCCATCGCCGGCGAAGGGCGCGGCAGTGAAATCAATGCGCGCGGCCTCGGCAAGTGGCTGAGCAAATACGAGGATCGGGTCACGGACGGTGTGAAGATCACGCGGCGCGCCGTCACAACGGCGACGGTGCAGTGGGTTCTAAGCGACATGGTTTCGTAGGTCTGAATCGGTTTCTCTAAGGCAGGCGCGAGAAAATGTCAGGACAAATTATAGAGAATGGCTGGCGCAAACCGATCGAAACCGACGATACCTATTCGCTGGATGGGGTTGGCGCGCTAATACGGTATCCGCGCCTTGGCTACGCCCTATGGAGTGCTACCCGAACGCATAGGGCGCGACGCCAAGGGCAACGGCTAGGGTCCTTCCTGAAGGGGAGGGCCAAGACGGGTCGCGCCCGCGCGCGCCCTATATCTAGTGCCAGAATGCGCCAGGGCGACTCAGCAGCAGTCTCTCTTCGCTCGGTCTTTTCTAGGGCCTCACGCAGCAGCGGTCGCGCGCGCTTTGGCGAAATCTGCACCCTTGCGGCGACGTTTTTGGTGCGAACTGAAACGATGCTTGGGCGCCCCTGCGCTCGAATCCACGGACTATTCACCGACTGTCTGCTCGGACGAGGGGACTCATGGCAACACTAGCTGAGGCTGCGCGCCACCTTTTTCTCGATGAAGCGGAATTTTTGGAGCTCGTTGAAAATGGCGTAATCGAGCGGAATGCCGACGGCAGCTTTGACCTCCCATCTGCTCGGACGACGGGACTGGCAACACTAGCTGAGGTTGCGAGCCACGTTTGTCTCGATGAAGCGGAATTTTTGGAGCTCGTTGAAAATGGCGTAATCGAGCGGAATGCCGACGGCAGCTTTGACCTCGAGGTGGTGCGTGAAAGCTATCTCCGCCACTTGCGCATAATCGCGGGTGAGGTGGGAGGGATCAAGTTACCATGGCGACAATAGCTGAAGCCGCCCGTCACATTGATCTCGGTGAGCGGCGGTTTTTTGAATTGCTTGATGATGGCGTGATCGAGCGCAAGAGCCCGGCCGCTTACGATCTCGATGAGGTGCGCGTTACCTACATTCGCCACGTCCGCAAAGTTGCTGCCGGCCGCGGCGCTGAGAAAGGCAGCGATCTGGCGGCCGAGCGCGCCAAGCTGGCCCGGGAGCAGACGGAAATCGCCGCGAGGCGCAACGCCGTCGAGCGCGGTGAGCTCGTCTCGATCGAGGAAGTGGGCCGCCAGATCGAAGAGGAATACGGCGTGGTGCGCCAGCGGCTGCTCGCTATTCCGGGAACCTTGGCCGACTCACTTGTGAGCCTCGATCGCGCCAGTATCGAGTCCGCACTCCACGAGGCAATCAAAGACGCGCTCACCGAATTACATGATCCCACTGATCTCGACGGTCAAAAAAAATGAGTGATTGCGACGCTGCGGCCAAAATTCACGAATGCCTGATCGCCGCCGCACCGGAGCTGGCGGCGAAGCTCGCGGCCTCGATCGCGCCGCCAGCACAATCGGTGCCAGATTGGATGCAGGATTTGGATTCCGGCGAGTTGTTGACGACTTTGGACGCGGCGGAAATCTGTGGCGTGCAGCCCGAGGCGATTAGGAAGCGCTGCCAAGACCTCGAAGAACTCGGGACCCCGATCGGCCGATGTGTCTCCGGAAAGATTTGGCTCGTATCGAAGCGTTTGCTTCTCGCCGACATAGAGCAGCGCAAAGGCGAGCACGGTCGCCTGGTCGCCGAGAGCAGGGCAGAAAAAATGCCAAAAGTTGGGCTAGCCCAAGAAATTCGCCTTTCGAAATAGCCAAAAGTTGGGCCAGCCCAACTTGGCGCGTGCCCGACTCGTCGCATGATCATCGCCTGGAAACTACCCGGGTGTGAGCAATGCAACTTTTCGGCAAAAAGCCTCCCCTCGATGAAATCGAAGCTGAGATCGCCGCGATCAAGCGCCGGCGTGATCGGGTCGCGGCCAAGGTGGAAGCAGCGCAGACCGAGCTGGACGCCGCCACTGCGGCGCACCTTAAGCTGCACACTGAGGCAGACGCTGACGACCTAAAGGCAGAGGCAGCGGCGCAGCGGCGCGTTGAAGCGGCGCACAGCACGCACAAAGGTTTGTCGGCTGCGCTGGCGAAGCTGGAAACGCAATTCGCCGAGGCCGAGCGGCGCGTTGCTGCCGAGCGAGAAGCCATCGCTCGCCGCGCCAGCGCGGACGAGATTGAGCGCCAGGCCAAGGCAGCCGAGGACGTTATCGAGCCGGCGATTTCAGCATTCAAGAAGCTCGCCAAAATCTATGGCAAACTTGGCGACGTTAGCTTCGATTGCGCGTCGATCGGCCGCTATGCCGAGGCCGCGGCGAGTGAGATTGAATTGGCGGCGGCGTTCACGCTTCGCGATGTCCATGGGCTTGCCGCCGGAATCGCAAGCGGCAATCGGCCTATTCCTCAGAGGCAAACTGAGCAGCAAGCTCCTCGAAAAGTCGCGCCGGCGCCGGTTAAGGAACGCGTCTTCGCGATGAGGCCGATCGCTTGGAAAAATGGCGACGGGTCACTGCACAAACAGGCGCCCTATTTCGACGTCGACTTGCCGCCGGCGCTGGCGCGGCGAGCGCTTGATCTGGGAGCAGCCATTCCACTGGCCGACCCTCGCCGCAAGAAGCTACACGGCACGAGGTCTAAATATGAGCCTGACCTGGTGAATTGTGTGAGGCTTGATGGCGATGTGGAAGCGGCATCGAGCGAGGAAGCGCCGCCGGCAGCGCCCCTGCATTCAGCATTCGAGCCGCTCGATCGCGGTAAGCCCTATTTGGTCAAAACAGAAGGGCCAAAGTCATGACGGACTACACGTCCGACGACGCGGACGTGCACACAAAGCACGCCGATACAGCAACGAAAAAGAAGCTTTGGGCCCAGATAGCTAACCAGGCGCTTAAAGACGGTAAATCCGACGAGGAGGCTATCGAAGAAGCCAACGCTGCCGTTGTCAAAATGGGGCCGGGCAGCGTGTTGTTTCCCGACCGTATGATGAAAGCGACGCGCTTCGCCGACGCGCTGCCGCAGAGCTATGACAAGACGCAGCGCACCGTCGACGCCGTTTTGTCCATGGGCTCGCCGGTAAAGCGGTTCTACGGCACCGAGGTCCTACGCATCGATCCCGCCGCCGTCATCCTTGATCGGATTGCCTCTGGTGGCATTCCGCTGCTCGATAGTCACAATCAATGGGGCATCAACGCGGCGCTCGGTCGCGTGAAAACCGCTTGGTTCGCCCGTGGTGCGCTGATGGGGCGCTTGGTCTTCAACGAGACCGAGGCTGGCCGCAACGCCGAAGGCATGGTCGCCCGCGGCGAGTTGGCGGGCATTTCGGCCGGCTATCGGGTCGAGGAATGGGAAGTCACCGACGGCGATGGCGAGATCGTCGACAAGGATCGCCTCCGCTGGGATGACGAGGATCTGACCTTCACAGCCGTCCGCTGGGAATTGCTCGAGGCGTCCCTAGTGACCATTCCCGCTGATGCTTCGGCGGTAGTGCGCTCCCTCAGTGGGGTCTCGAACGCTGGGGCAAGCGCAACGCTGGCGCGGATGCGGACGCGTCAGCGCGATTGCGAAAAATACTGCGAGGCACTCGCTGCGCAGCCGCAGGATCGCCGCCACCCCATTGGGAGCGATGGTCTCCCGATTTGGCCGCGCCGGCGTCGATATCCCGGATATCCCGGAAAGTCGCGATAGGGGCGCGCGCCGATGGATCGCGAACAAATGGTGGAGGACGAAGTCTCCGGAGGTCAGCCCAGCCGGCCCTGCCTCCGCGATGACGCGGCGCCCGGGCCGGTTCAGCATCTCCGGTCCGGGCGCTCTGCGGCCGAAGAGCATCGCATCGCCATTCACGAGGCCTCGCATGCCGTCGTTAGGCGGGCGCTGGGTATGTCGATTGGCGGCGCGACTATTGTTCCTGGTGCGGACTATGGGGGAATGGTGTGGGGACCGGAAGGCGGCCCCGAACGTCTCAAATACAGTGAAAGCCTTTTGGACACGCTCGAGCTCTACGCCAAGGCTCGGGAGGTAATGCCCGCGCTCGGCGAGCCGAGAAACGAATGCGCGACCTATTATCAGGTAACCTGGAGTAGCGTGATCGAGCTTGTAGCATCGACCGAGGGAGAGCGTTTGCTGTGTGATGGTGATCCCCTCGATGCCGTCGCCGATCGAGCACAAGCCTGGCACCTGGCCGAAGCGTTTTGCTGCCTCGATGACAGCGAGATCGTTGAGACATTCATCGCTTACTGCCGTGCGGAGGCGGGTGCGATCATACGTCGCCACCGCGAAGCAGTCCTGTCTGTTGCTGCCGGCCTGGTTGAAAAGCGGACGCTCACCGGCAACGAAATCGATGTGCTGATTTTTGAGGCGCTCGGCCGCGCCACCATCGATCGTGAAAAAGGCCGCCGCCGGGAATGGGCCGCGACCATCGTTCGGGCCTCTGAATTTGAAAAGCTGGGAGGATGTTGCTCCGGTTTGGAACACACGCGTTTGCGAGGGAAAGGTACATGAGCCGAGCCGCTGACAATAAGTTCACCATCAATGTCGCATATGATCGCGAGGATGACGAATTCTATTGCATCCGCTTGCCCGATCGTCCGCTGCCCCGCGAGTTTCGCAACGTCTCAGCGCGAAGCTTGAAAGCGTTGCGCCGCAAATTGGCACCGATCATCCGGAAAGAGTTTTTCGAACCCGAGCCTGCGATCGAACTCCTCGTAGTGAAAAGATGAGCGCGATTGTCATAAAGCCGATCGATGAAATCGTCGTGCCTGCGCAGCTCGGCTGGACCGTCGTCAGTCCAGACTATGACGATGAGAAAAATTCGGACTGCGGGTCTTTGTGGAGAGCGCCGGTCATCGCATGGCTCGTACAGCTCTTCCGACGAGAAACCGATGAGACAACATTCGTTGACGTGGTCCCGATCACTCCGAATGGCAATCTCTCTGAAACGCAAGATTTCGCGCTGCAGTACCGCGACCGCCCGCCTTTCTTCACGATCTCCGAAGAATTTGCGGACGAGGCAGCGCTGCGGGCCCACTTCAATCACCATCGCGCGATGAGGCGAGTGTTCTCTAACAAAATCGCGCCGCTCGGCTTAGCGAAGGAGCTTCGATAAATGTCCCAACAAGACGAAACGCTCAGACTTGCGGCCGAGGTGGTCGATCGCTGGAGCGGTCCCATGCGCCAGATGCAGAAGGCACTGCGTGAGCTCGCGGACGTTGCGAAGGGTACGCACGCCACCAACACCGCGCATGTCCGCGCGCAAGCTAAGGCTTACCTTGGCCTCGATCGATCGGTCCGCGATGTCGCTGATCGGACGAAGGCCGTGCTCACGCCGGCGCTCGCTGCTGCCGGCGTTTCAATTTTGTCAGTAGGGGGCGCTGTTGCCGAGCTGGTTAAGGCGACGAACAATTTCGGTGAGACGACAAAGAAATTAGCCTTCATGAGCCGGGAGACCGGCTTCACCATCGCAAAATTGCGCGAGCTTCAGGCGCTGGAAGGCCGCGTCGGGGCGTCGCCGGGGGCGATGGGCGCCGGTGCCAAGACATGGGCGTACAACATGGAGCAGATGCGTCGCGGGCGCGGCGCGATGGCCGAGTTCTTTATAAGTCAGCACGACTTGAACGTCCGCGCGCTCGGCGACACCTTGCGGCTCTCGAAGAGCAATGAGCAGGCAGCCGACATCTTCATGGACTTTCTCGATCGCGTCCCCGACGAGGTTCAAAAGAGGAGCCTCCTGAAGGCGGGCGGTTGGCCGGAGGAGCTTGCAAATCTTACAGGGCCAGAACGCCGTAAAGCCCTGATGCAAATCCGCGACGATCTAGGCGATGTGGGGAAGAACGCGGCGGCGCTCGGTAAGGCGCTCGCGGAGTCGCGGGACCGGCTCAATACAGCATTGAGCGGCACCTCCGACATGATTGGCGCAGCGCTCGCCGAACCGTTTACCAAAGCAACAGATGCTATGCGGGAATTCATCAAGGTGGAGCGCGGCGACTTCATCCCAGCGCTGCATGATCTTGCCAAGACGGTGACGGAATTGGATTGGGGTGGGTTTGGGAAAGATATAACGGCGACCTTTAAGACGACATTCCGGGAAATAGAGGGGGTCATTCACGCGATCGATAAGGTTGAGAATTGGCTCAACAAGGGCAAGGGCGGCGAGGGTGCCGGCGGCGGCGGCGATTTGATGGGCCGGGCTGTAACTGGCACGAATCAAGCCGTGAAAAACGCCTTGGACCTAATCGTCAAAGGTGTTGTTGGGCCGAAGGCAGCGGAGGAACTGCAGGAACGCGCGACCTTCAAGCAACGGTTTGAGGGCTTTGCCAGCGGCGGCGTCGTCACCAAGGACATGCTCGCTGCCGTTCACAAGGGCGAGGTCGTCATCCCAGCCGGCGGTGGGCTTGGTGCTGGCGATGTGCTCAAGCGCCCGATCAAGGAGGGCACCGAGACCGGCTCGCGCGCGGGAGTTTTTGCCGGCATGCGTGATTGGTTTGAGTATCAGCGAGTAACGGGCGAAGGTGCTGTCGGCGGCGCTGGCGGTGCTGGTGGTATGGGCGGCCGCAGGGGCGGTGGTCTCAGCGGTCCGCATGGCGGCGCCAGTGATGGGACCGGCTTAACCGGGCCGGGCGTCGCGGACTCTGCCAAAGCAGCCGCAGCTTCCTTTGCGGAACGCTTCAAGGGCGAGCCCGCCGGTGGCGGCAGCGAGTATCTTCGAGGGGAGCGCAGTTGGATCAAGGATGAATTGGACAAAGACCCAAAGCTAAGGAGCTTCCTTGGTGGCGTGCTTGCTCATGAGCAGTCACCTGGCGAGCGCTCTAAGGTCATGGAGTCGCTTGCCAACCGCATGAACTATCTAAAAGCAACGAAGTTTCCAAACCTGACTCTGCGCGATTATTTGAGGGGCAAGTACGGCCAATTTTACGGGCCGATCCAAAGAGGCGAAATCACTCCGGGTTTGGAAGCTCTCGCCAAAAGGCAGGGCGTCGATAAGGATATCGACAGGGTTTTGGCAGGCAGCAATGCGATTCGCGGCATGACTGATCAGGGCAGCCGCGGCGATCCTAATTTTGGGGTCGGCGAAACAATCATGTCTCACGGCGAGGGCTACAATGATTTTGGTCGCGGTGCGGCGCGGGCTTGGCGCCTAAGACAGCAGAGCCGAGTCAATACGCCGTCGCCGACCGCCAGTGCGCTTACGGCCGCCGGTCTCCTAGAGCACGCCAAGAAGTATGGACCCGGCACTTTTGATGATCGTTGGCATGGCGATCTTCTGCAGCAAGGGCGGCGGTCCGGGCTCATCGGTGGCCCGATGCGACACGAGGTGACGGGCTCGGCGGGCGTGACGGTGGATTTCCGGAATATGCCGAAGGGCGTTCGGGTTGCGGGATCTATGGAAGGATTATTTAAAACAATTAAGCTCAACCGCGGCGTTGCGATGCCACTGGCGAGCTCGGACGGTTAAATGTACGCAGCGACGCGCCGGGGACAGCATGCCGCGAGTCGAAGAAATGATCCTACGCTGGCAGAGCTGGGTGCCAGAGCGTACGGCCTATATCCGCCTTTTCGATTCGGATGCTGTGCCGGCGGCTTTTCCAGAATTCCCGGAGGCTTCTGAGCTTGCGCCCGGAATGCAGGTTTTCGTGATCTATAACGTCGACGACGCTGCGCCGATGGTCGGCCGCGGCACGCTTGCGGCGGCGATCGCCACCGCGGCCGCAAACGGTTTCGTGGTGCTAAGGGCCGAGTACGCCTGATGCGCCATCTTGGGGCGACAAATCGCCCGGTTCTAAAGCCTTTGATAACGTCCGCATTGGCGTAATATATGAGGCTGGGGAGGGTCGCCTGGCCTGGTCGCAACTCTCTATGGGAGTGTTAGATGGCGGACAATTTAGACGACAACGTGATTCGCGCGTTCAGCGCGGACCATGTCGTTCGCCTGACGGGACTCACCAAGCGCCAGCTCGCGGTATGGGACGAAACGAGCTTTTTCAAGCCGCAGTACGCTAGTGAAAACCGCCGCAGTCCCTACAGCCGCATTTACTCTTTCCGCGATGTCGTAGGGCTGCGCGTCGTGAGCGTGCTCCGCAATAAATATAACGTTTCGATGCAGCATCTTCGCAAAGTCGCGCAAGCGCTGAGTGAAAAGGACTATGCATTCTGGGGGCAAGAAACGCTGTATGTCGTCAACCGGGAAGTCTCGTTTCATGAACCCGACACCCGACGGGTTCGCAGCGTTCTTCAAGGTCAATATGTTGTTCCGATTCCGTTGGAACCTATTATTGGTGAGATTAGGGAAGCGGCAGCTAAACTCAAAGAACGAACGACGGACAAAATTGGCAAGATCGAACGCCACCGGCTGATTATGCACAATGTTGCGGTGATCGCCGGAACTCGAATTCCCACTGGAGCGATAAAACGTTTCAGGGACGCGGGATACTCACTGGATGCAATCCTGCGAGAGTATCCGTCGCTGACAAAGGCAGACGTGGAAGCTGCGCTTAAGTTCGAAGAAAAGGATGATCGTGCGGCGTAAGCCCCGTTGGGGAGGGGCCTTGTTTGTTGGTGTTTTTGGATCATTGCGTTCCTGATTCCGTCGCCGATGTTTTCAAGACATACGGTCATAAGGTTATATTCCTTCGCGAATGGCTCCCGATAGATTCGCCAGACGCCCTGGTCGCGACCGTTAGTGAGAATGAGGGCGCGGTTCTTGTCACCGTCGATGGCGATTTTCGAAAGCATGTCGCTCCACATATTCCGCGCGGAGCAAGGGCAAGATTTCGGAAGCTAAATCAAATTCGGCTTGAATGCTCTGAGCCGCAGGCCGCAAAGCGATTGACGGCTGCAATGTCGTTTGTCGAGGCGGAACACGTTATTGCAACGGATAGCTCCAGGCGGATGATCGTTGCCATTGGGAATGACGTTTTACGGACACATCGATAAAACCCCCCGCGCCGGGGCGTTTGGGCTTGATCGGCAGCGGCAAATCAGATTCAATAAGCGCCCCGACGCCGTGCGGAAACACGGCGCCGGGACTTGCCACAGGCACCGACACGAGGCGCCCATGACCGAATCGACTCTTACCAAAAATCGAAGCGGCATTCCGCCTGGCCGGTGCATTCACACACAGCTAGGAGATCATCATGCCTGCGACTAGCCCAAATATTCGCGTCGTCGACGAAGACGAAGGCCTTGGGTGCTTGGAACACGACGTCAACGATCTCGCCAATATGGCTTATCTGGTTTCTTCGGCGATCGAGGGCGCGATCGGTGCAAACCCGATGCCAGGAACAAAAGATCAATATCTGATCCCGAGTGACCAGGCGGAGGCAGTTCAGTTCAGCGGCTACCGCCTGAAGCGAATGATCGATGATTTCAGGGAGCGGTATTATCGCGTGCTCGAAGGCCGAAAGGCGGTGCAGCCATGACCACTCGCCCCACTCGCCCCACTCGCCGCGCGATCCTTGCCGGCGCCGCCGCAGTGCCGATCGCCGCGCTTGCCAGCGTAGCGCCCTCGTCAGCCGAAGCGCTCGAGCCTGCGGCCTCTCCGATCAGCGATCCGGTGTTCGCCGCGATCGAGAAGCACCGCCGGCTGGAGGCGCGCTATCGAGCCGCGGTTAACGAGCTCGGTGAACTCGAGGAAGGGCTGCCAAAGGAGATCACGCGCGCCCCCCATGTCGCGCTCTATCCCGAGCTTGACAGCAAGGCGACCTGCGAAAAGGTTGCCGACGGTGGCATCGTCATTCAGCTCAAAAAGGGAGTGCCGACGGGAAAGATGCATTGGGCAAAGTCGCACGCAGAGGTCAACGAGAACGCGCGGGAGATACCGAAAGAACATCGCGCCGCCTGGCTCGCTGACAGGCATGCGGCATTAAAGGCGGATGAGCGCGCCCTTCGCGAGGCCCAGAAGGCCGCCGGCTTGGCAAGGCTGCAGAAGCGTTTTTCCACTGCCGGCAATGCCGCCTACGCGGCAGGCCAGGCTTTGATCGCCATGCGGCCCGCCACGATCGCCGGCACTGTTGCGCTCGTTGCGTACGCGATCGAGTGCGGCGACGACCTGATGCCAGACGGCGATGACCATTGGGCATTGCTCGATTCGGTCGCCATGGCCTTGAGCTCGCACGTGCCGGACGAAATCGCGCGTTCGATCGGCTGAGGGCCGATTTTCAAAGCCCACGGCCGCCGGAATTCTCCGGCGGCCGGCGGCTACATAATCGGGGGAGTTCTCCAAGGAGTGGGAGGAAGTACGCGCGTGAGCACCATCAAGGTCGCGTTCAACGGGAAGCCGCTTTTTAGGTGGAACGGCACAGCCGCTGATATGGACGGCGCCATGACTTATTTCGAGGAATTTGCAGCCGACTCAGGTGTGGCGCCAGATCGCCTGGCGCAAAGTACCGTCAAGGCCATCGCTGCCAATGGCGGAAATTTTCTGCCGACCAAGCAACCGCCGCAGATGTGGGCAGTGCTGTATCTGTTCCTGGACAAGCCGACCGGGAACCCCAACTTCCCCGGCCTTTTTCGCGACCATCTTGGCTACGACTTCCACATCGACATCCACTCGGGCGATGAAGAGGCGCACTTCGATATCCAGGCATCTTGGCCGGCGGAAGGCCATGCTTAGCGGCCGGCCGGGCACCGCGCCCCTGTCGCCTCTTTTGTTACCTTAGATGTTACCTATGATGCCAGCGAAGCTATCATTCAATCATATAAGCCTTTGATTTTATTGGTGAGCCGGGCGGGGCTCGAACCCGCGACCCCGTGATTAAAAGTCACGTGCTCTACCGACTGAGCTACCGGCTCGTGCGCGCACTGCATACTGAAAAGCGGCTGCCGTTACCAGCCTTCTGCACGCCTTGGTACGGGCCGCCCTGGGTCCGCCCGCAGCAAAACCAAGCCAACCCCGCCAGTCTACGGCAGCGGCCCTGCCTCGGCCGGCATTTGCCAAACCATTCAAGCGACTTCGCTCGTCCGGATGATTCAGAGCTTCATCCGGCGCCGAGCGCGACGGCGACGTTATAGGTGATCAGCGAGGCGAGGTAGGCAAGCGCTAGCATGTAGCCGAAGGTGACCGCCATCCAGCGCCAACTGCCGGTTTCGCGCCGGATCACCGCCAGCGTCGAAGCGCATTGCGGCGCGAAAATGTACCAGACCAGAACGGACAGCGCGGTCGCTAGCGGCCATTGATGCGCCAGAGCCTGGCCGATCTGCGCCGCGGCCTCCTTGCCGCCCTCGACGGCATACACGGTGCCGAGCGCCGCCACCGCGACCTCGCGCGCCGCCATGCCCGGGATCAGAGCGACGTTGATCTGCCAGTTGAAGCCCACCGGCGCCAAGACCGGTTCGAGCGCGTGCCCGATGGCGGCGGCCAGGCTGTAATCGATCGCCGGCCGGGTCGCGCCCGCCGGCGGCCGTGGAAACGAAGCGAGAAACCAGATCAAGACCATCATCGAGAAAATCGTGGTGCCAGCGCGCTGCAGGAACATCTTGGCGCGCATCGCCAGACCGATGGCGACGCTGCGCACCCGCGGCAGTTTGTAGTCCGGCAATTCCAGCATGAACGGCGGCGTCGGGTTGTCGCGCCAGAAGAAATATTTGGCGAGGAACGACACGCCGAGCGCGCTGGCGATGCCGGCGCCATACAGTCCGAACATCACCAGCCCCTGCAGGCTGGCGAAGCCCCACACCTGCCTGGCCGGAATGAACGCGGAAATGATCAGCGTGTAGACCGGAATGCGCGCCGAACAGGTCATCAGCGGCGCCACCAGGATGGTGGTCAGCCGGTCGCGCGGATTGTCGATCACCCGCGTCGCCATGATGCCGGGAATGGCGCAGGCAAAGCTCGACAACAGCGGAATGAAGGCGCGGCCGTGCAGGCCGGCGCCGCCCATGATGCGGTCCATCAGGAATGCCGCGCGCGCCATGTAGCCGAAGTCTTCCAAGAGCAGGATGAACAGAAACAGAATCAGGATCTGCGGCAGGAAGACGATGACGCTGCCGACGCCGGAAATGACGCCGTCCTGCAGGAAGCTCTGCAGCAGGCCGTCGGGCAGCCACTCGTGCACCAGCGCGCCGAGTGCTGCGAAGCCGACCGATATCAGCTCCATCAGCGGCTGCGCCCAAGTGAAGACCGCCTGGAACATCACAAACAGCAGGCCCAGCAAGATGACCAGACCGAAGACCGGATGCAGCAGCACCGCATCGAGCCGCGTGGTCAGCGTGTCCGGCTTTGCCGGCATGCGGACCGCGACTTTGATGACGCGGTCGGCCTCGCGCTGGGCGGCGCGCAGTTCGCTGATGGTCGGTGCCCGCCAACCGGTTTCGTTGGTCGCCTGCAGGTCGTCCGCCGCCAATGCGTCGAGGCGGAGCAGCAATTCATCGATGCCGCCGCGGCGCACGGCGGCCGCGGTGATGATCGGCACGCCGAGCTCGGCCGACATGCGGTCGAGATCGATGTCGACGCCGCGCCGGCTGGCGATGTCGATCATGTTTAGGACGAGCAGCAACGGTCGCCCGACGCGTTTGAGCTCGATCACCAGCCGCAAGGCCAGGCGGAGATTGGTGGCGTCGGCGATACAGAGCAGCAAATCCGGCGGCGTCTCCGCGGCGAAACGTCCGAGCACGACGTCGCGCGTCACTTCTTCATCGGGACTGCGCGCCCGCAGCGAATAGGTGCCCGGCAGATCGACCAGGCTGACGCTTCGTCCGGACGGGATGCGCAGCACGCCGGTTTTGCGCTCGACGGTCACGCCCGGATAATTGGCGACTTTCTGCCGGCTGCCCGTCAGTGCATTGAACAACGCGGTCTTGCCGCTGTTCGGCGTTCCGATCAGAGCGAAGCGGCGCGTGCCGACCTCGACCGCCACATTCATTGGTAAATCCGATCAGACCACCAGGATTGCCATCGCCTCGCGCCGGCGAATGGCGACGGTGGCATCGTTGACGCGCACGGCGATCGGATCGCGGCTGACAGCCCCCTCGTGCAGGATTTCGATGGTCGCCCCTTCGATGAATCCGAACTCGATCAAGCGCCGCTCGAGTTCATCCTGGGGCAGATCGGATGCGCCATCGCCAACCACGATGGCCTCGATCCGGCCGCGGAAGCCGCGCCGGGCGCGGCCGAGAGGCGAACGCGCCGGTGGTGTCGTTATCTGACCGTCGGTGGCCATGACTCATCTTTCGCGCATGAATGCACCTTGTCTGTGCGGCAAGCGAAAGCAGCGGTCAAGTTAAAAATGCAAATAATTTCAATGCCTTAGAATTATTATTATTATAAGGAACCACCAGCGCACCGAACAAAAGATCGGTCTAGACTGTGCGTTTGGGGGCGGATGAGCACAGGAACGAGGACTCGATGCCGATCGTCAACCGCGTCGCCGACCTGCACGCCGAGATCACCGCCTGGCGGCGGGACATCCACGCCCACCCGGAACTCCTTTACGACGTGCACCGCACGGCGGCCTCGGTTGCCGACAAGCTCAAAACCTTCGGCTGCGACGAGGTGGTTACCGGCCTCGGCAAAACGGGAGTGGTCGGCGTCATCCGCGGCCGCAAGACCGGCGTCAAAGTGGTCGGGCTGCGCGCGGACATGGATGCGCTGCCGATCAAGGAGGCGACCGGTCTGCCTTATCAATCGACCGTGCCGGGCAAGATGCACGCCTGCGGCCACGACGGCCATACCGCCATGCTGCTCGGCGCCGCCAAATATCTCGCCGACACGCGCAACTTTGCCGGCACTGCGGTTCTCATCTTCCAACCGGCGGAGGAGGGCGGCGCCGGCGCGCGGGCGATGATGCGCGACGGCCTGTTCGACCGTTTCGGCATCCAGGAAGTTTTCGGCATGCACAACGCGCCCGGCCTGCCGGTGGGCGAATTCGCCATCCGTCCGGGCCCGATGATGGCGTCGACCGACACGATCCAGATTGAGCTCGAAGGCGTCGGCGGGCATGCGGCTTGGCCGCACCGCGGCGTCGACACCGTCCTGGTCGGCGCGCAAATCGTCAATCAGCTGCAGTCCATCGTGGCCCGCAATGTCGACCCGCTGCAAGCGGCAGTCGTCTCGATCTGCGTGTTCCAGGCCGGGCACACTGACAACGTCATCCCGCAACACGCCCAGCTGCGCGGTACGGCGCGCAGCTTGTCTCCCGAAGTCCGCGATCTGCTACAGAAACGGGTGCGAGAGATTGCAGAAGGAACCGCGCGCCTCTACGGCGCCAGAGCCGAAGTCACCTACACGAGCGGGTATCCGGTGCTCGTAAACGAGCCAAACAGAACCGCATTTGCCGTCGACATCGCTGGCGAGATCGCCGGCAAAGACAAGGTCCATAACGGAGCTCCGCCGATCATGGGGGCGGAGGATTTTGCCTATATGCTGGAGGAGCGGCCGGGCGCATTTATTTGGCTCGGCAACGGCGACAGCGCCGGGCTGCATCACCCGGCATACGATTTCAACGACGAAGCGATCCCGCTCGGGACCTCGTATTGGGTGCGGCTCGCGGAGACCGCGCTGGCGGGATAGCGCATGATCCCGAAAAGTGGCTACCGGTTTTCGAAAAAGATCATGCGCAAATAAAATCCGGTATTACTGCGCCGCTTCGATGCGGTTTTCGGCCGGCAACTTCGGCGGCTCGGCGATGACCTTGGAGCGCGGCAGCAACTCCAGCATCCGCGCTTCGATGCCGCGCCAGTAGGCGAACGAGTTGAGGCGGCTATCTTCGATCAGCCCGATGGCGACGGCCGCCAGGAACGGCAAGCTCTGCACCACGAGCACACCCGCGAAGATGTTGATCTCGTGGACTTGCTTGTAATTGGTGACGACGAGGGTGAGCGCCCCGACCAGGAGAAGCCCGGCGATCACCGCCTCCCAGAAGGCCGGGAAATCCTGACCCTTGCGGCCGTTGCCGCCTTTCGCCGTACGCAGGAAGGGCAGGCGCTCCTTGAACAGGCCAATGCCGACGGCGCGCGCGACGGTCCATTGCACCGACATGGCCGCGCACACCGCACCGAGCATTTGCCCAGGCGTTGCCCGCACCCGCAACCGGTAGAGCGCGACAAAGTGAGCGACCGAGACCGCGAAAGCCGCCAGGATCGGAACGGTCAGGATACGATCCGGCACGGCGATATTGGCGAAGGCGACGATCGGCACCCAAAGGATGTTGAGGAGCGCGACGACCACGCCGATGCTTTCGGCGCCCAGCCAGTTGAGCCAGCCGAGGCCGTATTCGCGCTTCTGCTCGCGCGAGAGGCCGTCCGACCACGGCAGTAGCTGTCGCCAGTGCTTGCGCAGGATTTGCAGCCCGCCGAAGGCCCAGCGGTGGCGCTGGCGTTTAAAGGCCTCGAATGTATCGGGCAGCAGCCCGTAGCCGTAGCGGCGGTTGGTGTAGTGCGCGGTCCAGCCGTGCTCGAGCAGCGTCAGCCCGAGATCGGCGTCCTCGACAATGGTCTCGCTCGACCAGCCGCCGATCGCGTCCATCGCGGCGCGCCTGATCAGACACATCGTGCCGTGGACGATGATGGCGTTGACTTCGTTGCGCTGGACCATGCCGATATCGAAGAACCCGGCATATTCCGCGTTCATCGCGTGGTGCATGACCGAGCGGTCGCCGTCGCGATGATCTTGCGGCGATTGGACCAGTCCGACGCGCGGGTCGGCGAACAGCGGCACCATGTCCTTCAGCCAATCCGGCTGCACGACATAGTCGGCGTCGAGAACGCCAATGATGTCCGCGTCCGCGGCCGTGTGCGACAGCGCCAAACGCAACGCTCCGGCTTTGAAGCCGGGGAGATTCTCGACCCGGACGAATTTGAAGCGCTCGCCGAGCTCGCGACAATGCTCTTCGACCGGCCGCCACAATGCCGGATCGGGTGTGTTGTTGATCACCACGACGCATTCGAGGTTCGGATAGTCGAGCCGGGCCACGGCATCGAGCGTCGCCTTGAGCATGTCCGGCGGCTCGCAATAAGCCGGAATGTGGATCGATACTTTGGGTGCGAAGGCGTCCGGAACCAGCGGCGGAGAAACGGCAAGCCGGCGCGGCGGCCGGCCGAAGGCGATGGCGGCAATCTCCTCGATGCGGGCGAGCGCGATGGCGACCAACGGCACCAAGAGGATTACGCCCAATGTCAGCGCGAAGGCGGCGCCCGGTACGAAGTAATGACCCTTCCAGAAGGCGACGATCGCGGCGGCCCAGGCGCCGACCGCATTGGCGGAGGCCGCAAGCATCAGGGCTTGGGTTGCGGTCGCCCCGCTCATGGTCAGGATCGGCAGCGACAGCAAGAGCCCGAGCAGCACGGCGAGGCCGGCGCGTTTGATGTAGTCCGGATCGGTGATCGGCCCGGTCCAGGAGAATTTCGCCTGGCGAGAGGCGTCGAACAGCCCCCAATAGGGGCCGACGCCGCCTTCGAACGTCTTCCACGGCTGGTCGATCGCCTCGACGATGTTGTAGTCGATGCCATAGGCTTCGGCGCGGCTGACGAAATCGCGGATCACCATCGCCTGCTCGATGCGGCCGGGATTGGCGTTGTGGAAATTGTATCCGGCGCTCGGCCAGCCGAACTCGGCGATGACGATGCGCTTGCCCGGATGTACGCGGCGCAGCTTGTCGTAGAATTCGATCGAGTGGTCGACCGCATGCGATACGTCGAAGCCTTCCCAGTAGGGCAAAATGTGCGCGGCAATGAAATCCACGGCCGAGGCCAGCTCCGGATGGTCGATCCAAACAGTCCAGATTTCTCCTGTTGTTACAGGGACTGGGCTCGATCGCTTCACGCGTTGGATGAGCTTGATAAGGTCGTCGACGCTCATTTCCGCGCGCAGCGTGGTTTCGTTGCCGACCACGATGGCGTTGACGTTGCTGTAGTGGCTCGCGAGATCGAGCGCGGAGCGAATTTCCCGCTCGTTGCGGTCTTTGTCCTTGTCGATCCAGGCCCCGACCGTGACCTTCAGCCCGAATTCGGCGGCGATCGGCGGAATGAGCTCGGCGCCGCCGGTCGCCGAATAGGTGCGGATGGCGCGGGTATAGGGGGCAATGGCCTTGAGGTCGGCGCGGATCTGCTCGACCGTCGGCCGGTCCCCGAAGTCTGGATGCTGTGACGCGACGAACGGCGCGTAGGAAATGCTGGCGAGCTGACCGGTAAAGTCCGGAGCCGTTTCCTTGGTTCGTAGCGAAGCCCACAGGCCGGCATGCACGCACGCCACGAGCGCGAGCACGGCAGCGACGGTGCGCATCGAAATTCAACCACGCGGGGCGAGGATACAACGGCCGAACCTGTCCCCAAGGTTCGACAATGGGCGAGATGAGGTGACCTACGAGCGGTAAGTCACAGGTAGCCCTGTGAGGTGGCAAATTCAAGACAACGAAACTTGTTCCGCAAATTTTTTAGGCTGTCGCCACATTGCCGGCGGCGCGGTCGACGCTAGCGGTTGGTGGTGGGGCTTGGCGCGGCGGCGGCCGGGGCCGGCATGGGCGGCACCGCAGGGTTGATCCAGCAGGATTGGACCCGCGCGTTAAGGCTGTCGGCGGCCTTCGGATCAATGTTGCTTCCGTGCAAGATCAGGCACCGGAACGACGCCTGGATATGGGCGCTCGGACAGCCGAAACGATCGTAGAGGTCGAGATGGCGGAAGGCGGTGTCGAGATCGTCGCGCCAGAGCAGGCTGACCACACGGCGGCCGAGCCACACACATTCGGGATTTCCCGCCGGGCCGCTGAGCGCCTTCTGCGCTTCGGCAAACTCGTCGATCTTCTGCGGCTCTTTGCCGGCTTCCTGGCCCGCCGCGCCGGCCGCCGGGGCTGGCCTGTCGGCCGGTTTGGCGTCGTTGTTTTGCGCAAAAGCGGATGGCGCGAGAGGAACGACTGCAGCCGAGAGGAGCCAGAGCGCCGCGCACAGCCCGCCGGCGAGGGTGAACAGACGATGCAACATGGGTCAACTTTGTTAGGCCGATTCTCGAATCGAGAAGAGGGGCGCTTCCCTGGTCACCGGATTGGGCCGCCATTACGGCATCTTCCAGGCGCGGCCGCAATGACAACAGCCCAAGTGCGCCGCTTTGTCCAGCGGCGTGTCGCGGAAGCGCGCTCGATCTTGGCATGAGGCGATGGCAAGGCTAATGGCAGAGCGTGTCCCGCACGCCAGACCTCCCCACGATCGGCCCGGCGCTCGCCTCGTTTGCCGTCACGGCGCTTGCCATCGGCGCGACGTGGTGGTGGCTCGGCGCGCCGATCGAGCTGCCGCCATCCCCGCTTGCCGCCGGGCAGAAGCTTTATTGCATATCCTATACGCCGTTCCGCGGCTGGCAGAGCCCGCTGGTGGAGGGGACCCGCGCCGAGCCCGGGCAGATCGAAGAGGATTTGGCGCTGTTGTCCAAATATACCGGCTGCGTGCGCACCTATTCGGTCGACGACGGCCTCGACAACGTTCTCGCCAGTGCGCGGCGGCATGGGCTCAAGGTGCTGGAAGGGATTTGGATCTCCAACAATGCCGAGAAGACCCGCCGCCAGATCGCCACCGGGATCGCGCTCGCCAAACAGTATCCGGACGTCATCACCGGCGTCATCGTCGGCAATGAAGTGCTGCTCCGCGGCGAAATGGCGGCGGCAGACCTCATCGCCAACATCCGCGAGGTCAAGGCCCAGGTAGCGGCGCCGGTCACCTATGCCGACGTGTGGGAGTATTGGCTGCGCTATCCCGCCGTGCAGAACGCGGTTGATTTCGTCACCATCCACATCTTGCCGTATTGGGAGGACTTTCCGATCCCGGCTTCGCGCGCCGCCGCCCACGTCGCCGACATCCGGCGCAAGATCGCTGACGCCATGCCGGGAAAGGAGATCGTCATCGGCGAATTCGGTTGGCCGAGCGCCGGCCGGATGCGGGAGAGCGCGCGGCCTTCGCGGTCGAACCAGGCGCGCGCGGCCACCGAGACGCTGGCGCTGGCGCAGCGCGAGAATTTTCGGGTCAACATCATCGAGGCGTTCGATCAGCCCTGGAAACGCGCGCTTGAAGGGGCGGTGGGCGGTTATTGGGGGATTTTCGACCGCGCCACCGGCGCGCCAAAATTCAGTTTCTCAGGCGCGGTCTCCGATCACCCGTATTGGCCGGTCCAGGCGCTTGCCGGCATCCTGCTGGCGGCCCTGACATTCGGCGGTGCGCTCATCTCCGGCCGCAAAAAAGGCCTTGCCATATCCTTGTGGCCGAGAATCGCCGCGCTGTCGTTTGTGCCCGCTGTTCTGTTCGGCTGGACGCTCGAAACGGTGCCCGTGGAAAGCTTCAGCTTCGGCAGCTGGCTGCGCTCGCTTGCCTTCGCCGCGACGGCGGCTGCCGCTCCGATCGTCTGCGCGCTGGCCTGCGCCGCCGGCGGCCGTGCGCCGCCGCGCTTCGCCGCGCTCCTTGGCCGGACCGGCGAACGCCGCGATGGCCTCGACTGGGCGCTCGGCGGCACGCTGGTCGCGCTCATGCTTGTGTCGGTCGAAGCCGCGCTCGGGCTGGTGTTCGATCCGCGCTACCGCGACATTCCGTTTGCACCGCTGACGGCCGCCGTCGTGCCGTTCTTGGTCTTGCTGGCCTCGACGCCGCGTCCGGCCGGACCGCGCGCGATAGCCGAGACTGTTGCCGCCGCCGTGCTCGCCGGATCGGCGGTCTACATCGTGTTCAACGAGCGGCTCTCCAACTGGCAGTCGGTCTGGTTCTGCGCCGGATTGATCGGCCTGGCCTTCATCCTGGCGCGGGCGCGGGGCGCGCCAGGCTCAGGATAAGGGCGCCAGCTGCGAGCGCCGAGAGATCGGCGTTATGGAGAACGATGCCGAAGGCGGCCGCCGCCAGCGCCAGCGCCACCAGCACCAAGGACGGACGCAGCAAGTTCAGCAAGGCGGCGGCGAGGGCTATGCCGCCGAACACCTGGTAGGTGAACAGCACGATGATCAGCCGGAATGTGCTGCACAGCCAAGTATCGAGTCCGGCCTGGCAGGCAAGCGAGACGGTGCTGTTCTCGATCGCCAGATAGCGCAGATAGAGCGCCTCACCGAGCGAAAGGAAGCCGACCGCCAAAAGCCAATTCAACTGGCGTGCTGTCGGCTGGAAGAGTGGGCGGTGCATGGTCAATGTCGGCAAATCGTCATTCCGGGGCGCGCCAACTGGTCCGGCCCGAAGTGGCCGACCCGATGACAGGCTCCGCGCGAGCCCGGTATCCATAACCACAGAATTGGCAGATTTGTCACGACCGGATCTCCCTCAAGAACCGTGGTTATGGATTCCGGCTCTCGCTCGCGATGCTGGCTCGGCCGGAATGACTTTTAGTGACTCGCCGGCTCGGCTATGAGAGCCGCTGCAGAGGTCCTCTAATGAAGGCTCGAAGCTCACTTGCGATCGTGCTGGCGGCCGGCGAGGGCACGCGCATGCGCTCGGCGCTGCCCAAGGTGCTGCATTCCGTCGCCGGGCGTTCGCTGCTGGCTCATGTCCTCGCCGCGGTCGGCGAAGCCGGCGTCACCGCGACGGCCGTCGTGGTCGGGACGGGGCAAGAGGCTGTCGCAGCGGAAGTGCGGCGCCTTTTGCCCGGCGCGAAATGTTTCGTGCAAGACGAGCGGCGGGGAACGGCGCATGCGGCGCTGGCGGCAAAATCCGCGATCGAACGGCAGCCGGACGATATTCTGATCGTTTACGGCGATACGCCCTTCATTCGTCCGGCGACGCTCACGCGGCTCCGTGCGGCGTTGGCGGCAAACGCCGCCGTGGCAGTGCTGGGATTCCGGCCTGCCGACCCGGCAGGCTATGGCAGACTCATCGTCGCGGGCGGTAAGCTCATGGCCATTCGCGAGGAGGCCGATGCGAGCGCCAGCGAACGCGCCATCGCTCTCTGCAACGGCGGCATCATGGCGCTCGCCGGGGCGCAAGCGCTGGCCATTTTGGAGCGGATCGGCCCGCACAATCGCAAGGGCGAATTCTATTTGACCGATGCGGTCGCCATCGCGCGCGACATGAAGCTCAACGCGGTCGCGGTCGAAGTCGAGGAGGATGAAGTGCGCGGCATCAACACCAAGAGCCAGCTCGCCGAAGCGGAAGCGGTGGCCCAGCAGCGCCTGCGCCAGGCCGCGCTCGACGCCGGCGTTACCTTCGTTGCGCCGGAGACGGTTTTTCTGTGCGCGGACACTAAGTTCGGCAAAGACGTCGTGGTCGAGCCCTATGTCGTGTTCGGCGAAAAGGTCACGGTGGAGGATGGCGCGGTGATCCACGCATTCTCCCACCTGGTCGGCGCCCATGTCGGCAAAGGGGCGTCGGTCGGACCATTTGCCCGCTTGCGGCCGGGCACCCGGCTCGGCGAGGGCGCCCGCGTCGGCAATTTCGTCGAGGTCAAGCAAGCGGTGATCGAAGCCGGCGCCAAGGCCAATCATCTGAGCTATATCGGCGACGCCGTTGTCGGCGCCAACGCCAATATCGGAGCCGGCACTATCACCTGCAATTACGACGGCAGCGATAAGCACCGCACCACGATCGGCGCGGAGGCCTTCATCGGTTCGAATTCGGCGCTGGTCGCGCCGGTGGAGATCGGCGCGCGCGCCTATATCGGGTCCGGCTCGGTGATCACCGAGGACGTACCGGCCGACGCACTGGCTTTGGCGCGGGGCAAGCAGGTCATTAAGGAAGGTTGGGCGGCGCGCTTGCGCGGGCTCAAATCGCTCGGCAAAAAGAAAGCGCATTCACGCGATTAAGCCTCGATATTCGGCATATTCTCCTTGCCGCCGGCTGTGTTACGGGGCGCAACTTTTTTTTATTTTGTATCCGGTAGAATTGCCTTTAACGGTTAACGCGTTAGCGGGTTCCGCTGCGACAGCGATTGAGGAGTCGGTACCGACGGATGTGCGGCATTATCGGAATCATCGGCGGCGAGCCGGTCGCACCGCAGCTGATCGACGCGCTCAAGCGCCTCGAATACCGCGGCTACGATTCCGCCGGCGTCGCCACGCTTGAACACGGCTCCCTGACGCGACGGCGGGCGGAGGGCAAGCTCAAGAATCTGGAATTGAAGCTCGCGCGCGAGCCACTCTCGGGAACGATCGGCATCGGTCACACGCGCTGGGCGACGCACGGCCGGCCGACCGAGAACAACGCGCATCCGCACGCCACCGACCGGCTCGCGGTCGTGCACAACGGCATCATCGAGAATTTCAGCGAATTGCGGCGCGAGCTGGAGGGCAAGGGCGCCAAGTTCGCGACCGAAACCGATAGCGAGGTGGTGGCGCATCTCGTCACCGAGGAACTCAAGCTCGGGCTGTCTCCGCTCGAAGCGGTCAAGGCGGCGTTGCCGCGGCTGCGCGGCGCTTTCGCGCTCGCCTTCTTGTTTGCCGGCGAGGAGAACCTCTTGATCGGCGCGCGCAGAGGCTCGCCGCTGGCGATCGGCTTCGGCGACGGCGCGATGTTCATCGGCTCCGATGCGATTGCACTTGCCCCCTTCACCGATACCGTCAGCTATCTGGAGGACGGCGACTGCGCCGTCATTACCCGCACCAGCGCCGAAATCTACGATGCCAAAGGCGAGGTCGTGCACCGCGCCGTGCTCAAGTCGCAGGCTTCGATCATGCTCATCGACAAGGGCAACCATCGCCATTTCATGGCCAAGGAGATCCACGAGCAGCCGGAGGTCGTCGGCCATACGCTGGCGAATTATCTCGACATGGTGGCCGAGCGCGTCGCGCTGCCGATGGCGCTGCCGTTCGATTTCCGCGCGCTCAAGCGCCTGTCGATCGCCGCCTGCGGCACCGCCTATTACGCCGGGATGATTGCGCGGTATTGGTTCGAGCGTCTTGCGCATTTGCCGGTCGAGGTCGACATCGCGTCGGAGTTCCGCTACCGCGACGTGCCGCTCGAGGCCGGCGAACTTGCGATCTTCATTTCGCAGTCCGGCGAGACCGCCGACACGCTCGCCTCGCTGCGCTGTGCGCGCGAGCACAAGCAGCACGTCCTCTCCATCGTCAACGTGCCGACCTCGACCATCGCCCGCGAGAGCGACATCGTCATGCCGACGCTTGCCGGCCCGGAAATCGGCGTGGCCTCGACCAAGGCATTCACCTGCCAGCTGGCGGCCCTGGCGGCGCTGGCGATCGCGGCGGGCCGCGCCCGCGGCGTGCTTAGCGAGAGCGACGAGAAGCGGCTGGTGCATGCGCTGATCGAGGTGCCGCGGCACCTGACCGAGGCGCTGACGCTGGAGCCGCAGATCGAGCAACTCGCCCGCGATCTGGCGAAATGCCGCGACGTGCTCTATCTCGGCCGCGGCACCAGCTATCCGATCGCGCTGGAAGGCGCGCTCAAGCTCAAGGAAATCTCCTACATTCATGCCGAGGGTTATGCGGCCGGCGAACTCAAGCACGGCCCGATCGCGCTGATTGACGAGAACATGCCCGTGATCGTGATCGCGCCCTACGACCGGGTGTTCGACAAGACCGTTTCCAACATGCAGGAAGTTGCCGCCCGCGGCGGCCGCTTGATCTTGATGACCGACGCCAAGGGTGCGGCCGCCGTCGCCGCCGAAAGCCAATCGCTGGTGACGTTGACGCTGCCGACCGTGCCGGCGACGGTGGGGCCGCTGGTTTATGCCGTGCCGGTGCAATTGCTCGCCTATCACACCGCCGTCGCCTTGGGCACGGATGTCGATCAGCCGCGCAACCTGGCCAAGTCGGTGACGGTGGAATAGCAGCGGCTCGCCGCCGCGCTAGCTCTGTGCGAGTGCGTTCGCGTCGCTATATAGATGCAATGATGTCGCTATATAGATGCAATTATAAAGCGGGCAGATGCGACCGAAACCATGATCGATGACAGCGATCACAGCGCGGCATTATCCACCGGCGCGACCAGGCCTGGGGCCGGGATCGTCAGCCGCCTCCGCAATTATTTTTTGACCGGGCTGATCGTTGCCGGCCCGGTGGCGGTGACGTTGTGGCTGATCTGGTGGTTCGTCACCTGGGTCGACAATCTGGTGCGGCCGATTTTTCCAGTCGCGGCCCTTCCCGAGACCTATCTGCCGGTCAATATTCCGGGTCTCGGCCTGATCATTGTGCTGGTGGCGCTGACGCTGCTCGGCTTTCTGACCGCCAATTTGGTCGGCCGCAGGCTCGTCGGCTTCGGCGAGAGCCTGTTGAACCGCATGCCGATCGTGCGGCCGATCTACCGCACCACCAAGCAGATCTTCGAGACGCTGTTTTCCAGCTCGGACTCGAGCTTCCGGCGCGTGGGGCTGGTCGAGTTTCCGGCGCCGGGCATGTGGTCGCTGGTGTTCCTGACCCAACCGCCGACCGCGGAGATTGCCGCGCACCTGCCGGAGACCGAGCACGTCTCGGCGTTTCTGCCGTGCACGCCGAACCCGACGACGGGCTTCTTCTTCTACGTGCCGCGCCGCGACGTGATCGACCTCGACATCACCGTCGAGCAGGCGATGACGCTTCTGGTCTCCGCCGGCATTATTCAGCCCGGCAGCGGTCCCGACGCGCAGAACAAGCTCGCCGCGCTTGCCGAAACCGCCCGCGCCGCGCAGCTGGCGCGCACGGCGGCGCCGAGCCCGGCAAAATAGCGCGCCATTCGCCGGAACGGCGTTGCGGCGGCGTGCTATAATGGCGCTATAGAACAGGGCGTGCATCCAAGCGGGGAAGGCATGAACTTCGGCCAGGCTATTTCATCGGGATTCTCGAACTATGTGAACTTCTCGGATCGGGCCTGCCGGTCCGAGTACTGGTACTGGTTCCTGTTCGTCGTTCTCGGCCAATTCGTTACGGCGATTGTTGATAGTGTGATCGGGTTTCAATTGACGACCGGTATCTTTTCTCTGGTCGTGCTTCTACCCGGCATTGCCGTCGGCGTGCGGCGGCTGCACGATCTGGACCGAATCGGCTGGTGGCTGCTGTTGGCTTTTGTGCCGCTGGTCGGCACCATCATCCTGATCGTCTGGTTCTGCACCAGGGGCACGCCGGGTCCGAACCGGTTCGGCCCGGACCCGTTGGCCGGCGTCGGACAAATCAGCCCGCGCCCAGCAACCTGATCGCTTCGTCGCGCGCGAACAGATAGAGCAAGTGACGTAGCGCGGCGCCGCGGGCGATGCGGCCAGGTGCGCGCCCACCCGTGCTATTTGCTGCCGCGCGGATATGACTATGAGCCGAACGGAATCTCAATTTCGGTATAACTACCGGGCGTGGCCGCGTCCACCGCAGCGGCTATCTGGCAAAAAATGCTGTCTGATGCGTGACCATTTCGTGGTGCCGGTCAAAACAACAAGAGCGAGTTTTCGTCCCGCAAGGTTTTGCTGATAGCGAATTCTTCGGTCGGTCGTGAGCAGAAGCTCAATTCCGAATTCTTCTGCGGCGTGGAGCAACGCCCCATTGTCGAGCTTGTCCCATCCTCTCGACTGGGCGGTGATAATGTCGTGGCCGGCAAAGCGCTCGGATCAGGCCCTTCGGCGTTCCATGGTCAAAGAGAATGAGCATCGGCGGGCGTGGAGGGTTCGCTCGGCGTTGACGCCCTAAGGCTCTGCGCCACGAAATCGAGCACCGCCGCAATCTGCTCGCGCGTTACGTCGAATTGCTCCATCACTTCCGCGACGCTCAGATCCTCAAGGTTTTCGATTACGGTCGCGACCGGCAAGCGGGTGCCGCGGAATACCCATGCGCCGCCGACCTTGCCGGGGATGCGTTCAACGGCCGCACATCCAGACCAATCGAGCGTCGCCATGCTCGTTCTCCTTTCATCGCTGATTTTAATATAGTGCGCCGTGGCGGAACGCGCAGCAAGTCCAAAGAGCAGAATAGATTACCCCGCGCCCAATAGCCTGATCGCTTCGTCGCGCGCGAACAGATAGAGCAAGTGACGCAGCGCGGCGCCGCGGGCGGAGCCGAGCTTCGGGTCGCGGGCCAGCACCAGCGCCGCGTCGTCGCGAGCGGCGGAGAGGAGCTTGCCGTGCACCTCGATGCGGGCGAGGCGAAAGCCGGGCATGCCGCTCTGCCGGGTGCCGAGCACGTCGCCTTCGCCGCGCAAGCGTAAATCCTCTTCGGCGATGCGAAAGCCGTCGTCGGTCTCGCGCAGGATGGCAAGCCGGGCTTTCGCCGTTTCGCCGAGCGGGGCTTTGTAGAGCAGAAGACACGTCGAACGCGCGGCGCCGCGGCCGATGCGGCCGCGCAATTGATGCAGCTGCGCGAGCCCGAAACGCTCGGCGTGCTCGACGACCATGACGCTCGCCTCGGGCACGTCGACGCCGACCTCGATCACCGTGGTCGCCACCAGGATGCGGGCTGAGCCTTCGGCAAAGCGCGCCATGGCGCGGTCCTTTTCGGGGCCGCGCATGCGGCCATGGACCAGCTCGACGGTGTCGCCGAACCGCTTTTTCAGCGCCGCGTAGCGCTCCTCCGCGGCGGCGAGATCGATGCTTTCGGATTCCTCGACCAGCGGACACACCCAGTAGACGCGCCGGCCCTGATCGAGCGCGCGCTTGACCGCCTCGATCACCTCGGCAAGCCGCTCCAGCGGCACGGCGCGGGTGTCGATCTTCTGCCGGCCGGCCGGTTTTTCGCGCAACTCCGAGACATCCATGTCGCCGAAATACGTCAGCACCAACGTGCGCGGAATCGGCGTCGCCGTGAGCACGAGCAGGTCGACCGCCGCGCCCTTGCGCGCCAGCGCCAGGCGCTGGTGCACGCCGAAGCGGTGCTGCTCGTCGACAATGGCGAGCGCCAGATCCTGGAACGCCACGTCTTCCTGAAAGAGCGCATGGGTGCCGACGATGAGGTCGATATCGCCGGCCGCCAGCGCGGAGAGAATCTCCGCGCGCTCGCGCCCGCGCTCGCGGCCGGTGAGGATGGCGAGGCGGATGCCGGCGGCGCCGGCGAGCGGCGCGATGGTGGAAAAGTGCTGGCGCGCCAGGATTTCCGTCGGCGCCATGAAGGCCGCCTGGCGGCCGGCCTCGATCACGGTCGCGGCGGCGAGCAAGGCGACGAGCGTCTTGCCGGAACCGACATCGCCATGCAGCAGCCGCAGCATGCGATTAGGTTGCGCCAGATCGGCGACGATATCGGCGACGGCGCGCTGCTGTGACGGCGTGAGCGAGTAGGGGAGCGCCGCGACGACGCGCTCGCGCAAGCGTCCCTCGGCGGCGCTGCCGCGGCCCGCCCGCACGCGCTGGTGAGCGCGCAGAAGCGCCAGCGCGAGCTGACCGGCGAGCAATTCGTCATAAGCGAGCCGCGACCAGGCCGGGCCTTCCGGCATAAGATCGTCAGGCGTCGCCGGGCGATGCACGCTGCGCAAGGCGTCGGCGAAGCTCGGAAAAGCATTGCGCTTGAGCCAGGCCGCGTCCTGCCATTCCGGGAGCGCCGGCACGCGATCGAGCGCCAGATCGAGCGCCTTGCGCAGCTGGTTGGGGTGGAGCCCTTCGGTGAGCGGGTAGACCGGGTCGATCAGCGGCAGGTTGGCAAAGCCGGCTTCGTCGACCACGCGGTCGGGATGCACCATCTGCAGATGG
>Ga0187891_1000493_pt1 | contig 39449 bp, 31 predicted proteins | sample June2016WEW_21_4_FD_132990 | JGI IMG/M metagenome (GOLD analysis project Ga0187891, IMG submission 132990) | Peatland microbial communities from SPRUCE experiment site at the Marcell Experimental Forest, Minnesota, USA - June2016WEW_21_40 | ecosystem: Environmental > Terrestrial > Soil >... | reverse complement strand
TCATACGCTCCCTCCGATCTGGAAAAGCCCCAGCCATGTGGGTCACGGCTGGCGTTCCAGCGCGCGCACAAATTCGTGCGCTTGAAGTGGGGCAAAAGCACCTAATTTTGAGCCGAGCGCTTTCCCAAATCTGTATAAAATGGCTCACTCGAAACGACGGTGGATAAGTGGACTAACTTCGCCTTGGGCTTTGCCGCGTTTACGGGAGCCCACCAACATCATCGCTGCCGTCACAAAATATCTGCTCTTTCTAGCGAGCACTTTGCAGACATTTCGCTGCGTCGCACTTAATGACGCGGCGGGCCAATTGCAGAAATGGCCGGCGTAGGCCAATCGCTTCACATCAAGGCGTCGGTGATTAATCCGATTCACATTTGGATGCTAACGTATCGCCGCTTTGCGGATGCTGCCTTCCAATTGCCGCATTGATTGCTCAAACGGCGGTTGGTCAGGACGGGCATCTTTACCGTCTTCGGCTGGCGCGCACTTGAACCCGAGTGGATGGTTACCCAAGTAGTGGCAGGGTTACCCGAATGGTTAAAATCGATGCGATCGGGTTCGGGATTTCTAGGAACCGTGCTGGCGATGCGAACGCCCGCAACGTGCAATAACGGGTAGGGGTTCGACCCCACCGATCGCGAGTTCGCTGAATTTGATCTCGACATCATCGGCGGCCAACCGTGGCCGCATCGACACTGAGGATTTGTTCAACGTCATGCCGTTCCGCGAATCACTGATAGTCCCCGTTCATTGCATGACTCGTTGCACGGCGCGATGACCCTCATCCTCACGCTTGCATCCCGCAATCTGTTTCATGACCGGGTTCGATTGATCGCCACGGTCGTTGGGGTCGTCTTCTCGATCGTGCTCGTCACCGTTCAGCTCGGAGTCTTCCTGAGCTTCGAGCGCATGGTCACGACAATGATCGACCACGCGCAGGCCGATTTCTGGATCGTACCCGCCGAAACCAAGAGCTTTGAGGGGTCCTCGCTGCTGGCCGGGCGCGAGCGTCTCCAGGCCTTGTCCGTCGACGGGGTCACGCAGGCGATTCCAGTCGTTGTCGGTTATGCATCCTGGCGAAAACCGAATGGAGGTGCATCGACCCCGGTTCTCGTCGTCGGCGCGCCCACGACGTCCGCCGGTTTGCAGCCATGGAACGTGGTCGAAGGGAGTGTGGACGATCTGTCGATGCCCGACGGCGTTGCCATCGACCGCTCGTATTTCGAGCAACTCGGAATTGCGCAAATTCAAGGGCGCGCCGAAATCAACAATCAAAAGGCGCGGGTCGTCGCGGTCACCAACGGTATCCGCTCATTCACGACGACGCCGCACGTATTCGCGTCGCTTGAGCGCGCGCGAACCTATCTGGGCGTGCCGCCCAACCGAGCCAATTATTACATCGTGCGCATCTCACCGAACGCAAATGCCGCAGTCGTTCGCAGCCAGCTTGCCGCCAGCCTGCCCGACGCGGAGGTGTTGACGTCCGAAGAGTTTCGTCACCGCACGCGCGTGTTCTGGCTGTTCGACACCGGCGCCGGAGCCGCTCTGCTGGGCAGCGCCATACTCGGTATCATCGTCGGCACGATCATCGTCGCGCAGACGCTCTATTCGAGCACCAAGGACCATCTCAAGGAATTTGCAACGCTGCGCGCCATCGGCTCGTCGCGCATGTACATCCTCAAGGTCATTCTCGCGCAGGCGCTCATCAGCGCCGTCGTCGGTTTCTCCATTGCAGCGTCTATCGATCTGGCTCTGGTGAAGATGACCGCCGATGCAGCCTTGCCCATTGTCATGACCCCCGAGCTGACCGTCGGCCTGTTCGGGCTCACGGTCATGATGTGCGCGATCGCCGCTGTTTCGGCCATCAGGGTCGTGACGCGCATCGATCCCGTCCTGGTATTCGCGCAATGACAAAAACCATGATCGAGGCAACCGACATTGCGATGGCTCTCGGCGAGGGGCCCGGGCGCGTCGACGCGCTCAAAGGTATCAATCTGTCGCTCACTAGCGGCGAATTGACCCTGCTGATGGGTCCATCCGGCAGCGGCAAGACCACGCTTCTCTCGGTGTTGGGATGCATGTTGTCGCCGACGGGCGGGACGGTGCAAATTTGCGGCCGCTCGACGACCGGGCTCGACTCGGAACAACTGGCTGAACTTCGGCGGGACAATGTCGGGTTCGTATTTCAATCCTATCATCTGTTCCCGACTTTGACCGCTGCGGAAAATGTCCGTTTGGCGCTCGATGTGCGCGGCGAGCACTCGGCGCTGGCGCGGGTCAAGGCGGAAAAAGCCCTTGCGACGGTTGGATTGTCCCATAAGGCGAACGCGTTTCCGCGCGCGCTTAGCGGCGGTGAACAGCAACGCGTGGCTGTTGCCCGCGCGATCGTAGGAGATGCGTCCGTCATCCTCGCAGACGAGCCGACGGCGGCGCTGGACAGCGAGAATGGCCAGGCCGTCATGACGGTGCTGGCGGAGATCGCCAAGGATCCGGCGCGGGCGATGTTCATCGTTACGCACGATCCACGCATCATGCCGTTCGCAGACCGGATTCTTCGCATCGAAGACGGCCGGATCGTCGGCGATCAACGGCGCGGCGCAAACCTCAGCGCCGTCCGCACTCTGAAATATGCGAGCTGATTGGGGGAGTAATATGCGCACTCGAAACCAGAAACTATCGCTGCTGGCGCTCCTTGTGTTGGGCGTTGCTTCGGCGGCACCGGAATCCGCGCCAAAATTTCGCGCCGAAGAACTGCACTCGGTGCTGTCCGGTTCGGCGGCCCAAGGTGCGCCGGCGCAGGGCTCACAGGCACAAGCCTTACCGGCACAAGGCGCCTGGGATGCGGTGACGCTTGGACGCGTCGAGCCGCGCTCGGGCGAGATCAAGATCGCGGCGCCCTTGCCGGGGGGACGGATTGCCGACGTGCTGGTCAAATCCAACGAAGACGTGTTTGCCGGTGAATTGCTGGTTCGCCTCGATGACGAGGAAGCATTGGCGCGCGTGGCCGAAGCCGATGCCCAGGTCGCCCTGCATAAGCGCGCCCGCAACGATCAGTCCGCGCCGGCGGCGTCGGCGGATCGGCGAAAGGCCGAGGATGCGGCCGCCGATTCCGAGCGTAGTCTGGCCGACGCGCGATCCGCGCTGGACAAAACGACCGCCGACTGGCGGGCTGGCAGCACGTCGAAGGCCGATCTCGACGCGGCGCGCTCGGCTTTGTCGCGTGCGCAAGATCGTGTGCGCGAACGGCAGGCCGCGCTCGCCAAGCTCAAGGCTTCGGCCGACACGCCATTGCCAACCCGCCTGGAAGGCGAACTCAATGTTGCCCAGGCCGAATGGCGCGTGGCGGAAGCGGCGCTGGAAAAGACGCAAATCCGCGCGCCGGCCGACGGTGTCGTCTTGCGGGTCAACGCCAGGACGGGCGAATTGGCGGTGCCGTCATTGGAGCCGCCGCTGCTGGTCATTGGCGATGTGTCGGCCTTGCGGGTGCGCGCCGAAGTGAACGAGCAGGATATTGGAAGAATCCGGGTCGGCCAGAGTGTGCTGGTTCGCGCCGCGGCGTTTCATGGCCGTGAGTTCGACGGCAAGGTTTCGTCCGTCGCCCGCGTCGTCGGCCCGAGCCGGATCAATTCGGGCGATCCGCGCAAGTTCAACGATGTCGATGTGTTGGAGGTCGTTGTCGATTTGCCGGATCCCGGACCGCTCGTCGTCGGCCAGCAGGTCGACGTCTATTTCAAATCGGATCAAGCAGAAACCCAATAGCAAATCCCTTTACAGCTTTTGTGTTACGTTTGGTCGATCTGACCATCAACATACAACCGCCAAGGCCCTCGGCTTCATTCGCGATCGGGTGGAGCCGGCAACAGGTCCAGCAATGTCCGCTGTGCCGCGAAAGCGGAGGCAAAATGGAGTAGCGGCATCTGCCGCACGGACCTGATTCGACGGCCTAGCTCTGCTGCGTCTGACAGACCCGTCGAACAATATGTTCGAATATCACCGCATCGCGGCGGCGATGTTGCCGCCGTCGACGGTGGTGACGTCGGCGGTGGTTTTCAGCTCAAGCGCCTGGTGCAAAAACGCCTGCGCCACGTCGGCGGCCGTGACTTCGCGGCCGAGCAGATTGCCGCCCATATAATCCTTCTCGCTGAGGCCCCGCGCCTTGGCGCGCGCCGCGATCATGTCCGCCGTCAGCAAGCCGGAACGGATGCGGTCGGCATTGACCGCATTGGCGCGAATGCCGTCGGCGCCATAATCGAGGGCGTATTGGCGCATCAGCGCCAGCAGCGCCGCCTTCGGGATGCCGTAGGGGCCGAAATTGGGACCCGGATTGACCGCCTGTTTGGAGATGTTGAACAGGAGGCAGCCGCCGGTGCCCTGCGCCAGCATGATCTTCACCGCGGCCTGCGCCACCCGCTGATGGCCATAAAAATTCAATTCAAAACTCTTGCGCAAAATCTCTTCGTCGACCTCGCCGATGCGGCCCTGCCAGGCCGCGCCGGCATTCGAAACCACGATATCGACGCCGCCGAAATTTTCGGCCACTGCATCGAACGCTACGCGCACCGATGCTGCATCCGTGACGTCGCACGGGATAGGCAGCGCGGTCGGGCCGATCGCCTTGGCTTGCTCCGTGGCGGCGGCAAGATTGACATCAAGCAGGGCGACTTCCGCACCCGCCGCGGCGAACGTTTTGGCCGTAGCGGCGCCGATGGCGCCGGCGGCGCCGGTGACGGCGACGATCTGTCCGGCAAGCGGCGGCTCACTTCGCGCGCCGAGTTTTTTCTGTTCGAACGGCCAATACTCGCAATCGAACATGTCGGCCTCGGAGATCGACTCGAAGCGGCCGATGTGTTCGGCAGTGCTGACGACAGTCATCCATTCCTTGGCGATATCGGCGGCTATTACAGCATCTCGCTTGCTCGAACCAAGGCCGAAGAAACCCAGTCCCGGCACCAGGACGACGCGGGGCAGGGGATCGAACTCCTGCTTGATGCGGCCGGCGCGTTTGTTGTGGCGCGCGAAGTAATTTCGATAGTGCGCGGTGAACAGGTCCGCCGCTTTGTGGGACATGCGCTTGAAGTCATCGAGCTTGCCAACCTCAGGAGGCGGCAACACGAGCGGCCAGTTCTTGGTGCGGATGGTGTGGTCAGGCGTCACCACGCCGGCCCGACTGACACGGTCCAGATCGATAGAATCGAAAAAATCGAGCACGCCGTTGCTGGTGCGAAATTCAAGAACCAATCGGCGCCAAGCGCCTTCGGTCTTTTCGTCCCGCAAGCTGCAAGCGCCGCGCACGATGGGCGCGACGGTTGCGAGGGGTGCAATCTCGCGCCAAAGTCTCGCGAACACGAAGGTCTTGCTGTTGCGCTCCACAAAATCCTCAGCAAGCGAGACCATCTCGACCATGCGCTCATAGGCTTCGCGCGCGCTGTCGCCGAAGGTGACGATGCCGTGCTTGCTGAGAATGAGGCCTTCGCTGGCGGGTGCCCGCTCAAAGATATCGATCGCCGTCTTGGCGAGGCCGAAGCCCGGCATGAGGTAGGGCACGAAGGCGAGCCGGCCGCCGAAAACCTCGGCGCAGCGCGCTTCGCCGTCCGGCTGATCGATCACGCTGAGCACCGCGGTCGCATGGGTGTGATCGACGAATTTGTGCGGCAGGAACGCATGCAGCATGATCTCGACCGACGGATTTGGCGCCGCCGGATCGATCAGGTTGGCGCGCTCGATGCCGACAAGCTCGTCGTCGACGATGGCGTCGAGCGCGCGCAGCCGGCGCAAGGGGTCAAGCCGTACCGCCGGCAGGCCTTCGAGTTCGATCGCCGCCATGTCGGCGCCGGAGGCTTTTATCCGCAGCACCTCGACATCTTCGCCGAAGCGGTCGCGCAAGCGGGTCTTCAGTGAGGTGTTGCCGCCGCCATGCAGCACCAGCTTGGGGTCGCGGCCAAGAAGCCGCGTCGTGTAGATGCGCAGCGCCAGGTCGCGATCGACGCCCGATTTCGCGCCGTGCGCAACGATGGCCTCGGCGTCACGGTCGACCCAGGCGCTTTTCATGGAAGCATGATCCGGAAAAGGCCCGACCCGGCCTTGATCCGGGGTGGAAGCCGGTTTCCCGCAACGATCATGCGCCACCAGACAATAGCGGCCGCTCCATCACCCGCCGGCGAGGCGGCGTGACCACCACCCGCTGCGGCGCGGCCGGTTGGTATCCTCGCTCTCGCCAAGTTCGGTGATCACCGGTTCCGGGGCGGGAGGCGGGGGCTGTGCCGGCGCCGGTTGCGATACGTCCTGATTGCCGGAGATTGGCGCCGGCTCGCGCACGGTCGAGCGCCGTCGCGGCGGCTCTTGGGAGGCCGGCGTTGCGGCTTGCGGCGTTGTTGCGACAGCCGGCAGCTCCGGAGACGAGGGTGGAGGCGCCGGAGGCGCTGCTGTCGGCGCGGCATCAAGGTCGGCGACGGCCTCCTTAAGCTCCGGTTCGGTCGCCGGCGGCGCGGTCAGTTCTTCCGCTGTGGTGAGCGCATGCTGCGGCGCGTGTGGGCCGCGGTCGTGCGATGCCGGCGCCGCCTCGCCCTCGCGCTCCAATCGATTACGACGGCCGCCGCGACGGCCGCGCCGCCGCCGCCGCGGCTCCCCTTGCCGTTGCGGCTCGCCTCGCTCGCCGGCGCCAGCCTCACTAACCTCTTCGCCGAAGTCCTCGTCTGCCGACGCAGCGCCGATGGCGGGGGCGGCCGCTTCGCCGACCTGATCGGGAATCCCCTCGTGGACGGGAGGCTGCGTATGCGCAATTTCTTCGCCGCCATTGCGGCCGCGGCGCCGCCGGCGCCGCCGCCGGCGTGTTCCGTCTTCGTCATGTTCGGCGGTAGTCTCCGCCGCGGTCGTTTCGCCTTCCTCGGCTTCGGCCGCTTCGGCCTCTTCGAGGTCGTCCTCCTCCTCGAGCGGTGCGGCGGCCGGCTCGATCTGCGCGGCCAGCGCCTTGGCGGCTTCGACCGTGTGCACCTGCCCGCCGCGATCGATCACAAAAGCCTGCGGCGCGCTCAGCGTCTCGTCGGCGCTGATGGTGATGGTGATGGCAAACCGCTCCTCCAGGCTACGCAGATGCGCGCGTTTCTGATTGAGCACATAGAGCGCGACATCGGGTCGGGTGCGGGCGATGAGATTGTGGGTCGCGCCCTTGATCAGCTGCTCTTCGAGGGCGCGCAGCACCTGCAACGCCAAGGACGACACCGAGCGGACATGGCCGCTGCCGCCGCAATACGGGCATTTCTCCGTCGAGCTTTCGAGCACGCTGGTGCGGATGCGCTGGCGTGACATTTCCAGCAGGCCGAAATGCGAGATGCGGCCGACCTGAATGCGGGCGCGATCCTGCTTGAGGCATTCCTTCATCCGCCGTTCCACCGCGCGGTTGTTGCGGTTTTCGTCCATGTCGATGAAGTCGATGACGATGAGGCCGGCGAGGTCGCGCAGCCGCAGCTGGCGGGCGATCTCGTCCGCCGCCTCGAGGTTCGTCTTCAGCGCGGTATCCTCGATATGGTGCTCGCGGGTGGCGCGGCCGGAATTGACGTCGATGGCAACCAGCGCCTCGGCTTGGTTGAGCACGATGTATCCGCCCGAGCGCAGCTGCATGACCGGCGAGAACATGGCGTCGAGCTGGCTCTCGACGCCGTACCGCGACAGCAGCGGTTGCGTATCGGCGTAAAGCTTCACGTTCTTCGCATGACTCGGCATGAGCATGCGCATGAAGTCCTTGGCCTCGTGATAGGCCTCCGGCCCGGCGACGATCACCTCGTCGATCTCCTTGGAGTAGAGGTCGCGGATCGAGCGCTTGACCAGCGAGCCTTCCTCATAGACCAGCTTGGGCGCCGTGGATTTCAGCGTCAGGTCGCGCACGGTTTCCCACAGCCGCAGCAGATATTCGAAATCGCGTTTGATCTCGGTCTTGGTGCGGCTGGCGCCGGCGGTGCGCACGATCACGCCCATGCCCTCGGGCACTTCAAGCTCTTGCGCGATCTCCTTGAGCCGCGTGCGATCTTCGCCGTTGGTGATCTTGCGACTGATGCCGCCGCCGCGCGCGGTATTGGGCATCAGCACCGAATAGCGGCCGGCGAGCGACAGATAGGTGGTGAGCGCCGCACCCTTGGTGCCGCGTTCCTCCTTGACTACCTGCACCAGCATGACTTGCCGGCGCTTGATCACCTCCTGGATTTTGTATTGGCGGCGGTAACGCGGCGCGCGATCGGGCACCTCTTCCAGCGCGTCGGCGCCGCCGACCGATTCGACGACCTCTTCGGCCGCTTCGTCGTCTTCGCCATTCGCCGCCTGCTCGACATGCTCGCCATGTTCGGCGGTCTCGTGAGCGCCGTTGTTTTCATCGTCCGCTTCAGCGGCCTTGTCGGCCTCGTCTGCGGTGGGCTCGTCGTGGCCGGCTTCGGCGCCGCCCGGCGCCAGCTCGCCGGCAGTCGGTTCAAACGTCTCGAATTGGAGGTCACTCGGCGAAGCGCTGGGTTCAGCGCTTACCGCCGGAACAGAAGCCTCTTGCGCGGGCGATTGCTCCGCCTCTGCGGCTAATGTCGGCTCCGGGATGGTCGTCGGTCCTTCGGTGTCTTCGACTTCGATGGCCGCTTCGTCTTCTTCGGTCGCGGCTAACGACTGGGCTAGGGTCGGCCCCTCGGTTGCCTCAGCCCTGGCCACCGTTTCCTCGCCGGTCGAGGGTTCGGCAGCCGGCGTGGTTTCAGTCGGTTCGCTCCGCACCACCTCCTCGTCGCGGCGCGCCGGGGACGGTCTGCCGCGGCCGCGATGCCGGCGCGAGCGCCGGTCGGCCTCGTCTTCGGCGTCGCGCTGGGCGCGGCCTTCCTCGTCGATCAGCGCCTGCCGGTCGGCGACCGGGATCTGGTAGTAATCCGGATGGATTTCGCTGAAGGCCAGGAAGCCGTGGCGGTTGCCGCCGTAATCGACGAAAGCGGCTTGCAGCGACGGCTCGACGCGCGTCACTTTCGCCAGATAAATATTGCCTCTTAGTTGCTTGCGCTGCGCGGTTTCGAAGTCGAATTCCTCGACGCGGTTGCCGCGCAAGACCACCACCCGGGTTTCCTCCGGATGGGTCGCGTCGATAAGCATTTTGTTGGCCATTGGCTAATCTCGTAAAGGCGGGCATGCCGTAGGCTCCGCGCCGCTGCGGCGACGGAGGACGGTGAGCCGCCCGTTTGTCGGTGAAGGAAACGGATCGGAAACTCCGAGTGCGGCTGACGGAAATCGGGCCGCCGGCCGGCGAGCGTCACCTGAACGCTGGCGAACCGATGCGACCGAACCTCTTGCGCCTCGAACATGAACTCCAAACCGTGGTGGACGGCAGCGCTGGCGCCGCCGTGATTACTCTGAGTGCTCACGGTATCAGCGACGCTCCGGCAGCACCTCGCTGCCGACACGCGCGCTGCACGGTAAGTCCCGGCTGCCCTGCTCCTTGAGGGTATCGCCTTGCTTATTCGTCCCGCATCGGGTCGGCGCTTTTTGAGCGCCGGAACGGGCCGAAGCAGCGTCCGCCCGCTCCCGCTATCGGGAGCCATCGCGGCGGGCGTGGCGGATGCCCTGACGGGACACAACCGAAACCTTTGACCGTCAGCCTCTTCTTCTTAAGGCCGCGGCTACGGAATTGGCAAGCCGCCTGTGGGGTTTGCCGATCGGGGGAGGTTTCCCGGGTACCCCAGCCGACCAATCCCGCTACCCCGCATGTAAGCACTTAAGTTTCGATTAACCACGCCTGCCTAATGGAGTAAGAGCAGTGTGGAGGGTGGCAAACCGATGGCTGTCCGGACAGCGAGCTGGGCTTTCCTCGGTCTCCTCTGCGCTGTGGCTGCATCGGCGGCGGAGCGGCCGCCGGCGCCTCCGGCCGCCGATTCGTTTCCGGTCGCGACCGACGCGCGGCTCGCCGGCGACGAATCGCAGACGCGATTCGTGATGGATTTTAGCCGCACGATCGATCTGCACGCCTTTACGCTGGCCGATCCCTATCGGGTCGTTGTCGACATCCCCCAGGTGATATTCCGGCTGCCGCCGAAGACCGGCGAGAGCGGCCGCGGCCTGATCAAGGCCTTTCGTTTCGGCCTGGTGATGCAGGGCGGCTCGCGTCTGGTTCTCGATCTCGCCAAGCCGGTGCGTATCGAAAAGGCCTCGGTCATCGACGCCGCGGACGGCGTGCCGGCTCGGCTGGTGCTCGACCTAGTGGCGACCGATCGCGAGAGCTTTTTGCGCAAGATCGCGCTCACCAACAGGGCGGCTGGCCCCGAACTGCCCCACGCCGACAAGCCGCAGGCCGCTGGCGGCGATCCGCGTCCGCTGGTCGTGCTCGATCCCGGTCACGGCGGCATCGATACCGGCACCAAGTCGTCGGGCGGCGAGCTGGAAAAGGATATTGTATTGAATGTCGCGCAGCTCCTGCGCGAGCGCCTCGAAAAAGCCGGCAAATGCCGCGTGCTGATGACGCGGACCGACGACACCTTCGTGCCGCTGGCCGACCGCGTGCGCATGGCGCGCAGCGCCAGCGCTGCGCTCTTCGTCTCCATCCACGCCGACGCGTTGCCGCGCCGGGAGGGCGATGCGCAGGGCGCGAGCGTCTACACGCTGTCGGAAACCGCCTCCGATTCCGAGGCGGCACGGCTCGCCGAGAAGGAGAACCGGGCCGACGTGATCGCCGGCGTCGATCTCAAAACCGAGCCGGACGACGTGGCCGGTATCCTGATCGATCTTGCCGAGCGCGAGACCAAGAGCTTTTCCCTGCAGTTTGCTCACAAACTGATCGGGGAAATGAAAACCGTGACGCGGTTGCACAAGACCCCGCTGAAATCGGCGGGCTTCCGTGTCTTGCGGGCGCCGGACGTGCCCTCGGTGCTGGTCGAGCTCGGCTACGTTTCCAATCGGCAGGACCTGCAATCGCTCTTGTCCGACACCTGGCGCAACCGGACGGCAGAAACGATCGCGAAAGCGATCGAGACCTACTTCGCGACCCATATGGCCGGCGCCCGCGCTGGCGCGAACTAAAGGCCAGGGCCGGCCTGACACGCGGCCTCAGGCGCGGCCGAATGGCCTCAGTTTGAACAAAAAACCGAGCGACGACACGCGATGCATGGCGGGGCTTCCGGCGCATTTGGGCCAAGCGTGTTACTCTGCATATCCGGCGCCTGGCCGGGCGTGAACCGAACGGGCGCGGGCCCGATCCAGGCGGGACATTCTCGATGAAAATCGTGCTGCGATTCCTCGGCCTTTTGTTCGCGGCGGGAACCATCCTGTTCGTCGTCGGCGTCGGCGCCGTCGCCGGCCTTTTTTGGCACTATTCCAAGGAGTTGCCGGACTACTCTCAACTTCAGAATTATGAGCCGCCGGTGATGACGCGGGTGCACGCGGCCGACGGCTCGCTGCTTGCCGAATACGCCAACGAGCGCCGGCTTTATCTTCCCATTCAGGCGGTGCCGAAACTCGTGATCAACGCGTTCCTCGCCGCCGAGGACAAGAACTTCTACGAGCACGGCGGGCTCGACTTCTACGGCATCGCGCGCGCCGCGCTCCTCTATGTGCAAAACTACGGCTCCAGCCGCCGGCCGCAGGGCGCCTCGACCATCACCCAGCAGGTGGCAAAGAACTTCCTTTTGAGCAACGAGCTGTCAGTTACCCGCAAGATCAAGGAAGCGCTGCTCGCTCTGCGCATCGAGCGGACCTATTCGAAAGACAAGATTCTCGAGCTCTATCTCAACCAGATCTATCTCGGCCTCGGCGCCTACGGCGTTGCCGCCGCTTCGCTCCTCTATTTTGACAAGTCGGTGCATGAGCTGACCGTCGCCGAGGCCGCCTACCTCGCCGCGCTGCCCAAGGGCCCGAACAACTACAATCCGTTCCGCCGCCGCGACGAGGCGATCGCACGCCGCAACTACGTGATCGACCGCATGGTCGAGGACGGCTACATCCCCGCCGAGGCCGGCGACAAGGCCAAGAAGGAGCCGCTCAGCGTCACCGTGCGGCCGACCGGGGCGCACACTTTCGCGGCGGAATATTTCGCCGAGGAGGTGCGGCGCTACGTCTTCGAGAACTACGGGGAGAAGAAGCTCTACGAGGGCGGACTGTCCGTGCGCACCACGCTCGATCCCAAGATCCAGGTGCTGGCGCGCAAGACCATGATCAACGGGCTGGTCAATTTCGACGAAACCCAAGGCTGGCGCGGCCCGGTCGGCAAGACCGACATTGACGGCGACTGGGGCGTCAAGCTTGGCGACGTGAAGTCGCTGTCGGATATCGATCCCTGGCGGCTCGCGGTGGTGCTCGAGGTGAACGATCAGTCGGCGCGCATCGGCCTGCAGCCGCCGCGCGACCCCGGCGGCGCCTTGGTCAAGGCCCGCGAAATCGGCATCCTGCCGTTCGACGGCGTCAAATGGGCGAAGCCGGCGAACGGTCCCGCTAAGCCGATCCAGCGCGTCAGCCAGGTGCTTTCGCCCGGCGACGTCATCTACGTCGAGCCGGCGAAAGAGCAGGGCCAGTTCCGGCTGCGCCAACTGCCGGAAATTTCCGGCGCCATGGTGGTCATGGATCCGCACACCGGCCGCGTCCTGGCGATGGTCGGCGGCTTCTCCTACGACCAGAGCCAGTTCAACCGCGCCACCCAAGCGCTGCGGCAGCCGGGCTCATCGTTCAAGCCGCTGGTTTATGCCGCGGCCATCGACAACGGCTACACACCATCGAGCATCGTGCTGGATGCGCCGCTCGAAGTCGACATGGGGCCGGGAGGCGGCGGCGTCTGGAAGCCGGAAAATTACGGCGGCAAGTTTTACGGTCCCTCGACACTGCGCTTCGGCCTCGAACAGTCGCGTAACGTGATGACGGTGCGGCTGGCGCAGGACATCGGCATGCCGTTGATCGCGGAATACGCCAAACGGTTCGGCGTCTACGACGATCTGCCGCCCTACCTGTCCTACGCGCTCGGCGCCGGCGAGACCACGGTGCTGCGCATGGTCACCGCCTATTCGATGCTCGACAATGGCGGGCGGCGGGTGAAGCCTACCCTGATCGACCGCATCCAGGACCGTTACGGCCACACCGTCTACAAGCACGACGAGCGCGAGTGCCGCGGTTGCGACGCCGACTCCTGGCACGACCAGCCCGAGGCGGCGCTGGTCGATCGCCGCGAGCAGGTGATCGATCCGATGACCGCCTATCAGATCACCTCGATGATGGAGGGTGTCGTGCAGCGCGGCACCGCCACCGTGGTCCGCGACGTCGGCAAGCCGGTCGCCGGCAAGACCGGCACCACCAACGAGGAGAAGGACGTCTGGTTCATCGGCTTCTCGCCCGACATCGTCTGCGGCGTCTATATGGGTTTCGACAAGCCGCGCCATATCGCGCGGCTGGCGACCGGCGGTCACCTGGCGGCGCCGGTCGTTCGCGATTTCCTCAAGGTCGCGCTCGCCGACAAGCCGCCGATCCCGTTCCGCGTGCCGCCCGGCATCAAGCTCATCCGGGTCGAGGCAAAGACCGGCATGCGCGCCGCGCCGGGCGACACCCACGTGATCCTCGAAGCCTTCAAGCCCGGCACCGCGCCGCCCGACTCTTACTCGGTGATCGGGGCGGCATCCCCCGGCGGCGGCCCGCTGCAGGTCTCGCCCGATGCCGACCGCGCCGTTCGCACCGGCACCGGCGGGCTTTATTGAGTTTCTCGCCGGCGCGTTGCGTCCGGCCTCGCGACCCATTAAATCGCTCACCATCATGCGCGCGGAAATCGAAACCATCGTCGCCGAGATCAAGCAGTCGGTCGGGCTGCTGAGGAGGCATCTTTGACGTCGACAAGGCGCGTGCGCGGCTTGCCGAGCTGAACCGGCAGGCCGAAGATTCCAATCTGTGGAACGATCCGCAGCGCGCCAGCCGCCTGATGCAGGAGCGCACCGCGCTCGAGGATCAGCTCAACGCCATCGCCCGTATCGAGCAGGAGCTCGACGATCAGCTGACCATGATCGAGCTCGGCGAGGCCGAGAACGATCAGAAGGTCATCGCCGAAGCGGAAGCGGCGCTGCGCAAGCTCAAGGCCGAGGTCGCGGGCCGCGAGCTCGAGGCGCTGCTTTCCGGCGAAGCCGACGCCAACGACGCCTATCTCGAAGTGCATGCCGGCGCCGGCGGCACCGAGAGCCAGGACTGGGCCAACATGCTCTTGCGCATGTATGTGCGCTGGGCCGAGCAGCACGGCTTCAAGGTCGATTACATCGAGGAGACGGCGGGCGAGGAGGCCGGCATCAAGTCGGCCACCATCGAGGTCAAGGGCCGCAACGCCTATGGCTGGCTCAAGACCGAAAATGGCGTGCATCGCCTCGTGCGCATCTCGCCGTTCGACTCCAACGCGCGCCGCCACACCTCGTTCGCCAGCGTCACCGTCTATCCCGTGGTCGATGACCGCATCAACATCGACATCAAGGAAGCCGACGTGCGCACCGATACCATGCGCGCCGGCGGCGCCGGCGGCCAGCACGTCAACAAGACCGAATCCGCGATCCGGCTGACGCACATCCCGACCAATATCGTCGTGGTGTGCCAGAACGACCGCTCGCAGCACCGCAACCGCGCGCAGGCCTGGCAGATGCTGCGCGCCAAGCTCTACCAGGCCGAACTGAAGAAGCGCGAGGAGAAGGCCGCCGCCGACCAGGCCGCCAAGACCGATATCGGCTGGGGCCACCAGATCCGCTCTTACGTGCTGCAGCCCTATCAGATGGTGAAGGACCTGCGCACCGGCGTTGCCACCTCGAATACCGGTGCCGTGCTCGACGGCGACATCGACCAATTCATGGCAGCCACGCTGGCGCAAAAGGCTTTCGGCGGCGAGCCTAACGAAGTGGAGGATGTCGAGTAGGCGTTGGGCGCTGCGGCCGATCAAGCAGCGGCTAATACTGCTCTCTTGACGGCCTGCGGCAGCGCGATCGGGCGGAAGAATAGTTTTGGATGAAGGTAGTCGTCTCCGGACTCATCGACGATCCGGATCAGACCGTGCTTCTCTGCAGCCTGGTCACGAAGCGCGACATAGAGTTTCCGCTTCTCAAGCGACGCCGAGTATCCCTCGTTCTTGACGCAGACGACCAACTGTTTTGCTTGAGCCTTTGATATGGTTTTGGTTTTCACAGCAGGGATTTGATTTTGAACTCCTTACGCTCGATTCCAGTGACTCATCCAGCATATCTGTAGGGGCCGCCTTTTTCGAGTGCGCGTTGATAGGCCGGCCGGGCGTGGATGCGCTCAAGGAAGTCTATCAATCGCGGCCGCGTTTGATCGAGGCCGGCGCGCGCCTTGGCGGTCTCGAGCGGAAAGCTCAGCATGATGTCGGCGGCGGAGAAGCGCTCGCCGACGAACCACGGCGCCGCGCTCAGCTCGCCCTCCAGATAGTCGAGGTGCAGCTTCAACTGCGATGCCACGAAGGGTCTCGCCGGCAGCGCCAAGAGCCCGAGCCGGTCGATAATGAGCTTGATGAGGAGCGGCGGCATCGCCGAACCTTCCGCGTAATGCAGCCAGTATTTGTAGCGCCAATAGAGATCGGATTCCCGCGGCGGCGCCAGATCGGGTCCATAGCGTTCGACCAGATATTCGATGATCAACCCGGTCTCGGCGAACTTTTTGCCGTCGTCCTCGATGACCGGCGATTTGCCGAGCGGGTGCACGCGTTTCAATTCCTTGGGCGCCAGCATTGTCGTCTTGTTGCGCTCATAGCGCACGACTTCGTAGGGCATGCCCAGTTCTTCGAGCAGCCAGAGGACGCGCTGGCTGCGCGAATTGTTCAGGTGATGGACCCGGATCATAGCGTTCCCCACAGACCGAGAGAGCGACAAGCGGCATGGCGCCACTATTCGCTATTCCCGCTGCGTCTGAAAGGACTATCCGCCGTTCAGCTTGGCGCCGGCGTTGAGGAATTTTTGCGGATCGACCGCGTCGCCGTCGATGCGCGTTTCGTAATGCACATGCGGGCCGGTCGAGCGCCCGGTCGAGCCGAGGCGGCCCACGGTCTGACCGAGCCGAACCTTGTCGCCGACATTGACCTCGATCTTGGAAAGATGGCCGTAGCGGGTCGAGAGGCCGTTGCCGTGATCAATCTCGACCATCTTGCCGTAGCCGCCGCTCCAGCCGGCCGCGGTGACCGTGCCGGCCGCCGTGGCGTGGACCGGGTCGCCGCCATTGCCGCGAAAATCGATGCCGGTATGCATCGCCGCGAGATGCAGAAAGGGATCCATGCGCACGCCGAAGCCCGAGCTGATGTCGACATCGCCGGTCACCGGGACGCGCACCGGCACGGAAACAAGCGTCCGGCTGAGCTGCTCGGCCTGCGCGCGCGCGATATTCACGCGCGTGAGCGCGCGCTCGAAGCCGTTGCCTTCGCCCGGCAGCTTGACGGGCACGAATGGGCCGCCGCTTGCCGGCGCCCGCGTGTCGAGGGCGAGGCCGAGGTCGGCCAGCACGCTGCGTAGCTTGCGGGCTTTGCCTTCGTAGCGCTCCTGCATCCGGGTAAGCGCGGCGGACTGCCGCCGATCGATCCGATCGAGCGACGCCTCGATGCGCGACAGCTTGGCGCCGACGTCGGCGCTTTTGCCCGCCTTGCGGCCGGCCGGCGCCAGATCGGGTTCGAGCGAAGAGCCATGGTCGAGACCCCGCGCCGGGGGCCGGATCGAACCGGTCGTCAGCGGGTCGGTGATGCCGCTCAGCGCCGCCGCCCGCGACTCCAACGTGGCCTGCCGACGCAACAGATCATCGAGCTTTTGCTCGAACTGCTCCTGATCGAGCAGTTGACGGCTGGTGGTGCGGTCGATCCTGGCACGCAATTCGGCAATGCGATCTTCGTAGGCGTATTGCTGCTCGTTCTGGCGCGCCACGACGCTCCGCAACAGGTCGTCGCGGAAGGCGAAATAGGTCGCGGTCGCAATCGACCAGCCGGCCATGATGACGACGGTGCCGACGCCGATCCAGAACGCGACCGGTCCGAACCTGATCTGCCGTCCGGCATGGGCGATCGTAAAGCCGGCGCCGGCTCGGGTCCCGCTCCGCGGGCGCGGAACAGGGTTGCTCCTGGCCTGATGCGCAGTCTGCCCTGACCAAACCGCTTGCCACCCGAACATCGACGCTCCCGAGCACGGGCCGGGGACAGGCCCGGCCGGGAGCGGATTTGAGCGGCCTATGGTTAATTTTCAGGAAATCGCCGCTGGCATTTTGTCAGCTTGGGTAAATGCAGCGGTAACCAAGCGCCTGATCGGGGTCGGCGGCGTTCGCGAAAGGACGAGCTGGAGCAAAGCCCTCACAACGCGCGGGCGGCGGCCAGCACCTCCTCGGCATGGCCGGTTACCGAGACTTTCGGCCAGATGCGGGCGATGCGCTGGTCGGGGCCGATCAGCACTGTGGTGCGCACGATCCCCATGAACTTCCGCCCATACATCGATTTTTCCTGCCAGACGCCATAGGCCTCGAGCATGCGGTGCTTTTCGTCGGAAGCGAGCGCAATGGCGAGCTTGTGCTTGGCCTTGAATTTATCCTGCGCCGGAACCGGGTCGGCGGAGACGCCAAGGATGTCGGTACCGGCCTTGCTGAAAGCGCCCTTGAGGCCGGAGAAGTCGATCGCCTCCTTGGTGCAGCCGGAGGTGTCCGCCCGCGGATAAAAATAGAGGACGAGCTTGCGCCCGGCGAAATCGGCAAGCGAAATAGTGCCGCCGCCGTCGCGGGGGAGGGTGAACGTCGGCGCCATGGCGCCGGGGCTGAGCTCGCGGGGCATATGCCTTCCTTTCGACGCTTTCCGAGGGGCATTCTCGACCGCCAGAATACGCGCGCGGGTGGACGGGGTCGATCATTGCCGGCCGATTTCGGCTCAGTAGGTCAGTAGGCTAGTGCGGCGGATTGAAGTTCCGAGGCGGCACGCCGTCCCACGCGCAGGAGGCGCTTTAAAATCTGAAACCGCCAGAGAATCATTAATTTGCTCGTGTCTGTTGATCCGAAGTTCGCATCAGGATGGGATGCATGGACCTGCGAGCTTCGCAATCGGCACACCGGTGTCGCCTGACGGCTAGTCGTCCTGAAGGCACCGGCGGACGAGGGGACGCCCGAGGGGGCATGACGAACCAGGACAGGCAGAGCGCGGCGCTACCGCAAGGGGACACGGTCGTCCAGCTGCGTCGACCGGCGCGCCTGAGCGCCGTTGACGGTGCGCCACGTCCGGCGGGCGGCGAGGGGCCGCTCTACCGCTCGCGGCGGTTCATCGGACGCCACCGGCTCTTCTTCCGGCGCTCCGGGATCGGCATTGGCGTCGCCGTGGCGGCGGTGATGCTGGGTTGCTTCGCTCTGTGGTGGCGGCTTGCCAGCGGGCCCATTCAGCTCGACGTCGTAACGCCCTGGCTCGCCTCAGCCATCGAGGAGAATTTCGGCAGCAGCCATCACGTCGAAGTCGGCGGCACGCAGATCGAGCGCACCGAGAACGGCGGCACGGCGGTGCGCATCCGCGACATCATCGTGCGCGACGCCGACGGCACGGTGGTGGCGAGTGCGCCGAAGGCCGAGGTCCGCGTCTCCGGCATGAGCCTGTTGAGCGGCCATATGCGCGCCGAAAGCCTCAATCTGGTCGGCGCGGAAATGGCCGTGCGCATCGAGCAGAATGGCGGCGTCACCATCTTCGCCGGCGCCGACAAACGTCCGATTGCCACCGCTTCGGTTCCGGTCTCGGCCGCCATGCTCCTGTCCAGGCAGGAAAAGCTGCAAGGGACCGCGCGAACGGCGGCGACGGCGGGGACGCGCGCGGCTGCGGCGCTGGCCACGGCCCAGTCGACGGAGCCGCAGCCCGCGCCGCCGCGCCAGGCCCACGATATTGTCGCCGCGCTGTTATCCTGGATCGACGGCATCGGCGAGACCGGACTCGACGGCCATGAGTTGCGCGAACTCGGGCTCAAGAACGGCAACCTGACCGTCGACGACGAGCGCACCGGCAAGCATTGGAGTTTCCAGGATATCAACCTCAGCGTCGAGCGGCCGCGCGGCGGCGGCATTGTCCTGACCGTCGGTTCGGATAATCCGGCGCGGCCGTGGACGCTCACCGCTTCGATCACGCCGACAGGGAAGGGCTTCCGCAAAGTCGAGCTGGAAGCGCGCCGCGTCTTGGCGAGCGACCTTTTCTTGGCCGCTCGTGTGGGCGACGGCAATCTGAAAACCGATATACCGCTGTCCGCGAGCATCGGCGGCGAAATCGGCCCGGATGGCGTGCCGCAGACCTTGTCGGGCCGCATCGTCGCCGACGCGGGCTCAATCGGCGACGCCAAGGACGACAATGGACGCATCGCGATCGAGCGCGCCGAGTTCAAGCTCAATTGGGATGCCGCCAACCGCGTCTTGGCGGTGCCGTTCCAGATTCTGTCCGGCGGCAACCGCTTCACGCTCATTGGGCAAATCGAAGCGCCGGAGGAAGCCGGCGGCATCTGGTCATTCAAGATCGGCGGCGGCACGGTGGTGCTGACCGCCGCCGGCGCGCCAAGCGAGCCCGTGGTGCTCAACCGCATCGCCGTAAGCGGCCGTTACGATGCGACGACGCGCCGCTTTGTGGTCGACGAAGGCGATATCGGCAATGCCAATGTCGGCGTCGCTCTGTCCGGCGCCATGGATTTTTCCGGCAGCGATCTTCGCTTGCGGGCGGGGGTCGCCGGCACGCGCATGCCGGTCGATTCCTTGAAGAAGCTGTGGCCGGTTTTCGTCGCGCCCAGGGTGCGCGACTGGTTCAACGAGCGCCTCACCAGCGGGACGCTCGAGCGCATCGTCATCGCCGTGAACGCGCCGTTCGAAACGCTCAAGGACGGCGGCCCGCCGATTCCCGACGACGGATTGTCGATCGAGGCGCTTGGAACCGGTTGCGTAATCCGGCCGGTGGACGGTCTGCCGGCGCTGCGCGATGCCGATCTCAATGTCCACATCGCCGGGCGCGACGTGACCATCACGCTCAATAAGGCCACCGCCGATCTGCCGTCCGGCCGCAAGCTCGTCATGTCGTCCGGCGTGTTCGAGGTGCCCGATACGGCACCGCGCGCGCCGCCGGCCCGCGTCCGCTTCAAGCTCGACGGGCCGATCCCGGCCGCCGGCGAACTTCTGCGCATGGACCGCTTGCGCGAAGTGGCTGACGCGCCTTTCGAGCCTTCGGCGATCCACGGCACGATGAGCGCGCTGGTGACGCTGGGCATGCCGCTCACGTCCGAGCTGGCGCCGGGTTCGACCAATTACGCGATCACGGTCGACGCCACGAATTTTTCCGCCGACCGCATGATCATGGGGCAGAAGGTGGAAGCGGCGCTGCTGCGGGCGAGCGCCACGCCGCAGGGCTTCCAGCTCAAGGGCGATGTCAAGATCGGCGGCACGCCGGCCAGTCTCGAATACCGCAAGTTGCGCAACGACCCGGACGCCGAAGTCCACATCCAAGGCATGCTCGACGAAGCGGGGCGGACCAATCTCGGCCTCGATTACGGCAATGCGATCAGCGGCGCCATCCCGATCCGGCTCGCCGGCCGCGTCGCCACCACGTCCGATCGCGAGGGCCGCTTCGCCGTCGAGGCCGATCTCACACCGGCCCAGATCGACGGCTTGTTGCCGGGCTGGGTGAAGCCGTCCGGCAAGCCGGCGCGCGCGACTTTCACGCTGGCCACCAAGCCGCAATCGATCCGCATCGAGGATCTCTTGATCGAGGGCGCCGGCGCCGGCTTGAAGGGCAGCGTCGAGCTCGACGGCTCCGGACAAGTGCAAGCGGCCAATTTCTCGGCCTACGGTTTCTCCGACGGCGACCGCGCCAGCCTCAAGGCCGAACGCGCGCCGGATGGGGCGCTGCGCGTGGTCGTGCGCGGCGACGTCTATGACGCCCGCGGTTTCGTCAAAACCGCGGCCGGTGGCGCTGCGTCGAGCTCGGCGTCGAAGCACCAGCAATTGGACATCGACCTCGATCTGAAGCTCGGCGCCGTTGTCGGTTTCAACGGCGAGGCGCTGCGCAGCGTCGACGTCAAGATGACGCGCCGCGCCGGCGAGATTCGCAGTTTCGGCCTGACCGCCAAGATCGGGCGCGACGCGATGCTGACCGGCGATCTGCGCGGGCGGGCCGGCGGACGCCAGGTGATCGACCTGGAAAGCAACGATGCCGGCGCTTTCTTTCGCTTCACCGATGTCTACTCGCGCATGACCGGCGGGCAGATGGCGCTGGCGATGGAATCGCCGTCGGCGGAGAATCCGGTGCAGCAAGGCGTCCTGAGAGTGCAAAATTTTGCGGTCCATGACGAGGCGCAGCTCGAGCGCGCCGTGTCCAACGGCACGCAGCGCCCACGCAACGACATCGAGTTCTCCGGCATGCGGGTCGAGTTCAACCGCATGCCCGGCCGCGTCGCGCTGCGCGAAGGCGTGGTGCGCGGACCGATGCTCGGCGGCACCATTGACGGACTGGTCGACTACACGCGCGACGAAGTGCACCTGCGCGGTACGCTGGTTCCGCTCTATGGCCCCAACAATCTATTGGGGCAGCTGCCGCTGGTCGGCCTGTTCCTTGGCGGCGAGAAGGAAGGCCTCGTCGGCATCACCTACGAGGTGATCGGCCGGCCGGGCAACCCGGTGCTGCGCATCAACCCGATTTCGGCGCTGGCGCCGGGACTGCTGCGCAAGGTGTTCGAATTCCCCGCCAACAACGACAATAACACGGGCAACCTCGGCGACACCGGCGATACGGGTAACCTGGGCAATGTCGGAACTCGCCGCTGAGTTTCTTTTTTGGAGCATGATCTTTTCGGAAAACCGGTTTCCACCCTCGGATCAAGTCCGAGGGCAGGCTTTTTCCGGATCATGCCCTAGACCGGCTTGAGCAGGACGTGGCGCTTGCGGCCGAGCGAAAGTTTGATCACGCCTTCGGGCGTCAGATCCGAAGGCTTGAGCTTGGCGAGTATTCTTGTGACCGTGGCGTCATTAACCTTGAGGCCGCCTCCCTCGATAAGACGGCGGGCCTCACCTGAAGACCTCGCAAATCCAACGAATTGGGCAGCGATAAGTATCGGCAGTCCATCGGGCTCGAAAAACATCTTTCGAATATCGTGCTCCCGCATCGTAATAGTCGGAAGCGTTTCGGCAAGCGAGCCTTCCTCGAAAGTCTTGCGCGCAGTTTCCGCAGCTCGCTCGGCGGCGGCCTGGCCGTGCACTAGGCGCGTCGCCTCGGTGGCCAGCACCTTCTTCGCCTCGTTGATCTCGCCGCCTTTGAGCGCCGCCAGCCGCTCGATCTCGTCGAGCGGCAGCGTCGTGAACAACTTTAGAAAGCGGCCGACATCGGCGTCGTCGGTATTGCGCCAGAATTGCCAATACTCGTACGGGCTCACCATGTCGGCGTTGAGCCACACCGCGCCGGCCGCGGTCTTGCCCATCTTGGCGCCCGCGGCGGTGGTGATCAGCGGCGCGGTCAACGCGAAGAACTGCGCGCCGTGCAGCCGCCGGCCGAGATCGATGCCGCTGACGATGTTGCCCCACTGGTCGGAGCCGCCCATCTGCAGCACGCAGCCGTGACGCTGGTACAGCTCGACGAAATCGTAGGCTTGCAGGATCATGTAATTGAATTCGAGAAACGACAATTCCTGCTGGCGCTCGAGCCGCAGCTTCACCGAATCGAAGGCCAGCATCCGGTTGATGGAAAAATGCCGGCCGATGTCGCGCAGGAAGTCGATGTAATTGAGCGTGTTGAGCCAGTCGGCATTGTTGGCCATGATGGCGTTGCCCAATGAACTACCGTCCGCGTCTTCGAATTTCAAAAATTTGCTGAAGACCGCGCGGATGCCTTTGAGATTCTCGTTGATGACATCGTCGGTGAGGAGCCGGCGGCTCTCGTCCTTGCCGGACGGATCGCCGACGCGGGTGGTGCCGCCGCCCATCAGCGCGATCGGCCGATGGCCGGTCTGCTGCAGCCAGTACAGCAGCATGATCGGCAAGAGCGAGCCGATATGCAGCGATGGCGCGGTGCAGTCGAAACCGATATAGCCGGTGATCGTTGACGACCGCGCGAGCTCGTCGAGCGCCTCGGGCTCCGAGACCTGATGAATAAAGCCGCGGTCGACGAGAACGTTGAGGAAGTCGGACTTGTAGGTGCTCATCGGGTTCCGCAGGCTCGTTGGTGGAGCATGATCTTTTCGGAAAACCGGTATCCACTTTTCCGGATCATGCTAAAAAGCGCCGCTCGCCGCGGCGGCGGCGCTGGTGTAACAGGTCCGGCGACCGATTCAACCGGGAAGGCAGCCATGGCCGCGGATTTGGCGGCGGATTTGCCGGCGCAATCCTCCTCGCAACCACCGCCGGTTTTGGCGATCGGGCTGATGAGCGGCACCTCGCAGGACGGCGTCGACGTCGCCCTGATCGAGACCGACGGCGAGGCGATCACCCGGTTCGGGCAGACCGCGTACCGGCCCTACGGCACCGACGAGCGCGCGCTGTTGCGCAGCGCCACCGCGGCGGCGGCGAATGTGACCGAGCGCACCGCCCGGCCGGGCCTCATCGCCGCGGCCGAGCAGCAGGTGACCGCCGCGCACGCGGAAGCGGTGGCGACGTTTCTCGCCGCCAACGGCATCGCGGCGAACGAGGTGACCGTGATCGGCTTCCACGGACAGACATTGCTGCATCGGCCCGAGCGCGGCCTGACCATGCAGATCGGCGACGGCAGCTTGCTTGCCGCCCGGCTCGGCATTCCCGTGGTCTACGATTTTCGCGCCGCCGACATGGCCGCGGGCGGGCAGGGCTCGCCCCTGGCGCCGGTGTTTCACCGGGCGCTGGTGCGGCGATTGGATGTTGCGCCGCCGGTTGCGGTGCTCAATATCGGCGGCGTCGCCAACGTGACGTTTATCGATGGCGAGGATCTGAGCGCCTGCGATACCGGCCCCGGCAATGCGTTGCTCGACGATTTCCTGCGGCTGCGCACCGGCCGGCTGCTCGACACCGACGGCCGGGCGGCGGCGGCCGGTGTGGTCGACGAGGTCGCCATCGCGCGCATCTTGACGCATCCGTTCTTCGGAAAACCGCCGCCGAAATCGCTCGACCGCAACGATTGTCGCGGCTGGGTCGGCGCGACGCTGGACAATTGCAGTGTCGAGGATGGCGCGGCGACGCTGACTGCGCTCACGGCGGCAGCCGTCGCCCGCATCGTGCCGCTCTTGCCGCGCGCGCCGAAAACCTGGATCGTCGCCGGCGGCGGCGCGCGCAACCCGACGCTGATGCGCATGCTGGCGCAGCGCCTGGCGCCGGCGCGCGTCGAAACCGGGCATGAGGCCGGCTGGTCGGTGGATTCGCTCGAGGCGCAAGCCTTCGCTTTTCTCGCCGTGCGCAGTCTGCGCGGCCTGCCGATCACGCTGCCAGGAACGACCGGCGCGCCGCGTCCGCTTACCGGCGGCGTGCTGGCAAGGCCGTGACAGGAGCATTCTCCGCCGCGGCCTCAGGCCTGGTGACTTTTGTGAATTTTGCATAGTCGATTTGTTTCGCAACGCCGCTTAATATGTCGCAGGTCTCGTCAAAAACGACTTCAAATGCCTTTGGCTGCCAAGACGGATCGAGTTGTTGATAATTTTCCAAAAGCCATTCATGACCTCTGCGGTTGTGATTGTAATGGTTGAAGCGAAGTACGTCCAAAGTCAGAGAAACCGGCGGAGTGCGCGTATTTAAGCTGTGGATGGATTCTCCGCCTATGACGTAGTCCTGCATTTTAACAATCAGTTTCGATGCCCATCTTTGCGTGTTGATCGAGAATGATTTTGTTATTTCCAGAGCGGTCCGATAATCATGGCGATCCTCGAATTTCTTCTGATAGATCCTGACGGCGCTCCCCTCGAGCAACTCGTCTATTTTGAATGGCGAGCAAAGAAATTCGTCGATATCGATAAACGCGCACCAATCGACCGAATACGTTTCGGCGAAATGATCGCAAGCCGCCGGCTGATCAAGGACAATCTTTCCGTCTTGTCGCGGCTGCCATTTTATTTTTTGCACCGGATATTTGCGGAAAATTTCGGCTTCTATTTCCTCGACTTCAGCATCGGTCAGAGAGAAATCAATGGACACCCCGTATTTATTTTTGCCGGTCATGGCAATGCTGTTGCCGAGATCAAGGAACGTGCTGCCGGTATTGTCGTATAGATAGAAGTATTCCGCACCTAAAAGCAGATGGTACTGAATCCATTCCTCCAAGAACCGCAGATTCTCGCGCGGAATATAAACGGTATGAATGCCCCATGCCATTTCCGTGCGCCCGGTTCGAATTTTCGTAAGGCGAGATCCGGCATTCCCGAGATAGGGCCGGTCCAGCGCCAAATCTGACACTGCCGGGCATTTTCGACAAGCTGCAGGGTGGGCGAAGGCGCACGCAAGTCGCAAACATGCGACTTGCGTGGCGCGACGTCTCCCCACTGGGGAGAGGTGAAAATAAAAATTCATTCTCGCGACGCGATCCGCGCCTGAGGTTTGCAAACAACCAAGCAGGCTTTCGGTTCCGGCTCATAAAGAGGGAGGCGGAGCGCCAAAGGGCCGCCGCTCGTGTCAACGGCGCAACGGTTGGCCCCCTCTGCGTTCGCGCAAAGGGAATTGCGCACGGATACTACCTAAGCTTGCAAATGCAGCTAAACCCGCGCAGTATGCGCCAGGCAATGCCGGGCACGGGGAACATGGATTGATAACGTGTCGTAACAGGAGGTCGCTTCGATGAGATACGCTGTTCTGCTCGCTTCCTCGCTCCTGGTTGGATCAGCCCTTCCAGCCGCCGCTCAGCACTCCGTGCTTTTCCAGCAGGACATGATTACCAACACCTGCGCCGGCCCAATCACGCAAGTTGCCGGCGGCACACTGATCCCCGGCGACGCCACGTGGCAGAGTTGCCGGACCTATGCGCTCAACTGGATGGGGGTTACCTTCATGACGCCCGCCGATGTGACGGTACCGCCCGCGTACATCTGTTTTTACCAATACTGCGGTCCTGGCGGCATTAATCTGCACTGCCAACCGAAAGGTCAGCACCGGGGCAAACCTATCGCATTGCGCATGACCCCAACGCCACAACATTAGTGCCGCGGGCCGGACAGCGCTTGTCTGGATCCCATGAACGCCTGATCGGACGGGAGGTTGCCTTGATGAAAGTGCTTTATGTGGCCGGCGTGTTGAGCGTGTTGTTGGCAACCGCGTGCCTTGCCGACGAGCCGATTACCGTGAGCGGCTGCGCGTTCCCGGGAGTTGAGGGAAGATGCGTTATTCTCAAAACCGCCGACGGTAGAGTTTATAATATCTCAGCGGCAAAGCCGAGCCCCGGTATCGGCACGTACGGACAGATCAAGGGCATCCTGAAAAGCCGCGCTGTGAGCACCTGCATGCAGGGCCAGATCATTGATCCGGCGGCTTGGACTCAAACTGGCCAAAGATGCCCGTTCTAGTGCCTCACGCCGCACTATTCCGCCGGTCGCCGCCCTTGGTGCCGAGCCGCTTGTCGAGATAGGCGCTGATCGAGCTCATCAGCGGCTCGATCTTGCCGTCGAAGAAGTGGTTGGCGCCGGGAATGACTTTCTGCTCGATGACGATGCCCTTCTGGGTCTTGAGCTTCTCGACCAGCGTGGTGACGTCGCGGTGCGGCACCACCGCGTCTTTGTCGCCGTGGATGATCAGGCCGGAGGACGGGCAGGGGGCGAGGAAGGAAAAGTCGTAGAGGTTGGCGGGCGGCGCGATCGAGATGAAACCCTCGATTTCCGGCCGGCGCATGAGAAGCTGCATGCCGATCCAGGCGCCGAAGGAGAAGCCGGCGATCCAGCAGCTGCGCGCTTCCGGATTGACCGTTTGCGCCCAGTCGAGCGCCGCCGCCGCGTCGGACAGTTCGCCGATGCCGTGGTCGAAGCCGCCTTGGCTCCTGCCGACGCCGCGGAAGTTGAACCGCAGCGCGGAAAAATTCCGGTGCACGAAGGCGTAATAGAGCTGGTACACGATCTGGTGGTTCATCGTGCCGCCGAATTGCGGATGCGGATGCAGCACGATGCCGATCGGCGCGTTCTTTTGTCGCGCCGGGTGATAGCGACCCTCGATGCGGCCTCCCGGTCCGGTGAAGATGACCTCGGGCATGTTTGCAAACCTCAATCTAGCGTGCGCCAGGCCCGCTTCCTTTCCTTCCCGGCGGCGCGGGGCAGGGTGCGGAGGAGGGCGGCGCTTGACGGCGCCGAACGGCGAAGGTTAAGTCTCTAAAACCATTTCAGATTTTGGAAATGGCGGTGGTCGGTGCGGCGCGCAAGGGCTGGGCCGCGACTTCTAGCACAAGGCAGGGGATAAAAAGCAAGCGCCACGATGGCTCAAGGCCGCGTGGAACTTGGCTCCCGCCAGCCGCAAAGCGCAGGCGCGAGACTTTGGACACGAGGCTTGGGGCATTACAGGGCGTCGGCCAATGACGGAGCGCGTCTATCTCGATTGGAACGCCACGGCGCCGCTGCGGGCGGAGGCGCAGCGCGCCTTGCAGGATGCGGCGGGGCTCGTCGGCAATCCGTCCTCGGTCCATGCCGAGGGCCGCGCCGCCCGGTGGCTCATTGAGCAGGCGCGCGAGGCGGTGGCGGCGCTGGTTGGGGCGCAGCCGGCTGACGTGATCTTTACCTCGAGCGGTACCGAAGCCAACGTGCTGGCGCTGACGCCGGCGATCGAGACTGCGGGCGAGAAGCGGCCGCGCGACCGGCTTTTTGTGTCGGCGATCGAGCATCCCTCCGTCCGCGCCGGCGGCCGGTTTTTACGCGGGGCAATCGAGGACATCCCCGTCGAGGCCGACGGGCGGGTTAACCTTGCGGCGCTGGCGGAGGCCCTTGCCCCGGCCAAAGCTTCCCGGCCGCTGGTCTCGGTGATGCTGGCCAATAACGAGACCGGGGTGGTGCAGCCGGTCGCCGCGGCCGCGGCCATCGTGCATGCGGCCGGCGGCCTCCTTCATGTCGATGCCGTGCAGGCGGCGGGGCGCATTGCTTGCGATATCGGGGCGCTCGGCGCCGACCTGTTGACGCTTTCGGCCCACAAGATCGGCGGCGCCAAGGGTGCCGGCGCCCTGGTGCGCGCGGGCGAGGACATTCATTTCGCCGATCCGCTGATCCGCGGCGGCGGCCAGGAGCGGGGGCTGCGCGCCGGCACGGAAAATGTCGCCGGCATCGCCGCCTTCGGCGCCGCAGCCGCGGCGGCGCGCGGACAGCTTGCCGAGGAGGCCGCGCACATGCTGGCGCTGCGGACCCTCCTCGAGGAGGGCCTGCGCGTGATCTCGCCGCAGGCGGTGATTCTCGGCGGCGCCTCCGAGCGGCTGCCGAATACGACGCTGTTCGCCCTCGATGGCATCAAGGCCGAGACCGCCATCATCGCGCTGGATCTGGAGGGGGTCGCGGTCTCCGCCGGGGCCGCCTGCTCGTCGGGCAAGGTGCAGTCGTCCCATGTCCTTGCCGCCATGGGGGTTTCGCCGGCGCTCGGGCGCGGGGCGCTCCGCGTGAGCCTGGGCTGGACGACGACGCAGTCCGATATCGAGCGGTTCCTAAATGCTTGGAGAAAGCTCGCCGGTGCATTATCTAAGGGGTCGAAGGAGCAGCGCGGCATCGCTGCTTAAATGACTGACTTTACGGCCGGTTGAATGGTTCAGGCGGCTGAATGGGATGACCAGGGACAGAAACCAACCCAGGTAGAACATCGCCATAACCGACAAATCCAACCCGCGGTCCTTGAAACCGTGAGCGGAGGGACGAATGCCGGCAGTGCAGGAGACCGTCGATCAGGTCCGGCGCATCGACGTTGATCAATATAAGTACGGCTTTGAGACGCTGATCGAATCCGACAAGGCGCCAAAGGGCCTTTCCGAAGACACCGTCCGCTTCATTTCGGCGAAGAAGAACGAGCCCGACTGGATGCTGGCCTGGCGGCTTGACGCCTACAAGCGCTGGCTGACCATGCGCGAGCCGAAATGGGCCAAGGTCGAATACGGCCCGATCGACTACCAGAACATCTATTACTATTCCGCGCCGAAGAGGGCGCCGCAGTCGCTCGACGAGATCGATCCGGAGATTCTACGGACCTACGAAAAGCTCGGCATTCCGCTGCGCGAGCGCGAAGCGCTCCTGGGCATCCAGAAGGCGGACGGCGAGAACACGGAAGATACCGAAGGCGAGGGTGGCAACGGCTATGGCCGCGTCGCCGTCGACGCCGTGTTCGATTCGGTTTCGGTTGCGACCACGTTCAAGGCGGAACTCGCCAAGGCCGGCGTCCTCTTCATGCCGATTTCGGAGGCGATCCACGAGCATCCGGAGCTGGTGAAGAAATATCTCGGCACGGTCGTTCCGATCAGCGACAATTTCTTCGCCACGCTCAATTCGGCGGTGTTCTCCGACGGCTCGTTCGTCTACGTGCCGCCGGGCGTGCGCTGCCCGATGGAGCTGTCGACCTATTTCCGCATCAATGAAAAGAATACCGGCCAATTCGAGCGCACGCTGATCATCGCCGACAAGGGCTCCTACGTGAGCTATCTCGAAGGCTGCACGGCGCCCATGCGCGATGAAAATCAACTGCACGCCGCTGTGGTCGAGTTGGTTGCGCTCGATGATGCCGAGATCAAGTATTCGACCATCCAGAACTGGTATCCGGGCGACGCGAACGGCCGCGGCGGCATCTACAATTTCGTCACCAAGCGCGGCGACTGCCGCGGCAAGAACGCCAAGATCTCCTGGACGCAGGTGGAGACCGGTTCGGCCATCACCTGGAAATATCCGAGCTGCATCCTGCGCGGCGACAATTCGCGCGGCGAGTTCTACTCGATCGCGATCTCCAATGGCCGCCAGCAGGTCGATTCCGGCACCAAGATGCTGCATCTCGGCAAGAACACCACGAGCCGCATCATCTCCAAGGGCATCGCCGCCGGCCACTCCAACAACACCTATCGCGGCCTCGTCACTTCGCACCGCCGCGCCAGCGGCGCGCGCAACTTCACCAATTGTGATTCGCTCCTGATCGGCGAGCACTGCGGCGCCCACACCGTGCCCTATATCGAGGCCAAAAACGCCTCGACCGTGTTCGAGCACGAGGCCACCACCTCGAAGATTTCCGAGGAGATGCTGTTCTATTGCCGGCAGCGCGGGCTGTCGGCGGAGGAGGCGACGGCGCTGGTCGTCAACGGCTTCGTCAAGGACGTGCTGCAGCAATTGCCGATGGAATTCGCGGTCGAGGCGCAGAAGCTGATCTCGGTTTCGCTGGAAGGCAGCGTCGGGTGAACGCGCGTGAGTGTCATGGCCGGCTATTGGTTCAAACCCAAGCGTTACGGCTACGGCGCTACGCCGGTGACGTGGCAGGGCTGGGCGCTTACGGGCGGGGCGGTGATTGTGATTGTCGTCGCCGCGCTGTTGCTCCTGCACAATGGCGAGAAAACCACGGGGGCGTGGATCGCGTTCTTTGCAATTGAGGCCGTGGTGATCGCCATTCTCTGGATCATCAGCCGCCGCAAGACCGACGGCGAATGGCATTGGCGCTGGGGCGAGACGCAAAATTCGGAAAGGTAGTTTGATGGCGTTGCTGGAAATCAAAAATCTCCACGCCGGCATCGACGGCAAGGAAATCCTCAAAGGTCTCGATCTCACCGTCAATCCCGGCGAGGTGCACGCGATCATGGGGCCGAACGGCTCGGGCAAGTCGACGCTCGCCTATGTGCTGGCCGGCAAGCAGGATTACGCGCCGACGCAGGGCGAGGTGCGTTTCGACGGGGTGAACCTGTTCGACATGGAGCCCGACGAGCGGGCCGCCCGCGGCCTGTTCCTCGCCTTCCAATATCCCCTGGAAATCCCCGGCGTCGCCACCATGACGTTCCTGCGCACCGCGCTCAATGCGCAGCGCAAGAAGCGCGGCGAGGCGGAATTGTCGACGCCGGAGTTTTTGAAGAAGGTGCGCGGGCTCGCCAAGACGCTCGGCGTCGATCCGGACATGCTGCGCCGCGCGGTCAATGTCGGCTTCTCCGGCGGCGAGAAGAAAAGGAACGAGATTTTGCAGATGGCGCTGCTCGAGCCGCGGCTGGCGGTGCTCGACGAGACCGATTCCGGCCTCGACATCGACGCGCTGAAGATCGTCGCCGACGGCGTCAACCGGCTGCGCGGTCCCGGCCGCTCCTTCATCGTCATCACGCACTATCAGCGGCTGCTCAACTACATCGTGCCCGACGTGGTGCACGTGCTGTCGAAGGGCCGCATCGTGAAGACCGGCGGCAAGGAATTGGCGCTCGAACTCGAAGCGCGCGGCTATGCCGAATATCAAGAGGAGGTGGCGGCGTGAGCCTTGCGCGGCTTACGACGCCTGAACACCAATGAATGCCCCGGCGGACGTGACGGTGATGAAGACGGCGGCGGAAACCGCACTGGCGAACGCCTATACCGAGGCGCGCACGCGGCTGCCGGGCGGCGACGCGATCGCCGCGCAGCGCGCGGCCGCCTTCGATATTTTCGCCAGGGAAGGCCTGCCGCATCGCCGCGTCGAGGAGTGGAAGTACACCGACCTGCGTGCGCTGATGCGCGAGGCCAAGCCGCTCGCGAGTCCGCCCGATGCCGCGGCCAAGGCAGGCGCCAAGACCGCGGGCAAAATGCTCGGCGATGTCGAATGCCGCCGCATCGTCTTTGTCGACGGCGCGTTCGTCCCGGAATTGTCCGACACCGCCGCGCTGGAACGCGGCCTTACGGTGGGTTCGCTCGCCGCCGCGCTCGCTGATCGCGATCCGGTGCTCACCGCGCATCTGGGCAAGCTGGCGCCGGGGAGCGATGTCGCCGTCGCGCTCAATACGGCGCTGATGGGCGACGGCGCGGTCATCCGCGTCGGCGCCGGCTCGACCATCGAGCGGCCGCTGCATCTGATCTTTGTCGCTTCGGAAAAGCCCGCCGCGAGCTTCGTGCGCTCGCTCGTCGTCGTCGAGCCGGGCGCGCGGGTCATGCTGATCGAGAGCCACGAAGGCCCGGCCGGCAGCGATTATCAGGTCAATGCGGCGCTCGAAATGGTCGTCGGCGACGGCGCCCACGTCGATCACGTGAAAATCATCGGTGAAGGCGCCGACGCGCTGCATGTCTCGACGCTGGCCGCGGCGATCGGCGCCAAGGCGCGCTTCAACACCTTCACCTTCACCATCGGCGGCGCCGTGGTGCGCAACCAGCTGTTTCTGAATTTCAACGGCGAAGACACCGTCGCCGGCATTCGCGGCACGACGCTGATCAAGGGCCACCAGCACGCCGACACGACGCTCGTCGCCAACCACATCGCGCGCAATTGCCAGAGCCGGGAAGTGTTCAAGTCGGTGCTCGACGACGAGGCGCACGGCGTGTTCCAGGGCCGCATCATCGTCAAGCCCGGCGCGCAGCAGACCGACGCCAAGATGATGACGCGGGCGCTGCTTCTCTCCGAGCGCGCCGAGGCCGACAACAAGCCGGAGCTAGAGATCTTTGCCGACGACGTGCAATGCGGCCATGGCGCCACCGCCGGCGCGCTCGACCGCGAGCTGAAGTTCTATCTGATGGCGCGCGGCATTCCGGCGGCGGAAGCCGAAGCGTTGTTGATCCAGGCCTTTCTCGGCGAGGCGATCGAGGGCATCGAACATGCCGGCCTGCGCGAGGCGCTGATGGACTGCGTCGCCGGCTGGGTCAAGGCGCGCGCATGATCCCGAAAAGTGGAAACCGGTTTTCGGACAAGATCATGCGCACGAAGAAGATGGCATAGGCACGACATGCATCCAGCGGTCACCAACGGCGCCTACGACGTCAACAGCATCCGCGCGGATTTCCCCATCCTCGCCACGCAGGTCTATGGCAAGCCGCTGGTTTATCTCGACAATGCCGCCTCGGCGCAGAAGCCGCGAGCGGTGCTCGATCGCCTCGATCGCGCCTACACCGCGCAATACGCCAACGTGCATCGCGGGCTGCATTATCTCGCCAACGAGGCGACCGAGGCTTACGAGAACGCACGCGAGAAAGTCGCGGCGTTCCTCAATGCCGGGCGCAAGGAAGAGATCATCTTCACCCGCAACGCCACCGAGGCCATCAATCTGGTCGCCTACACGTTCGGCCGCGAGCGCATCAAGCCGGGCGACGAGATCGTGCTTTCGATCATGGAGCATCATTCCAACATCGTGCCCTGGCATTTTTTGCGCGAGCGCCAGGGCGCGGTGATCAAGTGGGCGCCGGTCGACGACGAGGGCCATTTCCTCGTCGACGAATTCGAGAAGCTGATCGGCCCGCGCACCAGGATGGTGGCGATCACCCACATGTCGAACATGCTCGGCACGCTGGTGCCGGTGAAAGAAGTGACGCGGATCGCGCACGCCCACGGCGTTCCGGTATTGATCGACGGCGCGCAGGCGGCCGTGCACGTCGATGTCGACGTGACAGACATCGATTGCGACTTCTACGCCTTCACCGGCCACAAGCTTTACGGGCCGACCGGGATCGGCGTGCTGTACGGCAAGTACGCGCACCTTGCGGCGATGCCGCCGTTCAACGGCGGTGGCGAGATGATCCGCGAAGTGTTCGAGGACCGCATCAGCTACGGCGATCCGCCCTACAAGTTCGAGGCCGGCACGCCGGCGATCGTGCAGGCGATCGGCCTCGGCGCCGCGCTGGACTATGTCGGCTCGGTCGGCAAGGCGCGCATTCGCGCCCACGAAGCGGGCCTCGTGCACTATGCGCAGGACCGCTTGCGGGAAATCAACTCGCTGCGCATCTTCGGCAGCGCCAAGGACAAGGGGCCGATCGTCTCGTTCGAGATGAAGGGCGCGCATCCGCACGACGTGGCGACCATCATCGACCGTTCGGGCGTCGCGGTGCGCGCCGGCACCCACTGCGTGATGCCGTTACTGGCGCGCTTCGGCGTGACGGCGAGCTGCCGCGCCTCCTTCGCCATGTACAACACGCGCGAGGAGGTCGATTGCCTGGCGCAGGCGCTTCTCAAAGCTCAGGACTTCTTCACATGAGCGACGAACCGAATCCCGAGATTGGCGGCGCTGCCGCCGCCGAAACGGCCATGACAGCCCCCGCGACAGAACAGCCCTCCGCCATTCCGGCGGACGAAATGGCGCGCTTGACCGACGAGATCGTGACCGCGCTGAAGACCGTCTACGACCCGGAAATTCCCGCCGATATCTACGAGCTCGGCCTGATCTACAAAGTCGACATCGGCGACGACCGCCTGGTCAATGTCGACATGACGCTGACGACGCCGAACTGCCCGGCGGCGGCGGAGTTGCCGACTCAAGTCGAGAATGCCGTCGCCAGCGTGCCCGGCGTGCGCGAGGCCAAGGTCAACATCGTTTGGGACCCGCCGTGGGATCCGAGCCGCATGTCGGACGAGGCGCGCGCGGTGCTCAATATGTGGTGAGGCAGCCGCGGGCGAGTTGCCGGCGCGGGGTCGACGCACTACATCAAGCGTGGTGAGGTCGTTGGTAGTTTTGACTTATTGCGGTTCGTAACGGATGTTCGCGCCTCTGCAACAGAGGACGCGAGGAGGATGCAGAAAATGGGCTCTGCCCGGCCGAGACCTCAGGTGATGCGGCTCACTGACGCCGCCGCGGAACGCATCAAGGCGGTGATGGCGAAAGCCGAACGCCCGATCGTGGCGGTGCGCGTCGGCGTCAAGAACGGCGGCTGCGCCGGCATGGCCTACACCATGGAATATGCAGAAAAAATCAATCCGCTCGACGAAGTGCTCGAGGACAAGGGCGTCCGCATCCTGATCGATCCCAAGGCGGTGATGTTTCTGCTCGGCACCGAGATGGACTACAAGATCGACAAGCTCTCAGCCCAGTTCGTCTTCAACAATCCGAACCAGACAGCGGCCTGCGGCTGCGGCGAATCGGTGCAGCTCGAACCGGTGCGAGGCGAGACCGGCGCCGAGGCATAACTAGCCCTTCAGCTTGGCCGCGATCTGCGCCACGTGCCGGCCCTGGAATCGTGCGCCAGCGAGCTCATTCTCCGAGGGCATCCGGCTGCCATCGGCGCCGGTGATCGTCGAAGCGCCGTAGGGCGAGCCGCCGGTGATCTCGTCGATGCGCGATTGGCCCTGGAACGCATAAGGCAATCCGACCACGACCATGCCCTGGTGCAGCAGCGTCGGGATCATGGTGAGGATGGTCGATTCCTGGCCGCCGTGCTGCGTGCCGGACCCGGTGAAAACCGAGCCGACCTTTCCCACCAGCGCGCCGGTTGCCCAGAGCGGGCCGGTCTGGTCGAGGAAATTGCGCATTTGCGAGGTCACCACGCCGAAGCGGGTGCCCGATCCGAAAATGATGGCATCGTAACCGGGTAGTTCCGCGACCGTTGCGATCGGCGCGGCCTGATCGAGCTTGAAGCCGGATTTCCTGGCGACATCTTCGGGCACCAGTTCGGGAACCCGCTTGATATCGGCCTGGGCGCCGGCTTCGCGCACGCCTTCAGCGACGGCTTGGGCCATACGTTCCATGTGGCCATAGGCGGAATAGTAGAGGACGAGAACTTTGGTCATGCCGATCGCCTCGCTTGTGTGTGGGTCGTCGCCGACTGCGTATGCGTCCAAGTAGCACAAGTCCCTAAGTGCTGTTCTGTCCGACTCTTGTAAAGAACGCACAATCTTGTTCGCTGGTTACTTGGAGGTAACCACCTATCCGCGGACGAGCGGGAGCATCGGCCTACCTGCGAAGGAAAGAAAAGCGCGTCACCCGCGCATCAATCGACCGAAGCAAGGCGTTTGTGCTCGCCTTTCTGAACGGCGCTCGGTTTCTCGCCAACGAACGCTCGATTTTATATCATGGCGAAAAGTCTGATTCGCGGCGGACCGGTCTGGACGACCCGACATGGCAGGAATGGTCGCGCCGGCGAGGCGGACAGAGGCGGCGGCGCCAGGCAACAAAAGATTCAGATGAAACGCAAGCGTTGCGCCAAGTGCAGCGGCAAAGGGACCATCCTCTGTGCCGTTTGTGGGTATTTGTCTGATAAGCGTGCCGCGGCCAACTTTGGCTGGATCAGCCCCTTTAGCAAGCCCCGCTACGCTCAAGCGCCGACGCGATCCGGCCGCCACAAGCGCAAGTCTGCCAAGTTCTGAAGTTATCGGTGCGGCGCAAGGAAGACAGCGCGGCTAGTCGCGCATTCGGCGAAAGCTCCGGCTAGGCGTGGAGAACGAGCTTCTGCACGCGCCAGTTCAAGAGCTCGGCGACGTAGAGCACGTTTTCCGACGGACAGGCCATCTCGTGGATCCAGCCGAATTGCTTCAGCTGCTTGCCAGACTGGCCGAGCACACCCAAGAGCTTGCCGTCGAGCGTCATCTTGTAGATACGCCCCGGCCAGGCGTCGGCACTGTAGAGCACCTGGTTGGGCCCCGGCGAGATGCAGATCGCCCAGGGAGAGCCGGGTGCGAAGGTGCCCGCGGCGATCGCCGCCTCGTTCGGCATGTTGCCGATCGGCGGCCGTGCGTCCGGCGGCACCGGCACGTCGATGGTGAACTGGCGTTGGAAATTGCCGTCGCCATCGAACACCTGGATGCGCCGGTTGCTGCGGTCCGCGACATAGACATTGTTCTTGGCGTCGACCGCGATGCTGTGCGGCGTGTGAAACTGGCCGGGGCCAGTGCCGCGCTCACCCCACGATTTGAGCCAATGGCCGTCCTTGTCCACCTTGGCGACGCGCGAGTTGATATAACCGTCGCTGATATAGGTGTTGTCGGCGGCGTCCCAGGCCACGTCGGTCACTTGGCGGAAGCGGCCGTCTTCAGCCGGTAGCGGTGGATTAGGATGCTTCAAGGGCGCGGTTTCTTCGTCCGAGGCCTCCTGCTTGCGCCCGAATACCATGTCGACGCGGCCCTCGGGCGTGAACTTGATCACCATGTCCGAGCCCTTGTCGGTCACCCAGATGTTGTCATGCCGATCGACCTTGACGGTATGCGCGAACGACCAGGCATAGAGGTGGCGGCCGATCTCGCGGATGAACCGGCCATCCGGTCCGAATTCGAGGAGCTGGGTCGCGGCCGCGGCATAGGCCGGGCCGCTGGTGTTGCCGCGCGAGAGCGCGAAGACGTGACCCTTGGAATTGAGCGCGACGCCGGAAACCTCGCCGAAATACACATTGGCCGGCAGATGCAGCGGATTGGGGATGGAATCGTAGGAGATAATCGGCGTCGTCTGGGCGTAGCTGACACGCGGCGATAACGCGAGCGCCGCAACGCTGCCGGCGCCCAATAGGAAACGGCGGCGATCGAATGCGCCGCGCAAATCGCCGCAGCATGGGCAGAATGCCGGACGATGAAAGCCCATTGAATGACCCTCTTGCTCGAGGAACATGCCTGGCCCCGGTCGTTTTCGACCAGACCGCGATCGCTGGTGGATAGTCTAATCTCGGGCGTGGCTCTTCCGCAAACGGCTAAAATCCTTGCCAACTTCACGAAGAACGCAGGGCGATCTCGCCTATTGGCCGTCAGCAGACTTGCTCATCGTGGTGGCGAATGTCTGCTTTGCAAGGAAGCGCAGCCACAAAACGGATCAGCGGCCTCGGCGCGTACGCCTCGCAACAAGCCGCTTGCTTGCTCCATCGAGAATTATCGCTTTTTCTTGTTCTTCTTCGCGAAAATCGCGTTCCAGTTTTCCTTGTAGGCCGCGGTGACCGGTTTCTGGCCTTCGCCCGGGCTGTAGTTGGAAGGTGCCCCGGCGGCTGTTTCGCCGCCCGCGGCCTTCGATACCTCTTCGCCCGAGGTGCCCTTGTTCTTGGCAGCGGGCTCCGTCTTCTTGGCGGGATCGGATTTAGCTTTTTTGTTGTCGCCGGTCATCGTCTTTCCTGATGTTGAGCGGACTCATTTCTTCACGTGCAAGTGCCTTCATGTGCAAGTGCACCCGGATGGGTACGATACCTTACAATCCCACAGAGGGCACTTGCTCGAGCCGGCTTAGAGGCCGCGGCTCACGTTCCAGCGCGGTGAGAAAGCGGTCGGCCCAGTGTTGGATGTCGTTGTGCGAGAGTACCTGGAACAGCGCGTCGTGCCGCTCGCGCCGCTCGGCCAGCGGCATCGAGAGCGCCTGCCTGATGGCGACCGCGACGCTGTCAGGATCGTAGGGGTTGACCAGCAGCGCCGCCTTGCATTCTTGCGCCGCGCCGGCGAAACGCGAGAGGATCAGCACACCCGGGTCGTCCGGATTCTGCGATGCCACATATTCCTTGGCGACGAGGTTCATCCCGTCACGCAAGGGGGTCACCAGCCCAACACGCGCGGCGCGATACAGCCCGGCAAGCGTCGAGTGACTATAGGCACGGTTGATGTAACGGATCGGCGTCCAGTCCGCCTCACCATAGGCGCCGTTGATCCGTCCCGCGGCCGACCCAATGCCTTGCTCGATATCGGCATATTCGGGAATCTCGGTGCGGGTCTTTGTTGCGATCTGCAGATACGTCACTTTGCCCCGCCAGTCGGGCTGCGTCTGCAGGAACCGCTCGAATGCCGAAAGCCGCTGCCCGATCCCCTTCGAGTAGTCCAGCCGATCGACGCCGATGATCAGGGCGCGGCCAGCCAGGCTATCGGTCACGCGCCTAACGCAGGGTAGCCGCGCGGCACGCTCGGCAAGACGCGCGAAGGCCGCGGTTTCGATGCCGACCGGGAATACGTCGATCCGAACCGTCCGATCGGCGACGACGAAATTGAAATCGTGGCTGTGGAGGCCGCATTCCCGCGTGAGGTAGCGGCTGAAATTGAAGGCGTCATCGCCGGTCTGGAAGCCGACAAGATCGTATTCGCAGAGCGATGGAATGAGACGCTCGTGGTGAGGCAACGCGGTAAGTATCTCCGGCGGCGGACACGGAATGTGAAGGAAAAAACCGATGCGATTCTTGTGCCCGCGCTCGCGCAATGCCTTGGCGAGCGGCATCAGGTGATAATCATGCACCCAGACGAGGTCATCCGGGCCGAGCACCTCGTGCAACTCGCGTGCGAAGTGGTCATTGACACGCAGATAGCCGCTCAGATCACGGCGCGAAAACTCGGCGAGATCGACGCGATAGTGCAGGATCGGCCATAGCACGCGATTGGTGAAGCCATTGTAGTATTCATTGTGGTCTGCTTTGGATAGATCGAGCGTGATGTAGGTAATCTTGTCGTGCACGACCTGCTGTCTGGCGATCCTGGTGTGCGTGGCGACTTTTCCGCTCCAGCCGAACCAAATGCCGGATTTGTGCTTAAGTGCCACCTTGACGGCAACTTCAAGCCCGCCGGCGCGGGCCTTTGCATTTTTCCCGGGGATGGCGACCCTGTTCGAGACTATGACGAGCTGGCCCAATAGCGATCCTTTCCGCATTACGGGGGTCGATTTGTGATGTTAGAGCGGTTTCCGTTTAAGTCGACCATATCCTGAATTCGCGAGGTATGCAGCGCATTCAGCTCGAGAGATTTGATCGAGACACGAGGCGACGGCCTTGCAGAGGCTCCTGACGGTGAAC
>Ga0187891_1000492_pt1 | contig 39467 bp, 30 predicted proteins | sample June2016WEW_21_4_FD_132990 | JGI IMG/M metagenome (GOLD analysis project Ga0187891, IMG submission 132990) | Peatland microbial communities from SPRUCE experiment site at the Marcell Experimental Forest, Minnesota, USA - June2016WEW_21_40 | ecosystem: Environmental > Terrestrial > Soil >... | reverse complement strand
TGATCACCACCGAGCATCCCAGGGGGGACTTCCTTTCCGATCACGTCTCCAGGTCCTCCATCGCCCCGAGGACCTGTGCACTATTCGTGCTCAGAACTGCGCACTATTCGTGCTCACCCACAACGCATCCGCGAGGGGCGGCCGCCAGAGCACCTACACCCGTCAGAAGGGACCGTGAGAGCCAGCTCCGTCACATGCCCTGCATGCGCGACGCCGGTGCAGGCACATGAAGTCCGGGAATACGGGAAGCGCACAGGGTTTGGCGAGCGGCTGTATGCGGTGCTCGATATCCACGGTGGGGCTCGAACGTATCGCGAGCCTCGACAAGATGAGGTTGACGGGGCAGTTCGCTTGCCAGCACCGCTGCTGGAGGCGTTGCCGGATACGCCAGATGGGTTGACGCCCGTACCTGACGAGCCCTGTGACGCTATCGGATACCGCAACCTCCAGAATCTAATCTTCGGATACACGACGTGGCGTTCCGTATTCAATCAACGTCAACAGTATGTGCTCGCCAGCCTTTGTGAGGCCGTGCGTGACGCGCACGCGGCTATGGTGATTGACATGGAGCCCGAGCGGGCCCGGGCGGTCACTACTTATCTTGGGCTCTGTGTGGACCGCGTCGTCGATCGCAATTCGGCTTTCTGCACCTGGGACGTGGGGTATGAAAAGGTGCGCAGCACCATGCCCAACAAGGCTATTCAGATGGTGTGGGACTACGCAGAGGTCGACCCGCTCCAGAACGTCTCGGGATCGTGGGACGGCGCAGTTCGGTGGATCGAGCGCACCATCGAGCACTGTTCACGCAGCAGCGAGCGGCCAGCTGTCGTCGTACGTGGCGACGCACAGCACCTCCCCTTCCCTGATGATAGGTTCGATGCAGTCATAGTCGATCCGCCGTACTACTACTCTGTGATGTACTCGGATCTGTCGGATTTCTTCTACGTCTGGCTGAAGCGGAGTGTGGGGTTTCTCTACCCTGGACTATTCGCGACCCAATGGACGCCGAAGGATCAAGAAGTTATCCAGAATCGCGTTCGCCCGAGTGATCCGCGCTATGTGTCAGCTGACGGGTTTGGGCGACGTCTGACAGCGTCGTTACGGGAGATGGTGAGGGTACTGAAACCCGGAGGGGTAGTGGCCATTGTCTTCGCCCACACCGACGTCGTCGCCTGGGAGCGGCTTCTTCGAGCCTTGCAGAACGTTGGCCTGGTGGTGTCGACTTCCTGGCCGATGCGGACCGAGCTGGCGAACCGCCCGCTGGCCCAGGTTAAGGCGGCGTTGGAGTCGTCGGTGGTTCTCGTCTGCCGGCCTGGGCAGCTTGGGCAGGAGGGGTTCTATGACGACGTGGTGCGGGGACTGGAAGAGCGCGTAACTAGCCGACTCAGTGCGTTCGAGGAGATGGGTCTCGTCGGCGCGGACTACTTCGTCTCGGCCGTGGGTCCAGCGTTTGAAGTCTTCGCCCAATACTCGCGTATTGTCAAGCTCTCGGGTGAGGAAGTCGATGTATCGGAGCTGATGGTTCTGGCGCGGCAGGCTGTATCCCGCCACGCAATGCGCCGTCTTCTTGGGAGCGAGACGCTTGCCGCGGTGGATCCGGAGTCGTTGTTCTATCTGACGTGGCGGTGGGCGTATTTGAATGCTCCCGTGCCAGCTGATGAGGCCTACAAGCTTGAGCGAGCGTTCGATGTCGATCTTGGGCATCTCTGCCAGCCGGGCGGATTCGCCCGACAGACGGGCTCGAACTTCAACCTTCTCGGGCCTGACGAGCGCAAGGGGCTGAAGCTGGCGAGCGCGCCGGCACTAGTCGACGTTTTGCATCTCGCCTGTCAACTCTGGGACGCCGGGCGGAGGCGCGAACTCGAGCACGTCCTTGGCTTGACCGGGATGGGCAATGAGCCCGGGTTCTGGGCGATGGTGCGCGCATTAGCAGAGATCATGCCGGACGGGAGTCGTGAGCGGACGATGTTACTCGGCCTCGGGGGGAATCGCGATGCTCTCTCGGAGGCGGCGGCTCGATCTGTCGCCAGGGCCGACGAGTTGACCCTTTTCGATTCGGTAGCCGAGTGAGCGATGAGAGTTAAGGGAGACGCGTAATGAGTGAGCTGAAGCCCTGGCTCGCGGTGGCTGAGCCGAGGCGCGACATCGCCGACGGCTCATTTGACGAGTCGGTTTTCGCTGCGGACCTGGGGCTCGTAGATCGCGGAAGGGGCCCGGCCGACTACCTCAACCCAATCACGTTCTGTGAGAAGACGTACCTCACCGCCAATCTGCTGACCTTTCTCGGAGAGCTGAACTCTCGGCTGTCCGGGGACATGGCAGCGGCGGGCGTCTACCGACTGCAGACGGAGTTTGGGGGCGGCAAGACACACACGCTGCTCACTGCGTATCACCTATTTCGCGACCCTGCACACGTCGCAGAGACGCCCTTTGCACAAGAGCTGGCCCAGGCTCTTGGACGATCCAGCTTCCCAAAGGCGACCGTCGTGGTCCTGGAGGGAGCCGCCCTGTCTGCAGGCAAGCCTGATACAGTCGTCGCGGGACTCGAGATCCGGACCTTGCTAGGCCAGCTTGCGTACCGTCTGGGAGGAGCACCAGCGTTCGCCACGGTCGCCGACCAAGACGGCAGGCTGTGGGGCTCCTCCACGACCGAGATCGCTCGTCTCTTGGAAGCGCACACCCCGTGCCTCATCCTGCTGGACGAGCTGCAGCAGTACCTGACCAAGGCGCTGGCCGTGCCCTCACATGACGGCAACCTAGCAGCCACGACACTGACATTCATCAGAGAGCTGTGCACGGCGGCGGCGAGCGTCCCCGGAGCGGCGGTAGTCGCCACCCTCACGTCATCCAATCTCGAAGACTACGCCACGGTAGCCGGGGAGGACATGCAGGAGCGCCTCTCCAAGGTGGTGGGCCGGGTTGAGAACATCGTGACCCCCGTCGAAGGCGACGACATCTTCCCGATCCTCCACCGTCGTCTGTTCACAGCGATTGGGTCTGAGGCCGAGCGCCGCCTCGTTGCCAATGCCTACGCTGATTGGTACGAAGGGCTAGGCGATGCGGTTCCTGCCAGCTATCGTGAAGCCAGCTATCGCGAACGCATCGTTAGTGCCTACCCCTTCCATCCCGAACTCGTTGACATCCTGACCAACCGATGGGGTTCCCTCTCTGGATTTCAGCGGACGCGCGGTGCGTTGCGCACGCTCGCTCACACGGTGAAGGCTCTCTCGCAGCGCCGGCACAAGGCCTTGCTGATTCACCCTGGCGATGTCGTGTTGGGCGACGCCGGGATTCGCGGGGAGGTCATTCGGTTTGCGGGCGAGAGCTACAAGGCGGCGCTCAACGCCGATATTATTCGGCGCGACTCAAAGGCTCCGGAGGAGGACCGCCGAAGGGGCGGACAAGTTGAGGAGCTCGGGCTGGCCACGTGCCTTGCGACGACGGCCTTCTTGAACTCCTTTGGCTCTGACCGAGTTCCCGGGGCATCCGCCGCGCAGATGCTCGTCGGAGTGGGTAGACCCGGGCTTTCACGGGGGATGGTGGAGGATGTCCGGGATGCGTTGGAGGCCTCCCTCTGGTATATGCGCCTGGAGGGCGGGCGATACAGGTTCACGACTGAGCCTAATCTCAACAAGGTAGTCCTCGAGAGGGAAGGGGCGATCCGAGAGGACGTGATCGACGCCTCAATACGAGATGCGATCGTTCTGGTCGCGCCCAGCACAGCCGAGTTGCGGGTCCAGCCGCGTGTAGCCGAATCGACGGATCTTTCCGACAATCAGCAACTGACGCTCGGCATCCTGGATCTTGATCTGGCAATCGGCGGCGACGGCACGGACCAGACAGTCCGCGTGGCTCGGGAGATACTGGAGCATCGAGGATCGAGTTGGCGTGCGAACAAGAACGCTGCAATGCTGGTTGCCGCAGATGCACCGTCAATGGCTAGGGCGCGGGCTTCGGCCCGGACTCTCGCAGCGCTTCGGGATCTCAAGCGCGACAATCATCGACTCAATCGGTTCAACGCTGAACAACGTGAACAACTGGACAAGCGGCTCGTTGCCGCCGAGGAGCGGCTTCCTCAACAGGTCGCCATGGCGTGTCGCCACCTCCTGATGCTTCGGGAGGGGAATGGTAGCGGGACCAAACTTGACTCGATCGATCTCGGGCCGGCCAAGTTGGATTCGAAGGTCGGTGATCGGGTTCTTGAATACCTTCGCTCGGCGGATCAGTTGGTTGAGACGAGCCTAGCCCCGGCTGCCTTGCTTGCTGCTCGTTTCGGGCTCCTTCCGGAGGGCACTGACGCGGTCGAGCTCGATGCCTTGCTCGGCTACTTCTACCGTCTCCCTCGGCTTCCGAAGCTGGTAAGCGCCCAGGTATTGCGCCGGGCGCTCGCCGAGGGAGTCGAGAGGGGCCTGTTCGGTCTGGCCAGCGGGTCGAGCTGGGACGCGGAGGACGCCGTTCTCCGTTACAGCGACCACGTGGATCCAAACGAAATCCAGTTTCAGCCGGGAACTTGGCTGGTGCGGGCGGCTGCCGCGAAGGACCTTCTCGCGAAGCACGGGAGGGGCCCGACGGCGACCTCAGGCCATGCTGACAGTCAGGCGGGGTCGGCCGGAGGCGATACTCCTCAGGGGATACCCATCAGGGGTAAGACTGCGGAACAGGGGCCGACTAGCCCCGTTGGAACCGTCGCCGGCGTCACTCTCCACGTGAGAGCCGTCCCAGGGAGCAAGGCGCGCGAGGTGGTGAAGGTGGCCGTCCTGCCGCTGAATGCGGTCAGCGCGGATGTCAGCGTGGATCTGGTGATCCGCGCCGAGGGAGGGCTGGCAGGCATCCCCCAGGAGACGCTCAATCTTGTCGTGCTGGAGGGCTTGCGGCAGCTGGGGCTGGAGGACGTCGACCTACGAATCCGCGAGTAAAGGACCACGCGGGCAGCGCCCGTGTAAGCCCCACCGGACCAGGAGCCAAGATGACACGGCGCCTTCGGTTTAGGCAGGAGATGCCCACGCTGAAGCTCTCTCTCGAGCGTGCGACGGGGACCGTCCCAGACGACGGTCGCTACCACGTTGTCTCGGACGGCGAGATCCTCTTCAGTTCTAATTCTCAGAAGCGCGCGGAGGAAAGGTATCGGGAGGAGCGGGACCGTCTCTTCGAGCTCCACGGGCGCCCCGAGCCCGCTCGCGTCGACGCCGAGGACCGCGAGCGCTGGATGCGACAGCAACGCGTTGAGTTCGACCTCCGGGCAATGAACCGGGAGTTGGCCGACACCGTCGTCGCAAACGCGCGCCGAAAGGGCGGAAAGGGGCGTTAGTAGGGGTGAAGGTGCATAAGACTCGCACCATCAGCGCGCACCAGGACCGGCTCTGGAAGGAGTACGAAACTGGCCGGCTTCTCTCCTGACCGGATTACCCGGGCGTCAACAGACCGGGTTGACTCCCGGGCTCATCTCAGTAGGGGCGACGTTCGAGGCGGTGGAGGCCCTTAGCTCACTGCCAGTTTCGTGCATCTTCAGACGAGCGTGGGATGCAGAGGCTCAGTGAATTGTCAGTGCAAACCAGACGACCATGTCAGTGGAAACGCTCAGTGAAATGTCAGTGACGCCTGATCTCAGGAGGTGGCCGCTGGCGCACCGCGGCTACTGACGTTTGGGGTGAATTCTCGTTACTGACTTAGGGTTTACAGCTGGAGCGAGGAGCGCTCGGCTTCGAGGCCGAGCGCATGTTGTGAGCCCTCCCGGAGAATGTCGTCGAGCGCCGATCGTGGCGCCCCTGATAGGAGGGACTCCGCGGCACAGTGCTCACAGGGACCTTCCGGGTTGTGCCTATCTTCCGGGTCGCGCAGCTGGGAGCTGACCAGCTCGACCACGTGGTGGACAGCCAGGCCCGGGCTATCCGCTCTGACGACGTACCAGCTCTCGCCTGCACGTTCCTCCTTCAGGGCGATCACGTGCGATGCCGAGCGGGGCGGAGCGATGCCCCCGCCGACGACCTGGATGTAGAAGATGCGGTCCAGCACAGTGACGGAGTCGCCGTGCCACTCGGTCGCGGCGTGGGCTAGCTGGTCAAGTAGCGCAGCCCATGAATCGGGTCCCCACAGCGCTTGCACGGGGGCCGGCGTCGCTTCGCGGTCTGCCCGCCAGTCGGCCAAGTTCTGGCGGTCGGCCGCGAGAACGACGTGAAATAGCCCACCCGGGCGATCGCAGCGCTGGGCCGTGGGCACGGCCTCAATGGCGAACCACGTGACTTCCCCTAGGTCGGGCCAGCGACCGATAACCCACGGGGTGCGTGGGACTGGGCCGGGGTAGGCGTCGCCGCCGGGGGTATCGCATCCCCACAGACGTTGGATCCATTGGAAGTGAAGGGTAATCGTGCGTAGCGCGTCAGGAAGCGCGCTGATGTGGTCGGCCTCTGAGTGCTGGAGGACATTCCGCAGGTGCGAGGTGATCCGCTCGCGAATCCGGTTGTGCTGTCCGTAGAAGTAGCCTTCCGCTCGTGCCCAGCGAAGGAGTGAGGCCAAGGATCCGTCGAATTCCGCGTGGCCAGCCAGGCGCTCCCTGCGTCGGGCGACAAGTGAGCGGACATCGTCGAAGGATGTTACCGTGATTGTGCGCTCCTGGTCCTTCCTGACCAGAGGCACACGGTTGCCGTAGTGCTCGAGAAAGCGAAGCTTGAGGGCCACCTCGAGGATCCGGTGGGCCTCGCGCTCCGCGTGCGTGAAACTCGGATAGGAGAAGAGGCCCGCCAGGTACAAGGACTTGAGCCTCTCGAACTGTGAGCAAACGCTGACCGGAACCGAGTCAGCGAACTGAAGAGCCCCCATCTCCTCGCGGAGGAACTTCTCGCTCAGTTCGCGCGAGATCGCGCCGGTTAGCCCCCACGGGCCAAAGTGGAGTGTCTGCGGGTCGGGTTGTCGCGGGAAGTCCGCCATCCTAAGTTCGCGACCCTACTCGGCTGCAAGCGCCGCCATAGTTGACCAGGGTGTCATGAAACCGGCCGTTGCCGTCGCGGCGGAAGCATCCGCAGGCAGACATTGACGACGTGAACGACATCCTCGGCTTCAGCGGCAGTGTACGGAATCGGCCGATGCGCAGTGGCATTCCGGAAGAGGAGGAATGCACCCTTGAAGTAGTGGTAAGCACCTTGCAGCTCGCCGCGCGTGAGGTGGCCCAGAAACCCGTGCTCCGGAAGTGTCAGGCTCGTGTCACGGGACGGCTCAAGAAGGCGTGTCACTAGCTGATCACCGGACAGCCCTGAGTCAGGATCGACGCCACCTAGCTCGCGAAGGACATCCTCCAGGTAGATGAAGGCATCTCGGACGGCGCTGCCGTAATGCTGTGCTTCCCAGGATGCGGCGATGGCGGCGACGAGGCCCGGATCGAGGAGTTGACGTCCCCATGCTTCCACGGATGCGACGACACCCGGAAGATCACGTTCTTGGATGTCCGAGATGTCGGGAGCGTAGAGGTCGGGTTTACCCTCACCGTGCCTCCGTAGCAACCAGTGGAGGTGCCGGGCGAGCGTGTTGAATGGACCAGTGGGACCGATGCCAGTGATCGTTTGCAGGTCGTCCAGGGTTTCTCTGACGTCGGCGACCCGCAGCGTGATCTCGTCCGTCGGCGCTTCGGCGCTTACCCGTTCGAAGAGAGCACTGATCTGCTTAGTGAGGCTCAGAAGTTGGCGGTGGACGGCAAGGCTCAGCACGCGCAAATCTCCGGGGTGGTTACGTGTGTCGGCGGCGAGGCAAGCTCAACCTGGACGGGCGGCAGCCGATGTCGACGCACGGTAGGCATCGTGCCCTCAGGTCCCAGTCGCCGGCTGTCAGTGATCACGAGTCAGGCCGGACGGTTCGCTGTCGTCGAGGGCGACGCGGATCGACACTCCTGGGCCGTGCTGATGACATAGCGCGCACTCGAGCTCGTCCATCGTGCTGACCTTGCCGCACCCGAGGCAGGTCCACTGAGTAGGAGGCACTTGGCTTGAGGCCTGATCGTAGAGCCGATGAAGGTCGTCGGGAACCGATGCCGAAGCCACGCCATGTTTGAGGACGTCGCGAACGGTGTCATCGGTATCGGCTGCCAGAGCCAAGAAAACTGCCTGGGGGACCGTGCCAGCCCTGACGAGAGGTGCCACCTGGGAGGCTGCGACCACCCGGCAGTGTGGGTCTGGGGCTTGAGACCATGTGACGACTGGCGGGAAGTCGTCGCCCTGGAGTGCTCGGAGCACATCGCTCGCTATGAGGAAGTTGGCTCCACGCAACTCGGGCAAGGCCTCATATATCAGGGCTGCTGCAGCCTCCGACTCAGGATCAAGAATCAGTGCGTCGGCCGCGATTCGCGCGGCAAACCGAGTGCCACCGAGCAGGGCGAGCAGCCGGGAGCGAAACTTGGCGCGATCTTCAACATGGATCCAGTGATCAAGATCCAGGGCGTCGCCGTCGAAGAGTCGTGAGACATCCCAGCTGAGGTCGTCAGCCGATGTGAGAGCAAGGAACGCACCCGTCTCGGCCGCAAGTTGCCCGAGGTCGATATCGCACAAGACGCAGATGAGCTGAGTCGCCTCAAGAGCTGCGCCGGCGTCCACGGTGGCCTTCACTTCGCTAGGCGCCGCGTCATCCATCCTGAGTGTGTGGATTACACTCCGTAGTCGTCTAAGCCTCCGCAGCTCACCCCACTTCACGGGGCCGTGGGCTTGTGCGGCAATCTCCTCAAGCCACTCGCGGATGCCGGTCTTCCAGCCGCCGGAAGCGGCCCAGGCAAGGTAGATGGTGAGGGACTTCTCGGTGCTTACCGAAAAGAAGGCGGCACGGTGGCCCACCCGCAGCAAGGCGACCTCAACGAGGCGCAGCTCGTTCATGGAGAGGTTCATCCTGTGGGCGGCGTTCACGATTTGCGGGATGACATCGGCATCGACGGGAACAAGATGGGTGGCGGCTGCTGCTAGCGCTTGCCCAGCGAGGTTGTCTTGATGGTGGAAGCGAGGCCGGGGCTCGGTGGGAGGCTCCAGGGTTAGGACTGCGCGGAGTGCCTCTTCCAACTGTCCACCATGGACCTGCCAGGTTACGAGGGCGACGGCACGAAATACCGCCCCTTCTGTGGCTGGGAGGTTGGTTGCCAGCCCACGCAGCACCGCGCTGCGGCGCTCGGCAGGCACCATGATTTGCGTGAGGGCCCGCCCCGCATTGAGGCGATCTGGTTCGCTACCAAGAAGGTCCGCGAGTCTATCTACTAGGAGCAAACGCGCCGATGGAGAAGGGTCCGCCCCCAGAGTCAGTGAGCGAACTGCGACCTGCACCGACTGCATATCTGCATTAGCGACCGCTTGGGTTATCAGAGCGTCGGCTGCAGGTCGACTGAGTCCGGACGCGAGCACCGCAACCTCAGTGTGGTCCCCATCGGCCAGCAGGAAGGGCATCCGAGTAGTCAAGTCGGCGGGTGAGCGCTGGACCTCGGTCATCGCGGCTGCGAGTTCAGCGAGCAAACGTACCCTGGCTCGGACGACCCCGGGCCGGCCGCCCGCAACGAAGATGCCGGCCTCATCCCAGAAGGCTTGAATGTCGCTGGCGCCGGCACGCGCCAGGCCAGGCGGGAGCGCGTAGTCCCGGTGCAGATGGTTCGCAAGGGCATCATGAATCGCGCCCTCGGAGACTTGGACGTCTTCTGAGACGATGGTCCCAATGAGGCGGAAGCCATCGATCAGGGCTTGAATGGCTGAACTGTCGACTAGCGTCGCGACCACCGCGGGGCGGCCGTGGCGCGCGACTTCCCGGTGTGTGGCGGCATCTTCGACTAGGAGTTTCAGGATCTCCGACCGGCTGCGAGGGAGTTCGTCCGTACCGTGGCGAGACGACGCTCCGAGCAGCAGAACGGAAAGCATAGGAGTCTCGAAGAAGCCAGGGTCATGCTCGCGGACGGAATCCACCCAGTCCAAGCGCCGTTGGACCCAGTCGGCACGTTCGCCATCGGGGGCACGAGCCTGCTCGGAAAGGGCTTCGGCTAGCCTCCGAAGGGTTATCTCGAGATCCTGAGGGATCGAGAGGCGCACATCGGCGAACCCGAGAGTGTGGCCCTGAGCATAGGCGGCGTCTCGCGTGGACACGACAACTTCAACGTCATCACCTGAGCGGCGAAGTAACTCGTCAATCGCCCCGACTACGTCTCCTGCCGCCTCGCGTGCCTCGTCGAGCCCATCGACAAACAATGCCGCACGGCCATCACGAAACGCCACCTCGATGACCTGTACCAAGGAGTCGCGATCGACCTCTGGCACTGCGTCAAGCGCGGCTTGCACGACAGCAACATCGCCAGGAAGCCCGCGCGATAACGCGTCAACTATCGCAGTCGCTGAGACGGCAACGGGGAGGGGTTCGTCCTCGCTCTCGGCCCACACCGCTGCAAGTTGGTGCAGCGCTGTCGTCTTGCCTGAGCCAGGTAGCCCCGTCAGCAGCATGCGCCCGCGGTTGAGAAAGAGGTCTCCCAGGCCTGCCCTGACGTCTTTGTCGTCAACCAGTCCGTGTAGCCCCGACGCAGGACTGTCGATTGGGAGGGGTGGCACGTGAATGCCCAGCGGGCGGACGTCGAGCGTCCGCCCGAGGTCTACGAGCCGTTGCCGGTAACGTTGCTTGGCGTCGGCGGACCCCCGCTGGAGTGGCGTTTCCGACAACCATGCGGTCACGAGTGTCGGGGAGGCGACGAGCGTATGCGCACCGGAGCGGATTCGCGGGCGACCTTCAGCATCTACGAAGTAGCTGCGGCGGGATCGGCCATCGAAAGCCGCGATCCACAATTCGCGTCCACCTCGTTCGACGTGGGTCCAACGCACGAGCATCCCGCAGCCGCCGAGCTTCGTAGCCAGTTGTTGACGTGCGACAACGGCCTTCTTCTCTGGCAGCGACTTGCCATCTGGTGTCACTTGGCCAACGATGTTGCCTTTGTCATCCTGTCCGAAGACGAGATAACACTCCTGCTCGGGGAAGAGGTTGCCGATGCCGCATGCCGCCTCGATTACGTCCGCGTGTGGATCGGACGGAATGCGTCCTCGTGCGTCAGGGCCGCTGCCGAGAAGACTGAGCTTCCGCTCGACGCGGCCACTCTCCTCAGCGGTCGCATCCAGGATGCAGTTGATTAGCTCGTCGGCAAGACCAAATTGGGCGGGTGTCATATGACGGAACTCTTGGCGGTTCTGGCGCCTCTGGAGACTCGTTGAAGTGGGAGACAGCCACAAGAGCGTACGACGTATCACAGGGCAGGGGCTGAGGGGGTCCTTCCGCGCGCCGGCGGGTGGAGCCCAGCCGAGTCGGTTTCGAGCCTCTCAGGCGGACGAGAGCGGGCCCCTCCCTGCCGCGGGGGGGGGAGATCCAGCCGCTACTGGGAGGAGGGACTCGGTGGCCTTCAGGCGAGACGTTTCGTTGACTGCGTAGCTGCTGCGACGGATCCAGGACGGACGGTCGTCGGCCGAACCCAGGTGAGGCGCTCCCTCACCGTCCCTATCGCCACCCTTCGCGCATGCCCCGCCCGCCGGTGCTCCCGGGGGGAGGCGTGGGTGCCGGTCGGAGGCGCCTCCTCGGGCGCTGGCGGCGCCGGCGCGATCGACCAGGCCCGGTGGGCGATGACGCTCACCCGTCGGCGCTCGCCGTGGCGGGCGAGGTGGCCCTCCACGTAGATGGTGGCGCCGGGCGAGAACTCGGCGAGGTCGGGGGCGTGGCGGGCAGGGAGGATGACCCGGTGGCGGTCTATCCTGTCGCCGGCGGGGTCGCGCTGGGTGATGAGGAGCAGGCCGACCTCGCCGTCACGGCCGACGGGTCGCGGCAGGCAGGCCACCAGGCCGATGAGGCATGCGGTGTTCAATTCATTTGACCTCCGCCTGCGTGTCGCCGTCAGTCAAGAGCTGGTCGACGATGATCCTGCTCGCCTCGCTGAAGGTGGCGGCGCCGCCCGGGCGGTCGTGCGCCTCGACGTGGCGGTGGCCGGTGAGGCACTCGTGGTAGCCGGGGGCGGACCGCAGCGGCCCCTGGGTCCACCGCCACCTGGCCTCGTGCCACTCCCAGTAGGCGCGGGCGGGGACCTGGGGGTCCTCGGGTTCCGCGGGTGACCCCACGGGGTCGGGCTGGACCATGGCCACGAAGGGGCGCGTCACCTCCTGGTGGTAGTGCCAGAGCGAGTTGAGCTCGTCGACCAGCGCTGGGTGGCGTGGCCAGCACGGGGGCAGCTCGTCGGCGAGGTGGTAGCGGTCGACGAACCAGCTGACCCAGACGTGGAGCTCGGTCCAGCACCGCCGCAGCTCCTCCGCAGACAGCGCGAGGTCGTCCTCCGTTTGATCGATGTCGTCGCTCTTCCTCTCCTCGAGCGCCCCCGGACGCTCCGGGGCCCAACCCCACCACCAGGGAAGGCGGACGCGGACCCAGTCAGGCATGGAGATCAGGCCCCCCCTCCCCCCAGAGCCGGCAGGGGTCGGGGAGCAGCTGCTCCGGGGCGACGCGCAGTCCGGCGGCCAGGGCGGTGACGGTGCGCATGCGCGGGCGCCGGAGCGTGGGGGTGCCGGCCTCGAGGCGGGCGATGGTGTCGCGGCTGAGGCCGGTGCAGCGGGCGAGACCCTCCTGGGTGAGGAAGAGGGAGACGCGCAGCGTCCGGACCCGGCGGCCCAGGGCCTGCACCGGGTCATCGGCGTCGAGGGGAAGCGGCAGCATCTGAGCGTCAGTCCTCCTCATCGCCTCCCCTCCCCATCGCCTGGGGACTCTGGTGTTCGGTCACCCAGCGCAGCCAGGCGGCCTTGGAGGCGAGCGCCTGGGCTTGAACCTCGGACTGTGGGCTCGCCACGTGGGGCATGTCGAGCCGCATCGGCCGCCGCCCGTAGAAGGCGATGCCGGAGAGCGCCGGGAGCGCCGAGAGCTCGTCGGTGGTGAGGGCGCGCTCGTAGCGGACCACCGGGTCCAGCCGCTCCCCGCGGGCGTTGCGCGCCTCGCGCGGATCCTCGATGCGCACCGTCGGGGAGAGGTCGGAGAGGTCTCGGAGCGTCTCGGCGCTCGAGACCTGACCCATCACCAAGTGGCAGTTGGTCGCCGACCACATCCCCCCGAAGCGGGTCGGTCCCCAGGCGGTGCGGCCGTCCTCCAGGAACTGGAGGGCGTACACGACCACGATGCCCTGGGAGGCGCAGTCGGTGACCAGCTCGGGCAGCTGGGGGAGCGGGCAGACCTTGCAGACCTCGTCGAGGAGGAGCAGGAGAGGCGGGTCCAGGCGCCCGCCCTGGGCGAGGGCTCGCCGGGCCTCCTGGCGGCCCGCCTCCACCACCGCCGACACCAGCGAGGTAACCAGCGGGATGGCGTGGCCGCTGGGTCGGGCGATGACCATGAGGCGGTCGGAGTTGCGGACCAGGGCGACGGGGTCGAGGTCGCCGAGGGGGGAGCGTCCGGGCGCCATCCGGGCGAGGATGCCCGGGTCCTCCCAGCAGGCGAGCGCCTCGTGGAGGTTGATCTTGATCGAGTAGAAGGTCTCCGGCGCCGAGCGGGACATGTCCTCCACCAGCTCCGCCCAGCGGGAGGCCTGGGGGCTGGTGCGCAGGATGTCGGCCGCCGCCGTCAGGCGCTCGCTGGCGGCCCACTGGACGACCCGGGCCATCCCCACCGGGCGCTGGGGGTCCGCCGCCCGCGAGCTATCCAGGTGCTCGAGGGCGGCGGCGTGGAGCAGGTACTTGAGCATCTTCTCGGCGAGGAGCGCCCAGTCCAGGCCGCGGTCGCGGCCCCGGGCCCGCTGCTGGGCCATCACCGCCTGGGCGGTGAGGCGGGCGGCGTCGGGGTCCTCGCAGCCGAAGGTGGGGTCGTATGCCGCGCTGGGGAGGCCGCTCAGCGCCTCGGGATTGAAGAGGATGGGCCGCCCGGGTGCGCCCGGGGGCTGCCACACGTACTCGAGGTCGGCGGGCTTGGTGGTGGTGAACGCGACGGGCCCCACATGGGGCAGGGCGATGCGCGCCTGGGCGCTGGTCTTGCCCTGGCGCATGCCGCCGAGGATCCCCACCGCCTCCTCGTGGGAGGCGTACATGGCCTGTCCGCCAGAGCTGCCCAACGGGATGGCGAGCTGGGCGATGGGCCGCCGGCGCAGCTCCTCGGGCGTGAGGCTGGGGTGCAGCCGCGCCGCGCGCCGCCGGGCCGCGGCCTCGCCATACGCGGCGAGGGCCTGGTGCAGGGAGAGGAACCCGTGGCGCTTGCGCAGCGGGTTGCGCTGCTCGCCGGCCTCACGCCGGCGCTCCCACCAGGAGAGCGCGAGGAGGACGGAGAGCACCGCGGCGACCAGGAGCAGGCCGAGGATCAGACAGAGCAGCGCGGCGGGGGGAGCGGCCGCGCTGCTGCGCCACGCCGCGCCGGGATCGGCGGGGTGGGTGATGAGTGCCAGCGGCCCCAGCAGCCAGCCGCCGGTGAGCGCCGGGATGCCGTGCCCCGAGAGCAGGCTGCTGAGCAGCGCCGCCAGGTCGGTGACGCAGGTCCCCGCGGCGGCCAGCACCGCGAGCGGCAGCGCGAGGCGGGCCCAGAGCGGCTCCCCCGGATGCCCGGCAGGGGACCTCGCGCTCTGTCCCCAGGCGCCAGGGCGTGGCCGGCTGCTCATGCTCCGCTCCCCTGTGGGCTGGCCAGGATGAAGCCGCGCACCTGGGGGTCGGGCCAGGCGATGTGGCGTTCGTCCACCTGGCCGAGGCCGAGGAAGTTGGCCTCGGAGACCCAGTACCCCGAGATCCCCGACGAGGCGGCGGGATCGGGGTCGACGGCGATCACCACAGCGACGTGGCCGTCGGTCGCGTTGTAGCTGCCGCCGGGCCAGTACACGACGTCGTCACCCACCGCCGGCACCGCTCCCTGGGCGGCGAGCTGGACGCTCCCGGCCGGCATCCTGCTCTCCGCGCTACTGATCCAGCTGTCCGAGCCCGGGCCGTCGGCGTCGCCGCCCACCCCGTACTCCGTGATGGCCCAGGAGTTGTACGCGGCCCACCAGGTGCACTGGCCCCAGGGGAAGGCGTCCGGGTACCCCCCGGAGGGAACCCAGGGGAAGACGGGGGTGGCGGGCTGCGCGCAGATGGTCCCGATCGGCCCGCTGCAGGCGGGAGACCCGACCTCGGTCGCTCCGCCGGAGAGCCAGGCGGCGTAGGCGGGGTAGCGGACCGGCAGCACCGACTGGACCCAGGAGGCGGCCGCGGCGGCGTCCCCGGGGTCGGAGGGCGAGGGGAGGCCGGTGACGGCGACCATGTAGAAGGAGGTGAGGGCGGTCTCCAGCTGGTCGGGGCCGGCGCTCGGGGTGGCCCCCATTCCGCTGAGCAGGTACGCGGCCGTGTCCACCTCCGCGGTCGGGTCGAGCATCCCGGCCGGCTCGCCGTCCAGCGGGCAGGTGCCGTCGGAGGGCAGGCTCGCGCCGCGGGCCCATGTCTGCCCCGCGAGGGTCAGCGGGTTGCCGTCCGCGTCGCTGGCGGTGGCGGCCATGTCCACGCCGGCGGGCGGGCCCGAGTCGGTGAACGGCGCGGGCACCATTCCCATGACTCCGAAGTCCTCGCCCGCCTGCCCCGAGCCGATCGGCTCGCACTGGGCGGTGAAGCTGGACTGCTGGGCACTGACGGCGAGCAACAGCGCGAGATTGGTGTCGTAGGTGAGGGCGGCGTCCTCGAAGATGGTGAGCAGGTCAGAAGCGGGCACCGGCTGGCCGTCCAGCAGGTCCGCCGGCGGCACCACCGGGTCGTTGCCCAGGTCGGCTGAGTCCAGGTACCCCTCCCAGTCCGCGGCGGCGGTGGTGAGCAGGTACGCGGTGGGGACCTCGGGCGGTGAGCCCTGGTACGCGCCTGCCTCCAGGCCCCAGTCGCCAGCGTCGAGCTCGGTGCCCTGGTCGATGCCGGAGGGCGCCTGGGAGGGGGCGGTGGGGTACCCGCCCGCCCACGACCCCGCATACGGCGGGAGGTGGTTGGCGGCGACGTAGCTCGCGTACGCCTCGTTGAGGTCGCCCCCCGAGCTGGTGAGGTCGTCGGCGAGGACCGCCGCCGTGGCCAGGTACTGGTCCCCGGGGTCCGTCGGGTTGAGCGTCGCACCCGGGGCTGCCTGTGCATAACCTGTGACCATCTGGCTGGCCAGAAGTGCTGTGGCCCCCACGTTGCCGCCGACGCCCCCGGCGGGCGCCCCGCTGTCGCCGTTGGCGGAGGTGTTGGTGTCGACGTACGAGGTGGTGACCTGGCTGGGGTTGCCGGCGCCCAGGACGTCCGATGCGGCGAGCAGAAGGGCGATGGCGTCGTCCTCGCTCATCGGCGCCGCCTCTCCCGCATCCTCCTGCGCCGGCGGGGTGACCGGGTCCTTGGCGGCCGCGGCGATCTGGTTGAGGGCCTGCTGGGCCTTGGCGGCCTCCTCGGAGACGGTGCCCACCCCGTCCGGGGCGCTGGTGCTGTCCCCGCTCCGGGCGACCTGGGTGGCCTCGCTGAGCAGCTGGGCGTACGGGCCGTCGTCACCCGCGCGCAGTTCGCCGAGCAGCTCGGTGTATGCCGCGGCCGGCTGGAAGGTGGGAAGTGACGACGCCTGCACGTCTGCCTCAGTGGGTCCCACAGGGCAGTCCGCCCGGCTGGAGAGATCGCCGGCGACGTCGCCCCAGTCCCCGTTGGCGACGTCGACGGCCTGGAGGTCGGAGATGGTGGCGTGGCCCCCGGGGAAGCACCAGACCGGCTGCTGCGCCGCGTCCTGGGTGGTGATGCTCTGCGGATGGGCGAGCAGCCACTGCCCGTCGTAGCCGCCGATGTCGAGGTCGCGGATGTACGCGGCCGTGATCGCCGCCTGGTCGGCGGCGCTCGCCCTGGTGGTCGGGTTGGGGCAGTCCGACCCGGAGGGGGAGACGCCCTGCACCGCCTGCTCGTACATCTCGTAGAGCGACATGGTCTGGGGGGGCAGGAAGGTGATGTCGTCGCTCGTGGCCTGGACCAGGCCGCCGGTCAGGGCGTTGAGGAAGGCGTTGATGACGAAGAGCGACTCCGTGTAGGAGCTGATCTGCGCCTCTGGGTCGTTGTTGCCGGCGATCTCCCCGATGAACTCGGAGTTGGCGAGCGAGGTGGGGTCCTGGAGCACCTCGGCCCAGGTGTCGTAGGCGTCGGCGCACGAGGGGTAGCTGGGGTACCAGAGGTCCTCGGGGGAGTAGTCGTGGAAGCCCGCCGCCTGGGTCTGGGCGGAGACCTGGTAGCCCTGGATGAGCTCGCTCACCAGCTGGTAGGCCATGTAGGCGACGCCGACCCACCCGGCGACCTTCAGTCCCAGGCCGGCGGCACTCCCGACCACCTTCAGCGCGCCGGCGATCGCCCCCGTCTTCTCGGCCGCCTCCGCTGCCTCCTCGACGGCGTCGGCGACGGTCGTGTCCCGGGCGTCGGCGCTGTCATCGGCGAGCTGCTCCGTGGTGCACGAGCTGCCGCAGTCGGCCTCGCCGGCCTCCAGGTCGGAGTCGGACTCCGGGGTGTCGAGTCCCGGGACCCCGGGGTTGGGGGCGGCGCCGGGATCGCCGCCGCCCTCCGCCTCGACGATCTCCGAGTCCAGCTCGGCGCCCGCCTCGGACTGATCGGCGGCGGACGCCCCAGGTCCCGTGTCCCCGTCGAGCGCCGCGTTGGTGCCCTGGACCGCGGCCTGGACCGAGTTCCAGGCCAGCTTCGCATGGTCCATCAGCCAGGTGGCGGGGGCCTTCAGGGTGCTCTGGAGCCAGGCGGAAATCGCGGTCTTGGTGTCGGTGAACCAGTCGGCGGCCGCCTGGCAGGCATCGACCTCGCCGCAGACCTTGGCCGCCAGCTGCTTGGGGCTGCAGACCTCGAGGTCGAGCAGGTCCTGGCACATCGCCTGGGCCATGGAGTACGGGTTGTCGCAGAGGTCCTCCTTGCCGAGGTCCTCGATGGTGGTGGCCCCCGGGCCCCCCCTGGCCAGGATGGTGTCGGCGACGATCTCGAAGGCCTGGCACTCGAGCTTCTCGCCGATGGCGCGGGCGATGCCGTACGCATCGGCCAGGAAGCCGGCGAACATGCTGAACACGACCAGGCAGATGGCGGCGATGCCGCCGAGCGGCGAGCCGCGCCGGCGGCGGATGCCCAGATGGGGAGCGCTCACCGCAGCCTCCCCTCGCGCATCCTCTGGTCACTGTCGACCAGGTCCCGCTCATGCGACCCGACCCGGTGCTCGACCAGGTGCGAGCGCCTCCCCACCCGCCACAGCGCGGTTCCCCGGGGAAGGGTGGAGATCAGCCGGGCCTCGGTGTCGTTGAGGTCGAGGAGGCCTCGGGTGTTGTCCACCTCGGCGGGGGCCTGGCCGTACACGACGACGGTCTCGGTGTCGGCCAGAAGCCCTCGGGCCATCCGGACCTGGGCGGAGCTGGCGTCACCGGCGGCGCTGAGGTCGGCGAGGCGGTGCAGCACCGCCAGGTACTGCACGCCGTAGCTGCGGGCCAGCTTGTACGAGCCCCGCAGCCAGCTCGCCGTCTCCAGGTTGCTGAGGACCGCCCAGGCCTCGTCGAGGACCACGATCCGCTTCGTCTGGTCGTCCCGGGTCAGCACCCCCTGGAACCAGGCGCCGACGCAGGCCATGAGGATGGGCAGCGCGGCCGTGCCGTACACCGCCGAGAGGTCGAAGCTCACGAGCGGCGCCTGCAGGTCGATGTCCCCCGAGGTCTCGGAGTCGAACATCCCGCGCAGGTCGCCGTCGACCAGGCGGCGCAGCTCGAGGGCGACTGACCGCGACGCGGTGCGCAGCTCATCGGCGCTGAGGTGCACCTCCCCCGCCGCCCGCTCCGAGGGGGAGAGCAGCGCATCCACCACCCGAGGCAGGGTGGGTGCCTGCCAGGGGACGCGCGGCGTCGCGGCGTGCACAGCAAGCTCGATGGCCACCCGCTCCTCGGGGACAAGCGGACGGGAGAGCGACGCGCCGCAGATGGCGGAGATCACCCGGACCCTCTCCTGGACGCGGGTCTGGGGGTCACTGAGCTGGCCCAGGTCGAGCGGGTTGAGCCGCACCCCTTCATCGCCGGCGTCGGGGCGCAGCGCCACCGGGGTCACGCCGGCGGCGGCGCAGAGTGGCCCGTTCTCGCCCTTGGGGTCGAGCATGAGCGCCTGGCGGCCGAAGACCAGCTGGCGCCACACGTAGGTCTTGACGAGCGCGCTCTTGCCGCGGCCGATCTCGCCGATCACCAGCATGTTGGGGTTGGTGATCAGCCCCGCCGCGTACAGCTCCCAGGGGTCGTACACGAAGGAGCCGCCGTACACGTCGCGGCCGATGTAGACGCCGCGGGTGCCGCCGTCGGTCCCGTTGGCGATCCCCGGGTAGATGGACTGGAGGTGGCGAGTGGTGGCCCGGTGGAGAGCGCCGCCGTGGAGGCGAGGAGCGAGCAGGAGGGGCATCACCAGATCCCGCGGGCGAGCGGCAGCGTGGCAGCGAATCCCAGGTCGTGCTCGCCGTCCATGCGGCGGATGTCCAGGCACGAGGCGCGGGCCTGCTCCTCGACGTGCCCGCAGGCCGTCTCCAGCTCACTGACCGACTCCGCGCTCACGGTGATGTGGCCGCAGAACCGGAACTCGGCGTGGCCGTCGGCGAACTCGGACTCCCGCCTCTCTACGGTCTCCGACTGACGGTGCACTTCGACGGAGGTGCGAAAGCCGTGGCGGCGGCGCAGCTGCTCGTCGGCCAAGTGTTGGGTGCGGGCGGTCTCCAGGTCGCGCCGGGCCGACACCGGGTCGACCGGCTGCATGCACACCGACACCCGGGCCGTCGCCCCTGCCTGGAGCACCAGCGGGATCAGGTAGTCGAGCGACACCGGCCGGCGAGGCCACTCGCTGATCCAGTACGAGACGTGGAGGGCCGAATCGGTCTCGTACCAGCGCCAGCCACGCCGTGCGTACAGCGGGCCGGCACCGGAGGGGTCCACCCCCTCGGACTCGGGGTCGCGCCGGGAGAGGGGAGCGGCCAGACGCAGCTGGGAGACCGTGGCCGGGTTCCAGCTCTCGCGAAGGGTCTGGGCAAGGAGGCGCGGCGGCAGCGCGCCGTCGACACGGATGTCGGCGCGCTCCATCTGGAGCTGGAGGAGCTGGAGCTGGCGGGCCAGCACCGCTCCCGCGCCCTGGTCTCCGCCCCCCGCCTGGCGGATGGCGCGGCGGGCACGGGCCAGGCTGAGCTGGACGGCGACGTGGACGTCCTGGGCCTGGGTGACCGGCGCTGCGTCGTCGACCAGGGCGAGGTACGAGCGGAGCACGGGGCTGCGCAGGTCGACGGTGTGCCGCTCGGCCACGTGGTGGGCGATGGCGTCGGGGTCGGCGACGGTGCTGCGGATCACGACCTGGAGGGCGCTCACCGGGGTGCCGTGATGAGCGAGCGCCGCCTGGGCCACGCCCCATGCCGCCATGCGCCGCGCCTTCTCGCTGGAGTCGAGCAGCGCGAAGGAGGAGCCGCGGACGCGCAGCACCGCTGTCCAGGTGCCGAGCTGAGTGTCTCGCACCACCCCGAGCTCGCCCCGTGGGACCGGGACCGCCAGCACGCTGCAGTGGCGCAGCATCGGCGGGAAGCTGGGCTGGGCCGGGATGAGGCGCGGCTCGCCGGTGGGCCCCGCGGAGACCCGCTGGCCGCGCGAGGGCTGGGTCGAGCGCCAGGTGGCCGGATGCCCGAGGAGGTGGCGGATGACCATGGGCACCCACTCGTCAACTCCTCGCCCGCCGACGGGCATGAGCGCGGCGGCGCCCGAGAGCACGGCGAGCGCCAGCACGGCGAGGATGGCGAGCGGGTTCGCCTGGCTGGCGGTGATGGCGCCGAGAGCCAGCAACACCCCGCAGAGCAGGATGCCGATCTGTCCCACGCGCAGCCCGAGGATCAGCCCGTGCTGGTCCCTGGGACCGAAGACGACTCGGGGCTCGGGCTCCTGGCTCATGTCGCGGGACTCGGAAAGAGATCAGCAGGAGTGGTGGTGCTGCCGGGGAACGGTCCCTGAGGGGTCTGGGTGGGCTCCGGGTCGGGGCCGGCCATGGAGGGACCCGGGGAGAGGGGGGCGGCGGGTGTCGTGGGCGCCGGCGCCGCTGGCTCTACCCGGGGACTCGACGTCGCTGGCGCTGGGGTCGACTCCGTCGGCCCACCCGATGGCGGAGTCGGCGATGAGCCGCTCACCCCCGAGCCACCGACGTCCCCACCGCCTCCGCCTCCGGCGACGCGAAGATCGTCCAGGCCGGACGGCCCCCCCGCGCCACCGCCCGCAGCGGGCGCCGCGGACTGTCCCGCCTGGTCGAGATGGGTGCTCATGGCGCTGGTGCCGTCGCTGGCGGCCTGCAGGCCGCTCCCCAGGGCGCCGTGGGCGGCCCCGATGACGCGAGGCCCCCACTGCTGCCCGAAGCGCGAGGCCCCGCCGGCAAGACCGGCGACGACGCTCATCTCCAGGAAGGGCAGCAGCCGGAAGACGGCGAAGGGGGCGAGTCCTGCGAGCAGGAAGATGATCGTGCCGGTGAGCAGGTCTGGCAGCCCCGACGGCGTGGTGGCCGCCGACAGAGCTCCTGCCCCGATGGAGAGAACGAAGACCAGGACGAACTTGCTGATCGCGAGCACGAAGATGGTCTCGGCGCCGCGCTTGAGCGCACTGTGGCTGCCCGCCCACAGCGAGGCCAGCGCGATCAGCGGGATGAATGCCACCACGATGTAGAGGGCCGCACTCCGCGCCAGCAGCTCGAGGTACCCGAGCAGGGTGGCGAGGATGAGGATCAGGCTGGCGATGACGGTCAGGAAGTCGTACCCGTTGTTGGAGTTCTGCAGGCTGGTGGTCCAGGTCTGCAGGCTGTTGAGGCTCCCGGAGGTCACCCAGCCGGAGGCGACATCGGTGAGGGTGAGCAGCTCGCCGACCATCCACACCGCGATGGCGGTGAGCAGGATGGCGACCGGCAGGCGCACAGCGACCAGCCGCACCATGCCCCCGATGTCGCCGCGGATCACCCCGGAGAGCAGCGACCCGGTCACCACCAGGAGCGCCAGCCAGGCGGCGATCACCACGGCCCCGGGGTTGCCCGAGCTGCCTCCACCCCAGTACACGCTCTGAAACCAGGAGGCGGTGAGGTCGGGGCTGTTGCTGTCCTTCTGCAGCGCGCCCAGCAGGTCGGTGGTGGCGCTCGCCGCGGCGTCGGTGATCCAGGAGGCGAGCCCGTCGAGGGCCTCGTCGATGAGGCCGTGGCTGCCGGACGAGGAGGAGGACGACGCGTCAGGGGTGGGGGTGGCGGCGGCCGTGGGGCTGGCGGAGGCACTTGGACTCGGGGTGGGCGACGGCGTGGGGGCCGCCGCCGGCGCGGGCGCGGGAGAGGGGGGTCCGGCGCTCACGGGCACGGCCATGGCCAGCGCACCACCTGCGGCCGCGAGCAGGAACACAGCCACTGCAGCGGCGCGGCGTCGCCAGCAGACGCGCGGCCTCAGCGGAGAGAACGGGCGGAGGAGCAGCACCCCGTCCACGGGAGGCACTCAGCCTCCGACCTGAGTGCCGAGCGTGTACAGCCACTGGATGATGGCCGGCGCCGCGCCGATGAGGGCCGCGCCGACCACAGCCCCGATGACCCCGACCTTGGCCTTGCTGGCGTAGTACGGGTTGCCCTGGTGGCTGCTGAACGCCCACACCGCGGCCCCCACCACCAGGGCCACGAGGCAGGCGACGAGCGCGGCCCAGCGGACGCCGCCGATGATCACCATGATCTGGTCCGCTCCGGGGAGACCGCTCGGGTCGGGCGGGGCGGAGACGAGACCACTTGGGTCGGGGGTGGCCGAGGGCATTCGAAAGTGCCTCCTGGGCGGTTGACGACGCCGCCCAGGCAACCAGCAGCCGCGTACGAATCGCGTACGAATCGCGCCCGCATGGTGCTGGAGGTCCGCGCGTACGCGCCAGGCGCCGCGTACGCGATCAGGCTGCTGTGACGCGACCGCGCGTACAGGCGCGATAGTTCGGTGCGTGTGCGCGTACAGGGGCGATCCTTGCGACGCGTTCGCACGGATGTCCGCGTACGCGCCGTTCGTGGATTCTCAGCGAACTGTTACACGGGTGAGCTGGAGTAAGCGGTAGGGAAGCGCCGAGCGCGATGGCGAGGACCCCGCGTACGCGACGGAGACGCCAGCAGGCTCACTGCGACGCCGAGGCCGCTGAGGCGCTGGTCTGTCGAGGCGATCGCCGCACTCGGCCTCCTTGAGTATTCGTCTACGAGAACCCAGCAGAGTGGGCTGCGAACTGGGATCAGAGGGGGAGTCTGGAGCTCAGAGCGTGAGCCCGAGGTGGAGATGCGTAACCCTCCTCCCCCGCTCGCTCGAGACGTTCGAACCAGCCCACAGTCCCCTCTCCCGACCCGCCCGAAGAGACGGTTATCGCCAAGCGGCGCTTCTCGCTGCCACGACGCGCCCCTCGCCTACAGCCAGCCGCGCTCGTCCGCGATCCGGAGGGCGTCCAGCCGGTTGCGCGCCGAGGTCTTGGAGATCGCGGTCGAGAGGTAGTTGCGCACCGTCCCCTCCGAGAGGTAGAGCTTGGCGGCGATCTCGGCGACGGTGGCGCCCGAGCGCGCCACGCTGAGGACGTCGCGCTCGCGGGGGGTGAGGGGAGACTCCCCGGCGGCGAGGGTCGCGGCGGCGAGGGTCGCGTCGACGACCCTCTCTCCGGCCATCACCCGGCGGATCGCGGAGGCCAGGGTCGCCGCGGGCGCGTCCTTGACCACGAAACCCATGGCGCCGGCTTCCATGGCCCGGCGGAGGAACCCTGCCCGGCCGAAGGTGGTCAGCATCACCACCTTGCAGGCGGGCACCTTGGCGTGGAGCAGGGCCGCCGCGGCCAGGCCGTCGAGGCCGGGCATCTCGATGTCCAGCAGCGCCACTTCGGGCCGGTGCTCCCGGGCGGCGTCGAGGACCTGGTCCCCACGCCCCACCGACGCCACCACCTCGAAGTCGTCCTCCAGCTCCAGGAGGGCTCCCAGGGCGGTGCGGACCAGCTCCTGGTCGTCAGCGAGGAGCAGGCGGATGGTCATGCCCGCCCGCCACCAGCCGGGCCTAGCGAGACGTGGAGACGCCAGCCGCAGGGTTGCAGCGGCCCCGCCTCCACGCTCCCCCCGGCGGCGGCGACCCGCTCCCGCAGCCCGGCGAGGCCGTGCCCGTCGCCCGCCGCGCCTCCCACGCCGTCGTCGCGGATCTCCACCTCCGACGCCGAGAGGAGCACGGTGCAGCGGGTCGCGCGAGCGTGGCGGGCGACGTTGGTCAGGCCCTCGCGCACCGCCCAGGCAAGCACCTCCTGATGAGCCGCGTCGACCATGTCGGTCGCGGTGGGCAGGTCGGCGACCACCCCGGAGGCGCGCAGGAGCTCCCGGCCACGGGCCAGCTCGGCCGCCAGGGTGACGTTCCGATAGGTCGACACCGCGGCGCGGACCTCGGCCAGGGCCTGGCGCGAGAGCTTCTCGACCTCGCCGATCTCCTGCCGGGAGCGGGCGGGGTCGCTGCTTGCCAGACGGTGCGCCAGGCCGGCCTTGACGGTGATCGCGGTCAATGAATGGCCGAGCAGATCGTGGAGGTCGCGGGCGATCCGGTTGCGCTCCCCCTCGGTCGCGAGGCGAGCGATCTCGGCACGAGCCTCGCGCAGCGCCTGGTTGGCCCGGATCAACTCACTGAAGGAGTAGCTCACCAGCGCGGTGAAGACGATGTCGAGGGCCTGGATCCACCCGGGGCCGCTCCGCCATGAGCTCACCGCCCAGGGCACGGCGAGACCGGCCGCCGCCAGCCCGCCGACCACCCACGGGGAGGCACGGCGGGTGCGCACGACCACCAGCGCGGCCAGGACGGCGGCGAGGAAGAAGCCATCGGCACGCGCGAACGGGAGCGCGGCCACGAAGAGCCCGCTCATGACCGCGAAGGGCAGCCAGAACTGCAGGTCCGAGAGCTCGGTGGCGGCGCGCTGCCCCTGTCCCCCGGGCGGCAACGGCGCCCTCGCGGCGATCACGCCCAGAGCGCAGAGCACCACGCTGAAGGCGGCGATGATCACATAGCCGGCGAGCGCACCCGCCCCCCGCGAGGTCTGGGAGACGCCTCCGGCCGCGACGGCCGAGTAGACGAGCAGGCCGCTCCCCAGGGCGGCCGCACGCCAGCTCTGCCCCCACCGAACACCACCCGGGAGCGCGCCGGGCACCGCCCCGCCGTCGCCCGAATCCTGCACCGTTGCCATTCTATGGCCGCTCCAGACCGCCGGTAATGGGCTCAGACGCGCTGGGTGTCGCGGCGGTACGCCACCACCGCCAGGGCGGCCATGGCCGCAGTCCATGCCGCGACCACCAGCCAGGCCTCGACCGGCCAGCCGCTACCCCCCAGCGCCACCTTGCCCGCCTGGGCCAGCCAGTACGAGGGGAGCAGCTTGACGATCGTCAACATCATCCCGCCGTGAAAGAGTGGACCGAACAGACCGCCCAGCAGGGCCAGGAGCACGATCGGTCCCCCGATCGCGAGTGGCGCCACCTCGACCTTCATCAGGTACCCCAAGACGATGCCCATCACGGCGAGGGGAGCCAGGCCCACCAGCAGAAGCCCACAAGTCTCCGCCCACGCCGAGGCGCTGAGACGGACACCCAGCGAGGCGCCGGCCGCGCCCACGACGATCAGGGTGGGGAGTGCCAGCAGGTAGGCGGCGACAAGCTTGGACAGCAGCGCGGTACGGGCCTGCAGCGGAGTGATGCGCAGCTGCCGCGTCCACCCGCACGCGCGATCGGCGGCGGTGCGTCCACCCGGCGTGACCACGGCGTACATCGCGCCGTATGCGGCCATGGCGGTCATGAAGTAGAGCGGGAAAGAGATGCCGTCCACGTGGTGATTCATGTTGGCGGAGGTCACCGCGTAGAACAGCACCAGCGGCAGGCCGATGGTCAGGCCGAGGAAGAGGCGGGTGCGAAAGATGCGCAGCACCTCATAGCGGAGGTGGGTGACGTTGATCATCTGGCGATCTCCATGGCGATGCTCTGCTCGCGATCGGCCCCGCTCCTCTGCTCGGCGGTGAGCTCGAGGAAGGCCTCCTCCAGGCTGCTGCCGCGCACCTCGATGTCCCGCAGGCCGCTGAACGTCGCGTGCAGCGAACCGAGAGCGAGGTCCGCGTCCGAGCACGTCAGCGTGATCGCCTCCCCGTGGCGCTCAGCGTGCATCACCCCGGGTAGCGCGCCGAGCCTGGCGACGTCGACCCCCGGGAGCGTCGCCCGGATGGTGCGGGCACCCACCCGAGCCTTGATCTCGGTGGCAGGACCGTCGGCGACGATTCGCCCACGGGCCATGAGCACCACACGATCGGCGAAGGCGTCGGCCTCCTCCAGGTAGTGGGTCGCGAAGACCACCGTCTTGCCGTGAGCGGCAAAGCCTCGCATGGCGTCCCAGAAGTCGTGCCGTCCCTCGACGTCAATCCCCGCGGTCGGCTCGTCGAGGACCAGCAGGTCGGGGTCGCCCACCAGGGCGGCGGCGAAGCGGACCCGCTGAACCTGCCCGCCCGATAGCCGGTTCGTGAACCGGCGGGCGAGATCGGCACATCCGGCGGTGCGCAGGACATCGTCAACCGAGAGGGGACGCGGGTAGTACGAGGCCATCAGGGTCACCAGCTCGCGCACCGTGAGGCGGTCCAGTGGCGTCCCCGTCTGGAGCATGCCGCCGACCCATCCCGAACGGACCGCCGAGGCCGGAGGAACTCCGAAGACGGTCACCCTTCCCCGGTCGGGACGGGTCAGGCCGAGCACCATATCGAGGGTGGTCGTCTTGCCGGCGCCGTTGGGCCCCAGGATGGCCACCGTCTCTCCCGGCGCGATCACGAGGTCGATGCCGCGGACAGCCTCCACCGGTCCGTAGGACTTGGTGAGGGCCGTCGCCACGACACCTGGTCGGTGTTCGTCGAGGTTGTTCATGCGAGCCATGGTCCCCCGACCCGCGCAGCCGGGGTAGTGAGCTGGCACACACGTTGGCCATGCAATTTGTCATGGATGGTGGTCACAATGACGGTGACGACCAGGGGACTGGACGCCTCGCCGCAGGCCCTCGGAGTCTGTTAGCGAGCGCTTCCAACTCAACTCGAAATCGAGGAGTGGACAGCGGGAGACGTCGGGTGAACCGGGCGAGGCAGAGCGGATCCGGCGAAAGCACGTCGACCGTGTGCCCCGCGTCAGCTAGCTGAGACGCGACCTGGCGCGCGGTGAGGCCCGAGCCGTCGCTGAGCAGCACTCGCATGGATGTGAGTCATTCTGCGCCGCGACGCCCTGCGGGGCCTTGCCCACAGTGGGAGTCTCGAAGCATATGTCTCATCTGGCCGCTCGAACTTTGTCGTCTCCCTCTCATGCCTGCCGTCACGATGGTGGCGGCAATGCGCAGAGCTTGTGCAGACCGACGACCTCACCGGCCGCTGAGGCGCGCCGCGATCCCATCAAGCAGGCAGTCCAACCCGAACTCGAAGGCCCGATCGCGGGATAGGGTCATTCGCTTGGCCACAAGGCGGGCAGCTCTCGGGTCGTCTACGAGAGCACCCGAGACGTAATCGGCCATGCCCTGGGCCCATTCCTGCGACGTCTGGCCACTGCGCTGCTGCGCCTCGGCGAGCGCAGCGTCGTTCTGCGCGAATCCCATGACGTAGTTCACGAGCACGGCCGGGATCATCACGACGGTCTCGTCGTCCAGTCCGAGCCCGTCGAGAATCGAGGTCATGAAGGCGTAGTTCCTGAGGCTGCGTGGGCCCAGCCCAAGCTGGATGCCCAGCTGTGGGACCCACGGGTGCCGCTGCATAGCACGTCGCGCTTCGAGCCACACCTCGCGAAGGTCAGTTCGCCAGTCCCTAGAGGGGTGCTTGGGCACCCGCGCTTCACTGAGGAACTCTCCGATGTATTCGTCGAACATCAGCTCGTATAGGTCCTGCTTGCTAGGGACATGCCAGTACAAGGATGCCGTCCCGGAGCCCAAGGCGGCGGCGATCCGGCGCATCGTGACCGCTTCGAGGCCCTCGCCGTCAGCCACGGCGATGGCCGCTTTGACGATCTGGCTCCGACTGAGGGGCGGCTGGGCCCGCTCTAGGGGCGCCGGCCTCGTCCAGACAAGCTGAGGTCCGGTGGTGGCGGCGTGGTGGTCGCGGCGGGTCATGCGGGAAGGGTCCTTGACAAGCGAGCAGCGTACCACTATCGTCTGCTAGATGATAGTCGAACATCGTTCGTTCAGCGTCCAGCGTTCGACCATGACTAGGAGGTGGCAGCCATGATTTGGCTCGATCTAGCCATCGCCAAGGCCCGCCAGGAGGACCTGCAACGAGCGGCGGAGCGATGGCGTTGGGCAGAGGAGGCCAGGTCACAGCGTCGTCGAACGGCGCGGCCGGAACCCAAGGCTAGGGAGGAGCGGCAGGGGAGGAGGTGACCGCACAGGGCTCCATACGTGGGAGCAGACCGTGGATCCGCCTTGGGCGGAGGAGAGCCAACCAATCGCGACGGAGGAGATGAAAGAGATGCCCCGAATCACGCCGATGCTCTGGTTCGACACCCAGGCGTTCGAAGCCGCCTCCTACTACTGTTCGATCTTCCCGAACTCCGAGATCCGCCACGTGACCCACTACGGCGAGCCCGGGCCGGGAGAAGCCGGGACGGTGATGACCGTCGACTTCGTCCTCGACGAGCAGCGGATCACCGCCCTGAACGGCGGCCCGAACGTGGCTTTCACCGAGGCCCTGTCCCTGGTCGTTCACTGCGCCGACCAGGAGGAGGTCGATCGCTACTGGGCCAGCCTCACCGAGGGTGGCGAGGAACGGGGGTGTGGCTGGCTCACGGACCGCTACGGAGTCTTCTGGCAGGTGGTCCACGTCGGCTTTGAGGAGCTGCTCCTCGATCCCGATCCTGCTCGCCGAGATCGCGCAGTCAGCGCGATGTACAGCATGAACAAGATGGACATGGTGGCCATCCAAAGGGCGGCCGACCAGGCGCCTTCCGGTGTCTGAGGGGTGGCTGGTATGCCCTTAGAACCTGTCGGCCCCGTGTGGAGCAACGCTAAGGAGGGCTGAGGACATGGTGGAGCTGAGTGCGGCGGTGACCGCCCTCGTGGAGGGACCCAACAACGCCCACATCGCGACCATCATGCCTGACGGATCGCCGCACAGCGTTCCGGTCTGGGTGGGGATGGAGGGTGGTCACCTGGCGATCCAGACGAGCCCGGGCTCACGCAAGGCGCGCAACATCGCACGGGATCCGCGGGTGGCTGTCTCGATCACCCTGCGGGACCAGCCGTTCACGATGGCAGCCATCCGCGGGCGCGTCATCGGCCGCCTCGATGGGGATGGAGCATGGTCGATCATCGATCGCCTGTCCATCAAGCACACGGGGAGTCGGTATCAGCAGCGCACCGACCGTGTCGTGTTCTTGATCGATGTCGAGCACGTGAGCAGCATCGCCTTATGATGACCATGAAAACCTCCGGGCCGCAATCATCAGCGCCATCACTCTCGGCATCATCGTCCCCCGGCACCTCATCAAGTCCGACGAGCTCGCCGGCGCCGACCCGACGGAGATCGTCCTTCTGCTGCGCCCCTGCGTGCTCTCGCTAGCGGCCCGCACCGAGCGCAGCGGGCCACTTTGAGGAGCGCTTGCTTCACCGGGAGCGAATTGAAGCGGGTATGGTACCGGGCCGGCCCTCGCCTACCTGATCGGACGATCCGGAGGCCCATCCCCTCGGTGGGATGTAGCCGGCACCAGACCGTGGTCGAACGCGACGACGACAGCCGCGGCTCGGTCCCGCAGCTCCAGCTTCGAGAACAGGTGGTTGACATGGGTCTTGACCGTGCCTTCGCCGATGCTCAGCTGAGCGCCGATCTCCGCGTTCGTGAACCCGCGGCCGATGAGCGCGAGCACCTCCCGTTCTCGACCGGTCAACTCTTTGAGGGCGGCCTCACGGCCGACCCCTCGGGGCGCGGCCGAGCGATAGACGGCCAATACCCGGCCGGTCACGGCCGGGTCGAGCCAGGCGCCGCCCTCGGCGACGACGCGGACCGCTCGCTGCAGCTCCTCGGCAGGGACGCCTTTCAGGACAAAACCCGACGCCCCGGCGCGCAGGATGCCGGCCAACGCGTCGTCATCGTCGAAGGTGGTGAGAGCGAGCACTGGCGGTCCGATCTCCTCACCTCGGAGCCTTCGGGTCGCCTCGACTCCATCGACGATGGGCATCCGCACATCCATGAGCACGATGTCCGGTTGGAGCGCTTTGACGGCGGAGACGACAGTGGTGCCGTCGGGGCACTCCCCCACCACCTCGAAGCCGAAGTGGCGGCGCAGGACGCCGCGCAGGCCCGCTCGCACCAACTCCTGATCGTCCACCAGGAGCACGCGGATCATGACCTGATCTCCTGCTGCCCGACCGACGTGAGGGGAAAGCGGGCACGAACCAGCCAGCCATGGCCGCCGGGACCCGCCTGGCAGCTGCCCCCCAGCGACTCGGCGCGCTCCTTCATGCCGATGAGGCCAAGTCCCGAACCGATGTGGGGCTTCCCGGCAGTGTCCACGGCCAGCTCCACCGCCCCCGCGTCAACGGCCAGGTTGATGGTGATCGGCGCGCCCGGAGCATGTTTGGTGGCATTCGTCAGTGACTCCTGGACGATGCGGTAAACGCCGAGGCCGATCGTCGCGGGCAACCGCCCGGTGTCCCCGCTGACGGCCAGGGCGATGTCGGCACCGGCGAGCCGGAATCCGTTGATCAGGTCGGGCAGCCCGTCCACGCCCGGCAATGGGACCGGCGGCGCCGCGCCATGCCCAGGGTCCTGGCGCAGAATCCCGACCACAGCGCGCACCTCGGCCAGGCTCTCTCTCCCTAGCCGCTCGGCCTCGGCCAGGGCACGGGCAGCGTCCTCAGGCTCATACTCGACCGCCAGGCGCGCGCTGGTCACGTGGAGCAGCGACACGGTGAGAGTGTGAGCGATGACGTCGTGCAGCTCGCGCGCGATGCGATTCCGTTCTTCAGCCCGGGCGCGCTCGGCGAGGCCGGCCTGGGCGACCCGCAGCTGGGCAACCAGGTCGAGCTGCTGGCGCACCAGCAGGAATCCGAAGGTGGTGAAGGTGACGCCTGCGCTCCAGGCACCCCAGCCCGGATCATGCACAGCCCATAGCCACTCCCCGCCGAACAGCCCCAGAGCGCCCACCCAGTACGCCAGCCCGAGCCACCGCCCGCCGACAAGCGTGCAAGAGGCGCAGAGCACGCAGACCGCGAACCAACCCACATTGCTCGCGACCCCGTCGCCGACCAGGGCCACCGCGGCCGTCGCCACCACCGCGTAAACCATGGCGAGGCTCCGGGAGGAATGGAGCAGCAGCGCTCCGGCCCCAACCGCCACCACCGCCGCCACCACCGCAAGAGCCGTGTCGCGGTCGATGCGGACCGCCAAACCGATGGCAACGAAAACGGCTAGAGCGCCGAGAGCCACCCACCGTGCTCCTCGGGGCAGGTTCCGGGATGGGCTGGCAACGCCTGAAAGGCCAACCATGGAGCGCATCGTACGACCGAGATCATCCACTCGGGCCACTATCACGCTCCCACATGACCACGGCCGAGCCATCTCCTCCGCACAGCTTGGGGCACCATCGGTGTCGGCCACGGCACCACCCTCGACAACCGTCGTCAGCCTACCGGCCGCTCCCAGCGGAAGAAGCGGATCGCGAAAGCGAGTGCGGCGGCACCCCAGGCCGCCACCACCAGCACATCGGTCCAGCTGAACGCGCCACCCAGGAACCCAGCCTGCATCCCGCTGAGGAAGTGCTGGATCGGGAAGATCCGGCCAACCCAGAGCATCCAGAACGGCGGGTTGTTCCCGAGGGGAATGAACACCCCCGACACGAAGAGAAGCGGCAGGGCAATCACGTTGACGATCGGCAGCGAGGCATCCGCGTTGGGGATCACCGACGAGATCGCGAAGCCGAGTGCGCAGAACGTGGCCGCGCTGACGACCAGCATCACCAGCGTCTGCAAGAGCGCGACTCCAGTGGGAATGGCGACGTTGTAAAACAGATGACCGAACGCGACCGTGATCACCACGAGCAACGCGGAGACCAGCACCGCGTGCAGTATCCGGGCTCCGAAGAACGCAACGCCGGGCAAGGGGGTCCCGTTGATCCGCTTGAGTACCCCAGCATCCCGCTGGATGGTGATGGCCACCGCCACGTTGTTGAAGCAGACGGTGATCACCGCCAGGGCCACCATCGCGGGTAGGTAGTACGTGGCCTCGTTGACCCTGCCGGTGCCGAACGGAACGTTGGCGTTGCGGAAGATCGATGTGAAGATCACCAGGAACATCAGCGGGTACACGAAGGCGAAGAAGGCCAACGCGGGATTGCGCCAATACGCCTTGTTGGCATACTTCGTCTGTGACAGGGTCAGCGTCGCAGCGTTCATGCCGTGGCTCCTCCGTGGTTCTCGGCTGAGACAGGCTGGCTGTCGCCGCCGGGTGACAGGGTGGTGAGTGAGAGATAGGTATCCTCCAGTGACGGCCTCGTCACCTGGAGATCGTCGAGAGGGATCTGATGATCGATCGCCCATCCGGTGAGCTGATGCAGTGCTTGGACGACGTCATCGGGTGTGATCTCGACGTAGCCATCCGATCCCGGAGGTGCGGACAGACCCTCGGGAAGGTGCGTCCCGATCGGAGGGCGGTACCTGATGCGGGCAATGGCCAGGTGCCGGTCACCGAGGGTGGCCGGCGTTCCTTCGGCCACAATCCGGCCAGCAGAGATCACCGCCACCCGGTCGGCGAGGAACTGCGCCTCGTCCATGTAGTGCGTGGTGAGCAGCACCGTCATGCCCAGCGCCGCCAGCTTCTTGATCGTCCCCCACGCCTCGCGCCGGGCCGAGGGATCGAAGCCAGTCGTCGGCTCGTCGAGGAACAGCAGCTCCGCATTGCCGATCAGGGCGACCGCAACGTCCAGGCGCCGCTGCTGGCCTCCTGAGAGCCTGAGCACTCGGGCATTCCGCTTCTCCTCCAGGCCGACGAGCTCGATGACTTCATCAACGGGGCGCGGACGTGGGTAGAAGCCCGCGTACATAGCGATCGTCTCTCGCACGGTGAGGTACCGATCGATGCCCGCGGACTGCGGCACGATCCCAATGCGGCTCTTCAGCACGCCGCGGTGGCGACCGGGGTCGACGCCCAAGACGCTGACGTTGCCGCGATCACGCCGCCGGTAGCCCTCGAGAATCTCGACCGTGGTTGTCTTGCCCGCCCCGTTCGGACCCAGGAGCGCGAAGACTTCGCCGGGCCGGATCGCAAGGTCAATGCCCTTGACCGCTTCAATCCCCGAGTAGGACTTCTCGAGGCCATGCACCTCCACCGCGAGCGTTCCGGCGTATCCGACCTCGACCGGGGTAGAGCGATGGGCCATCCTCGCAACGTGGTTCTTCTCGTTCATGAGCCGAGCATAGGCGGGCATTCCAACCCAGTCTTCAACCGACGGGTAGACCCTCCTCTCTACCCCGGGGTGGAGCCGGATCCGCCGCCATCGCCGTGAACCGCAGGTCTTGAGCCGGAACATCCGCCCGGGCAGAGCCCGGCGACGGCGCTACTGTTCAATTCGAAGTCGAGGCGTGGAGCGGGAGACGGGGCTCGAACCCGTGACATCCAGCTTGGAAGGAAGGTGCTCAAACGTGTATTCAGATTCGAGGTTGGCGCCCCACAGAGCGCATTACTTCAGATCTTGACGTTAGAGCGAACCTGGAAGCGACTCGAACGAGGCTTCGCGTGATCCGTGCGGCCGACATCCCAGCGAGTGGCGCAAGCTCTTACGCGGCGGGTCGCCCGGACCTATATGTGAGCACCATGGTGTCGCCCGCCCTGGTCGCGTCGACCGCCTGAAGGACCACTGGTTGCCCGGCGTCGCAAAAGAGCCGCTTGCCGGCCCCGAGCACTATGGGGAACACCATCAGCCGATACTCATCGACCAGGCCAAGCTCGATCAAGCCCTGCACCAGTTGGGCGCTGCCGTTGATGAGGATGTCGCCGTCGATCCGCTCCTTGAGCTTGTCAACCTCCACCGCCAGATCGTGCCCAAGGATCGTGGAGTTGTACCACTCAGCACGCTTCAGCGTGCTTGAGACGACGTACTTCGGCATGGAGTTCATCTTCTCGCCGAACTCGCCGGCGCCCTCCATTGTCGGCCACGCAGCAGCAAATCCTTCGTAGGTGGTGCGACCGAGCAGCAGCGCTCCAGCAGCCATCACCTCATCGAACTTGAACTTGTCTCCTTCCGGCCCACGGCTGAACCGAAACGCCCATCCCGAACGGTCAAATCCAGGGTCGTTACCAGGCCCTTCGATAACACCATCAAGGGTGATGAATTCCGAGACGACGACGTCGCTCATGCTGCCTCCATATGCGCTGGGTCTGCGCGAATGCGCACCCCCGCCCCAAGAACTTATCGGTCTTGCTCAGCCAGATGGCCCGGCGGCTGCGCGACCACGTGTCGAGCTGCTCCTGCTGCGCGGGAGTGATCCTGAGCGCGGCGCGGAGGCGGGCGTGGCGAGATTATCTGCCGGTTCCTCTCGACGGTCAAGGTACCAGTGAGACATGTACTGCCCGATGCTGACCCGGCCGTCATGGCCAGCCAGCTCCCGGCGTCGGAGCCGGAGCGGTGAGCACCTGTCCGGTGCGTTCCGCAAGGACTTTGTCCAGTTGATCGGTGCCGCGCCATTCCGTCGCCACCAGGAACAGCGTTCTACGGTCAGGGCCCCCAAGTGCGCAGCCCAATATCGAGCGGTCGTGTTCGACCCGGTTCAGTTCTTCGCCGCCTTCCCGGACCCGGGCGACGGCTCCAGCGGGCGAATCGTCGCGGCCTGTGGAGAGCCGGGTGTCCCCCGTCCCCGTCCAGACCGCCCCCTCTGCATCCATGCAAATGGCATCCGGACCAAGCCCCTCCGCCCACACACGGCGGTTGGATAGGTCGCCCGTAGCGTCGATGTCGAAGGCTGTGAGTCGACCGGCAAAGGACTCGCCGATGATCAGCGTCGCGTTGTCGGGCGTGACGACCATGCCATTGGGGAACCTCAGACCCCCAGCCACCTGACGGGACTTGCCGTCCGGCGTCACTAGAGCGATGATGCCCGCGTCAGGAGGCTTACCGGCAAGGTAGTCGAAGGCGATGCTGGTGACGTACACATTGCCGCGCCCATCGACAACGATGTCGTTCCATCCCAGCTGAGTAATGTCGCTGAGATCTGCATATGGGACGGCCGATCCATCGGGTTCGACGCACAGCAGCTGTTTGCCGGTGACCAGCAGGCGTCCGTCGGGTAGCCAGTCGATCGTCCAACCGAGGCCCTCAGGTCCATGGGCCATCACCTCGCTCGTGCCTTCGAGGTCTACGGCGACGATCTCGCCCGCGCCCCAGTGAGCGAACCACAGGCGGCCGTTGTGCCAGCGAGGGGACTCGACCATGGCGAGCCCGTCCAGGAGGACCCTCGGCTCAACAGCAGAGGAAGGCATGATCCTCGGAGTCTAGCGGCAAGCTCGTGAGGCGCCAATGGAGCGGGAGACGGGACTCGAACCCGCGACATCCAGCTTGGAAGGCTAGCGCTCGACCAACTGACCCGCTCCCGCGGCGGGGGAGAGGACAGCGCGCTCCAGAGTCTCGCTCAGGACGCGACGTGGGCGGCGGTCCGAGACGCCCACTACTGCCCCTGCCGCGGCCCGCGCTGCCGTTCGGCCTGCTGGCGAGCCTGCTCAGCCGCCTCGCGGGCGCGCTCCTCTCGGCGCCCCTGCTCGTCCCCCTGCGTGAAGGTGGGCGCCCGCACGCCGTGCGGCCCCGGAGGCTCGACGGTGGGCACAGCATCGCCGGGGCTCGGCCTGGGGCTGCGCACGGTCGGGACGTCGTCGCCGGGGCTGGGCCGCGGACTGCGGGCGGCATGGGCCCGCGCGGCTGCAGAGGCGGGCGGAGAGAGGTCAGCCGGCGCGGTGGCGGCATCCGCTCGGGCCCGGACCGGCTCCGGCGCAGCATCGGGAGGGGCGGCCGCCGCCGAGGCTGCCACCAGCGGGTGCTCGCGGCGGTACCGGTCGGCGGCGTCGAGCCTCTGGGACTGCGGTGCCGCCAACAGCCCCTCGATGGCAGCGAGGTGGGGGTCGCGCTCCGCGGCGGCCCGGCCCTCGCGCGACGGGACGGCCTGGCGGGGCAGGGGATTGCGGACCTCCTGTTCCTCCAGGGCGGTGGCAACGCGCCGCCAGCCATCCGAGGTGGGGATGCCGAGCTGGCCGAGCCAGGCGACCGCCTGCGTGCCGGGGGCATGGCCATGGGCCAGGTCGACCGCGGCCGAGGCCTCCAACCACGAGGCGTTGTCCGGCACCGCCCGGCCGAGGCGCTCCGCCAGCTCGCGCTGCGCCGGCGAGGCGGGGGAGTCGAGCGCCGGCGGGCTCTGTCGGGGGGTGGTGAAGCGCTCCTCGAGGACCGCTCTTTCGCGGGGGTCAAGGTAGTCGAGGGTGGTCACTTTGCGCGTCGGCCGCACCAGGTTCTCGGCCAGCACGTCCTTGACCCGGTCGCGCACCTCCAGCCAGTCCCCGGCCACGTCGCCGCCCAGGACCCGGTCGGCGCCGGCATAGAGGTGGGTGCACCGCGTGGCCCGGGTCTGGGCGGTGTAGGTCTGTTCGAGGCCGGTGAGCCGCGAGGCCGAGAGCATCAGGTAGCTGTCCGACCACCCCCGAGCCTGAGCGATGGCCACCGTCATGGCGTAGCCGTGGCCCAGCCGCACCGGGCTCTGCAGGCTCTCGCCAGCCGCCTCCTGGGCGGTTAGGGTGACCACGCGGCTAGGTAGCCGCCCGTGGGCATCGGTCCGGATGCTGAGAGTGTGGGCGGCCAAGTCGACGGCGATTACCTCCCCCCGGGTGCGCCGGGGGATGGTCATCCGCTGCAGCCGGGGTGCCCCGTCGGCGCGCAGCAGCGGGGCTCCGTCCGCAGACACCCGGGGCCGCTGGGTCACGTGCTTGCCGAGCAAGGCCACCCGGTCGCCGACCGAATACGGGACGCCGCCGCAGATCAGCTCCTCGGTCCCTAGCCGCCCCGTCTGTCTCATCACCCCCCGGGCCCTCAGGTTGAGCTCGTCGACCACGGTGTTGGTGTCGGCGATCAGCACGTGATCGGCCGCGCCCTCGCCGTCCCGGGCCACGTTCGCCGCCCACTCGCCGACGGACTCGGCGATCGCCGCCTCCTCGGTGGGAGCGACGTGGAGAAGGCCGGCGGAGTCCTTGCTCTCCAGGTACGCGCGGCCCCGGCCCTCGCGCAGCAGCCGGCTGGCCACCGCCTCGTGGGTCCCCTCTGGATCGCCCTGGCGGTAGTTGATGGTGAGGTGGCGCGTCGACATCGATCGGGCGAGGAACCCGAACACCCCCCCGGCGCCGACCGGCTGGGTCTGCCCGGGGTCGCCGATCAGGCGGACCGCCCCCACCTGGGTCCCGCGGCAGACCTCGAGAAGAGCGAGCTGGGTACGGGAGTCCACCGTCCCCGCCTCGTCAACCAGGAGCACCGTGCGCGGCCCCAGCTCGACCGGGCGTCCGTCCTCATGGCGTAGCTGGCCGATCTCGTGCCGGGTGAGGAAGTCGGCGATGTTCCAGCTCTCTGCACCCGTCTCGGCGCGGAGCACCTGGGTCGCCCCCTCACTGAGCGAGACCCCGAGCACCTCGTACCCGGCCTGGGTCAGCGCCGTCACCGCCGGCCGGCAGACGGTCGTCTTGCCCGACCCCGCCACCCCGATGAGAGCCACGAAACCGGACGGCGAGCAGAGCGCCTGCACCGCCGCCTCCTGCTCGGAGTCCAGTCCCCGACCGCGGCCGGTCTCTGCCGCGATAGCGCCAGCCACAGCGGTCTCCGGTACCGACAGGCGCGGCGTCTCCGCCAGCTCGGCCACATGGGCCACGATCGCGCGCTCCACCCGCAGCATCTCCGGGGTCGTCCACACCGGGCCGGGCAGCCCGCCCCGGACGATTCCCGGCGACACCCGGTCGGCGAGCCGCACCGCACGACGCTCAACCTCCCGGACCACCGCACTGATCCCTGAGGCGTCGAGATGCCGCGCCACCCCCAGGGGGGTGACGGTGTCGAGCAGCTCCTCGCGCGTCCATACCGACTGGCCGCCGGTCATCCCCTGCGCCGTCTCCGCGGAGAGGGCGAGCTGGCGGGCTCGTGCCGGGCCGAGCTCGCCGAGGGCCCACGTGGCGAGGTCCTGAGCGACGGCACCGGTGGGTCGCTCTGCCACCGCGGCGGGAGGGGCGCCGTCGCGGGGAGAGGGAGACGAGGGCGGCGGCTGGTGCCCGTACCCGTGGTCATCGATCACCCGTCCCCAGGCAGCTGCCAGCTCCGCCCGGGACTGCGGGATCTTGGCCTCGCGGCTCGCCCGGGAGAGCGCCTGGACCTGGTCCTGGGTGGGCCGGAGCGCCTGGCGCTCGTTCCAGGTGAGCGGCCGCCCCAGGTGCTGGCTGAGCCGGTCGGCGTCCCTGTCCCACTGCCGCTGGGCCAGCTGCTCGACCAGGGCCTGGCGCTGGGACATGGCGTCGCGCAGGGGCTCCGGGACCCGCTCCAGCTCGAAAGACTGCCAGGGGCGATGCTCCCCGTGTTCAGCCCCGACGGTCTCGTAGCCGCGGGCCCGCAGCCGGCTGCAGAGCTCCGCCTCGATGAGCCCGTTGAGGCTCCGGATGTCGTGGTACAGCACCCGGCTGTCCACGGCCGACCACCGCCCGTCCGCCCCCTTGGCGCAGTTGAGGATCCGCATGTGGACGTGGAGGTGGGGGTCGGGGCCGGCCTGGCCGCGCACCGGACGGGCTGCCGAGTGGAGGTTGAAGAGCGCCACCGGCGTGGCCGCCATCGACTCCGCCCCCCGGGCTCCCCGCCGGGCCAGCGGGATCAGGTCGTAGAAGGTGGCAAGGCCGGTGGATGTTGCGCCCTCGAGGTCGCCGAGCAGGTCGCTGCAACCCTGCCGGTCTCCGGCCGCGAACGCGGCGGCGAACTCCACCGAGACCGACTTCGGCGCCGAGTACACGACGTCCCAGTACGCGACCCGCACGTCCCCAGCACCCCGGACGATCAGCTGGTCCCCCGTCGCCGGGTGCAGCCCAGCTCCCAGGTAGGCGATCTGCTCGGTGGTGGGCCGCTCGGAGAGCCCGAGCTCGCGCAGCAGCGGGGCGGGGGCGACCGCCACCGTGGGGCCCTCGGCCACCTCCATGTCCGGCCCCAGGTGGTCGGACTCGCCGGCGTAGTACGCCTCCCACTGGCGGGCGTGCTCCTCGTGGTACGCGTCGTAGTCGGCCTGCGCCGCCAGCATCACCTTCTTGGCCCGAAGCACCAGCGTACGCCGAACTACTTGCCAGAATTACCGAACAGAATTACCATAGGTGCACAGGGTACGGTATCCACAGACTGCGCGCAATCGGAGCAGACGTTCGGTGTGCGGGGAAGAGATGACGCAGGGGAGCGTCGGACGTGATGGCGGGCGACGAGCGGAATGAGGACGGGAGGATGCAG
>Ga0187891_1000484_pt1 | contig 39892 bp, 40 predicted proteins | sample June2016WEW_21_4_FD_132990 | JGI IMG/M metagenome (GOLD analysis project Ga0187891, IMG submission 132990) | Peatland microbial communities from SPRUCE experiment site at the Marcell Experimental Forest, Minnesota, USA - June2016WEW_21_40 | ecosystem: Environmental > Terrestrial > Soil >... | reverse complement strand
CGATCTACTTCGCGATCAACAACACGTCGAGGAGGTGACAGAAGACAGAGTCACAACAGCTGCGTAGTATCAGCACGGAGCCTTCGCCCCGAGCCGTTTACACCAGCTCTGAGACGCCACCCGATCGTGGCGTCATCGGGTACCTGATCTACAGACAGCACCCGCCAGGCGATGTCCTCTGTGCAGCGACGCTCGATGCGCCGGCTTGATCGTTCACCCACGCAGTGGGCGTAGAGGAGGACGCAGACCATGACCGATGGCTCATAAGCTGCGCGTCCGAGACCGTCGGAGCGGTAGCGCTCGTAGAAACCCGACAGGTCGAGCTCGTCGACGACATCGAGCACGAAGAGCGCTAGGTGGTCCTTCGACAACCAGTCCCTCAGGCTGGGGGGCATGAGGTAGAGCTGGTCACGTTCGGCAGGCAGGAAATTATAGGCCATGCCCTGATCATCGCTTCCAACACAAAACGCGGGTGGAATCGTCGGGCTTTGTGCGACAGGCTCTAGATGAACTGGGTTCCCACTGCCGGGCGAAGCCGTGGATCTATGGAAGCCGGCAATCGGCGCGTCTGCTTTGCGTTAGCAACACTGCCGCGGGTTAGCTGCGGCTCCAAGAACGCGACGTTCGGCGTCTTCGTCGCCTGAACTCGAAGGGTTCAGCTCAACCGTTACGCGCTAGGACTGGTCCATGGCCCGATTGTCGCGTTAGCTCCAACCGATTCGTCGTGATGTGCGGCGACCGCCACACTGCCCCTTCCCGTTTGACGCCTCGCCCTACGTTGCGATGAGATGGCTGGCTGCTGCGTGGCATGTGGCCCGATATGCGGTGCTATCTCCAGATGGTCCAGCCGCGCCCGTCCCCGAGGGGCATGCGCTGAGCAGTTCCAGCGGCAATTCGGTTGGCAGACCAGGCGGCGATGGCGGCATCCAGGATGTCTGCGATGCCGGCACCACCTGTGAGTCCGAGGTCATCGGGGATGACGATGCCCTGACGCTGCAAGATTCGGCGCCGTAAGTTGATGCCATTCCACGAGGTCTTGGACCACTTCAGATGGGCATCAGCATTCGCGGCAACGAACGAGACCTCTGGATGCACCTCGTACACGCGGGCATCTGTCGCCGCGAGGGGCTCTACCTGGAGGATCAGCGCCCCGAGTCCATACGCCTGAATCGTGATTCCGTCCCGGCCATCAGCACGAGCAAGCTCGTTCGCTTGCTTGTGTGAAATGGCCTCTAGGAGGTCACGTGACGGTGTCGAGAACACCGAATTCCAACGGGGTCCAACAAACTTCCGGGCTTGCTCATCGGCCGGTCTCTTCTGACCGAGCTCCGGAAGTCCGATGGGCATGTCAACGCCCACAATGACGGCGTCCGGTAGCCAACCGAGCGCCGTCTCGATCGTCGGTGCGATCAGTGCTTCATGGAAGCGGCCCTCGTCGAGGGTTACGACCACCCACTGTCCCTTCCAGACGTCCGCTCCGGCAACCTTCATCGTCCACGGACGTTAACTCGCATCGTCAGGGTCAGGTTCAGCCACCTGGCTGCGGTGGTGGAGCGGGTTCAGAAAGGCCGCAGGTCGCCGTCATAATCGCGACGGGGGAGCGCTGGATCAAACTCTCGCGTCCACTGCTCGAATTCGGCGTGATGGTTCTCCATCCACTCAACCAGGTCACCGTATCGAAAAGAGGAATACGCGTCGGTGCCCTGGGTCAATGCAATGCCCGATCGCTCCAGCAGGGCGACGGCCGATTCCATCCCCCACCAACGTCCAGCAAACTCGGCAACAGTGCATGGCATGTCCGCCGCCTCCTTTTTGGATACCTTCTTCTGCTTTGGGCGAGGTACACGGGGTGGCTTGGTCGCAGGTAGAACGGAGGTGGCCGGTGCCTGCCGAGAGTTGCTTGGGCCACGGCCAGTTTGCCGAGGCGCCCGCGCGCGCATGCTTCGTGCGCTCACGACGTCGCGTTCGTAAGATGGCCTTGAAAGTTCGTCGACGTACTGCTGGAATGTCGCCGTCGCGACACGATAGGTCCGCCCGGTACGCATGGCTTCCAGGTGCCCACCGTGGATGAGTCCGAAGACGGAGGCGCGGCTACAGCTCAGCTCGTCAGCGACCTGTGTCACCGAAAGGAGCAATGGCCTTCTCTGCTCAACCTTCTCGTTGATCAAACGGTCGATGACCGGTGTGAGGGCGTCTCGTAACGCATCGATCACTTGGTCGGGGAGTTCAATTTGCATGGCACTTTCCTCTGTTGCAACTGATCGCAGGGCATTTCGTCCGTGTTCCCAGATCTGAATGGAACGACTCGCGCTGTGCAGCGCCCGATATTGGCTCCGCGGCCTTCGGCTTGGAATCGCGCGATGGCACTAGGATTTTAACGTCGCCGAATCACACGATGCAGTCCCTTCACCAGGGCGTACTGATGCTGGTTGTTATTGGCTCTGCCCCTCGCCGTCGCACGGTGATGCGATGGTGGCTATCAGCGAAACACGTGAGATAGGACCGGGGTAAGTAGTGCTGGAACTTATATTCGGGCATGGCTTACTCTCGCAATGAACTACCGGGCCGAACGAGCACGGCTCCCAAGTCTTGCAGTGCAACCGCTCCCCTGCGTTCCTCAAGAGAGAATTTGCTTCATTCTCTCCTCGACCTCAGCTGCACCAGGAAGCGTGTTCAAGCGGCTATCGAGATCCTGCTCGGGCATGCCTAGTCTCATGACGAGGTAGCAGTGAGCGAGCCAATACAGAGCGGACCCGACCCAATACTGGCCGTGGGAATCAAGAACGGCTTGGGAATCGGCAGACGGCGGATGGACGATGGCATTTCTCGTCTTCGTCACCGATCGGGCGAACGCTTCGACATCGCCACCGCACAGCCGAGACCCGACCGATCCCATCGATCGTACGACCTCTTCGATTCGAACTCGAAAGTACTCGGCGTATGCAGCCTGGAGAAGGGGCTCGGCCCACTCCTTCAGATCCTCCGAGATCGCATCCAGCGCCCGAGTAATTCGTTCATCGCGTTCCGACTCTGCGAGCTTGGGTGTCGAAAAGTCGGCGTGGTGTAGGGCCTCCAGCGCCCGGGCATAGACCGCAAACCGCTCGCCCACATTCGGAAAACGGCCGTCGTCGTGGACCGTAAGCAGCATCCAAGCCCTAGCGTAGTGAGTACGCATCTGCCACCACCTGGCGAACGTCTCGTCGCCCACCGGCAGCAGGCGGGCGGTGAAGAAGAGCCTGCCGAACCCGGAGCGTTCACAGGGCGCACGGCCGACCGACGTAAGCGGTCGGATGACTCTCAGATCATCAGCATTCTGCGCGGTGTGGACCCAGGCTGAGGTAAGGGCGCATTCGCAGTGGCAAGAGAGGCGCACCAGGTCACGGAGCTTGCCCACCTGGGTCATAGCATCGAGGATTTCGATCGGCGCCTCTAGGTTGAGCTTCCACTCACTCCGCAGACCGAGCGTCGCGCTGCTTCGCCAACCTTTCATGTCCACTTCGAGATTCGCCTCGACGCGACCTACACCCGGAACTTTGCCGGTGGTCACCGCCGTGCGAAAAACCTCTGCCCTAGCTCTCTGGAGTCCGCCGCTTGCATCCCACTCGAGCTGAGGCAGCACCGCGGGAACATCGATGAACTCGTCGAGATGCTCGCAAGTCATCTTGATCTGGTCGTACAGGGCATCTGCATGGACGTGGGCACCGAAGAGAGCAAACTGGGCGTGCCATACCTCATGTACTTCCCCCGAGAGAATGGCCATGGACAGCCCAGCGACGTCAATGAGGGTTACGGGCATGCCGTCGACCTCCCCATTGACGATGGGTAGTTCAGTCCACACACCGAGTGGGTACGAGGTGCCTGGCTTGAAGTCAGGCTGGATCAGCGCGCCGTTAGTCCTCAGCGTGAGCGATCCTTCTTCCAGTACCAACCGACCGTTCAACCGTCGATGAGCCTGGTCCGGTATCCACCAAGCACCATCATGACTCTCGGGTTCGAACACGAAACGAGCCTCGCGCATGCCGATGGGCGCGGGCGGCTGGCTGGCTAGACGATTCAAGACTGAGCTGGAAGAAGGTCTCGAACTGGGAGGATGAGGCGCTCAACAGGAGGACAAGGGTTTGAGTCCTCCCATGTGGAGGTGGTGCCTCCGGATACGAACCGCGGTTCTAGTTTTGCTGGCCAGCGACTTCGGATGGGTGGACGGAGACCTGCTGCTCGTTCATGCCGGGATGAGGTGATCAACGCCTTAGCCGGGCTAGCCGCAAGGGACCGCAAACGGGTGTTTACCGCGCGAGAGGTCCACGCGGAGATGATGGTGATCGGGACGTCATACGCAGAGTCGACGGTATTCAAGACAATGCAGCGTATGAAGGAGCTAGCAACTCGGCCGCCCTATGCCCGTCTAGAGCGCGTTGGTAAGGAAGGCTTCCGCCTGCTGAATGCGTCGCCCTGACTCATCCGTCGTACGTTCTCTCCCCCCCGCCACGGTCCCGGTGGCGACGGCCGTGGGGCGGACACAGCGGCCGCACGAGGCGATCCGGGCGTCCATTGGCTATGACGGATGCCTGAATGCGCCTGGCTGAGCTGGCCGATGTGCCCTCAAAGGTCTCTAGCGCTTTCTAGGGCGAGGTCACCTGGCCTTAGAAAGCGTTAGACTTCCGCCGTGCAGCGGCGGGACAACCCGTACACGCCAGGGGCCGGACGCAAACCTCCCTACCTGGCTGGCCGGAACAAGGACCTTGAGGACTTCGGCTCACTCGTCGAGGTTCTCTCGGGCGGCGGGGCCGATCGCAGCCTCATCTACTACGGCCTTCGGGGGGTGGGGAAGACGGTGCTCCTCATGGAGCTCGACATCTTGGCCTCCGAGGCGGGCTGGGCGACCACCGACGTCCAGGAGGTCGGCTCGCAGCCCGATTTCCGGGCCACCTTCGCCCAGATGGCCTCGCGGCTGCTGCGGGAGATGAGCCGCAAGCACCGGATCAAGGAACGCGTCGAGCGCGCCCTCGGCGTGGTGAAGGCCTTCAGTTTGCTCACTCCCGGCGGAGTGCAGCTGAAGCTCGACGTGGACGCGGTGAGTGGGGTGGCGGACTCGGGCGACCCCGAGCAGGACCTCGTGGAGCTTCTGCGCGAGATCGGCGAATCGGCTCGCGAGGCACGAAGCGGTGCTCTGTTTCTGATCGATGAGATGCACAACCTCGACAGCCCATCCCTGGCCGCGGTGTGCATGGCTTTCCAGGCCGTGAGCCGTGACGCCCTTCCCGTCGCGCTCGTCGGAGCCGGGCTTCCCGATCTGCAGGTGCGGCTTATGCGGGCCAAGCCCTACGCCGATCGCCTCTTCGAGTACCGGGAGCTTGGACGACTCACCGAGCCTGCAGCCCGCGTCGCGCTCATCAAGCCGGCGGCCACTCTCGGGGTTGAGTTCGACGAGAACGCGGCCCGCTCCGTAGTGCAGATGGCGGCCGGCTATCCGTACTTCCTCCAGGAGTACGGCAGGGAGCTGTGGAACGCTGCCGAAGCCCCACCTGTCAACATGGACGACGTCGAAGAGGTGCGCGACCTCGTGAAGGAGCAGCTCGCCCGTACCTTCTACGGCACCCGTTTCGCCCTGGCTAGTGATGCCGAGCAGCGGTACCTGGCGGCGATGGCGTCCCTCGGCTCGCCGCCGTACTCGACGGCGGAGGTGGCACGGGCGTGGGGAGCGGAGAACCAGCGACAGACCTCCCCGCATCGCGACAGCCTTATTCAAAAGGGCCTCATCTGGTCGCCCCGCAGAGGCCAGGTGGATTTCACCGTCCCCCTGTTTGCCGAGTACCTCCTTGAGCACCACCCCATTGGAGGATTTGATGAGCCGTAGAACACTGGACAGAACCACGACGGAGCTTCGACATGGCTGACGCCGCCACAGAACAGCAGCCATCGCCGCTACCAGCCGAGATCGCTCCTTCCGCCGACACCGACTTCTACGTTGCGCACCCCTCTGCCCGAAACACGCGTGCATCGGAGGAAGCCCTTCAGACGATTGCGTCGCGGATCACAACCCAATCGAGCCATGGCGACAGAACGCTCGACGTCGTCCTGACCCACCTCGATCACCAAGGCCTTCTCTCACCCAAGCTTCAATTGTTCAACCTCTTGCCCGTCGAGAACGGTTCTGTCACGAGCCCGTTTCAGGTTGACGAGCCGGTGCGCTTTGTGGCACTCCTGAACACGCCGGTCTCTCTTCAGGTGGAGAGTGTGCTGACCTCTCTTTCCAAGCTCGTTACGCGGCAAGTGAACCTGACACAGGTCATGGCGGGCAGGAAAGACGTCAGTCAGATCGATCTCGAAAGCAGCCAGTGGGACGCTGCTGCTCAGAACCGCGTAGTTGATGTACTTAGACACGGTTGGCAAGTCGCTGGGGACTCAGTGGCGCAAGCTGCCGGCTCGGAGGGTTTCGCAATTCGCGTCACATACCAGCGGACTGCCGAACCGGATCTGGAAATCGCGCGGTCCCGACTTCAAGCCCTTCGCCGAGCGTACAACAGACTGACTCCGGTCAAAGACGCTGTTGATCGGTTCGTCGGAGTGTTCTCAAGCTCCATGCAGCTTCGATCACATGCACAGATCCCGGACTCCGTCATCGACGCCGCAACTGAACATATGTCGCTGGGCCATGTGCGCCAATGTATCGCGCAGGCTGTTCGTGACCAGGTGGTCACCGGTAATGGCTACGTCGCCTTCACTCAGACGGAGCCCATCACTGCTTACAACCTCTCACCTGATACCGCAGAGGTGATTTCCAAGGAGAAAGTTCGACCTACGCCAGGCGCCGAACCGCTGTTTGCCCTTCACCTTCGGGGCTTCAACCAGCTCGGCAACGAGTACGGCCTCAGCTTGCTGGAGCCTGTCCTTCAGCAGCTGCAACTTGTAGAGATGTTCGAAGATCTCGCCAAGCGAGCGGAGGACATACCGGAACCTACAAGACAGTCGATCGACGTCTTTCAGGGCTTGCCCGCCATGCGCGAGCGAGCACAAGCGCAAATGGAAGAGGCGGTGTCGGTTATCTTCTCCAACTTTCTTTCGCTTCCCGCACCCCCTCCTGGTCTGTACTTCACGGGTACCGAACTCTTCCCGTCAAATAACGCGCCCGAATGAGACGAGACAACTCGATTCGGTTGCGGAGAATGATCGACCGCGCTGGAAGAGCGCTTGCATCGACGGCGACGCGGTTCACTACTTGGAAGCGATTTCCAGATCTTCGAAGCGGGAGGCGTCTCCAAGCCGGAATTATCCGAGCTGCATTACCAAAGCTCGGTACTCGAGCTGCTCTGAGGTCAACAGACGGCGAACAACTACTGGATCTCTGTCGTCAGAGCCCGTGCTCGCGCGCGCTCGTGTTAGGCGGGAGGACAGGTGGATTCCAGCCGGCGGAGTTGATAGACGCAGCTGATCGCCCTGAGCTACGTGGGCCGGTCGCAGATGCTCTGGTAAGGCATCCCGACCGTGATGCGGTTGCCAACGTGATTGCCCAAGTTGCCTATCGCATACCTACCGACCAGCGCATCGCACTTCTGGCTGGAGCTGCCCGAATGCCGGAGCGACTCTCGGATGTCGAGAGCCGACCCGTCCTGGTCTACTGCCTGACAGAGGCCGCCGCTCCTGTGAATCCGTACGCAGAGCCTGCTCTAGCGGTCGCGGCACGTCTGTCGGCGGCCGCCATCCTCCGCGAGCATCCGCTGCTCGATGACGAGGTGCTCAATCGGATCGGCACGGCTGGCGAGCAGAGCGCCCTTGAGATCTACGCAGCGGTGCTCCGAAGACGCCCATACAACCGAGCGGCGAACGTTGCCCAGCTCTTTCAACGGTGGCAACCGGGATCGGCTGCCGCCGTCGCGTTTGGAGCCGCCGCGGATGTTGTCCGTCTCCGAGACGCCGATAGCGACTGCAAATCGCGTAGCGGTATGGCCACATCTGTGGCCCAAGGCCTATCTCGGTTGTTCGTTCGTTGGATCGTGGTACCGCTGGCACTGTCGCTGTGGGGTTTCATTGCATGGCACCTGAAGTTGTCGCCAGCGCCACTTCGGCTCGGTTTCGGAGAGGTCGTTGCCGCTCTGGCTGTGATAGCGGCAATCCATGTCGTCTCGACGCAATTGGCCGCAGATCGGCTTGACGGGGTGATCGCTCGCAAGTCCACCTCCTCCCTTTGGATCATCTGGAGCTATTCGTTGGCGATCGCCGTCGGCGCCACCGATTTCATTTCAAGCCACGGGAGGGTCGCCACCGCAATCGGGTGGGTAACAACCGTTGCCGGCGCCGCATTCCTGCTGAGCGTTGCTCTCGCTGCGCGAGCGCTTGTGCGCCAATCTGAGCCAGCCTACGCAGCACTCGTGTTTGCCAGGAGTCAGCGACTACGTCACCAATGGACTGGTAGGAGGCTGGGGAAGCTCCGTGCGAAGGCGATCATGGTTCGCGAGACCCTTGCTTCAATGGAGACACTTATCCTTGTGGCGTACCCGATTTACGTCGAACGTCGGAAACGAGTCCTTGCGAGCAGACGTGGGTTTCACCTGGTCCATCTGCGGCGCATCCGTCGGTTGCGTCGCCGCAAATCGTGGGCCGAGGGCCATCTCCGGTTGCACGTGCTCGGCACTGTGGGCACGATCGTCGATCCCGGCGAGGAGATTGGAGCGGTGATACCCGACGAGACAACCGCTCTCATCGAAGGAAATTTTCGTCGCGCCCGCCGCGCGTTTCATCAGCATAGTGCCAGGGCTGTGGAAGAGGCTGCTGAGGCGGCTGTCGTGTTGATCCGTCTTGTCGGCGTCCTGGGAGAGCGCGGCGATTCGGGGGGCGCGAAGCGCACAGCAGGTACGGTCATTCGAATGCTGGAGCGCTACGCGGCGGCTGCTTCGCTTCAGCACGACGAAAGAGTGGATATCGGGGAACTCGCCCCTGTCTTGCTTCCCATGCGGGCTGCAGCGGAGGCGATCGGGGCGGCTGTCTCCAGTAGCGGAACCCACTTGGCGCGTGAGGAATTGTGCAACCTTGCTGAACGATTCGTTGACGTAGGAAAGAGAGAGGATGCTGCGGTTGTTCTTCTTCTTTCGCAACTCCCAAACTTTGAGGGAGCGATCAATCCCATTCAGATCGCGGGGATTGTTCGTGCTATGAGCCTCCGTGTACTGCAAAACGGTGATCGCATCCAGTTGGCAGAGCTGAGAGAGTTTGTCAGGAGACGACTTATCAGCAATGGAAACCTCGTCCATGCCTTGGTAGATGCCGCAAGTGAAGTTCCCGCAATTGCCGCTTGGATCTTCCAGCCAGCTGCTATGGGTTGCTGGCAGTGGTACAGAGACTGTCTAAGCGCCCATATGGGCGACGTGAACTGCTTGGTAGGTGCGGTTCGGGCTGGCTCGGCCAACCTGGCAGCTGGATCCCTGTCGGTAGCGACCCAAGTGGCAATCGATCTCGGACAGTTCGTGAACTGGCCTAACACTGGTCCTTGGCTATTGAGTCAGGCGATGATCCCGAGACACGAATTTTCATCGACGTTTGGTGGCGGCTACTTGGGTAGGCGCCCATCAGACGCGATCAGCGAATTCGTCACCTTCGCTACCGACGTGGCCGGTGTGGTTCATTGACGGAGAGAGGACCCGGGGACGCCCTTCATTGCCATGAGCCGTCGAAGATTCTCCGCAGGTGGCCGGGTCCCCACTCAAAGCGAACAAGAGTTCGACCACGTCCTACTCCTGCCCCGCTCGGACCGGTAGCGGCATGCATGTCACACCCCCTCCGTACCATGTCCACTCGTGACTGACGTGGGAAACCGAATCAGACAGCATCGCGAGGCGGCCGAGTGGACGATCGAGGAGGTGGCGGCCCTGGCGGACGTTGATGCCCGACGCCTCGCCGGCATGGAGGGCAGGTCGTCGTTCCCCACGCAATACGAGTGTGGGGCACTGGAGCGTGTCCTCCCGGGCTGCAGCCCGCAGGAACTGGGCATTCTCGCGTACGGCGACACCTATCGTGGCGTCCCTGGCTTCGATGCCACTCTCGACGAGGGCTGAGACCTGTGGCGACGGTCATCGCGGTCATCGCGATCGTCGTTGCGTTGATTTCAGCGGGTTTCGCCAAGCGAGCGGCCAATGCGAACAGATCCCAAGATCTCCAGGGTCGAACACCGCGCCTGCGAATCTTCCTCGATAACCCAGCGCCTCCGCCCCTTGATCGGGTCATCTATCGGATACGGAACGATGGACCGCAAGACCTCGAGTCGGTGCGTATCTTTCGGCCTCGCACTTCTGACGGCATCAGATATGAGCTTGCTGTCACCGGTGCGAACCTCGGGTGGGCAACTGATGAGATCGAACTCGGGCCGCTCGCGGTGACATCAGAAGCTCGGTTCACCCTGTCATGCGGAGCAGCAATCGAGCCGCCCGAGTTTGTCGTTCGAATCCACTGCTCAGCCCCACGCGGTCGTTGGGGCGTGGGTCCGAAGGACACGTGGACGCTTGGCACTCCGCTGCCACCTTCTCGCGGAGGCGTCGGTCCGGTCCCACCCGCTGAAGTCCGCCCGGGTGTCGAGCAAATCCAGAAGCTCTTTCAAGAGATCGTCTCCGGTGGTGGCGAATTGAACTCCTTCTTCCTCGATGACTCGAGAAAACACGTGGGGGAACAGGTGGCTGGCCTTGCCGAGCGTGTGGGCGACTGGCGACTCAAGGAGCAACTTCGAGAGATCGCCAACCGGTGGAATCGCGCGTTCGCTCACTCGCCACCTGGACCCGGAGCGCGCGCGTGGAACCTTGGCGCGCCGTTCCCGAAAGAGTATGAGCAGCAGGACGCCGAGATCGACCGTCGACGGGGGCTGGTGGCTGAAGAGGCCCAAGCGGGCCTTGAGGCGTGCAAGGCCGCCACCGCTCGCCTGAACGAGATTGAGAAAGAAGCGAACTAGGTAGCCCACTGATCGGATCCGCTACCGGGTGTGTAGCAGCTGCGCCGGGTACCTTGCCGCTGCATTTCACCTTCAGCACCACCTGACAATCCAGAGCGCTTGTAGCCGTGCTCGAAGGCTTCGACGTTCCCGAGGTCGCGGGCGAAACGGTAGAGCTGTGATCGCGTCGTGCTCATGACGACACATCTTCCTTGGCGCGCCGGTCGGCGAGGATCACACCCTCCACGATTGCCCGTAGTTCGTCTGGGTCCTCAGTAGCCTCCATACGGGCCAGCTGCTCAGGTGTTACAGGCGCGCAGCCCATGTGCGCTCAGCGCATCGTCGAGCTGTCCGAACGCCGCACCGAACTGACGGCACGCCGCAATGAGCTCTCTGTCCAGGTGCGGGCATCCTCCCCGCAGCTACCGAGCGCCGCCCAGCTGCGCGTTACGTGCGAACAACTCCGACGGGCCCTGGCGAGCGGCAGCCCCGACGTCGTCAAACAACTCATCGACGAGCTCGTCGACCGCATCGATATCAGCAGCGACAAGCAGGCGCAGCCTTACTTCCGGGTCCCGGACGAAAAGCGGCCCGGGCCTGTGGGACACCGGTTCGTATGGGCCCACATCACGTGGAGGTGATCGGACTTGAACCACCGGGTTTCCGATTGGCAATACACGCGTCGGCGCGCCCACCGAGGAATCTCCTACCCAGAGGGTGACGATCCTCAAGAAGACCGCTGCAACCGCGTGACATCCGGGGTGCCGTTCGGCATCTTGCATCATTCCTCGTCAGGGTCTCCTTTCGTCAGGGTGACATTGAGGGTGACGTCACCGTGGTACCAAGACGGCCGCCGGATTGTCGAGGGTGACGTTCGGGCGTCTTGCATCATTCCTGGTCGGGGTCTTCTTTCGCCAGGGTGACGTTCAGGGTGACGTTCGTTCGGACCATGGGTGGCGTCCGGGACACACGGTCCTGGCACAAAGCCCTGGAGGTCCCGTGCTCCCTCAACTGCTCACTTCCAAAGGCAGCGATCTGCTCGCCAGCGTTGACCTGAACATCTCGCCAAACAATTCCCTGCCGGGTTCGTCTCAGGTGTCGTCCTTCCTCGGCGGCGTCGAACAGTGGGCCGTCTACGCCTGTCTGCTCGGGCTGATCGTCGGCGGGGCGGGCCTGTGGTGGGGCGTGCAGAACGGATCGATCAACCGCACGTCTATCTCCCAACACAAGATCCTCGCCGCGTTCGCCGGCGCTGTGATCATCGGGGCGGGTGCCTTCCTGATCACCTGGGCGTTCAACTTCGGCACGTCGGTCAGCTGACGTGCTCGCCGGCGTCTCGCTCCTCGACCCCGTTGGGGGTATCGGCCACGACGTGGTCAGCTGGTTCGGGCGCGCCATCTCCGAGGGGATCGGGAGCTTCGCGAGCTGGGCCATCGGCGGCGTAATCCACGCCATGGGCTCCACGACCACTCCGGACTTCACGTCGTGGTTCACAGGTCCGTGGCGGGCAATGCTCAGCGTCGTCGTCTGGCTGTCGGTCCCGATCCTGTTCGTGGGGGTCGGCACGGCAGCCCTCCGAGGCGACCTGACGTCGGTACTGAAGCGGGGACTCGGCGCCCCGGTGATCATGGCGGTGGGCACAGCGGTGGCGTTGCCGGTAACGGCCGGAGTCCTCACGTTGGTGAACGGCTGCTGCGGCCTGCTGGTCGACGTGTCCATCGGCGGCAACCAGGGATTCGGGCAGGGACTCGGTCATCTGTCCGACTTCGCCTTGTCGGCCACGGTGGTCTCCGGCGGCAGCGGGCTGCCCGGTCTGGCCGCGGCGCTGATCGTGGCGCTGGCCGGACTGGCGGCGCTCATCATCTGGTTCGTCCTCGCCCTGCGGGGCGCACTCCTCTACCTGGAAGTGCTCGCCATCCCGCTCGCGCTGTGCGGCCTGTACTGGGGTGGGACGGCACATTGGATCAAGCGGCTGGTGGATCTGATCGTGGCGACGATCCTGTCCCAGCTGGTGATCACCATGCTGATGGTCCTCGCTGCCGCCGACCTGGACAACGGCCAGCTCTCTGTGTCGGGTTCGGTCGGGGCGAACATGACGACACTGTTTCTATCGGTGGCGTTTCTGCTCCTCGGGTCGTTAGCGTTGCCGATGGCACTCAAGCACGTGCCCGCCGCCACTGAGCACGCGACGGCAGCTGCGTCGCAGATCGGCGGGCCGGGCCGGATGACCTATATGGGGAGCCGGGTCGCCGGCACAGCCCGGATGATGGGCCGCTCCGGTGGTGGTCAGCAGGCGATCGTCCGCCAAGCCGGGGTGGCAGCCGGACCGGTCGGTGTGGCCGGAGCTGTAGGGGTCGGTGCCGCCACCACGGCAGCCCGGGCCGGCGTGGACACAGCCAGCGGTGTCAATGGCGGCAGCTCGCCTGGGGGTGGTCCGCCTGCAGGTGCTGGATCCCCCGCGAATGGCGCGACGAGTGCTCCCGGGCCAGGTGGGTCGGCTCGGGACAACAGCGGCTCGGCTCACGCTGAAGGGAAAAGTGGCAGGGGAAGAGCGGCCGGTCAGGCCGCTGCCAGCCATGTGGGGGGTGACGGCTCGGCTGTCGGCGGTTCTTCGAGCCGACCGGCATCGCCTGCCCCTGAGGCTCCGGGCGTTCCCGGCCAGTCCACCGCGCTACGGGGTGCATCGGGAGGATCTCGTGGCTGACGGTGAGGTGCTCTACAACTTCGGCGTCCTGACCAAGCGCTACGAGCTGGTCAGCCGCACCGCCGCCCAGCTCGCCCCGGGGATCGTCGGTGTGGCTGTCGGGTTGGTGATGCTCCTGGTGGGTGTTCCGATGCCGTTGCCGTTCGCCCCGGTGCTGGTGGGCTTCTGGTTTGCCCTCGGGAAAGTGCCCTTCGGTGCGCACCGGGGGACCCGGGTCCGGGCGATGGTCGGACCGCTTCTCCGATTCGGGATGCTGCGAGCAGGCGGCAAGTCCCACTGGGAGATGCCACAGACGTGGCTTGCGGTCGCTGTGAACCCAGCTACGACCGGCCGCTCGGCCGTCCCGACATCCAATGAAGGCTCCGAGAAGTCCACGGCGCCTCGGCGGGGACGAACCCGGCGGTCGCGTAGAAAGGCGCCCGAGCAGTTACCGCCGGAGCTCGGTCGGTTGCGGTGGTTGGCGACGACGGTCGATGGTGCCGAGGCAGGGCTCCTGGTCGAGCGCGTCGGACGCCGAAGCCTGCTCACCGCGGTGGTGTCGGTGTCGGGCGGAGACCGGTTCGTGTTCTCCGGACCGGACGAGCAGGCCGCCCAGATCCTCCAGTGGGGCGAGGTGTTGAAGACCATGGCCGCAGACGGTCCGGGACTTCGACGTCTGCAGTGGGTGGAGAGGGCCACTCCACAGCCCTCGACCGTTCAAGAGGACTGGTCTGCGGCGGCGATGCGCGATGCCCGCGCCGAAGAGCGAGCGGACTACCAGTCGTTACAGGTCGCGATCGGCACGGCCGCCATCCACCACGATGTCTACCTGGGTGCCCAGGTGGAAACCGAGGCGGCGCCCGGGCCTGACGCGTTGTCCGAAACGACTGTCGAAGTGGCCCAGCTGTGCGAGCACCTGACGTCGATCGGCTTGCGGCCAAAGGTGCTTTCCCGCAGGGCTATCGCGGCAACGCTCCGCCAGTGGGCTGACCCGACCGCGCCGGAACGCGTGGCGCTGTGGGGGGAGGGGTCGATCCCGGTGTCCCAAGCCTGGCCGGCGTCACGCAAAGTCGGCTACGACACGCTTCGGACCGACGGATACGTCCACCGGGTCGGACAGATCGCCGCTTGGCCGCGCATCGACGTGGGCACGGAATGGATGTATCCGCTTCTCGCCACGGCGTTGGCGGGGTCGGTGCGAACGGTGTCCATGCACTTCGAGGCGGTCTCCACCGAACAGGCATTCGCGGAGGTACGAGATGCTCGGACGACCGGTGGGATGGCACAACGCAAGCGGGACGAGAAGGGGATCATCACCACCGAGGAGGAGGAGCGTCGTGTCGACGAGGCACGTTCCCGGGAGCGGGAACTGACCCGGGGGTTCCGCCAACACAAGGTCGCCGGTCTCGTGATGGTCTCGAGCCCCGAAGCGACAACGGCCGAACGCGCGTGGCGCCAGGCGCAGCGCAAGGCGGTCGAGTGCCACCTGGACCTCCGAGAGATGCACGCGCGGGGACATGAGGCCTGGGCGGCGACGTTGCCGCTGTGCCGGCTGCGGTATTCCCGGGGGGTTCTCTGATGCTGCGTCTTGCGCCCATGTCGGTAACGACGCGCCACTCGGCGTCCGCGTATCCGTTCCAGTGCCAAGCCGGCCTGCCGTTGCTCGGTCCGATCATCGGCCAGGAGGTGCTCGGCCAGGGGATGTTCTGCTACGACCCGTTCCGCCTCTATGACACCGAGACGTTGCTCTCCCCGTGCATGTTGGTGTCGGGCAACAAGGGTTACGGCAAGTCCGCGTTCGTAAAGGCCTACCTGCACCGCCAGGCGATGGCGGGAAAGTGGCTGGCGATCCTGGACCCGAAGGGCGAGTACCTCGACCTGGCGGCCCGGGACCGGTTGTCGGTGTTGGCGCTTTATCCGGGCGGCGCGCTGCGCCTCAATCCGCTGGAGGCCGGACCCACACCTACCGGTGCGGCTCCCGAGGATGTCCGGGGCCGGCGGATCGGAGTGGTGGTCGCGCTCGCGGAATCTGCGACAGAACGCACCATGACGAGCGACGAGCGCTCGGTTGTGACAGCGGCACTGATGGAGCTCGAACGCCAAGCGCAGCGCCGAGTACCAACGCTGCGACATGTGATGGATCTGCTGATGTGCCCGACCGACGCCATGGCCGACGAGCTGCGCACCACCACGGCGAACCTGGCGACGGATGCCAAGTCGGTCGCCAGGGGATTGCACCGTCTCGTCGAGGGCGACCTGGCCGGCATGTTCGACGGGGAGTCCAACACGAGCATCGACTGGTCGGGTCCCGGCATCGTCATCGACCTGTCCGCCGTGCTTCAGTCGCCGGCGTTCTCGGCGATCTTGGTGTGTGCCGGGGCGTGGCTGGCACAGGTGGTCTCCAGGAAAGACCGCCAGCGGATCATCGTGGTCGACGAGTGCTGGAAGGCGATCCGCGACGCCGGGTTCGTGGCCTGGGGTGAGGAGACCCAGAAGCTGTCCCGTGCTTATGGGGTCCAGTTCGTCACGATCGTTCAACGCATCTCGGATCTGGCGTCCCAGGCCGACGACGGAACGGCCACCGCCAAGCGAGCCCAAGGGTTCGTCACCGAGGCCGAGACGAAGGTGACGTTCAACCTGTCGGGTGGGGAAGCCCGGGCCTCTCACGATGTCATGGACTGGACCGAATCCGAGACCCTGCTCGTCCCGAAGCTGCCCCGGGGTCGGGCGCTGTGGCGGGTCGGCGAGCACGGGGCGATCGTCCAGACGGTCCTCTCCGCGCGCGACCTGGCCATGTGCGACTCCAACCAGGCGATGCGGAGCCGGCCGTGACCACCGGCTGGCACCGACACCTCACGTGGGGTCGGGTCGGGATAGCCGTGTCGGCCGGGTTGATCGTCTTCGGGATCGTCGATGCCGCCCTCCCCCACCATCCGCGTTCTTCGACGGTCGGAGCGTCCTCCTCCTCCGGTGGCCACGGGGCCACCTCGATGACGAGCCGGGACGTGGCTGCACAGGACACTGCGGCGGGGCGCGTCGCAGAAGAGTTCGTCGCCGCCACCGATACGACCGGCCCGGAGGACCCCGAGGGCGACGTCGCCATAGAAGCAGCACTCGCCCCGCAGCTGGCGTTCGGCCACAGCGTGTCCTGGCCGGCGGCGTGGACTGCGGAGCAACGCCGTACGACGATAGTGCTCGACCCTCCCGGTCCTGTGCTGTCAGTGGCAAGTGGACGGGTAACCGTGATCGTCACCGGCACGATGATCGTCACCTCCGATGTAGCTCCGCCGACCTCAGTGCCGATCTCCGAGCGGGTCATGCTCGGCCACGCACCTGAAAGTCCTGTACTCCGAGATCGTCCACCCGGAGGCTGGGTGGTCGCCGGAGTCGAGGCGCAGTCGTGAAACACACCCCGGTGAAGATCGCAGCCGCCGTCGTCGGCGTGTGCGTGTTCTCGGTGTGCGCGTTGGCGGGCGGGGCGCCCGCCTCGAGCACCAACAATCCCTCGCAGCTCGCCACCTCGACGATCCCCGCCGGGCTGCTGTCGTTGTTCGAACAGGCAGCAGCAGCCAGTCCGTGTGGTGTGCCGTGGACGCTGCTAGCGGCGGTGGCCGACACCGAGTCGACCTTCGATACAACTGCCGTGTCCGATGCGGGGGCAGAGGGCCTGTTCCAGTTCGAGCCGGCGACGTTCGCCGAGTATGCCAAGCCGGTGCCAGCCGGCGGGGCTGTCCCGCCCAGCCCGTTCGACCCAGTCGATGCCGCGTATGCGGCAGCTCGCTACCTGTGCTCCCTCGGGATCATCGAGAACCCGACTCTGGCGCTCGTGGCCTACAACTGCGGCAACACGGGGCCGCTGTGCCAGGCCACATCCACCGCCTACGCGGAGCAGGTGCTTGCCACCGCCGCCAGCTACACGGCGGCGAGCGTGAACGCACCAAACGCAGTGCAGGCGGCGGTCGTCGCGTATGCCGAGTCGCAGATCGGCACCCCCTACGTGTTCGGGGGTGCGGACCCATCGACGGGATTCGACTGCTCAGGGCTCGTCGTGTGGGCCTACGGGCTTGCCGGCGTGGTCGTACCCAGGGTGGCGAACGACCAGTGGCAGAGCGAACCGCATGTCGTGCTCGACCAACTGGTCCCGGGTGATCTGGTGTTCTTCGGAGTAGGTGGCGACGCGGAGCACGTCGGGATCTACATCGGGGACAGCGCGATGGTCGACGCACCGCACACCGGCGCCGACGTCCGTATCGACACGTTCACCGATGTCGCCGGTGCCGCCTGGGGCAACCAGGTACTCCTCGGTGCCGCCGACCCGGTAGAGCTCTGATGTCGATGTCGCAGACGAGCGGCGGTTCAGCCGGGGTGATCATTCCGTTGCACCGCGACGTGATCCTCGACACAGCGTCGGGTTCGAAAAGTCCTTCGGGCGTGACGGACGGGGCAACGGAGGGGCCCTGCGATCTCCTTGAGCAGCTCACCCTGTTCGAAGAAGAGCCGTACCGATGAGCCGTCGTGAACAAACACCGTTCGAGGGTCCGTTCATGGCGTTGCTTGCCGGCGTCGGGATTGTGGTCGCAGAGGGCGTCGCGGTCGATCTGTCCGGCCAGGTGGCTTCGTTGGTCTTCGGCGGGCATCGGCTCGTTCCGGGGGGTGCGGGGGCCGGGATACTCCTGCGCCTGTGGGGTCATCTGGCCGACCCCAGGTTGGCGTGGAGCCCGACCGCCCGGGTGTTGCTGCCTGGACCGCCGTACATGTGGGTGACGCTGGTCGCAACGCAGCTGATTCTTCTCGGTCTGGCTGTCGTGGCCATCCGACTGGTCCGGTTCGTCCGGGGCGCAACCGGTACTCCGGGTGGTAGCCCGATGAAGGCGAACCGGTCGCATGTCAAGCGGCGGATGGGTCGGAGAGCTGTCGACCGGCACACGGCCGCCCTCTATGGCAAGGATGCCGTCGCGGGCCGGGAGCCCTTGGCGCTCGGTGTGGACGTCGCCACCGGCACGCCACTCTTCGCCAAGTCGGAGGACTACATCTTGGCGGTCGGTGTGCCCCGGGTCGGCAAGGGCGAGGGATTCGTGATCCCTGCCGTGCTCCGTCACAAGGGCTCCGCGGTGGTGACCGCCACCCGGCACGACACCTACATGGACACCGCCTGTGCCCGGGAGAGGGTCGGGCCGGTCTTCGTGTTCGACCCTCAGGGTCTTGTCCCATATGCGGAGAAGCTGCGGTGGAACCCGGTCAAGGGCTGCGAGGTGCCTCAGAAGGCGATCCTGCGGGCCCGGGGGTTCGCCGGGTTCGCCGGCGTGGGAGCAGCCGTCGACGGTGGCGGTGCGTACTGGGAGCAAGTCGCGGCCTCCATCATCCGCTCTTACCTGCACGCGGCCGCACTGGAAGGTCTCGGTGTCGAGCAACTCCTCGACTGGTCGCGCCGTCCCGCAGCGCGTCAACCGGTCCGCATCCTGTCGCGCCATTCCGATGCCGCACGGGGATGGAACGAGGACCTGGCCGCGTCCACCGAGGTCGAACCCAGGCATCGGGATTCGATCTGGGCGACAGTACGGCGGGCGTTCGACTGCTTCGCCGACCCGATGGTGTTGGAGGCCACCCGGGTCGACCACGACACGTTCGACCCAACCGCCTTTCTCGATGGGCACGGGACGATCTACCTGATGGGCTCCCCCGGTGCTCAGCATTCGGTCGCCCCAATCGTCGCCGCACTCATCGAAGACATCGTCGACGTCGCCCGTCATCAGGCGGCCGCCTTGGCAGCCCGCCGCCTCGAATCCGGTCTCGTGCTCATGCTGGACGAGTGCGCCAACATCGCTCCGCTCGGCGATTTGCCCAAACTGGTCGCCGAGCTTGGCGGCCTCGGGATCACAACCGCGGTCATTCTCCAGTCAGTGGCGTCCGCCCGCAGCATCTGGGGCGAGGCGGGAGAACGGGCGCTGCGCGACCTGGCGAACATCACGCTGGTGTGGGGCGGCCAGAAGGACATCGCGTTCCTGGAGGAGATCAGCCGGCTGGCCGGCGAGCACGACGAGCTGGTCGAGACCGTCACCCACAACGACAACGGGAAGTCCAGCTCGTGGACACCACGAAGGACGGCGGTGCTGCCCGTCTGGGACATCGCCAACCTGGCGCCCTATCACGCGGTGGTCGTGTCCCCCCACCTCCGACCCCGCGTCACGCATCTTTCGTCTTGGCGCAAGGACCGGACGCTCACCGCCCTCGCCGAGCAGGGCCATGGCACCTCCTTAGGAGCAGCGACCGGTGGATGACGACCAGCCGCTCCCATCGGACCCTGATCGCCTCGCCGACTGGGTCGACGGCCTCGACGCTCGGGTAGGTAGGCTCGAGCGCCGATTCGACGAGCTCTCGGGTGACCGACGATCGTCCGACGATGCCGGCTCGCCGGTAGTCGTCTGGCAGAACCTCTCACCTGCAAACGAAACAAAAGAGCTCGAGAAGTTGGCCGAGTGGGTCGACTGGCTGCAGGAGCGTTATGCGGCCACCGGAGACTGGCTGCGACCGTGCTGGTGGCGCCACGGCTTCGTCGTCGAGGAGCTTGCCGCGCTCCGCACCGCATGGCTCGGCGTGTACGAGTCCGACGAGGCCACCCCGTCGACAGCAGCGCTCGACTGGCACGAAGCAGCGGAGCTGAGCCGAGACCGCATTCGCCGGGCGATCGGCACCGGGCCGGGCTGCACCGCCGTCACCCACAAGCCCGACGAGTCGGTCACCGACGATCCCGGCTGGGCTGAGGAACGGGCTGTGATGTGTGGCGAGGTGCCCGATCTTCCTGGCTAGTCGGGAGCGGACGCGGACAACGAGCGCTTCGGACCCGGCAATGGCAACGACCACCGAGAGATGCCCAGCGAGGATCGTTGGAGGGTGACTGTACGGGCGAATGCGAGCGGCAAGGCGTAGGGCTGTGGAGGATCGTGTGTTGACGGCGCCGCATCCTGCTGATGCTGACGCCTCGGCGCAGAGGTTCACGTCCCCTCACCGACACTGTGGCTCACAGGGTCTTACCCCGCCAGTTGCCGATTGTTGGTGTCGGAAAGAAGAGGCCCACATTTTTCGGGCCTAGACGAAGACAAAGGGGTGATCAAGATAGAGCCCGATCCCTCCGCCAAGGGACTCATCAAGCCTTAGACGTTTTGCCCGCTGATCGAAGCATGAGTTCGAGGTCGTGCCGACGAAGTACGACAAGGGGTCGTCCGGCTCGGTGAACTGGAGTTCCTTCCACCGATTGACGCCATTCTCATTACCCAGGAGCCAGAAGCCTCGCTTTGCGATACACATCGCAGAGACTTTGCCGCCGGTGGGTGCGAGGCCGCCTCTCGTCATCTCTTCGCATAGGTAGTCGAGTTCTTGGCCTGCGGCAATCCTGCTCTCGTAAGCCACCAACATATTGAACGCGCCGTATAGATCCGGCACCGTTGCCCCGTGTTTCAGCGTGAACTTGAGGTCGGCAATCCTCTTCGATGCGTCGACGAACCGCTTGAGATCCTCCTTCCTTAGCGTTGACTTCACCTCGATACGGCAGAGCACGCTGTTGAAGAGGTAGACGCCGTGGGTTGACTGTGGGGAGGCCAGAATCGGTGGCGCGAAGAGCGGATCAAATAGAACGATGTCGTCCTGCCCGGCGTCGTCCACCTGTTGCTTGGCGTCGATAATCACCCCCGTTCCACAGCCCACCGACGGCGGGAGCCAGGGAACGAGCAGGTTGTTCATCAGGAGTTCTCGGAAGCGGCCCTTCACGCCGGGATGACTGACCTGCCCCTCGTGCTCTGCTAGATGACAGACATGCCGGCTGTCAGACCGCAAGCGTCCGAGTATGTAGTTGGTGTTCATCTGCGCTCCAAAGCTAAGCCCTCTCGTACGGGAGTGGGACGCAAACGTAACGCAACCCGCTCTCCCCCTGAAAGCGGTCTGGTCGCTCTCAGTTGCGCCCGCTCGCCGCCACTGCCTACGCCCAAGGCCTTACCCGCCAGTCGCAGATTGTTGGTGTCGGAGAGCTGATGTCCACAGTCTGCGACTGGTTCAGACCGACCTCCTCCAACGTCACATTCAGACGACCAGCGCCCGGCCTTGACCGACCCTGCCCAGAAGAACGATGCAGTTTGCGGTGCTGTGATACAGGGTGCGCACCCGGCGCAAGACACCGGTGTCCCACCCGAGGGCAACACGGCCTTGACCCCGAGTCCGAGTCGTAGGCTGACCACGGCGTGACCCGTTAACCCCCGACACCGTCATATGCCAGGCTGTTGTGATCTGGCGTCCTATAACGAGGAGCATCAGAGCATGGACGATCTCGAGCCGGTCTACGACGATGATGACGAGGAGGAACCCCCGACCGACTCCATAGCGAACGAGCTTGAAGACTGGGATGAGCCGGGGGAACCGCCCGAAGAGATAGAAAGCATTTGGGAGCAGCGCCAGCGTGAGCTGCTGACAAGTGTTCTTGACTACAACCTCAACACGCTGGCGGACCTAGTAACAGCCAACCAGATTGATCTGTCACCCAGATATCAGCGACGTGATCGATGGAAGCCAGAACGTCAGTCTCGACTCATCGAGTCGTTCCTAATGAACGTACCCGTTCCCCCTATCTTCTTGAATGAGGATGACTACGGCAAATACTCTGTTATTGATGGCAAGCAGCGCCTCACCGCTATCCACAATTTTATGCGTGGTCGGTTGCGTTTGAAGGGCCTGAAGGTATTCAAAGAGCTGAATGGAAACACCATTGACGACATGTCTGTCAGCTTGCGGAACATCATTGCTACTAGAGCGAATCTCCGTGCAACAATTATCCTGCGCCAATCAGATAATGACGTGAAGTTTGAGGTATTCCGTCGGTTGAACACGGGCGGTGTTTCTCTCAATGCACAGGAGATACGAAACAGCACCTGGCCTGGCCCTCTCAACGACCTCCTCCTTGACCTTTCGGAAGACGCCACTTTCCGGTCAATTCTGGGAATTACTCGACCACCGACGTCCGCTGTGTATAAGGAGATGCGAGATGTGGAGCTCGTTCTCCGGTACTTCACCTTCAAAGACGACTGGGCCACTTTCTCGGGTGGCATGTCCCGTCGTCTCGACGAGTTCATGGCTACTAATCAGCGATTGGATAAAATAACTCTCAGCGAGATGCGAACGTCCTTTCTCAATGCCCTCACGGTTTCTCATCTTGCATTTGGTAAACATGCATTTCGCCGATACATGCCGGAGCGGAGGCAATGGAGAGCACCAATTCTTGCTGCTCTCTTTGATGCCCAGATGTTCTCAGGAATGTCCTATACACCAGCGCAAGTACAAGGCCGAAGCCGAGCCCTTGTCGCCGCTTACCAGGCACTCTTCTCAGATCCTGAGTTTCGAAGGGCGATTGATGCCGCCACTAACACACCAGCATTATTCCGCCGCAGAATTCAGCTATTGCAGCGTGTTTTCGAGTCTGTTGTAACGGACTAGTGCCTCAGCAAGCACTTGCCAATTTTCGATCAGCCGACGGTGCTGTATCGGCCATTCTAGACATCGAGACGCAGTATCCCGACCCTCCGCCACCAGAACACCGAGCGGCGGTGGAGGGACTACGTGGCGGAGCGGCCGTACTAACCGTGGCGGCGTTTGAGAATTATCTGCGTGAAGCCATTTCGCTAGCTCTTGATAACGTTAACTCGAGCAATCCACCATGCGAGTTCCAGAAGCTCCCTGCGACGCTCCAAACGACAAGTATCTATGCGACACTCGAGTTGGCAATGCAGGGCAGATACGAAACGACGCGCCGAAAGCGCCACGAACGAATATTGGATATCCAAGCCGCAGCTCAGAGAGTTCAGAGTGGCCGTCTTGATGGTGCAGCGATTGCGAACACCGGAGGCAATCCGAACAGCGAGTTGGTGAAAAGCTTGTTCAAGTCCATAGGTGTGCCAAATGTTCTGGCGAATGTGAAAAGAGCGTTTGACGCCAAATGGGGCGGTGTGACTGCGCAGACTTTCATCCCGGATACCCTGGATAGCGTTGTTCGTCGTAGACATGTTGTAGCCCACACCGCCTCAGCTCTAGCGATTACCCGCATAGACCTCGCCGACGGGCGACGCTTTGTGGTTTGCCTTAGCGAGGTGTTGGATGCAGCCTTGGATCGGCATATATCTCGAGTGATCGCAGCCGCCCAGTAGTTCAGACGCTGCTCTGGGCTTGAACACGTCCAGGGACCAAGTCGCCAGTCGGGGATTGGTGAAGTCGGTTCTCCGACGCGAACCCCTGCGCACCGGTGATTCGACCCGGAGGTACCCTGGCGCCGCACCTCATACCGGGGCAGAGACCTGGCTCGTTGACCCCCAGCCAACCGACCTGCAGGGTCCGGTGGCAAGGCCGAAACCGATGAAACCGCGTGACCTTCAGCGTCGCCTCGGGCCAAGGCCGACGGCACGGACAAACTTGTTTATCTGACGGTTGCCCTGTCGGTAGATGGTGCGGCGTACCTGGCGCTCGACACCGCCCTCCACCCCACCTGAGAGCCCACCACGCTTGTATCCATGCTCCACGGTCTCAATGTTGCCGAGGTCTCTGGCGAAGCGGTACAGCTGCGATCGCGTCGTGCTCACGAGGCCACCTCTTCCTTGCTCGCCCGGTCAGCGAGGATGACTCGCTCAACGATGGCTAGTAACTCCTTCGGACTCTCGGTTGACTCCATTGCCTTCAGGTCCGCCGGCGACACGCCGACACATCCCATGCCCTCGTCCTCGTGGGTTGCACGCCAGGCCAGCCATTCCTCCCCTTCGGGGTCCTGGTCGTCTTCCTCGACGGCGTTGATTAGCGCGACGAGTTCAATCTGGCCATCGTTGGTCACGTCATATTCAATGAAGAGCAAAGGTCCTTCCGGCAACGTCCACGGCCTCTAGTTCCCGACATGATAGGAGCGCAGTTCGCGAAACGAACGGTGGAATAGAAGGAACCGTTGTGGGCTTCAACCGATGGCATACAGCGAGAACTTGGCCAGGTGGAGGGTGGGGTGAGGCTCTGGCCCAAGTTCGCAAGACCCAGCACCTGACCCAACGCGACATTGCCGACTACCTCGGTGTGAGCCTCGCCACGGTGAGGAAGTGGGAAGACGGCACAGCCCTGCCTGACCGGGCGCTTTGGACAAAGCTCGAAGAGGCGATGGGGTTACCCGTGCCCGACCCACGAGTCCCTGAGCACACACCCGCCGAGAGGGAGTTGATCGACACCATGCTGCTCGTGGTCGATGAACTTCGGCTACTTCGGGAACAGATCGCCAGCATCAGAGCCGCCGCGTCTACGCAGCCTGTTGTAGACGAGCCAAACGTCTTGGACGTCAACCAGGCTGCTGGATACCTCGGTGTCTCTCCGACCTTCATACGGAGATTGGCATACGAGCGGAGACTCGTTCATTACAAGGTCGGCAGCAAAGTGAGGTTCCGTAGAACTGACCTGGAGCAGTTCATCGAGGACGGGAAACGCGGGCTATCGGAGTTCGTTCCCTGGCAGCTTCGAGGGCGTGCTGGACAATCGGGCTCTACAAGACCGAGCTCATCTGGCACGAGGGCCCGTGGCGGACCGTCGAAGCCGTCGATCTAGCCGCCTTGCCCTTGCATCGACTGGTTCAACACCACCAGGCTGCACACCGAGATCGGCGACATCCCGCCGTCGAAACTCGAAGCCACCCACTAACGTCAACAGCAAGACGCCGGTCAGACCCCATGAATCAAAGCGGACTGAATCAAAGCGCACGAGCCTCTCTCGAACCCAGATAAGAGCGATTCAGGGTTGCCGCATAGCTCCAGAACCGTTGCACGCTTGACTCAGATGCCGAAGCCATCGTCGAAACTACGGTCGAGGCCCATGTCACGGTTTCTGGTGGCATGCAGCACTGGGGCCGTTGGGACAGTCCGGTCGTCCTCTCGCAACCGATCGGTGGCCTGGACACCCTTCCAGTGTGACGCCAACACTTCCCGTTCGGACTCGACTCCCGGCGATTCGCCGGGAGAGAGGAATCCGGCCATGCCGACAGCGGCAACAGTCTTCTTCCAGTGGGCGCGCTGGTCGGGGTCGGTCGGCTCAGAGCCGATACTCGCCGTGCCGGTGATGTTCCAACGGGTGCGGTATGCCTCGATGGCTCCGGCCGCTGCCTGCCACCGTTCGACTTCGGTGATGCGTTCCGGGAGAGAGCCAAGCAGTGCCGTGACGTGTTCGGGTCGGCTGTAGGCGGCGGCCTGGCCGAGGCGGTATTCGTTACGGCGGACGGCACGGTCGAGTTGGAACCAGGTGGTGATCTCGTCTCGGTGGTGAGCGACCCATTCGTTACGGCGGCGTTGGGCTGCGGCGAACGCCGACAGGTCTTCGAGTGCGTCGTGGGCGTCTCGCCCGGTGGCCTGGGTGTGTCGTGTCCGGTCGTAGGCGGCGGCGAGCTGGTCGGTGACGTCAGCCGGAGCATGATCGGTGAGCCACCGGCCGAGGGTGGCGTGCTGGCGGTAGGTGGCATCGAGGTCATCAGGTGACAAGGACGCCCAACTCGGCAGGCGCTCGTAAGCCATGGTCTGCTCCCGGGTTTGGGAGAGTGCGTCGACGAGGGACTGCAGTGCGTCTCGCTGTCTCGTGTCTTCTGCATGGTGGCCGATCTCCCAGCGGGGGTTCTCGGGAGCTGTGACGTAGAGGTTGTTGGACAGTCGGCCCCGCGAAAGCTGGGTGTAGCCGGCTTCCTGGAAGAGGCTGTCGCCGCCGAGGCCGAAGGTGTGATCGACGGTGATTCCCTGGGAGCGAAACACCGTAAGGGCATAGCCAAGGCTGGTCGAGGACTCGGCGTAGCTGCGGGGAAGCACGGCGCGCGATCCGTCGGCGAGCTCAACGACTAGCGCAGCGGCCCGAGCCCCCAACTCGTCGGCCACAGCAACGTCACCCTGGTTTCGGAGAACGTCACCCTGAACGTCACCCTGGGTTCGGAGAACGTCACCCTCCCTGGTCACAAGGTTGCCGGCGGGATCGACCACACCGACAACAGTTCCGAACGTGCCGTTTCGGACCTGGACCGTAGAGGGCTGCCCGGCCCGGTTCGCCTTCCCGGCTTGTGCAACCCGCTGGTTCTTCTCGAAGACAACTCGGTCGCCGATGCTGAACGCCCTGCCATCGAGCCCGATCTCCTCGCCGAGCTCACCGGCGGCCTGGCGCCGTGCCCGGACCATGTCGTTCAAGGCAACCACGTCCACCCGGCGAACAGCCAGGATGGCTGTCGTGCGGTCCCGGTGGACCCCCCACCAGTCCTCTACGAGCCGATGCCGTGCCTCATCGATGGTGCCAGTGATCGTGACCCTCCCGTGTTCGACATACGCGTGGACGGCCGGGACCACGTTGCCGTCGCGCAGGGCGACGAGGGCGTCTCGTTCCCACTGCTGATGGTCACTGACCTGACGGCGGTTGGTGGTGAGGGTGACGACGTGGGAACCCAACTCGTTCGACATCGACCGCAATGCCCCTCCTGCGTCGATGGAGGACAGCTGACGGTTGTCACCGACGAGGACGAGCTTGGCTCCGGCCACGTCGACATGGGAGCGGAGCCGGTCGAGGGGGCGGCTGCCGACCATCGATGCCTCATCGACCACGATCACGTGCCGGGAGGTGAGCCCTCCAGCTTTTCGGAGATCAGCAAGGAGCTGGGTGAGCGACGAGCTCGGGATACCGGTACCCGCTTCGAGGTCGGCAGCGGTCCTGGCCGCGACGGCGGTGCCGATGACTTTGTAGCCCGCCTCTTCCCATCCGATTCGCGCGGCATGGAGCATGGTCGACTTACCCGTTCCGGCCTGGCCGATCACCAGGTCGTAGCCGTTGCCCGAAGTGAGCAGCGCGCGGAGCCCATCGGCCTGTTCAGTATCGAGATGGAGGTGAGACCCGAGGACTCGGTCGACCGTGTAGGGGTTGACCCGACCGGTACCTTCTTCTATGCGGGCTACCGCCGAGCGGGTGATGCGCTGTTCGGCGGCCAAGAGTTCTGTGGTGGTGTAGCGCCGGTCGCCGCTCGTGGCCGGAATGAGCTGCCCGCTTTTCGTCCGGACGTGCTCAGTGCCCACACCGGGATCGACGAGGACCCGTACAACGCTGCCCCGGTCGAGGAGTTTGGAAGTAAGCGCCAGAGCCTGATCGGGGGTGACGTCGAACGCCCTGGCCACGGCACAGATGGCCTCTCGGCGGGTGAAGGTCGATCCGAGCAGGGTGACGGGCAGCGCCCGGGTGTCAGGGGCCAGATGCTCATCGATCTCCCAGTCATCGAGAGACACGCCGTTCTCGCCCGCGAGGACCCGGAGGATCGTCTCGGTGGCTTCGGGTCCGGATGGGATAGTCGGATCGTTGCCAAGGACGGCGGTGAGGTCTTCGACACTCGCCTGCCGGGTACCACCCTCGCCGCCCGGAAGTTCGATCTCGGCGAGCTGCTCTGACCAGCGTTCGCGCAGCAGATCAGCCGGCGTCGTACCGACAGGCTTGCGTTGCCTGGTGGCGAGAGCCGATTTCTCGGCTGCCTTGGACGACGTGAACCCCCGTTGGTCCATCGCCGCTTCGATGTCTCCCCTCCGCTTGGAGAACGCCCGGAGGATCGTCTTCGGGACATCTCGCAGCTCGCCCAGGCCATTGCGTCGCACGTGCCAGGCAAGACCAAGGGGTGCCAGCTCGGAACGCAGCGCGGACTGGTACATCGTCCCGGCGGCCTTCTGCCACAGGTAGAGGTGGCGGCCGTCGGGGGCGGACCATTGGCCGTCTGCGCCATGCACGAGGTTGGGGACGACGACGTGCGTGTGAAGCTGGGGGTCGCCGGCACGGCTGGTGCGGTGCCGGAACGCCGCTGCAGTGAATCCGTTGGCCTCGATAAGTTGCCGACCACCAGCTCCTCGCCTGGCGTAGCACGCCTCGGTGGACAGGTGGTCGAGCACGGCGCCGATCGCCCGGTCGTGAGCATCGGAGATCGCGTCGCCCACGTGTTCAGGTCCGAACGCCCAGAGGAGCGAGACGCCTTTGGGAGCGGAGAAAGTCAGGTCGTAGCCGGGCCGTCGTTCGCTGGACAGCCTTGCTCCCAGGTCGGCCCCCGTGGCGGACTTGCCGGCGAGCAGGTTCCTGAGGGCCTGCGCATCGACCTGCCCGACGAGTCCGAGCCGTTCGGACGTTGTTCCTATCCACTGCCCCGGTGCTTCGCCCCTGCCTAAGTAATAGTCGTCGACGTTGTTGGCGACCTTGGCGAGGTAGTACTCCGCGCCGCCGGTGACACCGAGCCGTCCTATCGACAGCATCGAAGTGCCGGGTGGCGGGTCTTCGGAGACGGGTCCATAACCGAATCGTCCCGATGGACGTCACCCTGAACGTCACCCTCGCTGAACATGACTGCCTACCAGGGAGAACGTGACCCGGGAGCGGTGCGGTTCCCGCCCGGAGGGCGGCCGCACTCAACGAGTGCAGGTGTGTGGACTGAACGTCACCCTCTGGTGGGGCCGACGGGTGGACATATAGAAGGTCCCTCCCGGAGGGGAGGGACCTTCTTGTGGGCGCTCTCCGAGTGGTTGGAGTCGCGTCGCTCACTGTGGATTGTTACGCCAGCACGGTGGTCCCGGAACGGTGACGCCCCGGGACCAACCGCGCCAGCCGGTCAGACGGGTGTTGCCTTATCGGCAAGCTCCTCAGCGGCGCTGTGGCGCTCGACCTTCTGGATCTCGGCGGTGGCGAACCGGAGGCTGGCTCCGATGTCGTCAGCCACGATCTCGATCTTGGCCCTGCGCTCCCCTTCGTCGGTCTCCCAGGATCGCTGCTCGAGGCGACCGCTGACCACGACCCGTGCGCCCTTGGTGAGACTGAGGGCGACGTTCTCGGCCAGCTCCCGCCAGCAGACGACGTCGAAGAACGAGGTGGACTCCTCCCACTCCTTCGTGTCCCGGTTCTGCCACCGGCGATTGACCGCCAAGGTCAGTGCCGTGGCGGCCTGGCCATCCTTCGTGTAGCGAATTTCCGGGTCCCGGGTCAGGTTGCCGGCAACGGTGATGGTGGTGGTTGTCATGGTGTGTCTCTCCTTGTGATTGATGACAGGTGGGGCGCTTGTCGCCCCGCCTGGTCCGTCATCAATCGCTGAAAGCCGATTGCCCACACCGGAGCCGGCAGTCAAGAAAGCGAGCACAGCGAGAGTGAGAAGCGAAGGCCGGATGGTGAGGCGAGGGACGAGCCGACCCGCAGGGTCACCTTCCGTGCCGGCGCCTCGCAACGTCGACCTTGACGGCCAAGGTGACGGTGTGAAACCAACCGCTGGAAGGGGTCCAGAAACCCTGCCGCGGTGCTGCTCCCCTACACCGAGTACCGAACGGCGGCGGTGCGACTACTGGAAGCGTGCGAGGACAGGGCCGGGCTGTCAGGTACTCGCTACGTGAACGGTCGTTCGGCTGCGCGTGGTGATCTCGTGCTAGGTGCGAGTCATTATCGGCAAGCGCTCCACCGTGACGGCTGCAGGGCGAAACCGGTGGGCCAGGTCATGCCGGAACCACCTCCTTGTCCGGCTGGTCGGCCTCGAGAATGATCCGAGCGCATCCGAGCACCTTGTCGGCGGTTGCGGTGATAGCGGCAACGTCACCACCGCTCCATCCGGCGAGGTAGCCGGTGGAATAGCTCGAGGTGTCGAGCCCCCAGGCGGCAGAGACGATGAAGGCGACGGATTCGGCCTCGACCTCGACCGTGCCGCGGTGCTCGTAGAGGCGGCGTTCGTGCAGCAGGACGTGGGCGAGCTCGTGGGCGAGCGTCTTGCACGCTCCGGCAGGATCGGCCGTGCTCTTCACGGTCACCGAACGCTCCGCGTAGTGCGTGCGGCCCCATGCGGTACCGAGCGCCTCGTCGCACGCAGGGGCGCACTGGACAGCGAAGCCCGCCTCTTCCACCCGGCGCACCAGCGTGTCCCACATGCCATCCGGTGCGACACCCACCGGGTGCTGGACGTGCAGAGCGTTATCGAGGAGATCGTCGCCCTCGGTGTCATAGACATCGAAGACGTAGCCGACCCGGAACCCGGAAACCCGGGACTGGGTGATTGTCTCGCCAGTGTCGGCGTCCTCGACTCTGTCCCGTCGTACGCAAGGGCAGAGGATGGCAATGCCCTTCGCACCCTTCTTCACGCTGCGACCGAGTGACTTCCACGTATGGAAACCGGCCACCCGGGTGGCGTCCGGCCGCTGAGCCATGATGAGGAAGGTGTTATTGGCGCTGTATCGAGTGAACTTGGCCGCGACGGCCAGGTAGGCGAGCCACTGTTCGGAGGTCGTGAGGGCCTCGACGCCGGCAACCAGTTGATCGTGCGCCATCTCCGGCGTGAGCTTGCGTGAACGGAGAGTAGTTGCAGTAGCCATGTCGGCCTCCTTCGGTTGAGCGGCGGTTGCCGCTGGGTACCGATGAGGAGGTCACCGGGGACCCCGCCGGGGTCATGGTCGAGCACAGCGAGAGTGAGAAACGAAGGCCGGATGGTGAGGCGAGGTACGAGCCGACCCGGAGGGTCACCTTCCGTGCCGGCGCCTCGCAACGTGCCATTGACGCCGGAAGGGGTGGCGACATGATGAGAAGACCCAGGAGACCCCTGAATGCGCCAGTGCGCCGGACTGGCGACTCGATGTCGTCCGAACGGCGGGACTGTTCAGGTAGGCGAGTGGCGGTGACGCAGTCAGGTTCGATCCGGCGAGTGGCGGTGCTACCTCGACTGCCGGAGCCGCTTCTACCGCCACAGCCCGAGCAACGTCATGCTCATCGGCCAGCAGCGACACGAGGCCACGTACGTTGCCGGGTTCAACGCGGCTCAGATCACCAACAGGCAGGCAGAAACGACGCGGCCCAGGCCGGCTCGGCCCGCCTGCGGCGGCCGGCCCACCACAAAAGCCCAGGTGGCAAGTCCAGGTGGCGTGGGCTGTGGGGATTTCCTCTGCTCCTTCGAGGACTGCGGTCACGGAGCCACCACCCTCACGACGTCGGGAATCGGTGTGACCGCGGCAAATGGGCGGGGCGAACAGCCCCCGTCTAGCGTGTGGCCGTGTTTGGAGTCGTGCCTTACGTCGGCAGCACGACATTCCCTCCGAGGAGCGCACCACGCCAAGGCGTCCGTGCGCACGGTGCCAGGTAGGCGTGTGTGCCGTCGGTCGCGCCCGGACCACACAGCGAACGAGCACCCGTCCTCCCTCCTCGGGATGAACCGACGCACAACGGATCGGCAGACAACGGCCACGTCGCGCCAACGAAGGTCACAGCGGGAGCTGCATCGCCTCTGGCGATCCCCAAAGGTGACTTCGACCGGCTGACGCATTACCTGTTCCGCTACCCGGCGAAGTTCCACCCGCCCGTCGCATCCACGCTGATCGAGCTATTCACCACAGAGGGCGACCTCGTCCTCGACCCGTTCTGCGGTAGTGGAACGCTCCTCGTGGAGGCGGCGGTCGCGGGGCGACCGTCGATGGGGATGGACATCGACCCGCTGGCGGTCGCCGTCTCGGAGGCGAAGACACACCGGTTCCGGGCGTCGCACCTCGCTGCCTCTGGTGCCACGCTCGTCGCCGCGCTGAGGGACTACGCCCGGCCTGCCGAGGAATACGAGCGGAGGAAGTTCACCGACCTCACCGATGCGGAATATGCCGACGAGCTACAGGGGGTCTCCGAGTGGGTCCCGGCGATCCCGAACCTTCTCCACTGGTTCCGCCGGTATGTCGTCATCGACCTTGCCTTCATGCGGGCGGTCATCGAAACCGCCCCGATACCTGAAACACACCGGCGGTTCTTCCGTGTTGTCTTCGCCTCGATCATCCGGACGACCTCGAATGCCGACCCCGTCCCGGTCTCGGGTCTGGAGGTGACGAAGTGGATGGTGCAGCGGGAGAAGAACGGCAGACTCGTTGACCCCTTCAGTCTGTACACGATCGCCCAAACGAAGGCGATTGAGGCGGCCACCGCCTTCACGAAGTCTGCGAAGGCATCGACACCGGTCCGCGTGTTCGCAGGGGATGCGACCGCAATCGGCGACTACCTCGACGGAACCGTCGATGCCGTCATCACGTCGCCGCCGTACCACAGTGCCGTCGACTACTACCGCCGACACCAGTTGGAGATGTACTGGATCGGCCTGGCGGCGTCACACGCCGAGCGGGTGGAGCTTCTCCACCACTACGTCGGGCGACCGAAGGTGCCAAAGTCCCACCCTTTGGTCAGGACACCGCTCGAAACGTCCGAAGCCAAGGCGTGGGAGGACCGCATCCGCACCGTTTCCGATGAGCGGGCTGATGCGTTCCATCACTACATCGCGGCGATGCGTTCGTTCTTCACCGGGCTCACAGATCACGTCACCGTCGGAGCCCCTGCGATTCTCGTTGTGGGACATAGCGATTGGAACGGGACAACGATTCCGACGACGCTTCTCTTTGAGGAGTTGGCGGGGACAGCGTTCACGCTCCACAAGGTTTTGTGCTACCCGGTGAAGAACCGGTACATGTCGTATGAGCGGCACAACAACGCGTCAATCTCCGAGGAGTACGTGCTCGTCTTCCGCCGTCATTAGACAGACGGTCGGTCCCCACTGCCGTTCGCCTCACGAAACGTACTCTCGCGGCGCGGCGGCGGCGTCCTGCCGACAAGCTGTGAGACTCGTCGCTCCAGCTCATCATAGCTACCACGCACGATCACTTGGTCGCCCTTCTTGCCAGTGATCTGCAGGAGACCTTGCGATGCGGAGGCCACGGTGATGACAGAACGGCGAATGTCGCCGAATTCAACTGTGGCATACTCAGCTCTCCCAGTGATCTCCCCGGCAATCAGCTCAATCGTCCGAGGGCGGTCCGCCAGCCTGCCGTCCAACGTCCGCAGAGCGTCGATCACTGCCTGGTACAGCTCTTGATGGGTGTGAGACTCGGCGTCAAGCAGGGCATCAACCGCCGCCGTTACCTCGTCTGGTGAAAATTTTGTCAGGACGATGTCGAGGACATCGGCTGCGGAGATATGACGAGCCTCGGCGTTTTCAATCACACGGGCGAGCTGGTCCACGGTCCAGCACGAGACCCTTTCTTCCCTCGCACGTCGGGCTGCTTGTGCGTCGTCTCCCCTCGTACTGCCGGGATACGCAGGAGCCAGAAGAAGACATCCGGTTGCCCTCGCCTCATCCCGAACATGTTGTGCGAGTCCGGCAAAATCGATCGCACCAAGTGACGGAACCTCGCCGGATGACTTTGCTTCGAGCGTGATCTTCCGCTCACCGCCGGGGTACTCCGCATACTTCGCCACGCCGTCTGGGTTATCAGCACCGGAGAGGTGCTTCGCCACGAAGCCAAGTGCGCGGGCTCCAATGACGAGGTTCGTTTCAAGGTCGCGCTCGTCATCAAACGATGCACGGAGCGCCTCGGCAATGGCTCGCATCGAGAAAAGCCGATCTGCAGCGAGGGAGCGGAGAAGTGAGTCCCGTCGTTCGAGAACCTCTCCCACGAGAGTCGCCGCCATCCCCTGCTCGCGGAGGTACACCTCAAGGAGCGCCTCGGCGGTCACGAGGTCCTCCAAGAGCGGACGGGCATCTGGCTCAGAGTGCGCCTGCACGACAGGGTGATCGACGTTGACGTAAAAGATCGACGTTGCCGGGTCGAGGGAAACAAGGCGACCCGATCGCCCGCCCTCGAAGTCCGCATAGGTGTAGCGATCCCGGTCTGGCTCATACAGCCGGGCAGCGAGATCATGGACGTTGACCTCGTCGGCGAGACGGAGATAGAACCACGACTCGTCTGCATCGCTCCCCCCGCTCTCGCTGCCCGCAAGGAGCGCGTCAGCAATCGGGTGCTCGACAAGGGTCGGCGAGATGTAGTCCCGCTTCTCCTCCGTATGGGCCTTTTTCTCGGCCTCGGCATCCTTCTTGATCTTGCCGTCGTACTGCGCACGGGCTTCGTAGAAGATTTCCCGCAGGACGTGCTGGAAGTCACGGTACAGATCAGATTCTTCGAACCGTTCTCGGGGGGCGGTAACGACTTTGTCGAGGTCGTCTGCGGTGAGGTCAGCGCGGAAGCGGTTCCAAACGGAGTACGACAAAGGCTCGATACCGAAAAGAGCGTCCGACTCATCGACGAGGCGCTCGCGGACCTTCACGAAGAATCCGTGGCTACGAGCAAGGTCATTGCTCTTTCCGGTGTAGAGGCTCCCCTTGGTGACAACGACCTCGCCACTGATGCCTTGCGGAAAGGAGTCGGAGAGAAGCTTGTCACCTTCTATACGCCAGTTGTCGGGATGTCCCTCTTCGATGGACGTTACACGGATAGCGGGGAGCTGCCCGACGGTAAACGAGACGACTTCCGGTTGTTCGGCCTTGCGAGAGACGACGTCGTTCCCATTGAGATTCAACGCAAAATTGCTCTTGTATGGCATCGCGGTCGAGAGCACCCAATTGAGATCGCGGGTGCGGATGGTGCCCATCTTCGGCTTCAACTCTTCCAACACAACGAGCGTCCACGACGCCAGCGCGGTGACCGCCTCTTCGGTCATGCCCACCCTCTCGAACATCGTCGCAAGGATTGCGTTTTGGAAGAGGTCAGCGAGGGCGAACTTGTTGATCGTCAGTTGCAGTGGCGCGCCACCTGACGGATCTGACTTGAAGTCGTCGAAATGCATCGTAACGGCGTGGACGGCCGAGCCGGTGTATGAGACGTATGTCACAGTGTTGGCCACTGCGTAGGTGGCGAGCTTGCCGATGCCGAACTTTCCGATGTGACGACGGCGAAGCCGAACGGACACACCGTCACCCTGGCGCCTGCGGCTGTGGCCGATGTGCCAGAGGTCTTCCAGCCCGTCCGAATCCATCCCGTCGCCGTCGTCGAAGATGACGGCGACGGGCTCCGATGATGGCGGGAGCGGGATGAATAGCCGACAGTGCTCGGCGTCGGCATCCCAGGCGTTGACGACGAGTTCCTCGATGGCCTTGATCGGGGACTGGTACATCTGCTCCGAGAGGAGGTGGACCAGCTGGTTCGAGAGCGTGACCGCGATCTCACGGTCCGTTATCCCCAAGGAACCGAGAGCGTCCGCCAACTGGCGGTTGGGTGCCACGGGCGGTCAGTCTAGGAGGGAATGTGGCCGAGCACTGAAGGCTCCCACAGGCGCTATCAAGGAGGTTTGCGCTGCGCAAAGCTACTTTACGCAGGCGCAGACCTCCAGACGCGAGGAGCTCCCGCTTCGGCCGAAATAAGGAACGTTCTCACTCCGGACCCAGCAGCGGCCGCCCCTGGGATTAGCGAGTGCCGCTGACCCTCTGTGCTTGTCTCCGCTTGGAGACGGGTACAGTCACTGAGCAGCCGACGGGCGCCGCTCCAACTCCGCGCACATCGACTATTGCAAGGCAATACGCTTCTGCAATTCCTGCTGCGTAGTACCGGTACGTCACGGGGACGTCGACCTCCTCCCGTGTCCAACGACCAATCCGTCTCGTCCAGAGGCAAAGACCTTCTTCGACCGAAGGATAGTCGGTGACGTTGACTCTCACTTTGTAATCTTGGCGGTGGCCACCGTTTCGGCAGAGACTTGCGACTCCGGATCGGAGCCTGTAGGTGCGCCCCGGATCCCGATCAGCGAAGTCATGCCACCACTGGTTCAATGCGATGCCGCCAAGAAAGCCGATGGTTACCGCACGCTGATTCGGCGGAAAGAAGAACTGGCGGTCGGCACAGAAACTGGTTTGGACTCGTAGGACGTTGTCCCGACCCGTCTGAAGGTGGGGTCGTTGCACGAGCACGACGGGCACAAGGCGTCGTGGCAATAGGTCGTGCCGAGCCAGTGCGAAGAGAAGCATTCGGACACTCACGGCGCGGGTGGATGCTGTCCGCTCCAAAGACCTCAAGAAGGCGCCAGGCTCACGTATTTGACGGAAATGCCTGAGAACTTGCAGATGTTCCGTGACAGGAAGGAGAAGTTCTGACGCGAATTCGTCGCAGAAGCGCTCTTCAACATCGAACCCGTTTATAGTCCCATACGCGCGCAGATTGGTAAGTTGCTTCTTGTCAAGCCGAGATGCCGGCACGGTCGAATGGTCATAGAAAAAGGTATGCGCAATCTCGTGTGCGAGTGTGAACCGAGCTCGCGCCGTCGATTGCGAGCGCGCGATCTGAACAGCAAAGCCTCCGGCTGAGAGAGCCACCAGCTGTCCCTCAGACACCATCGGCTTCGCGAACTCAATCGAGACGATGCCCTGCGCTCTCGCAAGACGCTTAAGTGTCGAAAGACCCTCCCGCTCAAGACGGCCAAAGAAGGTCTGTTGGCCATGGAGTACCTCCGAACGGAGCCTTTGAGCGCATATCCGAGCGGCGGCGGCTACATCCGTCCCAAGCTCATCACTTTCTACAACGTCAACGACGTTCACTCTTGCCTAACAGAACTGATGACGTCACTAGCCCTCTCGACCAGTACGCCCCAGTCGATAGGCCGTGACCGTTGCTCCCCAGTGCTCACTAAATTCAACGCCGCATCCTGAAGCCGGGCCATCGCAGCTTTGCGAACCTCTTCTTCGGCAACCGTTCGACCGCATCGCACGAAGCTGTCTGATTTGTGGGCCTGCAGCGGACCTGGCCACGACTCCCTGAGCCGGGAATTTGAGGCACTGGCTGCACAGACGAGGGTGGCGAAAGCGACTCCGCGTCGGGATTCGGAGTCGGTTATGGGGTAGTGCAACGTGTGCTCGCCTAGGGCATTTCCCCAGAAGTCCTTCTGCGTACCGTCACCACCGACGAGCTCGAGGATCCGGTCCCGAGGTGCATTTCGGATGCTTCCGATTACGGGATCGAGGACTGGCTCCAACCGCTGTCTAAGCGGAACATACCGGAAGCGACATCCTCGCCTACGTGTGTCCAGCGGAACGCCAAAGCGCTCGCAGAATGCATCCACAAGTCCATTCAACGCCATGGCGAAGGTGGGCTCACCAGCGGAGCCGCGAGCCAAAAGTTTGGGATGAACAAACAAATACAGACGCCACAGACGCTTGTAGTTCTCGTTTAGCAAGTCGATTTCCTGGGCAAGACCTCGGTCATGTGCCTGCTGATTCAGGGGAAGAACTCTTCCTGCTTCCACTTCGACGTGCGCGGCAACTTCCTTTGCTTGCATCCGTTGATGGGGGCAGTAAATGAGGACGGCTGGTAAACTTCCACCCTCTCGGGTGGTCGCAAACTCCTCGGCGCCAGCGCGCACAGCGGCATCTGCGAACAGCTTTTCCCATTCGCGCCGACCGCGGTCGCCATCGTCCCGGAGGTGTCGAATGATTCCCTCCGGTCCCCCGAAGTGGTGGGTACCGTCGTGATCCAAAGTGAAGAGAAGGGGGTACTCGTCTCGGTAGCGAATGCGACGAACGAGCTCCTTTACGCTTAGTCCCACCGGTTCCGAAGTCGATGCTGCTGTATCTAAGGTCGACAAGAGGTCGCTGTCGCCGACGTGTGCGATATGCGACGTCCCGAACGCCGGTTCATACGGCGGCGCCCACGGAGCAGGGTAGATCCCATCTCCATCGCGCAAGCGAGGGCTCGACAGCTCAAGCGCCTTTGCAAACATGCTCGAAAAGACACACTTCTTCGGATGGTAGTAGACCACTTCGGCAAAACGATACCGTTCACGCATCAAGTCCAGAAGATCTGACACGGTATCGCGGCGAGGAAGGCCGTTTCCCTTGACGGCATAAATTGTCAAGCGTCTACGCGAGCGACTCGATTTGTGATCATCGATTTCAACATTGCTTGACTCTCGGATCACAAGGTACCGCTGGAGCCTCAGATTATTGCGAATATCGAGGTGGAGTCGCGCCCCGTCGCGGACAAGATAATCAAGGAGATCCGCGCAAATGGTGTTCCCGACAATGTCTGACATGAAGGGGTGAAAGAGGGGAACGCGTTCATGGTCCGGACCAAGGTCAAGCGGCACCGAGTTGCGCTGATAAAGCTCACGAATAAAGGCTAGGCGCCTCGCCGGATCGGTCCTGGGCTCGAGCTCGTCCTCAGCTTCGGTTAGCAAATCGTCGAAACTCGCATAATGATCCGTGGTGATTGCTTCCTTGAAACTGAGCAAGAGAAAGATCAGTTCCCGGACTTCCCAGTTGCATAGCGCTTGCACGCCTTTATCGCCCGGTACCGATGCATCGGCAAAGAACTGTTCATAGACTCCTTCCTCAAAGAGCCACGGCAGAGAGACACGCTGGGTTGTCCTCTTCGGCCTCGCCAGACGCGATTCGTCGATGGTCCCAAAATGGCGCTCGACAGTTGACTGCGATTCGCCGATAGGGGAACCCGTCCTCGGTCCGAAGAAGAGTTCAAACATTCGAGAACCACCAAGGCCATCATGCTTTTCGAGGATCGAGAATTCGTCCTCAAAGGTGTGGCCCACCGGGACGTGTCCGACGTCGTGCAGAAGCGCTGCAACCGAGACGATCTCGGACATCCCACGCCAACGGCCGTTAGCCGAATATGGACACTGATCATCTGCCCGACTACCTGGTGCCGGCGAGTAGAGCCGAGGCGACAGCCATACGCCAGGATGGGGGAAAAATGTCGGCTCATTTCGCGAGAAACGTGCATGATTCTGGACGATTCGTCGCATGATCGTTCGCGACATGAAGTAGGTGCCGACCGAGTGGTCGAAGCGGCGATGTGTGGCTCCCCGGAACACATTGTGAGTGGTTCCGAGCTGATAAATGTGGCCCAGCCGTTGGAATTCTGGCGTCGCGATTACTGCCACGGCTAGGGGCGTCAACTCCTTGCTGCCATAGACCTCGTCCTGATAAAGCTTGGGTGTAGGTAGCCGCCGATCACCATCCGGAGCGTGGAGTCTGCGCTCCCTGACTTCAATTACCCCTTCAGCTGACTCGATTACAACGAGCCGCTGGTTCTGTCGCACAACCACGGCCTCCTCCTTCCTCGGATCCAGCGTAGGCCCGAGTGAGGGCTTCAGGAGGGCCACATTTCCACAAAGGCGCGGTCGGACTGCCACTCTGCGTAGTCGTCCGAGCCATTAGATGACTTGAGGGCAAGCCGTCGATGGCGCGTTCATGGCGCGTCCGGGTTCGTCCGGGTTCGTCCGTGGACGTCCGTTGTCGTCCACCGGCTCGCTGACCTGCCGTTGTCGTCCACCGTCGTCCGCTGGTTCAGCCTGGAAAGTCTTCCCAAGCTGAGAATGAGGGTTCGATTCCCTTCGCCCGCTCTCCCCGGTGAAAGCCCTGCTAGCAGTGACGGCTGGTCGCCAGCGTTAGCCACGAGCGGCATCGAGTTGCCCCTTTATTGCCCCCTCGG
>Ga0187891_1000477_pt1 | contig 40263 bp, 32 predicted proteins | sample June2016WEW_21_4_FD_132990 | JGI IMG/M metagenome (GOLD analysis project Ga0187891, IMG submission 132990) | Peatland microbial communities from SPRUCE experiment site at the Marcell Experimental Forest, Minnesota, USA - June2016WEW_21_40 | ecosystem: Environmental > Terrestrial > Soil >... | reverse complement strand
GTCCGCGCCATACGGGCGCGGCTCGCGCTGATCGCAGCGCGCTCGCCTGACGGCGTTCCACCGCGGCACTTGCGGCCGCGAACCAACGCCGCCGCTCAGCTCCAGAACGCGCTTCCTGGGACGCGGTTGTCGGCGGGCGTTATCCGCCGTCCCCTATCCCAGTCCAGCGACAAAGTCGCAGACCGGTCGTAATACCGGCCGGGCGTCTTCCCGTTAGCCGCCCGAGAGCGGAGGTGACGAGCCCCTGCCCGCGGGAACCGCTCTTGCCCCATCGGCCGGCGTCACCCGGCCGACGTCCTTGATGGGCAGGCAGCCATAAATTCCGTCGCCTCTTCGACATGTGCTGGCTGTTTGCCTAGTCGTGACAAGATTTTAGCGCGCGCGGGTCTGTTGGCGGGAGAGTGGCTTGGTAGATTTTAAGAAACGACTGGCGGGAAAAAAGCCACCCAAGCCGATTGATCCAGTCGAGCTGTATGACACCCTAGATCGTGCGCACGACAAAGGGCCACTACGCCCTGCTCAAGAATCAGTCCTGAACGACTGGTTCCGCAATCATCAGTCAACGCGCGATGTGATTGTAAAATTACACACAGGGCAAGGCAAAACGCTAATTGGACTTCTGATGCTTCAGTCGCGGCTGAATGCTGGCAAGGGCCCGGTAGTCTACCTGTGCGCAGACCATTTTCTAATTAATCAAACCTGCGAACAAGCAAAACAGTTCGGTATTACGACCTGTACGGCCGATGATGAGCTTCCGCACGAATTTTTGAATGCTACCCGCATTCTCGTTACTTCTGTTCAGAAACTGTTCAATGGGCTGACGAAGTTTGGGCTTCACAGTCATTCAATTGAGATCGACACGGTTCTCATGGATGACGCGCATATTTGCGCCGACAGAATTCGTGAAGCGTGCCGCATCCGAATTCCTCGCGAAGAATCTGCGTATAGCACTCTCGCTGCATTATTCGCGTCGGATTTGGAGCAACAGGGACTTGGCACCTCCGCTGATATTTCGAATGGCAAACGAGACGCACTACTACCGGTGCCCTATTGGGCCTGGATAGAGCATGAGGGTGACGTCGCGCGAATTTTAGCATCAAACGCGGATAAGAAATCCATCAAGTTCGCTTGGCCCCTACTCAAAGATATGCTTCGCCACTGCCAATCCGCAGTTTCGGGTGTAGCAATTGAAATTGAGCCGAACATTGCGCCTCTTTGGGCCTTTGGCTCTTATTCGAATGCAACGCATCGCGTACGCATGAGGTCGAAGGTATGCGTGAGGCAGATCTGAAGCAGTTTGTTAAGGCTAGTCGCGAGTTCTTCAAATCGTTTGAGTCGCAGAATTTCAAAGATCTTTCGACAAGTCACATTCAGAAAATGATAGACGCCTATCGTCTCACAGTATCCGACCTAACGAAACGCTATTCGAGAAAACTCAAAGACTTGAAGTGACTTCAAGGCAGCGCTGGCGTTCGCATCCTGTCACCCATACAACGCCGCGTACGTCTCGGCATAGCCGGGCAACGAGTCCTTGATGCTGGCGAGATTGAGCAGCATCGTCGCCACCGGGCGGCCGGTTGGCGGGGCAAAGACGCTACTGCGCACCCACAGGCTCTCGGTGCGCCGGCTGGCGCTGATCGCCACCACTTCGCGCTCGAGCTCATAGCTTTCGCCGACAAACAGCGGTCCGTCGAGCAGCCGGATTTCCTGATCGGCGAACAAGCCGACCGCCGGCCCCTTGATTGGCAGACGATCGTCCTTCGAACGATATTGAAAGAGGACGCTGAGCATCTCGAACGGGATGATGGCGCGTCGCCACTTGTTTTCCGCGGCGCGGTCCGGCTGGTAGAGCGGGGACGGCTCGGTGATGACGTTGAGCTTGTCGCGCAGCGAGAAGGGATAGAGCTCCCCCATAGTCTGATCGAAATCCATGCGCGCGCTCTGCCGCGGCGTCTTCATGCCAACCTTGACGTCGCGGAGGATGACCGGATCGGTCAGCGGCTTGATCTCGGCGCGCAGCCGCCGATCGAGCGCCGTCGCCGATTGGTCGCGCCCGACCGATGCGGTGCCCTGCAGCACTTCGGTGCCGTCGCGCTTGGTCATGCGAATGTCGATTTGGCTTTGCGCCGCCTTCGGCTTTAAGACGACGGCTTGCACGTCCTCGCCGGCGAAGACGGCGTTGCGATAATGCGCGGAAATGCACCCGGTCTCGAACCACGCGTCGCCCCACAAGCGTTCGCACAGCGGATCGAACTGGCTGAAATGCGTCGGTCCCTCGATGGTCGCGGCCCTAAATCCCACTTTCTGCGCCATCGCATTGTCGTGGATCGAGACGTGACCGTCATAGACTTGCGCGGCCAGCATCTGCTGCGGCGCGCGCCACGGCCCGACCAGCGTTTCGCCATTGTCAACGATTGCGGTATCGAACGCTCTTAAAGCCATGACGGCGATCCCCGGCGCGCAGCAGCCATTTAATGCCGCTTCAGAATACGAGCTTTTTGCTGGACGCCAATGGACTTTCGGCCTGGAGGTTGGGACGGCCACAAACGCCGCCCCCAGCGAACCTCAATCCAGCCGCGTCACCACGGCGAGCCGCTTGATGCGGCGATTCAAATAGGCCTGCAGGAACGCGTCGTAGTCCCTGAAAGACACGCAGCCGTTGGAATCGCCGTTGGGACCGAGCATATAGGTGTGGGCGAGGAGGCCGCTGCGGCCGAAGACCTTGTCCTCGTCCTCGGGGATCAGGCGCAGCGCCTGCACGCCGTGAAACAGGCTTTCGCGCAGTTTCAGATCATAGACGGTGGGAGGAGTGGCGCCGCGCATTCTTTCGTCGACGTGGTGCGGATCGTCGAGCCGGTTGCCGTAACCCGAATGCGCTTCCAGCGTGGTGCCGTCCGGCAGGTAGACCTTGCGCGCGGAGATGTCATAGACGGCGGTCCAGCGATCGTAGCGGCCGGGTATGATGCTCTGGCCGCCCAGGTCGCCGTCATCGGGCGCGGCGTAGGCGAGCGTCAGCGGCGCGGGCTTGCCGAACAGCTTCTCGAAAATGCTCGGCTTTTCGGCCGGCGGATTTGCGGCGGTTCGGCTCGCAGGTGCGGTCTCGCGGAGCGACGCAGTCCGCCGCGGCGGCAATCGAGGGGGCTGTGCCAGCGCGGCGTCGCGCTGCACGGCTTGACGATCGATCGAGCCGGTGACGGCGACATCCGGCGTTTGCTCGATGGCCGGCTGGCTGTCGACTGGAAGCGCGGCGATCCTATCAAACGGTTCCGGCGGAGCACCCAAATAGCGGGAATCGAACAGGCGGGCATAGCTGGTCGACAGCGCCGCCTTCCGCGCGTAGCTGTTCAAAGCCGTCGCCAGCTTGGCGTAGGCGTTCGAAGCGAGCGCCAGCCGCGCATCGGTGTTGGAAGCGGTTGCCGGCCGCGGCTGCGCGTCTAGGACTCGATCGGGCCCGGTCCCGGTCAAATTGGCCCAGAGGCTCCAGGCGCAGGCGAAGGCGACGCAGGCGAGAGCGGCGCCGCCGAGCAGCCGTTGCGGGCGCGCATTCCCGGATAGACGCCCCTGATCGTAGCCTTCGCAAAAATTATCACGCCACTCGGTACTGAACGCCATTCCCCTCGACCCAAAATGAAGATTGCTTGTTCACGAGAGCCTTCGACGGCCGTGCCTTGGGCCATCGAAGCGGACAAGCGCGCAGGCGCGCCCCCGGCGAAAGATTGCGCGAAGGACCCCGCAGACCCGCGCAACCATTAAGACGAATTTTAGTTAAATGCGGATTAAGTCCCCCGGCAGGCCGGCCATGGCCTCGCGCGTGAAGCGCGAGGCAGCCGGCTACCGACACCCTGATCAAGTTCCCCTTTGCTTCCCCGATCGGTCCCATCGACCACCGCGCGCATTTGAACAAAAGCGCCGCGGCGAAATTAGAGCGGTGCTGGGGCGGATTTTGGCAATTCCGGTGACGAATATTTCCGGGGCGGGGGTCGGCCGCCGGTTACGTTTCCCGGTGGCGCGGCGCGGCAGCCTGCGCGCGCTGGCAGGCCTCCCATAGCCGCGCGGCGGTTGCCGGCATATCGAGATGCGCGGCAGCGCCGCCGGGGATGGCATCGGCCACCGCGTTCATCACCGCGGCGATGGACGCCGTAGTACCGGCTTCGCCGACGCCCTTGACGCCGAGCGGATTGGTGGTCGCCGGCACGCAGAGAAGCGCGTCGCGGATCGGCGGCATGTCGGCGGCGCGCGGCATGGCGTAGTCCATGAACGAGCCGGTGACGAGCTGACCGCTGTCGTCGTAAACCACCTGCTCCATCAGCGCCTGGCCGAGCCCCTGCGCCACCGCGCCATGGAGCTGGCCCTCGACGATCATGCCGTCGAGCACATTGCCGCAATCGTCGACTGCGGTGTAGGCGACGATGTCCATGTGGCCGGTGGCCGGATCGATCTCGACCTCGGCGATGTGGACGCCGTTGGGGAACGTCAGCGGCGTTTCGGTCGCGGCCTTGGTATTCAAATCCTCCGTGATGGCGCCTTGCTGCTTCAGCTCCGTTGCGCGCGCGGCAAGCTCGAACAGCGCGATGCGACGGAAGGTGCCGACCACGCCGAAGCTTCCGGCTTCGTAGGCAATGTCGGCGTCCGCCGCCTCGAGCAGCATCGCGGCAATACGCTTGCCGCGCTCGATCATGACATCGACGCATTTGACGATGGCCGCGCCGGCCGTCATCGCCGAACGCGATCCGACCGAAGCGTAGCCGGCGATCTCCAGCGCCGAATCGCCGTGCTTGTGGGTGACTTTTTCGCGCGCAAGGCCGAGCCGGCCGGCGACCAGCCGGGTAAAAACCGAGGCGTGGCCCTGGCCGGTCGAGTGCACATTGAGATTGACGGTCAGCGTGCCGTCGCCGGGGAAGGTGAGCCAGGCGCCTTCCAGCGGCGTGCCGCCGGCATGTTCGAGCATGCAGGAAATGCCAATGCCGCGATATTTTCCGCGCGATTTCGCTTCGCGCCGGCGCGCTTTGATGCCGTCGTAACCGGCGAGCACCAGCGCTTTGTCGAGCACGGGCGCGAAATCGCCGCTGTCGTACGTGGTGCCGATGGCGGTCTTATACGGCATCGCGGCGGCAGGGATGAGATTGCGCCGCCGCAGTTTGGCCGGATCGATACCGGTGATGCGCGCGGCCTCCTCGACCACGCGCTCGAGCACGTAGTTTGCCTCCGGCCGGCCGGCGCCGCGATAGGGCGCGGTCGCGATCGTGTTGGTGAAGACGCAGCGCGTGCTCACGTCGATATGCCGGATGTCGTACATGCCGGGCAGGCAGCGGGTGAAATTCCACGACGGGATGTTGGCGCCGACGGCGCCGACATAGGCGCCGAGATTGGCGGTGTTGCGGATGCGCAGGGCCAGGAAGCGGCCCTTGCCGTCGAGCGCGAGTTCCGCCTCGGAATGAAGGTCGCGCGCCTGGTTGTCGCTGAGAAACGCCTCGGAGCGTCCCGACATCCAATGAATCGGGCGCTTAAGTTTCTTGGCGGCGACCAGTTGCGCCACGTATTCCGGAAACGGGCCGGTCTTCAGGCCGAAGGCGCCGCCGACGTCATCGGTCAGCACCCGCAGGCGCTCCTTCGGCACTTGCATGATGGCGACCAGGATGTCGCGCACCGCGCCGGCGCCCTGCGTGCAGACGCGCAGCGTGTAGCTGTCAGCGGCGGCATCGTAGTGCGCGGTAGCGCCGCGCGGCTCGAGCGAGGCGACCACCATGCGCTGGTTCGTCACCGCGACGCGCGCCACGAATGTCGCGGCGGCGAAGATCGCATCGACCGCCCGGGCATTGGCCTCGGGATCGGCGGCCGGCCCCGGCCAGTCGATCGCGAGGTTGCCCGGCGCCTCCGGCCACACTTGCGGCGCGCCGGGTTCGAGCGCCGCGCGCGCGTCGATCACGGGGGGCAGCGCCTCGTATTCGACATTCACGAGTTCGGCGGCATCCTGCGCGGCCACCGCGCTCTCGGCGACAACCATCGCCACCGCCTCGCCGACATGCACGACCCGCTCGGCCGCGAGCGCCGGGCGATGCGGCATCACCAGTCCCTTGCCGCCGCGTCCGTTTAGCGGTGGATGGCGGCCGATGCTGCCGAGCCCTTCCATATCTTTTGCGGTCAGCACGCCGACGACGCCGGGCGCGCTCAGCGCCGCGGTCACGTCCACGCTGACGATGCGGGCAAAGGCATGCGGCGAACGCACGAAAGTGGCGTAGGCTTGGTTCGGCAGCGGAACATCGGCGGCGTAGCGGCCGTTACCGCGCACGAGCGTGTCGTCTTCCAAGCGCGGCTGCCGCGCCGCGCGATGCTCGATTTTTGCATCCATGCTCTGTTCCGGATGATCTATGGGCAAGAAAGTTCGCCCCTTATAACCGAAACCGTCGCCCGCTGAAGGCACCTTTCCTCCAGATATTTCCGCTGATGCTCCGCCCCGGTACGCTCTCGCTGACGACGCTCCTGGCCATGCTGACGGCGCTCGGCCCGCTGTCGATGGACATGTATCTGCCGTCGCTGCCCGACATTGCCCGCGTTCTTCAGGCGCCGACGGCACGCGTGCAGCTGACGATTTCGAGCTACCTGATCGGCTTTGCCGTCGGCCAGTTGATCTACGGCCCGCTGTCGGATCGGCATGGCCGCCGCCCGGTTCTGTTCGCGGCGCTTGGCCTCTACATCACTGGCACGCTCACTTGCGCCGTGACGCAATCCATCGACACGCTGATCGCGGCGCGGTTCCTGCAGGCGATCGGCGGGGCGGGCTCGATCGTGCTGGCGCGCGCCATGGTGCGCGATCTCTATTCCGGCGTGCGCGCGGCGCGCGAGCTGTCGCTGATGGGCTCGATCAGCGCCTTTGCGCCGATCGTGGCGCCGATGATCGGCGGCGTGCTGCAGACCGCGTTCGGCTGGCGCGCGAGCTTCATCGTCATGGGCGCTGCGGCGGCGATCGCTATTTTCGTGGCGCACCGCTTGCTGCCGGAGACGCTGCCGCAGCGGGGCGGCGAACCGGTCTCGTTGTCGTCTATGATCCGCGGCTATGGCGCGGTGCTGCGGCACCGCGGCTTTCTCGCCTATCTCGGCATCCTCACCATCAGTTATGCCGGGCTGTTCGCCTGGATCTCCGGCGGTCCGGTCGTGCTGCAAGGAGTCTACGGACTCTCGGCGCTTGCCTTCGGCTTCACGTTCGCGCTCGGCGCGGCGGGATATATGGCGGGGGCGACGATCGCGGCGCGGCTGGTGACCCGGCTCGGTCTCGATCGCACCATGGGGCTCGGCGCGGTGGCGCTCGCCGCCGGCGGCCTCGGCGTGGCGGCGGTCGTCGCCGTGCAAATCCAAAACGGTATCTGGCTGGTAGCGGTGATGGCGATTTACCTCGCCGGCCTCGGGCTTGCCATGCCGCAGGCCATGGCCGGCGCATTGACGCCGTTTCCGCAGCGCGCCGGCACTGCGGCTTCGCTGATGGGGCTGGTGCAGCAAACGGCCGCGGCCATTGTCGCGGCGGTGGTCGGCGATTACCTCGGCCGCTCGGCTTGGCCTGTTGCCGGCGTGGTCGCCGCCATGGGTTGCCTTACGTTCCTGCTTTGGGCGCTGACCCGCCGGCTGCGCGCGCAAGCGCGCTGGAGCGGGCCTTAACTCCGGCGTTGCCTGCGGCACCATGTTTGTTAGGATGCGCGCCGGGCGGCCAGGGGACGCGCGGGCGAGGCGACGCGCAGTGATGATGTTCTCAACACAGCCACCGCCTTCACCGCCGAGCATGAAGGCCAGGGAAGAGCAATGACGGGCGACCCGCTGAGCCGCCGTTCTTTCCTCACCGGAATAAGCGTTGCAGGCGGCGGCCTGACGCTGGCCTTTGCCATCCCCTTTGCACCCGTTGCACCCGCGCGCGCGGCCGAGGAAGCCCCGGAGGTCACGGCCTGGCTGGTGATTTGCCCGGACAATTCGGTCGTCATCCGTATCGCGCGGTCCGAGATGGGGCAGGGCGCGCAGACCGGCCTCGCCATGCTGGTCGCCGAAGAGCTGGAATGCGACTGGGAAAAGGTCCGCACCGAATTCGTCGCGCCCGAGGAGAATTGGCGCCGCGACCGCGTCTGGGGCGATCTGTCGACCGGCGCCAGCCGATCGATCGCGTCCTCGCAGCTTTACCTGCGGCAGGCCGGCGCCATCGCCCGGGAGTTGCTGATCGCCGCGGCCGCGGCGCGATGGAATGTGCCGGCGTCGGAATGCGCGGCGCAATTGAGCGCGATCACCCACCGGCCGACCGGCCGCACGGTGACATTCGGCGTCGTCGCCGAGGACGCGGCAAAGCTCACGCCTCCCGCTGCGGTCGAGCTGAAAGAGCCCGACACCTGGAAGCTCGCGGGCAAGCCGCGCCGGCGCCTCGATATGCTCGACAAGATAACCGCGCAGCCGGTCTATGCGATCGACGTGCGGCTGCCGGGCATGCTTTACGCCGCCATCGCGCATTGCCCGGTTTTCGGCGGCAAGCTGAAATCGGTCGACGAAGGCGCGATCGCCGCGATGCCCGGCATCCGCCGCGTGGTGCGCTTGCCCGACGCGGTTGCCGTCGTCGCCGATTCCTGGTGGCGCGCGCGGCGCGCGATCGAGACGCTGCCGGTGGTCTGGGACGAGCGCGGCAATGGCCGCGTGGTGACCGCCGACATCGCGCAGTTGGCGCGCTGCGGCCTCGATGCCAAAAAGTCGCAAGTCGGCCGCGCCGACGGCGATGTGGCGGCCGGCCTGGCCCGCGCCGCGCGCCGCATCGAGGCGGACTACGCGGTGCCGTTCCTCGCGCACGCCACCATGGAGCCGCAGACCTGCACCGCCCATGTCACGCGCGGCGGGGTCGAGATCTGGGCGCCGACGCAGGACGCCACCACCGCGCTCGCCACCGCCGCCGCGGCGGCCGGGGTGTCGAACGACAAGGTCGTGATCCATCGCATGATGCTCGGCGGCGGCTTCGGCCGCCGCGCCGCGATCCAGGAATACATCCGCGAAGCGGTGCTCATCGCTAAGGAAGTCGAAGCGCCGGTCAAGCTCATTTGGACGCGCGAAGAGGACGTCAGGCACGATTTCTATCGACCGGTCGGCCTGGCGCGCTTGACCGCCGGCCTCGACGCCGATGGTATGCCGATCGCATGGAAGATCCGGCTCGCCGGCCCGTCTTTCGTTGCCGGCATCGTGCCGGAGTTCGGCAACAGTTTCATCGACCGCAGCTTCCTCTGCGGGCTGACCGACGAAATGCCCTACGACGTGCCGAATTATCTGGTCGATTACGTGGTGTGCCAATCGCCGGTGCCGATCGGCGTCTGGCGCGCGATCAACTACACGCAGAACGTCTATTACAAGGAATGCTTTGTCGACGAGATGGCGCACGCCGCCGGAATGGATCCTTATCTCTATCGGCGGCGGCTTCTGCGCAACAGCCCCAAGGATCTCGCCGTGCTCGACGCCGCGGCCAGGAAGGCGGATTGGTTCGCGCCGCTGCCGCCGGGCGTGTTCCGCGGCATCGCGGTCAACGAGGCCTGCGGCAGTTATTGCGCCCAGGTGGTCGAGGCCTCGGTCGAAGGCGGTGCCGTGCGCGTGCACCGCGTCGTGGCGGCGCTCGACTCCGGCCATGTCGTCAATCCGCTGTCGGTCGAGATGCAGATCCAAGGCGCCATCGTGTTCGCGCTGACGGCGGTGCTGCAGGGCGAAATCACCATCAAGAACGGCGGCGTCGAGCAGTCGAACTTCGACGATTACGAGATGCTACGCATCGCCGCCGTGCCGAAGGTGGAGACCGTGATGGTGCCGAGCGGCGATTTCTGGGGCGGCGTCGGCGAGCCGCCGGTGCCGCCGCTGGCGCCGGCCTTGTGCAACGCCGTCTTCGCCGCCACCGGCCGGCGCATTCGCTCGCTGCCGCTGAAGAACCACGATCTCAGCAAGGCGATCTGACGCGTACTGCTAGAGCATGATCCGGAAAAGTGGAAGCCGGTTTTCCGAAAAGATCATGCTCCACTAAGCAGCCGCAGCATCGCTCTGGCTCGCGCCCGCAGGAGAGAACTCCGCGCAAAAACTCTGCGCCGACAGATAACGATCGTGGCGCAGACAGATGCCGTCGTCGGCGCGCACCGAGCCGAAGCCCGAGCTCAAGCTGGTCAGTCCGCCGAAGACGGCTTCAAGGAATTTCGCGTCGTTGCGGAAATGAACGCACGCGAGACAGTGTTCCTTCGGATTCGCACCAAGCGCTGCCATGTCAGCGCGCCAGATTTTCCCAATGCGACGCGAACACCAGCGCCGAGAGGACAAAGCCGACGATGATATTGACCACCGCGCCGGCGCTGAAAGCGAGGAACGGCCTGGTTCCCGCCGTCGCCAGGTCGCGGAACCGCGTCGTCAGGCCGATGCTGAGAAAGCAGAAGATAAAGGCCCAGCTGCGCAGATCCTTGATCGGTCCGACCAGGCTCGGCACCACGGTCTTGTTGTACTCGGCGAGGCTGTAACCTGTCGTCACCAGCGTGACGATCAGCGAAGCGACCAGAAAGCCGATGACGAATTTCGGAAAGCGCCACCAGATTTCCGCGGCGTCGGGCTTGCGGCCGGTCTCGGTGCGCTCCCATTGCGTGGTGGCGATGATCGCCAGCACGAAGGCCCAGATGCCGATCCAGACGTCGCGTCCCACCACCTTGATCAGGGTATAGGCAAAGACCGCCTGGTCGCTGGTGCCGGCGACGGTGCCGTTTTCGGCCAGATGCCCTTAGGTCTGCGCCGCGGCGAACCCGGCCGCGTCGGCAAATTCCGAGGTGCCGATCCAGGCGCCGCCGACGCCGGCCGGCAGATGCAACGCCGCGGCGGCGAACGGCAGCACGAAGATCATCGCAATCGCCCAGATGATCACCGTGGTGATGGCGATCGACGCGTCTTCTCTTTTGGCGCCGACCGCGCCGGCAATGGCGATGGCGGCGGAAACGCCGCACACCGCGCCGCCGGCGCCGAGCGTCGCCGCCAGGCGCCGGTCGAGGCCGAGACGCAAGCTGACCCAGTAGATGACCAGGAACGTCACCACGGAGACGATCGAGGCTTGCAGGATCGCCGCCGGTCCCGCCCATACGATCAGCGTGAACGGCAGCGTCGCGCCGAGCAGAACAATGCCGGTCTTGATATAAAATTCGACGCGAAAGCCGGCATCGAGCCAGCGCGGCAGGCCGACGAGGTTCGACAGAGCTAAGCCGATCAGCAGCGCCACCAGCGGCGGCTCGAGATTGTAGGTGTTGGCCTGGTCCCATTGTCCGAGCGCGAAGATCGCCACCGACAGCGCATAGACCAGCACGAACGCGGGAACGAAGTCTCTGACCTTATGTCCCAGCGCGGTGAGCGCGGCGGAAAACACCGCAAGCCAGACCAGAAACTGCGCCAGGTAGCGCACGGCGTTGGCGGCAAAATGCGCGCCGAGCTGCGCCGGGTTCGACCACTTCGCCGGCGTCACCGCCAGCCAGCGAATGCTGGAGCCGTTGGCGAACAGCGCGTAAGCGACGACGACGATGCCGAGCCCGAGCCAGATCGCCCACCAGTCTTCCTTGCGCCAGAGCTCGCGCCAGCGCAGCGGCGCCGGCGCCGGGATCGCACTCTGGACTTCGGAAACGTTGCTCATCTTGCCCGCAATCATTTGGCCCGCGGCACATGCCGGCGGGTTTCGATGCCCAGCGAGGGGAGTCGTTATTAGAATAGTATTTTGCGTAGGGGCAATGTCCGGCGCGCAAAAAGCAAAAATAGACCGCAAATCGCGGGATAGAGTATTTATATTTCCTTTTTTCGGCGCCGCGTCAGGGCGATTGTTCTTGCCGTTTGGGGCCCCCGCCAGCCGAAATTTTGAAGTGGTCGGAGCACTGATCACTGCCTGGTAGCGTTAGCGTCATAACAGCGCGATGACGGCGCCACGCGGTTTTCGCTCCGCGCGGCGCGACGTGAGGACGGTTTGGATTGCTGCGGTTTGGATTTCGGTCCTGCCGAAAAAACGAAGGCGGCCTGACCGGAGCCCCCGCTGAAGGTTCGGTCAAGGCCGCCCGGCTCAGCTTGTTCTTCCTTCCCGGCCGGATGGCTCTGAGCCGAACATAAAAATAAATGCCTTGGCTCCGGCCGCCTTGATTTGAATCAAAGGGCACTGGCGCTCAAATGACGCGCCTCCGCATGAGTTCGCCACGACGGCGTGCACACCCCGCGCATCGGCGCATCGCACCGGAGATTTTCATTCCGCTTCCGGCGCGACGTGGTGACGTTCGGATTTTGCTTATTGGCACAAGACTTATAGCACAAGAGAAGGCGGCCAGGACCCGGGAGCCGCTTTGTGGGCCGGCGCGAGCCAAGGCCGTCTACCCGGCTGGGGGGCAGTCGGGCAGACGACTCAACGCCCAAACCCGTAAAATGCTCCAAGGGATCAAATCAGGATCTGCGTCGGGCCGCGGTGGCGGTTGCGCCTATATCGGACGATCGCCGGCGGCCGTGGCGCTGACGACCAATATCGGTTCGCGGCGCCGGGCTGTCGCCGGGCGCCGAGGCGACCAAATCCCTCTCATTTCCGGGCGTCACGCGATGGATGCATCCTCCCATCCTTGGACGAATAAGTAGAATATTCCTCTATTTGAAAGCCTAGTTTCGTTGCTATATGGAATAGCATTCTTCCACTGCGTGGAATTTGCCCCGATGCGTTTCTTGCCGGTGTTTCTCGATCTGACCGAAGGTGTGGTGGGCCTGGTCGGGGCCGGGCCGGCCGCGCTCAATAAGCTCCGCTTGCTGCGCTCCGCCGGCGCGCGGGTGCGCTGGTACTCAAAGGACGCCGGCGTCGCCGAACAAGTGCTGACAGCCGCGTTGTCCGGCCCGCTCGAAATTTGTTTCGCCGATCCGCGCCAAGCTGATTTCACCGATTGCATTGCGGTCGTGTCGGCGGCGGGCGATGCGCTCGACGACGACATCGCGGCGCTGGCGCGGAGCCGGCACGTTCCGGTCAATGTCGTCGACCGGCCCGAGCTTTCGACGTTCATCTTCCCCGCCATTGTCGATCGCGGCGATGTCGTCGTCGCGATTGCCACCGGCGGCACCTCGCCGGTGCTGGCGCGGCGGTTGCGCGAACGCATCGAAGCGCTGTTGCCGGCGCGGATCGGCGATCTCGCCGCCTTGATGGGCCGCTTCCGCGTGCGCGCCGCGCAGGCGCGGCGCGGCGGACGCTCGCTGCGGCGGTTCTGGGAGCGCGTCGTCGACGGCCCGATCGGCGCCGCGGCGCTGGCCGGGCGCTGGCGCGATGCCGAGCGGGCGCTGACGCGCGCCATCGAACATGGCGACGACACGCCGGCGCCATCCGGTGCTGTCTTTATCGTCGGTGCCGGCCCGGGCGCCGCCGATCTCTTGACGTTGCGGGCTTTGCAGGCGCTGCAGGGCGCCGACATCGTGTTCTACGACGAGCTCGTCACCGCCGAAATTTTGGATCGCGCGCGCCGCGAAGCCGAGCTGGTATTCGTCGGCAAGCGCAGCGGCCGGCCCGGTATCGGCCAGGACGCCATCAATGAGCGTCTCGCCGAAGCGGCGCGGCGGGGATTGAATGTCGTACGCCTGAAGGGCGGCGATCCTTTCATCTTCGGCCGCGGCGGCGAAGAACTCGAATATCTGCGCAACGCCGGCATTGCGGTCGTCGTGGTGCCGGGCGTGACCGCGGCGCTTGGCTGCGCCGCGGAGGCCGGGCTGCCGCTGTCGTTTCGCAACGAGGCAACGCAAGTGGCGTTCGTCACGGCGCACCACGCCGACGCCGAGGCGGAAACCGACTGGTCGAAATTCACCGACCCGAAGACGACGCTCGTTGTCTATATGGGCGTCGGCAAGGCGGCTGCAGTGCGTGACGGCTTGGTCGCGGCCGGACGCGACGCCAATATGCCCGCGGCGGTGCTGGCGCGCGGCACCCGTTCCGACTCGCTCTGCCTGATCGGCCGGCTCGACGACATTCCGGCACTTGCCGCGCAAGCGGGTGAGGGACCCGGCTTGCTGGTGATCGGACCGACCGTGGCGCGCTCGGACGCGTGGCGCGCCGCCGCCGAGCCCGGCGCCGCACGGCGGGAGTTGGCGGCATGACATCGCCGCTGCAACAGAAACTGAAAATCACCGGGCCGGTGGTGGTGACCGCGAACCGGCTGGCCGATGGCGCCGTGGTCTATTGGCGCACCGATGGCGGCTGGTCGACGCGCCTCGCCGGCGCCGCCGTCGTCACCTCGGCTGCGGCCGCGCGCGAGCTACTGGCGGCGGCAAGTGTCGATCAGACAAGCGCCGTCGGCGCCTATGTCGCTCCGGTCAAGGTTGCGACGGACGGCCAGGTGCAGCCCGGAAATTTGCGCGAGGCGATCCGCTCCACCGGCCCCACCGTCGAAACGCACATCACGTTCTGACCGCGAGGCAAGTATGTACCTTTACGACGAACTCGACCGGACGCTCGTGACCGAGCGCGTCGCCGAGTTCAGCGATCAGGTCGCGCGCCGGCTGTCCGGCGAACTGACCGAGGAGGAATTCCGGCCGCTGCGGCTGATGAACGGAATTTATCTGCAGCTGCACGCCTACATGCTGCGCATCGCCATTCCCTACGGTACGCTGTCGTCCGCGCAGATGCGCATGCTGGCGCATGTGGCGCGGCGCTACGACCGCAATTTCGGCCATTTCACCACGCGGCAGAATATCCAGTTCCACTGGATCAAGCTCGAGGAACTGCCGCTGGCCATGGCCGATCTCGCCAGCGTCGGCCTGCACGGCATGCAGACCAGCGGCAATTGCGTGCGCAATATCACCACCGACCAGTGGGCCGGCGTCGCGCCCGACGAGATCGAGGATCCGCGCATCTGGGCCGAGGTGCTGCGCCAGCATCTGACCATGCATCCCGAATTCTCGTTCCTGCCGCGCAAATTCAAGATCGCGCTGACCGCCGCCGCCCACGACCGCGCCGCCGTCAAGGTGCACGACATCGGGCTGCGGCTGCATCGCAACGGCACCGGCGAATCCGGCTTCGAAGTCATGGTTGGCGGCGGTCTCGGCCGCACCCCGTTCATCGCCAAGACGATCAAGCCGTTCCTGCCGAAGCGCGACCTGTTGAGCTACGTCGAGGCCATCCTGCGCGTCTATAATTCATACGGACGGCGCGACAACATCTACAAGGCGCGGATCAAGATCCTGGTGCACGATCTCGGCGCCGAAGCCTTCGCCAAAGAGGTCGAGGCCGAATGGCGTCAGATCAAGGACGGGCCGCTGGCGCTCGATCCGGCCGTGGTCGACGACATCGCCGCGCGCTTTCGCTATCCGGCCTATGAGCGGCTCGAGGATTCGCCGCCGGCGCTGGCCGCGGCGCGCAGCGACAGCCTGTTCGACGCGTGGCTCGCCAACTCGGTCGCCAACCACAAGGTCGACGGTTACGCCATCGTCACGCTGTCGCTCAAGCCGGAAGGCGGCACGCCCGGCGACGCCACCGCGGAGCAGATGGATACCATCGCCGATCTCGCCGACCGCTACTCGTTCGGCGAGATTCGCGTCGGCCATGAGCAGAACCTGGTGTTGCCGCATGTGGCGCAGCACGACTGCCGCGGTTGTGGCGGGCGCTCGACGCCCGCGGCCTTGCCACGCCCAATGTTGGTCTGGTCTCCGACATCATCAGTTGCCCCGGGCTCGACTATTGCAGCTTGGCGAACACCCGCTCCATTCCGGTGGCGCAGGAGATCAGCCGGCGGTTCCGCGACCGCGATCTCGCCCGTGATCTCGGCCCGCTGCACATCAACATTTCCGGATGCGTCAACGCTTGCGGCCATCATCACGTCGGCAATATCGGCATTCTCGGCGTCGAGAAGAACAACGAAGAGTTCTATCAGATCACCATCGGCGGCCGCGCCGACGAGGAGGCCACGCTCGGCACGCTGATCGGTCCGGCGGTGCGCTACGCCGAAGTCGCCGACGTGGTCGAGGATATCGTTGCCGCCTATCTCGAATTGCGCGAGGACCCGCAGGAAACCTTCCTGCAGGTGGTCGATCGCACCGGCATCGAGCCATTCAGGGAGCGTGTCTATGCCACTCGTTAAGCGCGGCCGCGTCATCGAGGACCCCTACCTGCGCGTTGTCGACGATGCGCCGATCCCCGATGGCGCGGCAGTCATCGTCCCGGCCGCGCGTTTCCTGGCCGACGCCGCCGAGCTGACGCGGCGCGGCGCGCCGACCGGGCTCATCTGGCCGAATGACCGCAAGGTCGCCGAGCTTGCGCCCTGGCTCGACCGGCTGGCGCTGATCGCGCTGGCCTTTCCGAATTTCCGTGACGGCCGCGCCTATACCCAGGCGCGGCAGTTGCGCGAGCGCTACGGCTTTCGCGGCGAACTGCGCGCCACCGGCGAAATCCTGCGCGATCAGTTTCTGTTTCTGACGCGCGCCGGCTTCGACTCGCTCGAGGTCAAGAAGGCCGCCGACGCCGCGGCCTATGCCGAGGCGGTCGGCCGCTACAGCGTGTTCTATCAGCAGAGCGCCAACGGCTTCGCCCCGGCGCAGCGCCGGCGCTTGTCTCGCTTGGCGGCCGGCGGCGAGCACATCGCGCCTGCGACTGAATTGGCGCGCTGAAGCCGACGGCGCCGCCGCTGCTTTTGCCACCCGCGCGGCGTAAATTCACGACGCCTTGGAGAAGCGCGCTTCGCCGTTCGACATATAGGCGTCGAACACCGCGCACACCGAACGCACGAACGTCCGGCTCTGCTCCGGCACCGTGATCGTGGTGCCGCTGCACTCGACGATGCCGTCGCTCACCAGCTCATCGAGCTTGCCAAGCTCGGCGGCGAAATGATCCGCGTCCGTATCGTAGGCGGCGCACCTCTCGGCAACGTCCACCGTCAAGTCGCACATCAGGCGCTCGATGATCGACCGGCGCAGTCGATCCTCCGGAGTCAGCGCGCGGCCGCGCACCGTGGCCGGCCGGCCGGCGACGATCGCGTCGCGGTAGGCGACCATGCTGGGCGCGTTCTGCACGTAGCCCTCGGGCAACGAGCCGATCGCCGAAGGGCCGAAGCCGATGAGGATCGGCGATTCGTCGGTGGTGTAGCCCTGGAAATTGCGGTGCAGCCGGCCTTCACCCTGCTGCCGGGCGAGCAGGTCGCCGGCTTTGGCGAAATGATCGAGGCCGATCCGCCGATAGCCGGCGCCGACCAGCACCTCGGCGGCCGCGCCACTTTGCGCAAACCGCTCGCTGTCGCCGGGCAGCGCCGCTTCCGGAATGAGCCTCTGGTGACGTTTCATCCACGGCACATGCGCGTAACCGAATAGCGCGATCCGATCCGGATCGAGCGCCAGCGCGCGCTTCGCCGTGTTTGTGATCGTCGCCACCGTCTGATGCGGCAAGCCGTACATCAGATCGAGATTGATGTTGGTGATGCCGGCGTCGCGCAATCCATCGACCGCGCGTGCGGTTTGTTCGAAACTCTGCGGCCGCCGGATCGCCTGTTGCACGCGCTCCTCGAAATCCTGCACGCCGAGGCTGGCGCGCGTGATCCCCATTTCCGCCAGGGTGGCGATGTGCGCCGGCGTCAGCGAACGGGGATCGATCTCGATGGCGCTGGCGGTCGTCGCCATCATCGTGAAATTTTTCCGCAAGCCCTCCGTCAGCCGCAGCAAATCCTGCGGCAGCAACATGGTCGGCGTGCCGCCGCCCCAATGAATCTCGTTCACCGGCGGTCTCGCCAAAAACCCGCCGATCAGTTCGATTTCGCGATCCAGCAGGTCCACATAGGCCGCCACCGGCCCATAGCGGCGGGCCACCGTCGTGTGACAGCCGCAGTACAGGCAGAGCTCGGCGCAAAACGGCACGTGCAGATAGATCGAAACCGGCGCGGCGGCGGGCAAGGCCGCGAGCCAATGTTGGTAGGATCGCGCATCGACGCCGGCGCCGAATTGCACGGCGGTCGGATAGCTCGTGTAGCGCGGTATCCGCCGGTCGAGATATTTCATCAGCTGCGATTGCATCGTGCCGCCAATTTACCGGCAACAGGCCGGACATCGGCAAAAAACCGCAAAACGCGCCGCAGCGAGTTGATCTGCATCAACTTGCCACAAGAACGGCAGCTTCGCGGCATTGGCGGCCTACGTCAAAAATACGCTCAGCGCCGTCCGAACAGGCGGTCGAGCAGCCAGAAGTCGAGGCCGCCGTGGTCGGCCTGCGGCGATCGAGCACCTGCCGCCGCCGGTGCGCCGGCCGGAGCGGTGTTCTGGGGTTGCGGCGCCGCACTCAGCCATCCGGCGCTGCCGACACCGGGCAGGGCCGAAGGCGCAACGCCCTGATGGGCGGCCTTCATGAACCGGCTCCAGATTTCGACCGGCAGGCCGCCGCCGACGGCCTTGCGCGTCGGCGAATTGTCGTCGTTGCCGAGCCACACGCCGGCGACGAGGTGCGAGGTGTAACCGACGAACCAGGCGTCGCGGAAATCCTGGCTGGTGCCGGTCTTGCCGGCCGCCGGCCAGCCGGGCAGATCGGCGCGGCGCGCGGTGCCGCCGACGAGCGTCTCATGCATCATGCTGTTCATCATCGCCACATAGCGGGCGTCGACGATGCGGCCAAGCGCCTGCGTCGCGCGCGCGTACAGCGGCTTGCCGTCGGCGCCGCGCACGCGCTCGATGACATGCGGCGCAACGGCGAAGCCGCCATTGGTAAACGGCGCATAGGCGGAGACGAGTTCCAGCGGCGAGACTTCCGACGTGCCAAGCGCGATCGAGGCATTGGGCTCGAGCTTGGAGGTGATGCCGAGGCGATAGGCGGTGCGGATCACCGCGGCAGGACCGACTTCCAGCGTCAGGCGCACGGAAACGGTGTTGAGCGAATTGGCGAGCGCCTGCGTCAGCGTCACCGGGCCGAGATATTCATGCTCATAGTTTTCCGGCTTCCAGCCTTTGACGGCGATCGGCGCGTCCTCGCGCACCGTGTCCGGGGTTAGCCCGTGTTCGAGCGCGGTGAGATAGATGAAGGGCTTGAACGCCGAGCCCGGCTGCCGCTTGGCGGCGATGGCGCGATTGAACTGGCTCTCAGCATAGCTCTTGCCGCCGATGAGCGCGCGCACGACACCGTCCGGCGTCATCGCCACCAGCGCGCCCTCGCCGATGCCGAGCTTTTCGCCCTTCTGCGCCAGCGCGTCGACCAGCGCGTGTTCGGCGGCGTCTTGCAGCACCGGATCGATCGAGGTCTCGACAACAATGTCCTGATCGAAGCGGCCGACGAGGTCGTCGACCGCGTCCATGACCCAGTCCGCCACGTAATTGTCGGAGCCGGCGCCGGCCGGTTTTTTCGCGCGCGCGGGATTGGCGAGCGCCAGCCGCGCCGCGTCAGCGCCGATCAGTTTTTGCTCTGCCATGTCGGCGAGCACCAGGCGGGCGCGGCGCTCGGCGCCGTCCGGGTTGTGACTCGGCGCCAGCCGTGACGGCGATTGGACGAGACCCGCCAGCATGGCGGCCTCGGCGAGCGTCAACTGCCGCGCCGATTTGCCGAAATAGCGCTGGGCGGCTGCTTCCACGCCGTAGGCGCCGGAGCCGAAATAGACGCGGTTGAGATAGAGTTCGAGGATCTCTGCCTTGCTGAACTTGTGCTCCAGCCAGAATGCGAGCGCCACCTCCTGCAGCTTGCGCGACACGGTGCGCTCCTGCGTCAGGAACAGGTTCTTGGCGAGCTGCTGGGTGATGGTGGAAGCGCCTTGCGAGGCGCCGCGCCGCACCACATCCTTGATGACCGCGCGCATGATGCCCCACGGGTCGACGCCGTGATGCGAATAGAAGCGGCGATCTTCGATGGCGATGAAGGCCTTGGGTACGTAGTCCGGCAGCTCGCGCAGCGGCACCGCGGCGCCGCCCATGTCGCCGCGGGTGGCGAGCGTCGCGCCGTTGGCGCCCAGGATCAGGACCGAGGGCGGCCGCTTGGGGATTTCCAGCGACTGGATGGGCGGCAGGTGGATGCCGATCCAGATGAGCGTGCCGATCGCGCCGATCACCGCCCAGAGCGCGAGCACCGCGCCCCAATAGATCAGACGGCCGATGCCGGACCGGCCCTTGCCGCTGCCGCGGCGGCGCCTACGGGTTTGGCGCGGCGGGCTACTGTCGCGTCGCCGCCGGCCGCCGTCGCCGCGCGCAGGGGGCGGCCCGCCGGTGCGGTCCTGCGGGCGCAGCCGAAGGTCGAGAACGCCTGCGTCCGGGGCACGTTTGCGGCCCGCCTGTCGTCGCCACGCCATGTCCCGTCCCCGGCGCGCTTTGCGCGCTGTCGGGACGGTAGAGAGCGTGGTTTAAGGGCCGGTTACTACCGTCAACCATGCCCGCAATGGCTTAAGCGATGCGCCCGGTATCAGTCGCGCGTATTGCCCGATTAAGGCTCCGGCTCTCCGATTGTTGCGTCGGCATCGCGCAAGGCGACATGGATCGCTGGGATCACCATGACAGTCAGCAGTGTCGAGGATGCCAATCCGAACAAGAGCGAGATTGCTTACCAGCCGGACCCGCCAGCCGGCTCTAAAACGAATACTCAAATCCGGCCGTGGCTCCCTGAAAAAGCACAGTTGACCCGCAGTTGACGCCAAGTGCACGCACGGTCGAGGGGGGAGGGGGAGGAGTCGTATACGTTTCCTGGATCTGTCCAGGCGCCAATGCAACGCCCGCGAACAATAGCGCCTCGTAGCCCAGCTTTACCGTCAGCCCGTCGTTGATTTTATATTTCAATTGCAATCCGGCGTCGCTGACGAAGGCGGCGTGGTTGGTCGTGGCTGTCGATGGGTACACCACCTTCTGCAAGCTGACCCCGGTTGACTGCTCGGCATTGTTATCAAAGAGGCCGATCTTTATCACCCCGTCGAGGGAAAAGCGGCCGAACTCCAGGATTTTTCCATCCACGCCGATCTGGACGCCATAAAGGTTGTTCGTCGTGCTTGTCGTCCAGAAGGGGGGGTAGTTTCCTGTTACTGGCATACCCGGTGTGACCTGAAAGAGATTGAAATAAGAATTAGTTTGTTTCCACGTCGGCTGAGTGAGATCTGCGGGGGTCAACGTGCCCTGAAGATTGTCATTCAGTTGAAGCCACCGGAACCCGGCCAGCACAGTCACGCGACTGGTGATGTCCAATCGCCCGTTGGCCTCGACGTTATAAAGATTCGTGCCGGAACTCCATGCCATTCCTTGGTACGGAAAATCTTGAGTTTGCCAGAACGCGCCGGGAGCCTTCATCACCAGCCAGTCTGCCGGACTGTCGGGACCAATGATTTTGGTGGCGCGCTGGTTGAAGATGTTAAAATACGACAGCTCCACGCCGTAACCGGAATCGCCATGGTAAATCAGGTCAATTTTCGGCCCGGCGGAAAAACCCTGTTGAAACTGGTTGCTGTTGAAAGCTTCGATGCCAGGGGCAGTCGACGTATCGTAGGGCGGTTTGTAGAATGGTACGCTGCCCGGCACGCGTTCAACGAGCGTTTGATTTACGCCGCCTATACGGCCCAAGACGATGGCCTCGGCTGAGACAGTCCATCGCGGAGTGCTCTCCGACCGGTCAGCCGGCCGTTGGCGAGACGATGGGGGCAACCCTTCACGATCCGCCGATTTGCCGGTTGACTTCTCTTGGTCTTCGGCTGACGCCGTTATCGGCAGCAGTAGCGTAGCGAGCAGAGTACAGAGGAAACAGCCGGCGACAAAGCCACATCCATTGCGGAGCGATCCAAAAAGAATTCTCACGGGTTTAGCGTTGACCTCAATGTGATCATTTTCGCGTGGCGTTGCGATTTCGGTCGGAATTTGTTTTAGCGATCTCCTCCTTCCAGGTGCCGAATCAGGCGGAGGCAGGTTCGATTTCTATTTGATTTGCGCCTATGCTTCAATCCGCTGATATCCGAAAGGCGTTTTTCGTGCCGCTGTCGCCAAACCCGAGCGATGTCCGGTCAAGGGGCAATACCGGAAATACGGGGACGACATTTTGCCAGCTTCGGCATAGGCGTGATTGCAGCTCGCAAACTGGAGCTTCGAATCATGTGCTGCGAACTGCCGAGAGCCGCGCGCGGCGAGACCAATTCTACCCCGCCGCAGTCTCTCGCGCCGGCTTGGTGTCGTTGCCGGGCAAGGTGAACAGCGCCAGCAGCGGCCGCTTGATCGCGGCCTGGCGGGTCGGCGTCGTTATCTTGGCGCCGAGCAGATCGGCCACGTAAAACACGTCGACGACGCGTTCGCCGAAGGTCGCGACATGCGCCGAGGCGATGTTCAGGTTGAGCTTGGACAGCGTCGTGGTCAGTTCGTAAAGGAGCCCCGGCCGGTCGAGGCCGGTCACCTCGACCACGGTATAGCGGTGGGACCATTGGTTGTTGATGGTCACCTCCGGCTCGATGGCGAAGGCCTTGAGCCGGCCTTTCGGCGGCGCCCGCTTGGGCAGCACGTCGGGCAGCTTGATCTGTCCGCGCACCGCCTTCTCGATGGCGTCGCCGATGCGCGCGGCGCGGCGCGCCTCATCCTCGTCGAACTCGAACTCGCGCGAGACGGAGATGGTGTCGAGCGCCAGGCCGTCGGTGGTCGTGTAGATCTGGGCATCGACGATGTTGGCGCCGGTCAGCGCGCAGGCGCCGGCGATGATCGAGAGCAGCCACGGATGGTCGGGCGCGTAGACGGTCAGCTCGGTGACGCCGCGCCCGGCGTCGAAGCCGACGCTGGTGGCGAGCCGCTTGGCCGCCGCTTCGGTGTCGCGCACGAAGCGCGCATGCGCCACCTTGTGCGGCAGATCGACCTTGAGCCAGTAGGCCGGATAATGGCGCGCGATATAGGCGTCGAGCGCGTCGGCCGGCCAATCCGCCATCTCGGCGCGGAACTCGGCCTTGGCCGCCGCCACGCGTTCGGCGCGGTTGACCTCGGAGAAGCCGCCGGTGAGCACCGGCTCGGTCTCGTAATAGAGCGTGCGCAGGAGCTGCGCCTTCCAGCCGTTCCACACCCCGGGTCCCACCGCGCGGATGTCGGCCGTGGTCAGGATGGCGAGGAGCTTCATCCGCTCCAATGACTGCACCACGGCGGCAAAGTTCTCGATCGTGCGGCGGTCGGAGAGGTCGCGCGACTGCGCCACCGTCGACATCACGAGGTGCACCTCGACCAGCCAGGCGACCAGCTCGGTCTCCGCCGCATTGAGCCCGAGCCGCGGACAAAGCCGCCGCGCGATGTGCGCGCCGACGATCGAATGGTCCTCGATGCGTCCCTTGGCGATGTCGTGCAGGAACAGCGCGACGTAGAGCACGGTGCGATGCTCCGGCAGGATTGTCCGCATCAATTCGCTGGCGAATGCAACCTCGGGGACGCCGCCGCGCTCGATCTCGTTGAGCACGCCGATGCAGCGCAACAGATGCTCATCCACCGTGTAGTGGTGGTACATGTTGAACTGCATCATCGCCACGATGCGGCCGAACGCGCGCACGAATTCGCCGAGCACGCCGGCCTCGTTCATGCGGCGCAGCACGGTTTCCGCCTCGCTCTTCGAGGTCAGAATCTCCAGGAACAGCCGGTTCGCCTCCTTGTTGCCGCGCACCTTGGCGTCGATCAGCTTGAGCGAGCGCGCGGCTACCCGCATGGCATCGGGATGGATCGCCAGGTTGTGCTTCTGCGCCAGATAGAACAGCCGGATCAGATTGACCGGGTCGCGGGCAAACACATTGGGACGGGCGAGGTTGATGCGGTTGTTGTCGATGATGAAATCGCCGGTCTCGGTCAGCGTGCGGCGGCCGCGCGCCGGACGCAGCCGGGCGATCATGCGGCTGAGCACCGGTGCCGGCTTGGCCTGCCGCTCCTCGAGCCCGGCGCAGAGGATGGCGGTGAGATCGCCGACGTGCTTGGCGGTGAGGAAGTAATGCTTCATGAAGCGCTCGACATCCTTGAGACCCGGATGCTCGGTGTAGCCGAGCCGCACCGCGATCTCGCGCTGGATGTCGAACGACAGCCGCTCCTCGGCGCGGCCGCAGAGGAAGTGCATGTTGCAACGGACCAACCAAAGAAAGTCCTCGCAACGGCGGAACATGTTGTATTCGCCGCGGTCGAACACGCCGCGCTCGATCAATTCCTCGGGCTCGCGCACCCGGTAGACGTATTTGGCGATCCAGAACAGCGTGTGCAGGTCGCGCAAGCCCCCCTTGCCGTCCTTGACGTTCGGCTCGACCAGATAGCGCGATTGGCCGGCGCGGCGGTGGCGCTCCTCGCGCTCGGCGAGCTTGGCGGCGACGAACTCCGCCGCCGTGCCCTGCACGACTTCCTTTTCGAAGCGCGCGGTCAGCTCGGCGTACAGTTCGGCATCGCCGAACAGATAACGCGATTCGAGGAGCGCGGTGCGGATCGTCATATCGGCCTTGGCTTGGCGAATGCATTCGTTGACCGAACGCGTCGCATGGCCGACCTTCTGCCCCATGTCCCACAGGCAATAGAGCAGCGTCTCGGCGACCGATTCGCCCCAGGCGGTCTGTTTGTAGGGCATGATGAAGAGCAGATCGATGTCGGAGCCCGGCGCCAACAGACCGCGGCCGTAGCCGCCGGTGGCGATCACCGCCATGCGTTCGGCCTGGGAAGGGACCTGGGTCGGATAAAGCTCGCTGGCGGCGAACTCGAACAGGATGCGGATGATCTCGTCCTGCATCCGGCATAGTCTTTCGGCGCAGCGCCGGCCGTGACGGTCCTGCAGCAGCAGCTCTTCGGCGCGGGCGCGCGCTTGCGTCAGCGCCGATTTCAGCCGCTGGGCGACGGCGGCGCGCAATTCACGCTCGCGGCCGGCATGGGTCTTGGCGAGCGCCTTGAGGTCGGCGACGATCGCCGTGCTGTCGAGCAGGTCGACGGCGGCGTGCGCGGCGCGGGGGCTATCGAGCATCATCGCACTCATAGCCGAGCTGCCGCGCGCTGTCATCGGGGCCGGGCTTTGCCGCGCACGGCCACCCCCTCGCGTAAGGAGCGGCCAAGGCGTACAGCAAGGCGGTGTTTCTCATAAGAGGGCCCGCCGGCGGCCTTGTGCTAGCCTTATCCCTACGCGAGCCGGCTGCGGCCAGAGGGAGGATCGGTCCGATGAAAAGCTATGATGTCTGTGAATGCGGTGCGCCACTGCGGCTGATGGAACGGCCGACGCCAAAGCCGGCCGGGACCGAGATCTTGCTCAAGGTCATCGCCGCCGGCGTCTGCCACAGCGATCTGCATATCTGGGACGGCTATTACGACCTGGGCGGCGGCAAGCGGCTCCAGCTCAGCGATCGCGGCGTCAAACTGCCGCTGACCATGGGCCATGAGAATGTCGGCGAAGTCGTCGCCGTCGGTCCCGACGCGGTCGGCGTCAAAATCGGCGACCGCAGGCTGGTGCATCCGTGGCTGGGCTGCGGCGAATGTACGGTGTGCCGCCGCGGCGACGAGCAGTTCTGCCGCACCGCGCTCAGCATCGGGGTCTTCCGCTCAGGCGGCTATGCCGACCATTTGCTGGTTCCGCATCCGCGTTATCTGTTCGATATCGGCGGCATTGCGCCGGAAAAGGCGGCGCCGCTCGCCTGCTCGGGCATCACGACATACGGCGCGTTGAAGAAGGTCGGCCCGCTATTGCATGAGGAACCGGTGGTCATCATCGGCGCCGGCGGGCTCGGGCTGATGTGCTTGGCGCTGCACCGGGCGATGGGCGGCAAGGGCGCGATTGTCGTCGATATCGATCCGGTCAAGCGTGAGGCGGCGCGCAAAGCCGGCGCCCAAGCCGTGATCGACGGCAATGCGGCGGACGCGGCCAAGCAGATCATCGAGGCGACCAAGGGTGGCGTCTGGGCAGTCATCGACCTGGTCGGCGCTTCACGCACCGTCCAGCTCGGCGTCGACAGCATCGTCAAGGGCGGCAAGGTGATCGTAGTCGGCCTGTTCGGTGGCGACATCACGGTGCCGACGCCGTCTTTTCCGCTGCGGGCGATGACCATTCAAGGCTCCTATGTCGGCAGCCTCACCGAAATGGCCGAGCTGCTCGATCTGGTGCGCCGCAAAGGCGCGCCCGACCTTCCCATCGGCACGCGCCCGCTCGCCGCGGTGAACGAAGCGCTCAACGAATTGAAGGCCGGCAAGGTCATCGGCCGCCTGGTGCTGACGCCGTGAAAAACGGGCAGCCTTTCGTCCGATCAGCTACAACGCAATTGTTCTCAGGCAAGGCCTTATCATGGCATTTATTTTCAATTGACGACCTCAGGAAGGCTTCCTAAAAAATAAATACAGCGCCGATTTGAGCGCGCAGCTTGCGGGCGCTCAAGCAAACGCAACTTATGGCGCGGGGGCTTGCTTTGTCGCCGCGCTGACGGCGGGCTGAAAAATCCCGCCTCCATTTCCGGTCGCCTTCGTACGTGAGAACGTCGATGCGACCCCACCCTTAGAGGTCGATCCATGCTCTCGCGCCGTCATCTGCTACTCTCTGCTCTCGCTACGAGCCTGGTGCCGGATATCGCGCGCGCCACCGACAAGCCGAGGGAAATCCGTATCGATTGGGCCACCTACAATCCGGTATCAATGGTGTTGAAGGAGAAGGGCCTGCTCGAAAAGGAATTCGAGAAGGACGGCATCGGCATCCGCTGGGTGCAGACGCTGGGCTCCAACAAGGCGCTCGAGTTCCTCAACGCTAGCTCGATCGATTTCGGCTCGACTGCGGGCGCTGCCGCGCTCGTCGGCAGGGTCAACGGCAATCCGATCAAATCGATCTACGTCTATTCCCGTCCGGAATGGACGGCGCTGGTCACGCGCAAGGATACGCCGATCGCAAAGATCGCCGATCTCAAGGGCAAGCGTGTCGCGGTGACGCGCGGCACCGACCCGCACATCTTCCTGGTGCGGGCGCTGCAATCGGTCGGGCTAAGCGAAAAGGACATCATCCCGGTGCTGCTGCAGCATCCCGACGGCAAGATCGCGCTCATTCGCGGCGACGTCGATGCCTGGGCGGGGCTCGATCCGATGATGGCGCAGGCCGAGATCGAGGACGGCGCACGGCTGTTCTATCGTAATAAGGACGCCAACACCTGGGGCATCCTCAATGTGAGCGAAGATTTCCTCAGCCGATACCCCGATCTCACGCGGCGCGTGCTCGCGGTCTACGAGGAGGCGCGCAAATATTCGCTCGCCCACTACGACGAGGAGAAACGCATCTTCATCGCTGCGACCAAGCTGCCCGACGCGGTCGTCGACAAGCAGCTCAAGGAGCGAACCGAGCTGACGTTCAACCGCATCGGGGCCGCGCAGCGCGACTCCATTCTTCAGGCCGGACTTGCGTTGCAGCAGGCGGGCGTGATCCCCGCGAGTGTCGACGTGAAGAAGAGCCTCGACGATCTCATTGACGATCGCTACGTGACGGTCACGAATTGAAAATTCGCTTCCCCAGCACGCAGGGTGAGGTGAACAGGTTCGACGCATTGCTTTCGAGACCTGCGCCATGTCCCTTGTCACCATAACGATGATCGCCGAGGGCACGCCGACGCAGCGGGCTGCATCCAACCGATGGATGCGCCTGGCGCGGCCGGCGCTCGGGCTCGTGCTGCCGGTCGGTCTGGCGGTGGCGTGGGAAATTATCGTGCGGATGGGCTTCGCGAGCGGGCGGTTGGCGCCGCCGCCGTCCGTGATCTTCGCGACCTTTGTCGATCTGGCGCGCACGGGTGACCTGCAGCGCAATACGCTGGTGACGCTGGCGCGGGTTGCGGCCGGTTTTGGGCTCGGCGTCACCGCCGCTACGGTTGTCGGTGCCGCGGCCGGCTATTCGGCATTCGTGCGGCGTCTTCTGGATCCGAGCCTGCAGGCGCTGCGCGCCATCCCTTCGATCGCCTGGGTGCCGTTGTTCATCCTCTGGCTCGGCATTTTCGAGGCTTCGAAGGTGACGCTGATTGCGGTCGGCGTGTTTTTTCCGGTCTATCTCGGCCTGATGGGCGCGATCCAATCGGTCGATCGCAAGTTCGTGGAAGTCGGACGCGCGTTCCGGTTGAGCGATGTTGCGATGGTGCGTCGCGTCCTGCTTCCGGCCGTGCTGCCGGCCTATGTCATTTCGTTGCGTTCGGGTCTCGGCCTCGGTTGGATGTTCGTCGTCGCGGCCGAGCTCATGGGCGCATCCGAGGGTCTCGGTTATCTGCTTATCGACGGCCAACAGCTCGGCAAGCCAGCGGAGATCGTCGCGGCGATCGTCGCCTTCGCGATCGTCGGCAAGTCGACGGATTGGCTCATCGCGCTCACCGCCGCGCCGTTCCTGCGCTGGGAAGACGTTGTTCGCCAAGAATAGGACGACGTCATGCTCACACTCGAACGCGTCGGCAAGACCTATCCCAATGGCGTGCATGCGCTCGGCGGCGTCTCGCTCGAAGTCGAGCTTGGCGAGATCGTCGCCGTGATCGGCGGTTCGGGTTGCGGGAAATCCACGCTGTTGCGCGCGATCAGCGGCCTCGACCCGGCGAGCGAGGGCGCGATTGTGCTCGACGGCGAGCGGATCACGGCGCCGCACGAGAAGATCGGTATCATCTTTCAGGAACCGCGGTTGCTGCCCTGGCTCAAGGTCGCCGATAACGTCGGCTTCGGGCTTGGCGATCGCCCGAGGTCCGAACGGGCTCAGCGCGTCGCGACCGCACTTAAGCGCGTCGGGCTTGCCGAGAAGGCGGCGATGTGGCCGCGCGAATTGTCCGGCGGCCAAGCGCAACGCGTCGCCATCGCGCGGGCGCTGGTGCCGCGCCCGCAGGTGCTGCTGCTCGACGAGCCGTTCTCGGCGCTCGATGCCTTCACCCGCGCGGACTTGCAGGACCATCTGCTCGATCTGTGGGCCGACGCCAAGCCAACGCTGATCCTGGTCACCCACGACGTCGACGAGGCGATCGTGCTCGCCGACCGGGTCATGGTAATGTGCCCGCGCCCCGGCCGCATCTTTGACCAGATCGAGGTGGATCTGCCCCGCCCGCGCGATCGCCAGTCCGCTGCCTTCGATTTTGTCAAACGTCGTGTGTTGGCCGCGCTCGATCCGAAACGGATGACGGAGAACAGATGACGGATGACGGATTTTAAGATCTATCTGTCCTCTGTCCTCCGTCATCCGTCCTCTATATTCTGCGCCTTCCCACACGAAAGGGCTTCCCCATGGACGCTGCCGGGCTGCGCGCGCTGCAGACGCCGATCAAGGAACGCTATAAGACCGACCCCACGGCCGGCTTGATCACGCTTCATGCCAAAGGCACGCTCGACGACGCCAACATCGCCTGCAAGGTCGAGACCGGCCGCGCGCTTGCGGTCGCCGGCCTGCATCCGGCCACCGGTGGGTCGGGCCTTGAACTGTGCTCCGGCGACATGCTGCTCGAAGCGCTGGTCGCGTGCGCCGGCGTGACGCTGAAGGCGGTCGCGACCGCCCTCGACGTTCCGTTGCGATCCGGCACGGTGTCGGTTGAAGGCGATCTCGATTTCCGCGGCACGCTGGGTGTTGCCAAGGATGCGCCGGTCGGGTTTGCGCAAATCCGGCTGGGCTTCGACCTCGACACCGACGCGCCGCAGGACAAGCTCGACCAGTTGCTCAAGCTCACCGAGCGGTACTGCGTCGTTTATCAGACCATCAAGAACGGGCCGCCGGTCGAGATCAGCCTCAGACGCAGGTAATAACCCTCTCCCCGCGTGCGGGGAGAGGTAATTGTCCCTATCTGATGCATTCCATGTCACCCGAACTGCTGTTCTGGTCCGCACTCGCGCTCAAGATGGCGCTGACGGCGATCGTCGTCGTCGTCACTTCGCTGGTGGTCGAGCGCAGCGGTCCGTTCGTGGGGGCGCTGGTCGGCGCGCTGCCGACCTCGGCCGGCGCCGCCTACACTATTCTTGCCCTTGAGCAACCGCCGGATTTCATCGCCGCAAGCGCCATCGGCAGCGTTGCCGTCAACGGCGCCATCGGGATCTTCGCCGCCACCTACGCGGCGCTGGCGCAACGGCGCGGCCTCGTCGTCAGCCTTGGTGCGGCGACCGCGCTGTGGCTCGCGATCGCGGCGGCGCTGCGCACGGTCGATTGGACGCCGCTTGGCGCCATGGCGATCACCATCGCGATCTATGCCGTCACCATCCCGCTGAGCTGGCGCTATCGCACCAGCAGCGGTCCGGTGAAGTTCGTGCGCACGCGCTTTGATATCCCGCTGCGCGCGCTCACCGTCGCCATCGTCGTCGCCGTCGTGACTGCCGCCAGCTCCAGCATCGGCTCGTTCGCCTCGGGCATGTTTGCCTTGTTTCCGATCGTGCTCGGCAGCTCGATCGTGATTCTGCATCCCCGCATCGGCGGCAAAGCCACGGCGAGCATGCTGGCGCATACGCAGTTTCCCTTGTTCGGTCTGGCGCTGGGGTTTTTCACCGTCCATTATCTGGTCGCGCCGATCGGCGTGTGGCCGGCGCTCGCCGTCGGGCTTGCCGTCTGCATCGCCTGGAGCGGTCTGCTTCTGCTGATCCAAATGCGCCGGCGGAGACGGCTGTAGCCCGGCTTGGCTCGATCGGGGCTACTTCAACGTCGCCAACTGCGCCTTGAGCGCATAGAGCGCTTCGATCGCCTGGCGCGGCGACATTTCGTCGGGATGCAGCGCCGCCAGCGCGTCGACCAGCGCGGCGAGCGCGGCGTCGCGTGGCGACTCCGCCGGCCGCGCCGCTGCGAACAGCGGCAGGTCGTCGATCAGCCGGCGCGCCGGCGACATACGGTCCTCGGCTTCGAGTTGCGCGAGCACGAGCTTGGCGCGCTCGATCACGCTCGGCGGCAGACCGGCGAGCTTCGCCACCTGAATGCCGTAGGAGCGGTCGGCGGCGCCGGGCACGACTTCGTGCAGGAAGACGACCTCGCCCTGCCATTCCTTGACCCGCATGGTGGCGTTGTGCAGCCGCGTCAGCTTGGCGGCGAGCGCGATCATCTCGTGGAAATGCGTGGCGAACAGCGCGCGGCAGCGATTGCGCTCGTGCAAATGCTCGATCGTCGCCCAGGCGATGGACAGCCCGTCGAAGGTCGCGGTGCCGCGGCCGATCTCGTCGAGGATGACCAGCGCGCGCTCGCCGGCCTGGTTGAGAATCGCCGCGGTCTCGACCATCTCGACCATGAAGGTCGAGCGCCCGCGCGCCAGATCGTCGGCGGCGCCGACGCGCGAGAACAGCCGATCGACCACGCCGATATGAGCGGCGCGCGCCGGCACGAAGCTTCCCATCTGCGCCAGCACGGCGATCAGCGCGTTCTGCCGCAGGAAGGTCGATTTTCCCGCCATGTTCGGGCCGGTGACCAGCCAGATGCGCCCGGCTTTGCCGTCCGCCGGTGACTCCGGCGGCGACAGGTCGCAATCGTTGGCGACGAACGGGCCGCCGTCGTGCGCCAGCGCCTGTTCGACGACCGGATGGCGTCCGCCGGTGATCGCAAAAGCCAGGCTGTCGTCGACCTCGGGGCGGACGTAATCGCGCTCGACCGCAAGGCTCGCCAGCGCCGCCGCGACATCGACGATGGCGAGCGCGTCCGCCGCCGCCTTGATTGCGGCGCTTGCCGCCGTGACGCTTAAGGCGAGGCGATCGAAGATTTCGAGCTCGAGCGCCAAGGCGCGCTCGGCGGCGTTGGCGATCTTGGCTTCCAGCTCGCCTAGTTCGGTGGTGGAAAAGCGCACCTGCCCGGCGAGCGTCTGGCGATGGATGAACGTCGCATTGAGCGGCGCCGCCAATAATTTCTCGCCGTGCTGGGCGGTGACATCGACGAAATAGCCGAGCACGTTGTTGTGCCGGATCTTCAACGAGCGGATGCCGGTGGTTTCGGCGTAGCGCACTTGCAGCGCGGCGATGACGCGGCGGGATTCGTCGCGCAACGCGCGCGCGTCGTCGAGCGCCGGCTCGTAGCCGGCGCGCACGAAGCCGCCGTCGCGGCGGAACCCCGGCAGTTCGTCCGCGAGCGCCTGCGCCAACTCGGCGGCGAGCGCGGCATCGGGGCGGCGCAGCGCCGCCAGCGCCTGGGCGATGTCGCGGGGAACCTGCGGCAGCGCGGCCAGCCGTTCGGCGATGCCGGCCGCGGCAAAGATGCCGTCGCGAATGGCGGCGAGATCGCGCGGCCCGCCGCGGCCGACGACAATGCGCGCCAGCGCGCGGGCGAGATCGGGCGCCGCTTTCAGCCGCGCGCGCAGATCGGCGCGGGGATCGGACTCGACGAACGCGGCCACGGCGTCGAGCCGATGCCCGATCTCCGCCGGGTCGGTCAGCGGCGCGGCCAATCGCTGCGCCAACACGCGCGACCCGGGCGCCGTCACCGTGCGATCGATCGCGGCCAACAGCGAGCCGCGCCGCTCTCCGGTCAGCGTGCGGATGAGTTCGAGATTGCTGCGGGTCGCCTGGTCGATGGCGAGCGTGGTGCCGGCCGCCTCGCCAACGGGCGGCGACAGCGGCGGCCGCTTGCCGAGCTGGGTGCGTTCGACATAGGTGGTCGCCGCCGCCGCCGCCGTCAGCTCGAGGCGCGAAAATGCGCCGAAAGCGGCGGTGGTCGCCACGCCAAAGAATGACGCCAGCCGACGCTCCGCGGTGGCGCCGTCGAAGGCGTCGCGCGGCAGCGGCGTCACCGCCGGCCAGCTGCGCAAATAACCGGTGAATTCCGGATCCGAATACAGCGCGTCGGAGACGATGATCTCGCCCGGTTCGATGCGGGCGATCTCGGCCGCCAGCGCCACGCGGTCGCATTCGGCGACGCGGAACTCGGCGGTCGAAATATCGATCCAGGCGAGCCCGAAGCGGTCCTCGCCGGAAGAGGCGCGGGCGCGCGCCAGCGCCAAGAGGTAGTTGTTGCGCCGGGCGTCAAGGAGCGAATCCTCGGTCAGCGTGCCGGGCGTCACCAGCCGCACCACGTCGCGGCGCACGACGCTCTTGGCGCCGCGTTTTCGCGCCTCGGCCGGATCTTCGAGCTGCTCGCAGACGGCGACGCGGTGGCCGAGCGCGATCAGCCGATGCAGATATTCGTCGGCGCGTTCGATCGGAACGCCGCACATCGGAATGTCGCGGCCGAGATGCTTGCCGCGCTTGGTCAGCACGATGCCGAGCGCGCGCGAGGCGACGTCGGCGTCGTCGAAGAACAATTCGTAGAAATCCCCCATCCGGTAGAACAATAGGCAATCCGGATTGGCGGCCTTGATCTCGATATATTGCTCCATCATCGGGGTGATCGGATGTCCCCGCGCGATCGGAGCGTTGTCAGGGCTTGTGCCGCCGCCTGTCAGCATGGTCCAGCCTGGTGCGGCCTCGTTCCCAGGATCGAGTCCCGGCTGTCCGAAGCGGCTTCCTGGCGGTGTTGTAGCAAACCGGATGAGCGTCGGCACCGGCCGCTTCGCCCGTCTGGCCCGCGGCGATCATCCGCGTCGGCAACGGCGAGGCTCTGGGCTAGCAGCGAAAAAGGCAACAGCCGCACAATTGTGCGGCTGTTGTAGGGGGCGTCTGCCTCAAAGTGCCAACGCGTCGCCCCTTGTTGGGCGACGCGTCACACCCGTTCGGCAAATGTCATTAAAAGCCGCCCTGGCCGGTGACCGGGAACGGGTAAATCCCGTTACTCCAATCGGGCGTCGGGTCATTGGCAAACTGATTGGGCGCCGCATTGTAGTACCCATTGTAGTACCCCTTCGCCATCGCGCCGTCGTGACGGGGAGCTTGGGTTTGCGCGGACGCCAGACCGGCGGACGCAAGCAGGATCGCGGCGGCCACCGCAGTCATGATTTTACCAGACATAATTCAACTCCATGTTGGCTTCGATTGGCAGTTTAGATGTGGCAACCGGTCAAAGGTTCCTCGGTGCGCACACCTTCACCTGCGAGCGGGATATAGCTGCCGGTTGCGGGATTGCGCCCACCGATGCTGCAATGCACCTATGCACCAACTATTTGGAACAAAACTAAAATTGTAAGTTTTATGCTTGCCGCACTCGGTCAGCGCGATGCCGAGCGCGCGCGAGGCGACGTCGGCGACGTCGAAGAACAATTCCTAGAAATCGCCCATCGGGTAAAGCAGCAGGCAAGGCTAGGAGCGAAAAGGCAACAGCCGCACAGTTGTGCGGCTGTTGTAGGGAGGGCATCTGTCTCAAAGCGTGGAGGCCTCGCCCTTAGTCGAGCGAAGCGTGTCACACCTTTTCGGCAGATGTCATTAAAAGCCGCCTTGGCCGGTGACGGGGAACGGGTAAGTCCCGTTACTCCAATCGGGCGTAGGGTCCTTGGGAAGCTGATTGGGCACCATGTTGTAGTACCCACGATACGTATTCACCGCCCTGTCGTGTCGGGGAGCTTGAGTTTGGGCGGACGCCAGACCCGCGGATGCGAGCAGAAGAGCCGCAGCCAGGGCAGTCATGATTTTACCAGACATATTCGTCTCCATGTGGTGGCTTCAGTTGAGCAGTTCAGATGTGGCAACCCGTTAAGGGGTCCCGGAACTCACAACTTCACTTGCGATGGCGATATAGTCGGCGGCTGCGAAATTGCGCTGCTCGATGTTGCAATGCACCTATGCATCAACTATTTGGAAGAAAATAAAAAACGTCAATATTTTGTCGTCAATTATTGCGTCGCACCGATGTGATTACGATTCATTATTGCATCGCAACAATGTGATAAAGACAAAAACGCCGACGCGTCACGATAAGAGCGCGCTCCCGCGGCAGATGAGTGGAGCTCGTGAGCTTGTAGCCGGGCTTCGCCCCCGGCTATCGTGTCCCAAGCGTCGCGCGCCGGACGATCGCTCGATCATCAAACAAGGCGAAAACAAGGGGGGAGCACCATGAGTGTAGCCGTGACGTCGGGGCCATCCGGAGCCGCAATGCCGGGTGGCGTGACCGCGCCGCAAACCGGCAACGAATATCTCGACTCGCTGCGCGACGACCGCACCGTCTTCATCTACGGCGAGCGCGTGAAAGACGTCACCACGCATCCGGCGTTCCGCAACACCGCCCGCATGGTGGCGAGGCTTTACGACGCGCTGCACGATCCCAAACACGCCGGCAAGATCCTGGTGCCGACCGATACCGGCAACGGCGGCAAGACGCACGCCTTCTTCAAGGCGCCGAAATCGCTCGAGGATCTGTTGGCCGCGCGCGGCGCCATCGCCGAATGGGCGAAGATCACCTACGGCTGGCTCGGCCGCTCACCCGACTACAAGGCCGCGTTCCTGGCGACGCTGGGCGCCAATGCCGAGTTCTACGATCCGTACAGCGACAATGCACGGCGCTGGTACAAGTTCAGCCAGGAGCGCGTCCCCTTCGTCAATCATGCCATCATCCATCCGCCGGTCGACCGCGACCGGCCGCCCGACGAAGTCGGCGACATCTGCTGCCACGTGGAAAAGGAGACCGACGCCGGCATCGTCGTGTCCGGCGCCAAAGTCGTGGCGACGGGATCGGTGCTGACCAACTACACCTTCGTCGCTCATCACGGCCTCATCCCGCTCCAGGACAAGAATTTCGCCGTGGTGTTCATGGTGCCGACCAACCATCCGGGCGTCAAATTCATCTGCCGCACTTCCTATGAGATGACGTCGACGGCAATGGGCAGCCCGTTCGATTATCCGCTGTCGAGCCGGATCGACGAGAACGACGCCGTCTTCATTCTCGACAAGGTTTTGGTGCCCTGGGAGAACGTCTTCGTCTACGGCGACATCGAGAAGGCCAATAATTTCTTCCCGCGCACCGGATTTTTGCCGCGCTTCGTCGTCCACGGCTGTACGCGGCTCGCGGTGAAGCTCGACTTCATCGCCGGCTTGCTGCTCAAGGCGGTCGAGGCCGCCGGCACCAAGGATTATCGCGGCGTGCAGGCCAATGTCGGCGAAGTCATCGCCTGGCGCAATCTGTTCTGGGCCTTGTCGGACGCGATGGTGCGCGATCCCAAGCCTTGGATCGGCGATTACGTGCTGCCCAACATGGAACCCGGTAACGCCTATCAGATCATCGCCACGATGGCCTACACCAAGGTCAAATACATCATCGAGCAGACCGTCGCCTCCGGGCTGATCTATCTTAATTCCCACGCCCGCGACTTCAAGAACGCCGAGATCCGCCCCTACATCGACCGCTACATGCGCGGCTCCGGCGGCTACAACGCCGAGGAGCGCGTCAAGCTGATGAAGCTCCTCTGGGACTGCCTGGCGACAGAATTCGGCGGCCGGCACGAGCTCTACGAGATCAATTACGGCGGCTCGACCGAAGAAATCCGCCGCTATTGCCTGTTCGGCGCGCAGGCGTCCGGCAATGCCGACCGCTTCAAGGGCTTCGCCGAGGACTGCATGGCGGAGTACGATCTCGACGGCTGGAAGGTGCCGGATCTGACCGATCCCGGTGAGCTCAGCTACCACGTCCTGCGCGGCGCGGGAAAGTGAGACGCTGGATTTCGCGGCTCGGCCGGCAATGGCTCGGCCTCACCAGAAGTCGAGCGTCGGCTCCAGTCTCTGCTCGTGGGAATGCCGGAGCGACGCCAGCCGGCCGGTGTGCAGAACGATCGGCGAAAGCCCCTCGCTGTGCCGCAGCGCGAAGATCTCGCCGACGAACAGCGAGTGGTCGCCGCAGGCATGCCGCGCGGTCACCTTGGCGGCGATGGTGGCTTGGGCGTGAGCGAGCAGCGGCGTGCCGCCGGCATAGTCGTATTTCAGATCGAGGTCCTCGACCGGACGCCCGGCGAAATGACCGATCAGGGCTTCCTGGCCGCGGGCGAGGATGCTGACGCCGAAGTGGCCGGATTCGATGAGGAAGCCGTGCATGCGCGCGGTTTCGCTGACCGAAACCACGCACAGCGGCGGATCGAGCGATCCCGACATGAAGGCGTTCGCGGTCATGCCGCGCACCTCGCCGCGCACCTGCGTGGTGATGACGGTGACGCCGGTGACGAACGACGCCATGACGCGGCGGAAGCGTTCGTGATTGACCGCGTCGTTACGCGGCTCACCGCCGGAGGGGGGCGCCGGTAAGGCCATGCAGAATCATACGAAGCCTCCCGGGACGAGGCAAGGAAACGTGGCCGGTCGTCATGGCAAGCTAACCCGGCTCAAATGTGCGCCTGATGCAAACGCGCGAGAACCTCGGGCGGGATCGGCTGCGACCGGATGCGCTTCGGATCGTCCTCGCGGCGCACCACCCACACGCGCGTCTCGAAGCCTTCGGCCGCGAGTGCGCCGGCCTTGGTGAGCCGATGCTCGATCTTGAAGCTCGAACGGCCGCATTCGACCAGCGCCGTCTCGATCGTCACCTCGTCGCCGAACCGCGTCGGCAGGCGGAAACGTCCGCGCGTTTCCACCACCGGGTGCCCGGCGAAATCGTAGGCCTTGAGGTATTCGATCTTGGTCATGCCGAGCGCGCGCTCGAGCAGCATGGTCGTGGAGGTGTCGAATATCTCGAAATAGCGCGGATAGAAGATGATCCCGGCGGGATCGCACTGGTACCATTCGATGCGAGTATTGCGGATATTGGCGAGCATCAGGCGTCGAATTTACCGCGGCGCCATGCGCAGCGCCGCGTCGATCCGGATGACCTCGCCGTTGATGTAGCTGTTCTCGATCAGGTGGCGGACCAGCGCCGCGAACTGCGCCGGGTCGCCGAGCTTTTTCGGGAACGGCAGCGACGCGGCGAGACTCTCCTGCGCCTGCGGGGAAAGCCCCATCAGCATCGGCGTCAGGAATATGCCGGGAGCGATGGCGTTGACGCGGATCCCGAATTGGGCGAACTCGCGCGCCGCCGGCATGACCAGACTGACGACGCCGCCTTTCGACGAGGCGTAGGCGGCCTGGCCGATCTGGCCTTCAAAGGCCGCGACGGACGCCGTAGAGATGATGACGCCGCGCTCGCCGTCGGTGAGCGGATCGAGCGTCGCCATGGCGGCGGCGGCGAGCCGCATCGCATTGAAGGTGCCGATCAGATTGACGCGGATGATGCGCTCGTAATCGGCGAGCGGCATCGGCCCCTCTTTACCGATGATGCGTTTGGCCGTGCCGATGCCGGCGCAATTGATAAGGATGCGCGCGGGACCGTGGGCGGCGGCGGCCTTGGCGACCGCCGCCTCCATGCTGGCGCTGTCGGCCACATCGCACTGCACCGCAAGGCCGTTGATATCGGTCGCCACCTCGGCTGCGGCCTGTTGATTGACGTCGAAGATCGCCACTTTGGCGCCGGCCGCGGCCAGCATGCGCGCGGTGGCGCCGCCCAGGCCGGAACCTCCGCCGGTAACGATGGCTGCATGTCCACGAATTTCCATGATCAACTCGCTTTTGCTGTTGCTGCTGCCGGTCCGCCGGCGACGATGACGTTCGCCGGCGGCGGGTCGGCGTAAAGGTCTTCGACCAAAGCCGCGCGATGGGCAAGCACCGCGCGCTGGTTGATCGATCCTTTATCGGTCATCTCGCCGACATCGAGGGAAGGCGGCTCGGCGAGCAGAATGGCGCGGCGGACGCGAGTCGACGTGCCGCGGCTTGCCGCCGACAGCGCGTCGAGCAGGCGGGCGAACGCCTGGCGCACGCGCGGGTCGGCGAGCAAGTCGGCGGCCGACACACCCGCGGCAAGGTCGGGCGCCAGCTTGCGGCAGGCGTCGAAATCGGGAAACACCAGGGCGGCAACCTCGTCGCGATCCGGTCCCGCCAGGACCACGTCGCGGACCAGCGGCGCGCCATGCGCGACAACCGCCGCGCGCAGCGGACCGACGCTGACCCAGGTGCCGGTCGCCAGCTTGAAATCCTCGGCGAGACGGCCGTCGAAAAGAAGGCCCTGGGCCGGATCGGCCGCGTCCTCGAACTTGAGCGCGTCGCCGATCTTGTAAAAGCCCTCCGCGTCGAATGCGTCCGCGGTAAGGTCCGGCGCCCGCCAATAGCCCGGCGTGATGTTGGGTCCCTTCAGCCGCGCCTCGAGCTTGTCTTCGCGGGGCACAAGTTTCAGTTCCACGCCCGGTGCGGGCAGGCCGATATTGCCGACGTGCGCGCTTTCCCAGCTGCAGGCGACAGCGAGCGGCGCCGTTTCCGTCGAGCCGAGGCTCGATAGAAAAATGATGCGTTCGCCGGTTGTGGCAATGGCGAGCCGCTCCAGCTCGTTGCGAACGTGCTGCGAGAGCGCCGCGCCGGCATAGAACAGGACTTTGAGCCGGCTGAAGAATTTTTCGCGCAGCGCCTGATCCGCGTGCAGATAGGGCAGCAGCATCTCAAAACCCTTCGGCACGTTGAAATAGATGGTCGGCGCAATGTCGCGCAGATTGCGCACCGTCGCCTCGATGGCGCCGGGCATCGGCTTGCCTTCGTCGATATAGAGCGAACCGCCATTGTCGAGCACGAGTCCGAAATTATGGTTGCTGCCGAAAGTATGGTTCCACGGCAGCCAATCGATCACCACCGGCGGTTCGTCGGCAAAGAACAAAAAACCGGCACGGATCATGACCTGGTTGGCGCACAGCATGCGTTGCGTGTTGATGACGCCTTTCGGCTGGCCGGTGGACCCGGACGTGAACAGGACCTTCGCGATGGTATCGGGACCGACTTTGGCATGCGCCGCTTCGACAGCCGGCGTCGGTTGCGCGCTGGACAATTCGGCAAACGGCGTCGCCGGCCGATCGGGCGGCGGGTTGGCGGTGACCACTATTTCGACGCCGGGCGGCACGGTCGCGGCGATGGCGCGGGCGAAGGCCGTGCCGTTGGCGGCAAAGACCAGGCCGGGCGTCAAAATGTCGATGATCGCTTTGAGCTTGCCGAAATCCTGCGACAGCAGCGAATAGGGCACCGAGATCGGCGCATAGGGAATGCCGACATGCATGGCGGCAAGGCCGATGAGCGCGTGCTCGATGTCGTTGCCGGAGAGAATGGCGATCGGGCGATCGGGCGAAAGGTCCCGCGCGAGCAGCGCCGCAGCGACCGCGCGCACTTTCGCGAACGCCGCCGCGTAACTCAGCGTGCGCCACGCGCCCGCGGCACTGCGCTGCGCCAGGAAGATGCGGTCCGGCGCCGCTTTGGCCCAATAGTCGAGCCGCTCGGTGAGCTTTGCCGCGTAGGGGGGCAGCGGCTCCGGTGAGCGCATCAGGATGGCACCGTCGCTTCGGCGCTCGACCACGACATTCGCGGCGCCGAGCCGCACCCGGCGTAACGGCGCCGGCGCGGCCGAGCGAAGCGGATCAGGATTGGACATGGAGCCGGGCTCCTAGTGTGGCGGTTCAGAAGTCCGCATCATTTTTGCCGCGAACTCGTCATGCGGACTTCTGAACCAAAGCCACACTAGATCAATACGTTGCTAGTGTCCTTCGATTCCGAAGTTCGCAAACG
>Ga0187891_1000475_pt1 | contig 40324 bp, 24 predicted proteins | sample June2016WEW_21_4_FD_132990 | JGI IMG/M metagenome (GOLD analysis project Ga0187891, IMG submission 132990) | Peatland microbial communities from SPRUCE experiment site at the Marcell Experimental Forest, Minnesota, USA - June2016WEW_21_40 | ecosystem: Environmental > Terrestrial > Soil >... | reverse complement strand
TGGCCTTTCTCGTCTTGATTCTGCTGGTCATTTCGCTGTTTGGATTCCTGCTCGACGTCGCGGTGACGCATTACCGTCGTCACTGGGAAGCTGAGCGCATCTTCACAGAACCATTAAATAAAACGCGCAGGTGATCAAATAAATAAAGCCGATGAAGAAGAGGAGGCAGGATTTTTTTATTTTTTTTTAATTTTTTGTTTTTTTTTTGTGTTTTTTTGGGCTATGTATCTTTTTTATTCAATTAATAGGTCACTTCCAATATGTCTAATGTGACTTCAATGGGGTCGTACTTGAGTATCTCGTAGGGCGTTATTCTCTGTCTCATAAATGGTTTCGATGTCTTGTGGTATGATTGTTGTAGATTTCCGATCTTGGTTATTTTGGCGTATTTCCTTTCGTAATAACCTTGTGCATTCACTGGAAGCGCTGGTGCCTGACCTCCTACTGCTGGTGGCTCTGTTGTCCATTCGTTGTAGTAAGCACAGGTAACATGGGTCTGCACGTTGATGTACTTGCTACTTTTCAGAGTTGTGTCGACTAGCAGCGGCGTCTCGGTCATGAATACGACGTCGGGAACGCCGAAGCGGCCGTCGTTCTTGTCGGATGTCAGGTTGGAGTAGATCAGCGACCCCTCTGGGGAGACGTATGGCCGCGCGTGGTCCTTGTGCACCAGTCTGAACATCATGTATATCGGTCTGCCTGCCGTCATCATCCGGTCGGTGTCTTCCAGAACATGTGGGAAAAAGCACGAGGCCGATACCGACATAGGCACGGGAAGCGCGGTCATCGACGGCGCCAGATTCTCCATGGGATGCTGGCCGTACTGCCCGCTGGGCGTGGCTGATGCGTAGATGACGCCGATGCACGAAAAGCGCTCGGTGAATGTGTCGATGTCCTTGAAGTCGTCGTTCTTCAGCGGGTCTATTTTGGCGTGGGGATCGAGTGCGAGCGTGAAGCGGTCTTCGTAGTTCTTTCGCAGACGGTAGATGGCGGTGGGGAGGTCGACCATGACGAGCGCGTTGGTGCGCTTCTGCTTCTTGATGAACATGATCTGACGGCTGTTCAGGCACTTTGCTGACATGGGCCCCAGAGAAGCGATGTCGACCATCATGTTGTATGTTCGTGTGGGATTGACGGCGGCGGTGGGCTCGTGCGTGTCGTTTATGAAGTCGGAGGTGGGCATCTTCAGCTTCTTCTCTATCCCGAACTTGGCCTGATTCATGTCGTCGAACCCGTCCATCCGCGACCTTTTGCTGTCAGTCGCGAATGTGGTGATGACAGTGTTTGACATTTTTTTTCTTTCCTCTCTTTTTTTTGTGTTGTTTTGTCGTTTGTTGATTGTTTTTTGTCTCAAGACTTTTTGCATCTATAGCATCAATTAATTATTATGTTTTTTTTATTGAATCATATGACAGCATCGCTGCCGCCCTTGGCGTGGACGGTGCCAAAGTCTATTCGGCTCATTCCCTTTGATTTGTTTCGGGCGTTCGAATTGTTGTTGTTGTTATTATTATTGTTGTTATTGTTGTTACTATTACCGCCGCCGCCTCTCCCACCACCACCATTTACATCGTCCGACCGTCTCTTGTGCACGCTGTCTGATTTTCGAGTGGCTGCCGTCGACGACACGCCGCCGATCATCGTGAAGGCGTCCACTAGCGAGTCGCCGCGGTTGATCGAGTTGAGTATCAGGCGCTTCGACGTCTGGAAGTTCACCGACGACTTCTGCAGCTCCCGCAGCACGCTGAGGAGCGTATTTATCCGCTTGATGTTTGTGTACGGCATGGGGCCTGTCACCGTGTCGATGGTGCCGATCAGCTGGCCCTGCAGCTTCTGGACGATCGTCCTCAGCAGCGTCACAATCTCGTTCTGGATGAACAGCGGGTTGTTCCCGCACATGTTGTGGCGCGCGATGTCGGCCTCCGTCACAAACACGTCGCATTTCCCGCCTTTCGCCGCCAGTCCTATTTGGTACATGTTGAAGATGTTCATCTTGTTCTTCGCCAGCTGCTCGGGGTTGACCATGCCGATCATGCACGCCTCGACCAGGTTCGTCGCCATGAACGCGTTCATCTTGTCGAAGTCGAGCGGGTTGAGTTGGGTGATCTCGCATATCTTACACGGCGAGCTGTTGAACTGCAGCTTCTCTCTGAACAGCGCCAGCAAGTCGACGTGCCCGCTTCTAATGTCGGGCAGGATGTTTGGCAGATTCTGCAGCAGCTCGGATATGTTGCGCTGCTGTTGCTCTTCTTCTTCGTCGTCGTCCTCGGCGCTCGAACCGCCATGGGCAGACAAGCGACCCGAGTTGAGCAACTCTTGCCCCGTGAATCGAAACATCTTTGCCATCTTGGCATCGTTGTCCTCCATCTCAGCGTACTCTGGCTGTTCTGGGTTGTATCTTTCTGGCGGCGCACGGCGCCTCTGTGGACGTTGACGCGCATTTCCAGCAGGAACTCTGACGTGTATACTATCACTGCCGTCGCTCCCACTCCCGCTTGCATTTCCTCTGCGTTGCTGCTGCTGCTGTTGCTGTTGTCCTTGTCCACGTGAGTTAGGTGGTGGTGGAGGAGGATGATTTATGTTAGCATTGTTGCGACGTATTTGGTGAAGTATGTCATTTCGCGACGGCCGATTCCTGCCTGCCCGTCCAATCGCATCTGCTTCGTCTGACGTTGTGAAGTTTGACGACGATTCGTAGTTGCGCCCATTGCCGCCCTCCTGCCGCATGTTGAAGTTCTGCCAGTCCTCGATGTCGTCGTCGCGCGCCTCCCGAAAAGGACCGTAATCGTTGTATTCCATTTCTTTTTTTTTGTTTGTAATATTAATTTAATTTTGGACAGACGAAAGAAGAGACAATATACGCTGGACAAGTAAGTCACAAAATTTTTTTTTCTTCTGATAAAAAAAAGATATACATGTCTGAAGAGTCAAAGTTATTTCTCACAGTTTTCCCAGTCGAGCACATACGACACTTCGCGGACTTGATACACAGATCGATCCCACGCGTCTGCGAGGGCAGCAGCTTCAAAAAATTGCCCAAATACCTGAACTTCGACGACGCCGACGACAAAAATGCGATGTACGAGTCCACGCAGAATCTGAAGGCGCTACTCGCTATCTACGACGACTACTTGCAAAACGGCGCCACTTACTCGCGTTCGACGACGTGGAAATGCACGACAGACGCCGAATGCGTGTTTGTCACCAACGACGTCGACGGCGAAATCACGATCGTGCTGGCCCGACTTGCGTTGCTAAACTTGCACGGCGCACTACGCTTACTCGGTCACGACGACTTCTTCACACACACAACACTGGCGTCCAAGTTGCTGCGAGCCGCGATCATCTTCTTTGTCTGGGCCTCCCGCAGGGCCGACCACCCCAAGTTCGACGGGTACAACGCCGACAAGTGCATATTCAAGAAGTACCACTTTCTGCGAGCGTTTTCGCAGATATCGGAGGCGCTTGTCTACCTCCTCGACTTGACCTACAACTGCAACTTTGTCACTCTGGCCTCCGACGACACGTTGGCGTCAGCTGCCGACGCAGTCAAAGCAGCGTCGCGGGCCGTCGTCTCCAGCGCTGGCACGTCGTCCGACTGGATAGGTGAGAGCATGTCGCAGTTCTTCACCACGGTGTACACGGCATGCGACATGCTGTATCAGACGCTTCGAGGGGTTCAGTCGTTTTCGGAGGCTGGCAGCGATAGCGAGGAGAATGCAATCATATACATCTCGAATCTGCAGAGCGAGGCCCAGAAGTTGCACATGAAAAACACGGAGGCCGAGATCGTGAAGGTGGTAGAGTGGCTGCTCAGAGTCAAGCGAAAGACGCTGGGCATCTTCGACGCGTTCAAGAAGCTGTTGGAAGACGCCTCGCCGAAGTTCAAGCTTGTGGCGTCAGCGGAATCGGCACGTCCAACCACCACAGATGTGTATAAAGCCGTGAATGAATGGATGCCTCCGTCCAAGAACAATAGTAACAACAACGACGTCCAAGTTGTCGCCGACGGCGACAACAATCATGCATCAGAAAGCATCAACAATACGTGCAGCATATGTAACACGGAGATAGCGCAGACGGACGGGTACATGCACAACGTCGACGCGGGAAAATCGGCTCACTTGTTGTGCTTCTGTCTCCAGACGATCGTGACGAGAGGAAAAGCGCGCGTGAAAAACGAATCGACGAACGACAGCAACGAGCGAGGCGATGTAGCATCGTACATCAAATTCGCAGCATCTGTGCGAGTGAGTTTCCCAAGCTGCCGTCATGGACAACTACCGCTCAACATGCTGTTGGTTGCAGGCGACAGGAAGCGACTGTTCTATTGCGACGAGTGCACCGCAACACCGTCGGTCATCGAGGCCGTCATCACGGAGTGGACGGCGCAGGGCGACACGGTCCACAGCGAGCCGCTCAAGATAACCGAGTCGAAGACGCGCGTCAAGCAGGACACAATGTACGCCTTGCTCGTCGACGCCTTCGACCAGAACGCGAGTCCCGCTTACATCAAGCGCGCATACGACAGCGGCGATTTTGGGTACGAATACACCGTGAAGCTCAGCCCTATCAAGGACTTGTGCATCAATCAACCCGACACAGATGTCGTGACGTTGCTGACGATGAGAGGGTACACGGTGTCGGAGATGGTGTCGATGGGGCTGAACTACGAAATGGCCATCTCGTGGAAGTCGTCCCGCTCGCTCATCATGCAGCGAAATATCGCAACCGCGCCAGTGCTAGCGAGCCTGAGCTTCCAGTTCACGGTGGCGAAGATGCTTCTGGCTGGGGTGACTTTGTCAGAAATCGCAGACGCGGGATACCATCTCAACGAACTGACAACGCTGAAATTGACTGCTCGCGTATTTATATCTGGCGGAGGTGACGAAGCCACGTTACGAAAGTTTCTGCGCCTTACAGAAGACTTTTTGCTTAGTGACTTGATGGAAAATGAGGAGGACTACGACACGCCGACGCAGCAAAGCACCAGAGCTTGGCTCGTGCGTGCACACTTCACCCCAGACATTATTTTAGCATTGCAGAAATAACAAAAAATAATAAAAAAAAAATATTTTTTTATTATTTTGTTTCAGAGTTTAATGTCGGAGAGCTTGAATAGATACTTGCCCGCTACTTGATCCATGGTTATTGTTTTGGTGTTCTTTAACGCAGCAAGCGCCTTTGTCCACTTCGAACTGTTGTCTGCGTCAATGCGAACGATATTGCTGTCGGTGATGCGTCCAAGCCGTGCGATCTCCTCCAAGGTGATCTGCGATTGCAACGGCGTGGCCATGGTAGTGAGTCCGTAGACGGGCTTGAAAAGCACCTCCACCAAACCGTCGTCGTCGATGGACTCGTACGCGCGAGTCCACCAAAACTTGCCGATATTATCTACAACTCCGACGGACTCGTCGGTGTACGCCCAGTAGCGACTGCGGTTGTCGACGTGCTTTTTCGCGTTCGTGGCTTCCAGCACTTCGGGGATGAAGAGGGTGTGGCAGGCGGTGATGACGGGATATATGTTGAACTGCGGCGCCGATTCGCTCGACACAAACGCCTTGACGCATCCTGCCTGGACGGATGCGTTTCCGAGCAGGGTGTCCTTCTCGAACATGTTGTAACGGCAGTAGCAGGAGAGAAGGCCAGAGGCGGGGTCCCACAGACACCACGGGCTGTTCGTGGATCGGCTGTAGCCGCAGCCGTTGAAGACCGTGAATCTTGTTCCGAAATCGATGACGGTGTTGGTCTTCCAGTGGCCGACTAACGTCATTGCCAGCGGCTCCTTGGTGCTGATGGAGCCCGAAAGCAGAGATTGGAAGAACGAATAGCAGCATCCGAACAGGATGTGCTTGTTGTCCTTGGCTTCGAAGCGACTCTTGGCTGTCTTGTCTGCGGCGGTCTTGACGTAGGACACGCGTATAAACAGGCCGTAGATGGTCGAGTGTGTGCAATGCTGGACCAACTCCACGCCGCGAAGCGACGGATCGCATATCTGGAAGTCGCCAGAAATGTCGCTGTTTTTCTTTTCGATATGTCTCTGATGCGAGTGGTGCTGTCGGCGATAAGACGAAGAAGATAAAGACGACGAAGAAGAAGAAGATGAAGACGTGCTGGATAAAAAGTTGTTTCCGTTCGCACCCGCATTATCACCATCGTCATCGTCGACATCGACAATGGTGTTGTTGTTGTTATTATTGTGCGAATTTGCTGTGTTGGCAGGCCAGAGTCCCGCGGAAATCAGGTCGTTGACGACGATCCACAGGGCGTCGTTCACCGCGCTCTTTTGCTCGTGGAGCCTGACGTCTGTCGAGACGACCGCGAAGACGGTCTCGACAACAGGGCAATCCTCGCCAAGCATCTTGCTGACGTCGGTGTCGGCCTGCACGTCAGCGGTGTAGCCGTGCACGCATCTGTTTATCAAATCGATGTGGAATTGCGCGGTGATGGTGACCTTGTGACTCTCGTCGGCTGGTTTTTTGGTCGGGATGTTCCACGACAGCACTTCGAAGAGATGCTTGCCGTCAACGATGTCCAATTCGGAAAAGAAAGGTTGGAAGTCGTCGTACAATTTAGATACCCTTTGTTCGGTTTCTTCTGGGGTGTCGCCTATGAAATATTCCATTGAAAGTAAGAAAAAAAAATTATTTTTTTTCTTCTTCTTCTTTTTTACTTTGATTAAAAATGTTTATTATTTTTTTCTTTGTGTCTTCTGTTACTTCTTAACAATGTTACGTCTTGGTGGCTGGGTTTGTTGTTGTTGTTGCTGACGTTGCGGTTGGCGCACCGCCTGGGGGTTGTCCTTGACACTTGCTAGATACGTCTCTATGTTTTTTCGGCATTTTTGATCGATGCGATGATTCTCCAACAACACGAGAAGATCGGCGTCGAAGCCGTCGTACACGCCGCGGGGGATTCCGTCGACTGCATCGGGCCCGTCGATGTTGGCATCGTGGGGCAAGACAAGCAACTCGTTTGGAAATACAACGGTGCGATTCGCCGTGTTGACTAGCACTAGCGAAGGGAGGCGCGAAGTGACGCAGGCATCGCCCAAACTCGACATGAACTCTTCCACGAATGCACTTGCACACGATTGGTCGTATCCGAAGTAGTCGTTCTCCAACAAGTTCAACAACACAGCGAGCGGACGCATGTCGTGTTTTGGCTGTGGCGGTGGCGCGCTGGCATCCGTCTGACTTGATTTTCGTTGAAAGCTAGCTGTCTTGCTCATCTCTGTCATCTCAGCGTTGGTTGGAATCACGTCGGAAAGCGACTGTCCCGCATGGGGAAGAGCGGCATCGCAATTATCACACTCGAAGGCGAACGCCATCAGCACCTTGGTGGTGAGGGAGAAGTTCTTTGTCTTGTTGATGACGAGAGAGAGTGTCTCCAGCGTCGAGGGCCACAGCATAAAGTCAGCGGAATATCTGTCCAACGCGGCGTTGACCATATCTATGCGCGATTGGAGACGGCTCTTGGCATCGGCGTTCGTCATGCTCTTCATCCCCGTAGAGAGAACGTCGGCGACAACGGCCTTGTCTATGCACTTCAAGCGAACACCGCCACAAGCGATCAGGCAAGCACGGCGCAGGAGATTCATGTCGACCGTACGAGCAATCTCAGCAGGAGTCTTGTTGGCGATGTTGAAGAGGCGCATGACTGTCGACGGGACGGAAGTAAATATCAGGTGACGCACCTTTTCGGGGTTGTTGTAGATGGTCGGGTTGCTAGTCTTGAGAAACTCGATCCCGTCGCCAGAGAAGGTTGGGCCGAACGCAAATACACAAAACACCGAGACGAGCAAGAAATGGCGCATCTGGATCGAAAGGTTGTCGCAGGCAAGCGTCTTCATGATGGTTGGAAATTGGAGAAAACGACGCCCCGCGTAGAAGGGCAATCGGAGCGTCAGCATCATGACAGGGGTGATGTACGCCTTGAACGTCTCCATCATCCAATTTGGCCAGAACAGAAGCGCAGTGCGCTCGAAGTGGAATTGGCAACGAATCATAAGAGAGTGCCGAATATCACTGTCGTCGAACGAAGCTCTCAAGATACATGCGGCCAAGATGTTGTGACTGCTCTTTGTCGGATTCTCGACAGATGCAAAGTCGTGTGGATGCACTTGATACGAAGTCGAATAACACGTGTATTCTGATGCGCCGCATCCCACGACGGGCTTTTTCTTGCTGTCGTCAACCCACGCATTCGCAAGTTCAGACACATCTTCTGGCGGTTGGCTGCCGTGCATGAGCTTCGACAGCCATTTCTGGACGTCGATGATGTCCCTTGGCGACTGCATTTTCTTTTCGGCCAACAAGATCGGATTCATGACGTAGTTCTGTTGCGGCGCTGTTTCTTTAGCAGCAACAGACAAGGACCCCGCATTTTGGAACGATGGTGCTAACACAGCGATGCTGTCGAGCAACGTGCTGTTGCTGTTCTGTATCGTGTGCATCCTGTTAGACAGAATGTCAGAGTGACTGTACATGGACGAAAACATGAAAGCGTTGTCGTGCTCGAGCGCAGCGTCGATGGCATCGACGGCAGCCTTTGCATGCGGCGGCACGTTGCCCCTTTTGACCAATCCGTAGAACATCGAAGAGAAAACAACATCCTTTGCGTCTAAGTATGCGTCAACCACGTCAGAATAAAGAAGAGAAGCGTCTGGAGGTGGTCCAGTGTACATGGTTTCGATGGGGACAAGCGCTGCTGCAGCAGACAAGACCAAAAGATAGTTTGTTGGCAGAGGTGCGTTAGGTTGCCTGCGTTCGATACCAATGTCCCACATGTATGCAAGGGCTGGGAAGTACTCCCTCACTCTCGACGACTTGATCATGCACATCAACAGGTTGATCATGAAGGAAGGCAAGTGGGATGCTTCGCTGATTGTTTCCCGCCAAGCACGTGCAGACGAGACAGAGCCGAAGCAAGCATCGGAGACAGCAGTGACAAACTGGTCAGCAAGCATGACAGACGTCTTGGTGACGGCAGGCACTGTGCCTTTGTCCACTTCTCGTATGACAAAGAAGACAGTGTCCTTCGTCACATTGCGAGTCTCATAAAAGGAAGCAACGGATTGGAAGAAGCCCTGCGACGTGACATTTCCACCATTCAAAAGAGCAAGAAATGCTCGTTGTTGTTCGACACTGGTGTCCACCACCAAAACAAATCTACGCTTTGCTATGCAATTCTCTAGCAAAGTTAACTTTAATGTATCGATGGGATCATCTTGCGACATTGTAGTTATTTGTTTATTTGTTTATTTATTTTTTTTATTTTTTTGTTTTGTTTTTTTTTCAAGACAGTTTAAATTTTTTTTGTAAAAAAAATAAAAAATATTTTTTTTTTTGTGTTTCATTTAATCATTTTACTCATATACCACAGACTTGAACTCACTGACGAGGTATGTTGTCATCCCGCGACAGTAGTTAACCAACAGACGGTGATCGACATCATCAGGATTGAGGATGTTGTTGTGTGGGGTGATGATGGCTTTGGGCAGCTCGAGAATCACTTGGTACTTCTTCGATCGCCCATGCAAGCCAAGCGAGAAGAACAAGATGCGTTGCCCGTAGTTGTCGTAAAACCACTCGATCATGTGACGGAAATGCTTGGTCGACACCTGGCTCTCGTTCATGTCGCCGTTCATCTTTCGCCATGATAGCCATCTCCGCTTGACGTCATCGTCGTCGCCGATCGAGCCGAAGGTGCACAACAATTGCTCGTAGTCGTTCTGTCGGCAAAGCGTCTTGACGGAGAAGTCAGTCAGACTGCTGATGCATTCTCCGTTGCTGTTGCTACTGCTGCTGTTGCTATTTACTTGGCTGCTGGAGAAAAGAAGACTGTTGAAGAACACATACCATTCCAACCGATTCACCTCGTACAGTTCTTTCCCCTTAAACATCTTGGAGTAGATCAACGAGCCGTCGGTGTGATATATCGCCATCGCCCACAGTTGCTTGTGCATGTCGTACGTCTTTCGGGTGTGCTTGAGCAGTTTGGAGAACTTGGTCTTGTACAACGACATCGAACTCTTGTCCTTGAACTGGATCATTCTCGACATTGTTTTTGGACAGTATTCTATGACACCATCCTTGTTGACTTTCTCTTCGTTGTCGTTGTCACTGTCACTTTCACTTTTCATTTTATTTTGTTTTATTTTTTTATATTTTATTTTTATTTGATTTTTAGGTCTTGATTTAATTTTATTTTTTATTTTTATTTTTTTTTTCCTAGTCTTTTTCTGGTTCAAAAAAAAATAATTTAAAAAATAAAAAACAAATAAAAAAAAATAAAAAACAAACTAGAAAACAAAAACACAAACACAACGCAACACAAAACAAAACAAAACAAAAAAAAAAGAAATGGAAAAAACAAGGAAATACTACCAATGGACAGAGGAAGACAAGAAGAGACTAGAGACAGCAGCAATACGCCATAAACTCGTAAAGGTGACACGATGGAACAAGGTGGCAAAGGAGATGAACAACCCGTATCTCACTGCTTCAAAGTGCCGTACGATGTACAGGGCGTTGGGGAGGAAGAACGACGATGCGTTCGACAGTCTGAAAAAGATGTCAGAATTAAAGAAAGAGAGCGAAGACGACGCGCCAGTGGCTAAACTCATGACAAAGCAAGAGAAAACAGAACTGCTCGCTGCGACGCAGAGTTACGACCCCGACAACGTCAATTTCGACCAGCTGTCGTTCATACTCTTCAAGGGCAAGTTCTCGCCAGCTTTCCTCAAGGATTACTACAACAACTATCTGCATCCGTCCATAAATCATTCAAAATGGAGCCAAGAGGAGGCGGAAAGACTCGTTCGATTGGCAATGAAGGACGAGGAAGAGAACGGGAAAGTCGACTGGCGTGCTGTCTCCAAAAAAATGAATCGCACCGAAGATCAATGCGTCGCAAAGTTCAGATACATGACATTAAACCGAAAAAAAACCAATAAATAATAAAAAAAATAAAATATTTTTTTTTATTTTTTTTTTTAATTTTTTTAAAAAAAAAAATAAAAAATAAAAAAAAATGCAACAAATTATTGAAGATGGGTTGAACGACATCACCTTTCACGGGCCAGTATTCAGTCGCGATAAAAAGATATACTTGACGTATGGCGGGATTGGTGGCAACGAACTCGTTGTCAAGACAGCAGTGCTGAACAACGAATCCATCGTCTGTGAACTGGAAACATATATGAAGATATTGTCAGCAATCTTCCTGACCAAAAACACAGACATCGCATTGGTCGTGAAAAACGACGAAAGTGACGCCCGAGCACTGATGCTAGTAAACACCGACAGGAAGGTTGCTTCGCCCCTGATATTCCTGCCTGGCATCTGCCACGTTCTAGGCTACACTTGTTTGTCGGTGTTTCTGTCCATCTACGACCACGGGCCATTCGTGTCGTCGGAATTTGCATGGGAAGTCAAGTATGCCGATTGCGGCACAGACAGGTACACATACTCGAAGACGCAGATATCAGACGACGGCGTGCTCGCCCAAAGGGAGTTTACTTGGACCTGCGAGCGTAACTGCGTCTGCGTGGAAGACCGCACGATGCACTTAAAAGACCCGCAGGTGGATATGATTGTCACGTTCACAAAGCAGGATAATAATAATAACAGCGATGGCACATTTCTTCCATTTCTCAAACCAAAACCTCTCGTCGCTGCTGTCACCACCACTGGCAACAAAAATAACAGGAGCGACAAGAAAATAAAAGTGACAAAATGATTTTCATTTGTTTGTTTATTTATTTGTTTATTTATTTATTTATTTACTTGTCTACCTCACTGACGACGATCACGTGCTGCGCTTTCCAGATTACGCACGCTCTGCCGCACGTTTGATAGGATATCAAATTTATGGTGCGCGACGATGCGCTCTTCCGTCCGCCCCAAGGCAACGGTCGTAATGAGCAGCAACAAGACAATGTCGACCGCTGCACAGACGACGACGAAGCTGATGTTCTGCAGGACGAACTGCATCAGGATCATGTTGTTCAGCCAGTAGTGCACCGTGGTGATCGCCACATAAATGGGGACGAACGCTCTGGCGATGGGAGGCGTGAGGTCGGCGATGATGATTCCCCTGTCGATGTCGTTCTCCGTCACGTTCTCGTGCAACGTGGCTCCCAGCCGTATGAACGCGACGAACGCCAGCAACAGGCCCATCGTCTGCTTGCTCTCGATGCGCAGATCAAACACAGCCATCGGAGGCGGCCACGAGAAGTAGTCGGACCCCCACGGCGCAAATATCGAGATGAACGTGATGACGAGGGCGACTTCGATCGCCTCGAGCAAGAGGATCATCCACACGCGCTTGAACTCGAACTCCCAGAACCGTCGTATCAGCAACGCGGTGTAACCCGCAGCGAAGTAAGTGAAGACGAAGAAGAGCTGCTGGAACATCAGGTTGATGATGAACATCGCGCGGGTCCATTGGAACGACATCGACACGAAGACAATCGCATACGCGCCCAGCTTACCCGTCTGCAAGTCGCTGGCCTTTTTCACGCTTCCGCTGAGAAGCACCTCCATCCGCCACCGCGTGATCAGCGTCTCGCTGAACTTCGAGAAGAGTTGGTCGACGAAGACGAAGACCTGCAGCGCCGTGTACTCCAAGTCGGTGTCGAGCAGAATGTCCAGCGGCCGCACGGGAGGCCCCACGCGCATAAAGTCCTGCGTGTTCATGCCCAGCGCGAGAATCCCCAGCAGAAGCAAGCATATTTCGAGCGGCAGCAGCATCACAAGCCAGTCCTGATAGAGATTCCATTTGTCCTTGAGGTACTCGATGTTGTTCGCCATCAGATACCGCGTCACGACGTCGATGAACGCCACGAACACCACAAACGACACCTGCGACTGCAGCAGCAAGTAGATGAAGATCATGCGCAGCAGCTCCGCCAACAAGACCAGCCCGTCCCGCGCAGCAAAATACAGTATCCCCCTCTCGGCGCTGCTGGCGGGCGTCATCACGCGGAAGCACGCCTCGGACAAGTCGCATATCAGACGACTGCACATCAACAGCAGCACAATCGCCGTCCACGTGACCCAACTGTTGTTCCGCACGCCGTTCACCACAAAGGGCGGGCCGAATCTATAGTAAGCCGTCGTGTAGAACGGCGCCACCGCGAATATGACGACGAAGAACAGCGCTATCCCCACGACGTGGAGAGACAATATCAACTTGTGCACGTCGTGCAAGATGTGCAAGTTCTCTTTCCCGTGTGTGGTCATCTTTATTGACGAATGCGCGCCCCAAATCAAACATGTTATCACAAGGAAAAAATAAATGTAAAGTCAGAGAGAAAGAAGTAAAGGGATGGAGGTTGAGGGCAGTTTTTTTATAATTATATTTTTGTTGTTTTTTGTTATGTTGTGTGTGTATGTGCGATTAGATTGGAGAATAGAAGAGAACATCGAATGTTTTGATGGGGTCTGACGCGACGTTTTCGGCTGCTTCTCTTAACACCACGCCGATTGGACGCTCGTCTAACACGCGCTGAGAAATGGCGTTGCACAATGGCTTCACGCCATCTAAGATATATGGTTGTCTCTGGACAAGTTGCAAACCTGCACTGGCGATGAAGGCTCGTTCGTCTAGTATCCGATTCATGTTCGTGAGTATAGCATCGTAAAGAGTGATTTCATTGTTCAATACATCTGCCATTGGAATACCACCAACGCCGGCTATGTGTGGAGCAGTTGCCAATACGTTGTGAATTCTCACATATGCAGACGCAAGTCCCTTTGCAAATGTTTTCAAATGCATGTCTCGTTTGGCAGTGTCGACGTGAGCGCTGTTGGGATGCATTTGCGTGGCTGTTCCTCGGAAACTAAGATCAGATGACGCAGCATTGGCATTCAGAGCGAACACAAAACCAGCAGCTGGTTTTTTGCTCTCGATAAATGCAGTCAGATGGGTCTTGAAGAAATCGAACGTCGACTTGCCATCGACGGGCACCAGTGTGGCCTTGTAAGCCATGGTGGGACCGTTTCGGTAGTTGGCGCTCGACCCAGTATTCAACTCGTCGTAGTGGGCAAACCCCATACGCACTCTGGTTCCAGGCATCAACGACTGTCTGGCAAAACAGACGACAGTCTTCACCCCGCTGTGCATGGATGTGAAACCAGTGGCGGCCGAGCTCTTTTCGGGGCCGTCGTGTCCGTAATAGTTACCTTCGCTGACCCCCCAAAATATGGAGTAGTCTTCCAACTTCTCGCGCGAGTGATTATGTCTTTCTCTGTCATTTGCATAGTTGGTTGTGTCTTGGTCCTCGGTGAACGCAGGCAGACCGACAGCCGAGGAAAGCACGGCTTGGCGAACTCCAGTTGGCTGCGACAGCCCGAAATCCCGGTAGAATGAAGGCTTGAGGCCGAACAGAATCTCCCCTGCGTAGATGTTGTATTGCTTCAAGTCGCTCCCCGATGTCTTGTACGGTATTTTGCTTTGGTCCCATGTGGCTGCTATCTGCTTCGTCCAGTTCTGCACGGCAACGTCAGCCACCACTTGCACCACTTGGTAAGGTGACTGGGGTGCTGTTTTTGTTCCTGGTCGTAATCCCTCGCTGTACGACATTTTTTTATTTTTTTTAAACTTTCTTTTTGAAAAAAAAACAACAACGACTTATCCAGCGACTAACTTGTGAATAATATATCACTGTCAGATAGTAAATATGTGTATAGGATATAATTTTATTGAATGTGTCTCGTTCGAGAACGAGACGACTGCAACGACAACAGTAATTAGTAAAAAAACAACAGGGATGTTTAAGTTTTGGTGGGGGGGGGGGAGTTTAGTAAACTCGACTAAATCAGCCCAGTTGAAACTCGAGACATGGGAAGTCCACGGCATCGTAATCACCGTAGTCTGAGAACATCAAGTTGGGGTGCTTGATGTCTCTGTTCTGGCACTTCACATCTCGGAACTCGGAGGACTCCAAGGTGGTTTTCAGCTTGTCAATCACGCTCTGGAAATTATTGTCAGGTGACACGTTAAAAAATTTGTAAGGGTGCTTGTCCTTAAACACGACAACCAAGATTGTTTTAGAAACAGCTGCTGGCATTTCTCTTTATTTCTGTCTTTGCGGTTCGAGTTGATTTTTTAAAAATGAAATTCGTTATTTTCATTTTTGCCCATTTTTTTCCATTGGCGCGAAACAAAAAAATTTCTGAGATTTTTCTTCTCTTTCCTTAATTTTTTTCTCTCGAAAAAAATAAAAAAAAAATAAAAAAACAAAAACCACGTCAGACAAAAAAATATATATAAATCAATAGTATCCAACAAATCCAGCAGACTCCCAATTCGTTGGCTTGCGCACTCCACCGTCAGCAGTGTTGTCGCTGTTGCGCAATGCACTGAGGGCATCCTTGTACGAAATCGTGTTGATGATTCCGCTGTGAGACGCAAGAACACAATCGATCCACATGATCAACGCGACGTCCATTCCGCGACAGTCGTACAGCGTGCCGTCCGACAGCACGTACGGCAGCGCCTGTATGATGATGATGATGGGATACTCGGAGTTGTCGATCGTCTGCCGCGTCCTGATGACGTCGTTCTCGTCGTAGCAGAACTTCTCCAGAAACTGGAAGTCCACTTGGTTGCGCGTGCGCAACTCGTGCTGCAGCATCGCGCTGAAGCAGAAGAGCTTCGCGTTCATGACGAACAGCTTCTGGTTGAGCGTGGCGTGCTTCGGGAACGCGTCGGCTTGCTCGTCCATCTCGGCCAGCAGCGAAACCCCGTCCACTTTCCGGTGGAACCAGAACATCGAGAACTGGCTCTCCCCGTTGTGCACCGTGTCCAGCACGATCTTGGCGTCGACACGGCAGAGCGGATTCTCGTCGATGAACCGCTCCACGTCCGAGTAACGCAGTCGGCCCTTCTGGCACATCCCGTCGATGAGCTTCATCGTCTGGTCGACTGCGCTCAGTTCGCGGTATTTGCGCAGGATGCGTCGCCGAATCGACGTCAGCGCCCGCGGGCACACACTGGCTCGCTCCTGCGTCAGCGACTGCGTGAAATCGATGACGCAGAGCATCTTGCACACGGGCGCGGCGCAGAAGCGCAGGAAGCACATGTCGGCGATGGCCAAGTGTGTGTCGTCGTCGGCCTCATTGGCGAGGATGCGCGTGATCGTCCAATGGGGCACGTCTAGCACCTCTAGCGGCTGGATGACATTCGCTATGATGCAGGCGCGCGAGAGCAGATAGACGAGATACTCGTTTACGCGAGAGTTCGTCAAGTCGATACTCTCCCACTCGTCTCCCATCAGCGATATGGCCGTGCGCAGCTCGCTCATTGTGTACGCCGACACGGGCTTGTCGAATACCGCCACGCCGCTGTTCAAGATAGGCTCCATCTCCGTCGCTGACACGGGATTGGATGCGTCGGGAAGTCGAGAGGCGTCCACTCGCAGTAGCGTGTCTGAATCCACCTCGGAAAGGATTCTATCGAGTGCCGTCATGAGGATGATGACGCACAAGAAGATGCTTCCTGGCCCGTCCATTGTGCGAACCGTCGACGAGAGCAATACGCCGACTCTCCTCACCACCAGATTAATGAGACTCGCCATCACTTTCGACACCATGTCGACCACCTCGTCCAACGCGTCGTCACAGCCATCCTCCGACAGCGATTTCACCAACAAGGCTACGTCGGCAACCATCCCGTACCATTGCGTCACGACCTTGTTCAGGTCGGCGAAGATGTCGAGATTCGTCACCATGAATTCGTCAAACCGTTGGCGAACCGAGTCGTATACAGCGCGCATTTTCCGAGCTTCGTCCACACGATTTAAATCACCAGCGGCCACAGAATCTTCCTCGCCTTCTTCTTCGTTGGCATTGGCGTTGGCGCTGGCGCCAATGCCAACGTCGTCATCGTCGTCGTCACTTGGCAATTCAATATCATCATCCTCATCTACAAGTCCTCTCCATGACATTCTTTTTTTTTTGCTTTGTCAGTATATGTCAAAGAAAGAAAATAAGACAAGTCTTTTTTTTCTTTAAAAAAAAATATTTTTTTTTGTTTAATTATTATTATTATTGTCACGTGTCGCTTGATAACTTTGCCTTCTTCGTTGCGTCGGCCTGTATGTTTGCGATCTCCACTTGCGTTTCTCTATCGAGTTCCTCGTGCTTCGCAGTCAAATCGGCGTTGGGAAAGTACACTTGGAAGAGCTCTTCGGTGATCAGTCCCTTCTCAAGCATCTTCATCGCTTGCAATGGGTCGCTGAGCAAGACGCTCTTCAGGTACACCTTCAGCGTCTTGTGGGCGTCTATGTACGTCTTGTCGGCTGGATTTTGCTCGAACTTCTTGTTGTCGTGGTCGACGATGTTGATCAAGTCCGACAGCGAGTACACGTGGTAGACGTTCTCGTCGGTCTTGTCGCGTCTGGGTGCAGGCGCGTTGTCGTCGTATATCTCCTGCTCCTTCGACAGCCGCGTCCACATCTGCGGGAGCATCTCCTCTAGTAGCAGGTGTATCATGGCGCCCCACTCGGAGATGGTCTGCTCTGACAATTCGCGCGCGCCTCTCGGCTGATCGTCTGTCCGTCTGTCGTTAGAGCGCTTGTTGCTCTTCATCGTGAACCCCACGACGTTGTACATCGACTTCAGCAGCTCCTCTCTCCTGAGAACGTAGGTTGAGTCTGCGTTGGTGGGGCTCATCTGCGTCCCCGTCCAATGGTCGGGCAAGAATATGCGCGAATTGGGCGCCTGTATCAGTTGCTCAGTTTGCTTCCACGAGGGCAGCACCTCGTGTTTTGTGAAGTTGCGTAGCATAGTGTTCATCCGCTCGGTATCCTGCAGCCGCTTGAAGTTCAGTGCGTCGACGCCCAAATACACTTCGCCCGTCTCGTTGAATATATCGAGCGACGACTCCACAGCGGGGTCCATGTCCGACGTCAGGTTCTTCGCGATGTTCGTCGCCGACGTCAACATGATCGGCGGTTTGCCGTGCGCGCGCTCCCACGCCATCATACTTGACTCGAGATTGACCAACTGGTACACCAATGGCTTGAGCGAGTTGACCAAAATGGTGTCGAGAGACGTCGTCCGACAGCTGAGCAAGTTATACTCGAAAAGAAACATGTCCCGAGCGACGAGCCCGTCCGAAACCGACGCCACTTTGCGCAATACAGACCCTCTGTACACTTTCTGCTCGAGGGCGTACTGCCCTTCCTCAAGCACTTTAGGATAGGGGAAGCCCAGCAACTCTGGATGCGAGCGTCCGATGGCGTCCATCTTGGTTATTCGAACTAAGGCATACACCACTAACCCTGTGATGGCCTTTTGGCGTATCGCATCGGCCACGAACGGTAGCACTAGCCGCCGCATCACGATGTCGAGTCTGCCGAGCGGCACCATGAATTTGTCCGCCTGCATAAATACTAACCCTTCCGACACGAGCGACTTCACCAGCAACTCCACCAGCATCTTCACCGACCATTCGTTGTTGTACATCTCCGAGTTCGTGTAGTAGAAGCCCTCCATGGGATCGTTGCGCATCTCGCCGTTGCGCTTGCGCGTGGTGTCCATTTCCTTTTTCGACGTCATGTTTGTGTCGTTCTTTTTGCTATGCAGCCGTGCAATGCTTAACTAAAGAACGAAATCTAATAATAAATGCATAGGGTTTTTTGTTTATTGAAATCTCTGGCCTCCTGTCGTCGTTGTTCTCGTTATCGTTGTCCTTGTTGGATAGCCCGTTGGCGTTTTGCCGGGTTTGAACGCACCCACCGACCAGCCTATGAATAGTACAGACACCGTGATGACCAAAAGCAAGCCAACAACTATACCCGCGATGGCGCCGTATTTGGCTCGGTCGAGTCGGTTGTTGAATTTGTGTGGGTGGAGGGGGCCCTCTTCGCCGTCGCTCGACCCGACAAACTCGAGCTCGGCGGACGTGAATGCCTTGGGGCGGTAGAGACGCACGAACGGCGTGAAAATTAGCGTGCTGTTGTCGACCAACATCGTCAGATACATCTCGGTGCTGCCTGGCCCGTACAGCACAGAATCTACAATCGCATACATCCGCTGCAGGGCGCGCCCCGTGTCCCATGTGCCAGTGACGGGGACGCTGCCAGCCGAGTTGTTTCCCAGATACGCCACGATGTTGTTTCGACCAACTTGGAGCGCTTGGAAGTTATAGCCGTCTGGTAAGCCAGTGCTGAGGACGTAATAGTCGAAGCCCAGCCAACTCTCGGGACCGCTGCCCTGTTGCGGCACGGTGTATACCTGTATGATTGCCATCCCCAGCGTCGCCAGATACTCGGTGGCGTTTGGAAGCGTGCCGTTGTATATATTTATAAACGCGACCAACAAGTCGTTCCGTCTGTAGAGGTTTCCCTGCAGCTGCCCGCCAGCCTGGCCGCCCGATGTGATCTGCACATATATATCGCCGTTGTTGAGCAAGTCGAGCACCTTCTTGTCTACCAGCACCACGACGTTTATCGGGCAGTTGTTCGACGACGCCGCCGACCCCTCGGCCACATACAGCGTGAGCGTGTAGTTGTTTGCGGCGTCGTAATTATTCAGCGTGATTGCAGTGGCAAACTGCACTTGGTGCCAGACAGTCACCGACAGCGCATACAACACCCCCTCCTGCGACACTGACACGAACATCATGCCAAAGAACTGCGAGGGTGGTTGTATGGGACGGTAGTTTTCTGATACAAGCACAGTGGCAAATTGCAGCGGAGACGTCACATTTATGTATGGAAAGGCAGCGTGAACCCGTAGGCAAAATAGTAATGTCAATAGCAGATAACATAACATGTCGAGGCCGAGTGGTAATTAAAAAAGGACCATGGGAAGATGGAGTGTATTTGATATTTTAATATTTTTTTTTCTCGGTTCTAAATCAACATACTGCAAAAAAAAACAAAAAAGAAAGAAATGTCAGCCAACAGAATACATGTCAAACACGGAATAGGGTCAATGCGCGCCGATGCTGGAACAACTGTTGTGAATTTTGGCAATTGTTCCAGCCGAAACGACGGGAATCAATTCACTGTACACACAACGTCAGCAGCGCCAACGCTGAGAACTATCCCTAGGAAGACAAAGATACAGTGCTACAACGGAGAGGTTTCGGTGAACGGAAAGACATACAAAAACGTCGATACGGTTGAGATGGTAAACGGAAAGTTGATCGTCAACGGCGTCGAAGCAGCCACACAAGACAATCCAAACAACCCTCCGATAAACGTCACAATCAATGGAAATGTCAAGAACGTCGAAGTGACAGGCGGCGGCGACCTGAATCTGACTGTCACTGGCTCCGACAAGACTGAAGTGAAAAGCGACAGCGGCGACGTCACCGTATTCGGTTCAGTGGAAAAGGTCAAAAGTAAGTATGGCAACATTACAAATCACGGAGACGTGAATCACTGCAGCACAGAATTCGGCAACATTGTCAACAATAAAAATAAAAAATAAAAAATAAAAAAATTTTATTTTTTTTTTATTATTTTTTGACTGGTTGCCCATAAAAGACTACTATGAAGAACACCACAAGGAAAACTGCGGCAACGACGATAACGACGATTGAGATGTCCTGCCCCGTTGAATTGTCGGCGACGTTCGTCTGCTCCAAGTTCTCCTTCAGCAAGTCGAACCCTTGCGTATACATGCTGTTGCGACCAGCGTCAACTCTGCTGTTCGGGTTATACTGTACAAATTTCGCGCAGTTCTTGCTGAGGACTTTCGTCAGACTGCCCTGCATAACCCCACCAGCATTGGCGAGATTCTCGAAGTAAGCAGGATCGTTGTCGCGCCAGCGCACCAGTTGCGACACCAAGATGAATCGCGCCAGTGGACCAATTATGGAATCATTGTCGCGGCGGACACCCGCGACAACATGACGCTCTAGCATCAGTCCTAGCCACAGATCAACCGCGTCTGCCAAGGCCGTCTCATTTGTCGAGGGGATGCCGAATTGGCTGGATATCTTCGATATCGCCCACGCATCGTCGGTGAAGTCTGTGATATTTACAACCAGACTCAGATCGCTGGTGGATACGGTCGGATATGAACTCGCCGCTGTTTGCAGCGTCAGCCGCACGGCGTCCTTGTATGAGGGTAGCCCATACGCATACGAATACTGACAAGTGCTGAAATACTGCTTCTCGAATGTTGCCCAAGGTCGTGTCAACTCTGGCGCCACAAAATGCATCGTGGTGCCCCTGCTTCCAGACAGAATGCGGCACATCGCATTGTCCGTCATCGCCATTGCATCCCAGTCGTAGAAGAACGAATCGAGCGACAACTCTTCTACATTTCCGCTGTAATCCAGCAGTTGAAGCATTCCAGACGTAGGCTCTAGCCACAGCTGGTTAAGCACCAACAAGAACTCGGCAGATGTCGCCAGCGTCTGTACTTCGTGCGTTGCTGACGAGCCGTGTTGCTCCCGATAGACGAACGGCGGTATGCGGTCTAGCCCTCCTACGACCGAAGGCAGCCATTCATACATCGTGATCTTCTGAACAAGCGATATCATTTCGCGCTTGACGGCAGAGAATCTATCGCCGTAATATAACTGTCGTGTGCGTGCGCATCTGCGATTGTGCTCGCGCGCAAGCAGTGTGTGTATCGCCAGCACTTGCGGCACGATTCCGCTTCTTGGGTCCGCAGAACACCTGGCGTATGCAGGGCCGAATTGGTCGTTCGCGAATGCGGGAAACACGCTTCTGTTGCACGAGCGGGGAAACTGTCCCGCGTCAGTGAGCTTGAGACGACAGGATGTGGGGCTTTCTCTCACTGCCACCTCCTGTTCGGGCGTGTTCCCATAAATAAAGCCCAAGTCTATCTCTGGCGTGGCGAAGTTCTGGATCGATCCGTTTTGGGACTGACATGGCGCAAAGAATGAGAATGTGTCAGAACAGTTGCAAGGAAATGGCGCAGCAGAGGGGTCGGGAATCGCCAACCCCATGTCCATCCCCACTACCGCATACCCCCAATAAAGCATCAACTCACTCAACGGCGATTCTGCGCTGGTGGTTCTCTCGCTCGTCGCTACATTAAGCGTGGCACAGCATGTGCTGCTGTTTTGAGGATTCCTGCGCAAAAGAGGCTGTCCCCAATGCCCAGCCAATTGACGGCAAAAAGCACTGTCACCGCTACCACTGCCACGCACGTGTGAAATAAAAGGAAATGCTATTGGAAATAACGAATGAAAACAACAAAGAAAAATAAAAGTAGAAATCATCGGTTCTCTTTTTTTTATATTTTTTAGATAAGCAACATCATCGAAAAAAATTTTATTTTTTTTTATTTTTTATTTTTTATTTTTTATTTTTTTTTCAAAAAAAAAAATAAATGGCAGAAGTTGAAGATGTTGTCGTAAATGTGCCTTGCACAGAACATTATCCCCAATTCAAAACACTGGACGATGTGGTCGGCTTCGACACGGAATACTACCATCTTGATTTTAAGTCATTGAAGACCATCAACTCGAAACTGTTCTTGGACAAGTATTCTACTGGCACGCCTGCTTTCGTCAGCATGGGCACGTACGGCCAAGTGTATCGGTCCGAGTCGAGCGAGGGCGTCTTTGCGGTGAAGAAGTTTGTGATGATAAACGGCTACAACGAACCGCACAGGTTCTACCAGAACAACTGCATGGAGGTCGTCATCCTCAAGAGCGTAAACCATCCAAACGTGGTGAGATTGTTGGACGCGAGTGTCGTCGACGGCTACTTGCACGCGGCATTCGACTACTACGAGAACGACATCAGTCGCTTCAACTTCGGACATCTCCAGCGTCACCACCGAAACTGGCGGCTGCTTGCGATGAAGCACATCAGCAATGCGCTCGCCTACCTCCACAGCCAGCTCATCATCCACCGCGACGTCAAGCCCAGCAACATCCTCTACAGAGTGTTTCCAACAAAGTCAGGCAAGAAATACATCCACTTTGCGCTCTGCGACTTCGGCGCTGCGATCGACTGCAAAGGGATCGACCGTCCAGTCGTTGTCCACACAAAGGTGACAACGTGCACATTCGAAGCGCCAGAGATGATGCTTCGCTCGCGGATGTACACCTCGGCAGTCGATGTGTTTGGGCTGGGATGTGTGTTGTATTATATCATGACGAACGGACTACCCCTGTTGCCACACACCCTAGAGAAACTTCCGCCACAGGACGGGTTTGCTATCTTGGAGAGTCGGTTGCAGCAGCGTGCCAGTGAGGAAGAGCGCGCATTCTTTTCTACACTCCCCGAAGGAAATTTCACCCGCATCGATCTCTTGTACGGTCTGTGCTTCCGTCACATACCTCCACTGAAGAAAATAGGAACATGCAACGATCTGTTGCTAAAGATGATCGCGCTCGATCCAAACAAGAGACCCACCGCAAAGCAAGTCAATCGCGAAATCATCGCCATCAATCAAACGCAACGCGAGTTGTATGCCTCACGCAAGCAAGGCGAATGTAAAGTTCTTTAAATATAAAAAAATACAAAGTATTGTATTTTTTTTTTTGCTTATTTCGATATACGCTTACTTATTCTTTTCGCACAACAATCATTAAACAAATGCAGACACTCTTCCTTTTTTTATTGTTATTATTGTACCTGACATTTTATCCTGTCACTAGCTTTCGCAGTGACGTGATCACAATCCCGCAGAATGGCGAGATATCCTTGCATGATGCAGACACTCCTCTCATCGTGCCGCTTACACATGATACTTCAAATGGAGCATATCCGCTGTGGATACGACTGACACTCGTCGGCGGCAGCAGCGGCGATAATTATCTGTCGATATTACCGCACAAGGATTCGCAACGCGACGCCCGCCCAATTGCGACGCTCACGCCGTCTTCGAACACAGCCGCATTCACAGCGCAATCGTTGCAGCGATTTTCAATCGAGAAATTGCAAGACGAGACCGCCGTCATCCATGCACACATATATCGCGCAATCAGTGTTTCAAGCACACTGGCAACGTCAGGCTGGAAGGACAGTTCGCACTTTAAAGCCGAACTCGTCGATCTCAGCGACGACGACGGCAATAGCATTTTAGTCTACAACGGCGTCGAGCGACAGCAGCAGGACACCGACATTCAGTTGGACATGACGCAAGTCGAATCGCACGAGCACATGCTGTATGCTGTCCGATACAACGACGCCGAATCATCTGCCCTCGTCCAGCACATCTCGGTCTGGGACAAATACACGCCAGTGAAAATAACACCTGTTCTCGAAATGTCGCCGCCTGTCAAGCAGATAGTTGTCGCTGGTGTAGACATAGGCTCGCTGTCGCAATTCAGCGTATGGGTGGACGTCGAAGTGAGCGACGCCGAAACTGGCACCATCATCGATGCGGTGACAATACCAGCACCCAAATTGATTCTAGATTCACCGCGCACTGTTCGTTATGTCGATTGCTTGCAACCCGTGAAGGTGCGCACGACCGTGCTGTCTCAATCGCTGTCTCCCGTCATACTGGCATCCGATACAGTTCTAGTAGACGCGCGCGTCTTCTGCCGCGTGACAAACAGATCGGACAACTGCTTCTGCGAGAGCCTCTGCGAATCCGCTGGCGATGGAAATGGCGACGGGTTGGCTGGATATGACGACCCAGATTGCAGCCGTTCAGACATCTTGCAATTTCTCACCGTGAAGGACGTGTCCGACTTGTCTTACAAGCCAACCGATCACGAAGAAGAAGAAGTAGACGACGGCAAACAGCCAGTGCTTCTGAACGTAGTCAAACACACAACCCCGTCCAGCAGTTGCTCGCGTCTGGTAGCCACGTCTCACGTGGATTACAGCGACTACATCGACAAAGGGAAAGCTGGCAGAGCGGTCATTTCCATTGATTCGTCAACAGAAAGCGACAAGTGGAACAACGACTTAGAAGGAAAGCGCTGGCGGTGGTCGTTGTCGATGCAAACGGAGACCGACAGCATCACAACTACCACGATGGATTACTACTACACCACGGGACAGTCACAGCTGCCCGATCCGATAGTGTTCTTCGTCGATTTCTCCACGCGCTACTATCCCACTATAATCGTCACGTCGGTTGTGACTGACGAATCGGGTCGCGAATTGCCAACAGTCACCGACGACAAGTGCGAGTTACATGTCTCCCCGTTTACAACACAGCCTGCCGTTTCGATGACGCTGCTCCTGCCATTGCAAGTGTTCAGCAAGACTGCAGCCACCCCAGTCATCATCTTCTCGATCAGCACAACAACGCCCATCGCCTCGTTCGACAGCGACGCCCGCGCCCGCTTTCTCGCAGTGACGTCGACGCGAAATCCGAATCCTGGCATTTACATCGTGCACTTTGTAGCGATGCTGGCTGTGAATGAAACAGAGTTTGCTCTGTCGGCCAGACTATCGTCGGTGCGCCAAAAGACTATCATTGTAACCACAACACGATCGGACAACGTCTTCTTGCGTCCACTGACTACCGCAATCATGAACAGCCCAAGAACGCAGCAACAGCAACTGTACAGTTGTGGCGCATCGGAGACGATAACTATGCTGTCAGTCGTCAACCCAACACCGCTGAAATACCGAGTGCTGCTAGACGGGTTGATGATATACGAAGGCGGTCCACACGAGCAGAAGATCGTCGATGTAAAAGTGCCGACACGGGCGCTGACCACCAACGGAATATACGTAGCCGAGTTGGAGGTACTCTACTCGATGGAGGACATCGACGACAGCATACAGCGCAAGCTGGACGTGCTTGCTAATTCACACCACATCGAAGTGCTTCCGCACATACCAACATCTGTTCGGCTGGAAGCAGTTGAATACCAAGCCGACGAACGGGCTTGCGAAGGGATGGTCAAGACGCTCTTCCTATTCCCCGAGGGCGGCATCGACAGCCCCGTGCATTACTTCTCGTCCAACGACGAAGACATCGGAAACACGCGTCTGTACGATCGCGTCGACCACTACTTGCATCGCGACAGGAATTCGCCGATAACCGTGCATGCATACTTGGCGTCTGACGTTGCAGCGGGATACAACTTGCAGTGCTCTTTCTCTATCGACACTCGCACACTCAAGTCGGCATGGACGGTAGTTGCTCCCAAGATAAATGCCGACCTCACTAAATCTGCCACTTCTTACACTGGAAACTCAATCATCCTATCGGTGGATGCCGAAGTCGTTGACATGCTGTCATTATCAGGGCCCGATGGGTTAGTGGCGATCAGACGACAACCGCAGCCTTACTCAAGTCACACCTTCAGCAAACTCGCATACGGCAGCTACATCGTGACTTGGCAGAGCGAATATCGCTACCCATCACTTGTGTGCAAATGGAACAAGATCGTACAGATATCCTTTCCCGCAGAAGCAAGCATCGTAACTCAAGTAAGCAGCGGCGAAGAGCGCATCATGTGCCCTTACTCCTTCTTCAACTCGGCAAATATATGGCAGAAGTACTGGACGCTTACGCTGGCCGAAGAAGTTGCGAAGAACGCCGACCAGTACAGTGTGTCTGTTGATCTATGGGACATCGACCACCAAACAAAGATAATGCTTGAGCCAGAAGAAGGCTCGAACAAGCGGCTGTATTCGCACATGCTCGCCCATCCTGGCTCTTACTCCGCCGATGTCCAATTGGCGCTTTACGACGCCAACGGAAACGCCAAAACCAGCGCTGTCTTCAGCACGCCCGTCTACACTGTGCAGCAGCCGCTGTTCACTGAGGAGAGCTTCGAATTGCATTTCACTAATCCGCGCTGCATATACAGCAACGACGGCGTCGTCGATCTGTCGTATCCGCCAGAGTTGGTGGGGAATGTAAAGACTCGAATCAAAAGCTGCGTGCCATTACTCAACGGCACATCGACTTGCGCCAACGCGCGCATCACCGACAACTTGCGTATCACAGGCATGCCGTTCTGCAAGGAACTCGTCCTCGAATACACCATCTTCCACGGTTGCAGATTCACAAAGACGTTTGCACTGTTGCCTGTCTCGTCAGCCTACCCGATGCTATCTGGGATAAAGGCAGAGGCCACTTGCGACGGCGACTACATCCTGACCGCAATGGTACACAACTTCTTCGAGCAGACAACAATCCCGCTTCGCGTCGATTACCGGTATGCAGCAGTCGAATGGCGATACGGCCAAGATTCGATAGGCAGCAATGCCCAAATACGCTTGTCATCCAAACAAATAGGCACGAGCTTGCACAGCATCGCTGTCAGTGTATCAACTGCAGGCGGGTGCCGAACCGACGCTGTCTTGCAGCATCGCGAATTGCCAGAGATGAAAGTGGTCGATGTGGCGTGGGGAGAAACGCTTCCGATATACTGTCCAGGCGAGCACGACGCATCGCTGAGCGTAAAGATTCCAGCCGATGCGGATCAAGACACCGTGGTAGCATGGACTGTCTGTGCTGCTGCTGCAAGCACAGAAGCAAACGGCACATCTTCGAACCAATACGACAATTGCGCAACGCTGCCGAACTCTCGAAACAAGCGAAGAGTCGACAATCTGTCGCCAGGCTTATATCGCGTGACCGCTACGCGCCCCAGTTCGGTGTGCAGCAAGACGCTCGAGACTATCATTGCGGAAAAGGCCGATTACCACGTCAAGAACTTTATCGAAGTCGATTATGCAACGAATCGCGGAGAAGTGAATACAGTGAGAATCGCTGCGACAGGCGACGCGCCCATCGAGGTCTCGGCGTTCACAGCAAGCATGCTGACAGTCGAAGACAGGCGATTCCTATCGCAATCGACTTCAGGCACCCCTGTTCTCACGGGTGTCCCATCTCTTCATGCTATAAAGATCGACATCCCGCAGCCCGACGTGTACAGACGCTACACGAGATTATCTCGGTGCAGCAAGCCGCTCACAATAAACGTGTGGAGAGCATCGACAATGGCGCGTGTTATCGATCCAACGGAACTACCGTCTCCGTATGTTGATCCCGCCGTTGTCGTCGTTGTTACACACGCTGACAACGATACAATGACGATGATGCCGTGCGCGTATTCTGCTCCGCCTCCGCTCAACGTCACCGTCTACAACAAACGAAGCAACACAACACTGATGGCGGCAACAATCGTCGCACACCGCCAAAGATCAATCACATTGCTGCCCACTGTGACATACAACTTCACTGTGCCCACAAAACTGTCGTTCCGTGATTTCGTTGGCGAAGATTCGTACAAGTCGCTAGCGGAAAACGGAATAATCAATAAGACCTTTTCGCTAGCGGAAATGGCAAAAAACGAAAAAAGTTTTTCGCTGACGACAAAGTTGCAAGTTTTAAATGTGGTAAAGGTAACCGCTGGCGGTAAACAAACCCTGTGTGACTATACCGCCAAATCAAGCACCTTCGATTGTGGGGTTCTAAAGGGATACAGAGAACTGGCCGTCACCTATTATTATTACTATCACCCGTCTTCGTCGCAACGCAGCGACGAACAGCGATGCCGCGAATTTGTTCTACTTGACCAAGCATCTCCGAAATTAACTCCAAGAGCAATTAAAGAAGAATCGGAAGAAGAAGACATCCAGTATGCCATCGTGCCAGCAGACATGCCAATCTCAACCGCAGCAGAAAAGGTCACTACAAGAGTGCACAAGACACACGAAAAGTTCGTGTGGTATCGCTTGCTGACGACTATCAAGGACAGCGCACTGCCGCGTCCGCTTATACACAACAGCGCTGGGGCGGAGATCGACGAGCAATGCATGTGGCAGCCCATAAACGTATTTCCCTGGGTATCCGAATGCTTGATCAAATTGCCGACGGGAGAGAACTACAGGATCGACACAAACGAGGAATCGCGACAAAGATCATCATCGTCAACAACGAAAGTGTACGAAATCAGGGCTGCCAGCGTGCAAGGAGAGATGAGCGTGATGGTGCAAGTCACCGTCACTCCCACAACGCAGTCTGCATGCAACGGCGTTGTCTCCGTCGTCGTGTATGGCGGACTCCCGCCATACTACATGACAACTAGCAGAAACAATGGACAGAACAACGACGCGCACGATTCAGTCTCAGGAAAGTTCTACATCGACAACGTGTGCGTCGAGACATTCACGGTATCGGTTCGAGACAGCATATACGGCATCGACGAGTGGAGCACGTCGATCGTGCGAGTCACCACACACGAGAGTTTTGCGATCGATTCGCTGTCGGTAGGACTAGCAGAAGGATGCGGACTCTGGACAACAACAAACGTGACAGTCGGCTTTCTCGACACACAACCAGCGACAATAGGCGCATGGGATGCTTATCATTACCCGCTGACTCCGCTGACTGCATGCACAGACAGTCGAATGCTACCAGCATCCCGCGTGCGCATTTCATCAACAACAGGAGGAGCAGGAGGAAACTTCTACTCGCTTCAGTTGACGCTGGGCAATTGGACAATATATGCGTGCGATAGAACGGGAAATATGATTTCAACTGAACCGTCGTTCGGTGTCTTGGACGTCACAGCGCAAAACGTGCCGATCTCGGTGCAGATATTCCACGGAAATGTGTGCATACCCGAACTAGGCGGACAGATCAACGTCGAGCAATGGAATCTGCCGCATCTGCTAGTGTACGATTCCACGCCGCCGCTGGCGCTTTACGACGACAACAACGAACAATATCTCGACGTTGCAGTCGAGAATGTCACAGACTCCCTCGCCATGCAGATACGCGGATTGCCGCTGGGAAGCAGCAGTTGGTGGCTGTGGGATTCGCGAAAATGTCCCACCGAAATAGTGATTGTGAACAAACAACTCCCCGCTGGGATATGCGGCACCTGCAACGAAAGCGATACGAGTTGCTACGGCTGCGACGGTGTAGCGTGGTCGCGCACCACCACTGACATATGTGGCGCTTGCGGCGGCACTGAGGCCTGCTTGTACGATTGCGAGTTCGACGGCTCCATGCGCGCAATCACCCAGAAGCAACTAGCGACAGAGGCCGCCGAATGCACAGAGCTGTTGGGGTACAACAACATGATCTTCACTGTTCCAGTTACGACATTTCGCTCTGCAAATGAAATGGTGTCCCGAACTACGATACAGCGGCTGACGTTCGCGGCTGGACTGACAGTGCCCCAAGGCACCGAACTTCTGATCGAGGACAGCATTGTAAACAACCTCAACATCACAAACAGCACCCACATCGTCATCACAGGCGGCCAATTGCGCCACGTGCTGACCGTGCATTCCCCCGCCCGCTGCACAAACCACACCATGAACATACGCATCCGCGACGTCGATGTGGATGGTCTGACGATCAAGATAGTCAGTAGCGCCACTTGCCGCCCGCTTGTGCGAATCAGACTACGCTTCGTCGATGTGTCCCTCTTGGTAGTCGTGTCTGACACGGACGTCGATTTCATCGTCGGCGAGTCGAATATAACGCGCATCGAATTCTCGGGTAACGGGAATGTGGACTTGAACACAACCAGCCAGTCTCCAAGTAATTCCGACGGGGAGTACCCTTACCACATCGACACCATCGACATAAACAAGGAGACGACGATCCAGCAATACAAACTGATGGGTTGCCGCATTTTGCTCAAGACGCCGCTGGTCGGGAAAGTAACCTTCGGCGATCGGTTCACGGTGCAGTATCGCGAACGGCAATGCGCGGTCGACATGAACGTCGTGCTGGCGCTGAGACAAGAGGCTGGATTCGAAGTGGACTATCGCGATCCGTTCGATTACTACGACGTCGGCGGAAACCTACCGCTCGCCACGGATACGCCAAACCAACCCCACGAGCAAAACTTGTTCACCATCGTCATGTTTATAGCATTCATGACCGTGCTTTTGTTGGTGATGTTTCTCTATCTGCTTATGCAACTTGGTCGACGGTAAAAGAAAGAACACAATAATTGTCAATAAAAAATACACAAAAACTTTCTTTATTATTTTTGCGGGTTGATCATGTCAAAAATTCTTTTGACGTTTGTTTCGAAAAATTCGCGATCCTCGTCTGACAACATCACACCCAAGCCGATGATCTTAAAATCATCAATTTCTGGAACTTTAATACTGTCCAATTGATATTCTAATAAAAAATCGTTGATTTGCTCTTGCGTGGCTGTTGCTTTTTGCACTTCGACTTGTGCTGGTATTGGTGGAATGGGCTGTGCTTCAGGCAATGGATTCTGCTGCTGTTGTTGTTCTTGCTGCTTTTCTTGTTGTTGCAGTTGTTGTTGTTCTTGTTGCTTCTGTTCTTGAAGTTGCTTTTCTTTTTCTTTTTCTTCTTCTTCTTGTTGTCGTAACACCTCTGGCTGAGATGGCGGTATAGGAGAAGATATTGCGAGATTCTCTGGTGCAAATTGTTGCGGTGGCGGTGTCTGCGGATTTACTGTGACGGTAACAATGGCTGGAGAAAATCCCTCTATGTCCATGGATGTTTGTTGCGGGGTGCTTGGAAGCGTTGCAAACGATTTGGTGGCCTCTTCGAGCAACCGAGCAGCGTCGGCGTACTTGGCTTGCTCCATGGCTCTTTTGGCCCCGACCTCTGCAATCTGCTGCCTAGCCAGAGCCAATGCGTCGCCGGCTGCCCTTTTCTTTTTTTCTAATTCAGTAATTTCCCTATTCAGTTCGTCGATTTCTTCTGTCAATTTTGTTCGCTTGATTCCAGACGTGCTTGAACTACCCCCGCCGTTTCCACTTTCACCGCTGCCGCTGATGTTTTCGGAGCCGCGTTTCAGGTTGGCCTCGACTTCATCTTCGGCTTCACGCAGTGCCTCGCGCGTGGCGTCATTATAAGTGCGCGTTAACATGTCCTTGAAATCATAGTCGGCGGCGATTGAATACATTCCAGAAACAAGACCAAGGACAGTGCGAACTAACTTCACGCCCACCTCTGCGGCAACTGGCGCGTAAGTCGCGCCTAGAGAAACCGCAGCGGAGCCAACTTTCGCCACGCCCGTCCCTGCAGCCGAAATAAAAGGCAATATATCTGGGATGCCCGAAGTACTTAGCGGGGTAGGAAGAACTGATTTCCGCAACGGTAGTTTCCCAGTACGCGGAGTAATACGCGTAAACAACGGACTGCTGTCGGTGGTAGTGTTGTAGAATTGTCTCTCGGTTACTATGCTTCGCGCCACAGGAGACACCGTATAATGGCAAAGAGCGGCCACACTCTTGATGTACAAAGAATAAAAGATCGACATCCTCTCGGCATACTCGCCCGAAAATGTTCGAATACACCTTTTGCCGTTCGATTCGACCTCGTACCGCACCAATCCCGCATCAGTGGTTGACACGGGCTTCAGGTACCACACACTCGCATTTTGATCGTTAAGTTGCCTGAAATAGTTTCGATTGTATAGTGTGCCTACGGGGCCATCTACGCTAGCCGATGCAACGAGGTTTGCAAACGTCAACTCTTTGTCGGGTATCTCTTCGATACAATCAAACGATGCTGTAGCTACTGTCCTCAACGCATATGCTGCATTCCCGACTATTTTCCTGACAGGCGAATCCAAGCTTTCAGAAAACGCCGTGATAATCCGAGATGCATCTAACCCACCAACAAGCCAGACGAAGTGCACTGTGACAAACGCGAACCAGTTAGGGTCGTCACTGGGCGGCGATGCGCTTATTATGGGATACTCTTCGCTGACAAATTCATTGGACAAATCGATGAAAACCAAATCGCCAGACGCTAAGTTCACAGCAGTCGACCCCTCGGACATGAGCACATTCACCGTCACCTTTTCGGTACACATGACTCCAATGGCAAGTGCGACCTTGAAATTGAGAAAGGTGCTATTTACCGCGGACAGACTATCCCACAGCGCCGATTTGGCGTACGACACGACTGCAGGTCCTGGGGACAGTGAGTTGAATAAATACAATGCACTTGGCACTGAATTCACCGCTACGCCAGGTGAGCTGTCGCGTGCAATGTGATGGATAATGTAATTCCAGCAACTCGAAAAGAAGGACCGCACAATGATGGGCGCGACAATCTGATTCCTATACTTCCCTTGCATGTCCAATGTTCTTATCTTCCACAGAGCGGGTGTTTGTCTGATAATTTCTGCATCAAATATCCTCGAGTTTTGATCGTTTTCGTACGTTTGAGACATTTCAATCTTGAGTAACTTAATGAGGGCAGTCACCCCGCTGGAGTCGGCCACGGTGATGGCAACAAATCCGTCCGAGCGTCTCAGTTGCGAATTGTTTGTGAACGCGAACTTGAATATCGATTTTGCTAATTCCTCTCTAGGTTTGTAAACAGAGTCCATCAGACTCGGCAAGGTGTTGACATTGTTGTCCAACCCTAGATTTGCCATTTTCAAATAAAATACTCGCTTATTTGAGACGTGGTATATCAGCATCTTTTTTTAACTGCGGCAGCCACAATAAATATCTACCTTTAATTACAAATCAAAAAAATATTATCAACAATAATGGATTTCCTGCAGGAAAACCCAATGAACATCGCCGATGTGATACAAGGCACCATGACACCCTCTGTGGTGGAAGGAGAGCGCCTCTTCGGCTTAAACCGAATAGACGTCGCGCTGACAAACAAATGCCAAATAGCACTCTTCTACGAACTGTCGAGAGTGGAGTTACTGTCGAAGAAGTGCAAGGCGTACGAACTGTCACGTGCCAAGTATGCATCAGACGAGAAAGCCGTCGTTGATGATCTTCGAAAACACGAAGAAGCCGCGCTTAAAGAAGCCGCGCTAGCAGAAAGTACCACTGGCGGTCTGCTTGTCTACAGCCGAAAGACAACCGATGCCATTTCGGCACTAGCAGCGAAGATCGCGATAAGGACAGACGAATTGGAGCGCGGGCTGGCAGGCGTCGTCAGATTCGCCGACACAAAGAAGACAGCAGACGACAGAACCGCCGAGTTGCACTTTAATATTGTGTGCGAGTCGTTTGTAGCAACACACACGAAGGCCGTGCTTGGTCGCATGTCCCATCTGGAAACAAACAGTCCCGAGATGGAAAACAAGCAGGCGTCGGTGATGAGAAGATGGAGAGTGATTGGAGGAGACCCAGACCCCGAAGGCGGAGATGGCGATGGCGACGGCGACAGCGTAGAAGGGATAATCGAAGAAATGGGACTCAGTGGCTTCACTGGCACAATCAATGTCAACAGAGTGTCGTCTCCGTTAGCAGTGCCGTCGTCGCGGGCGCGACGCTTCGAGGCCGAAATGTCAAACACGTTGCTGGATTTGTACACCGATGCTGGCATCGTTAAGAGTCATTGTGAAGCGTCGTTGGCGACGACAGGCGATAAGTCTGTAAATAACAAATGCAGAACGACGACAGGTATGTTGGACAGTGTAATGACAGACGCAGAGAATCACTACGGATCAAAAAGTACGAGAGACAAGAAGATCATACTGAAGAAAGCAGTGACGGCGTTCATCTATTCTACTGACCTGATGGGAAAGTATCTGAGTTACCACTACAGAAAGGGGGACAGGTTCATAGAGCGGAAATTGGCCAACCCAAAGTTACCCGACACCAACGGCGACGAAGTGAAATCCGATGCGCAGTTCCAGAACCGTCTCAGCGACGAAACGGAATACATGTGGTTCTGCGATCTGAAAAACGAAAAGCTGCCAACGTACTTCACCAGCAACGAAGCACGACGATACTTAGCATTCGCAAAAGAAAGGGCAGACAAACTCAAGACAACGCTCTTCACAATAGAGACAGTTACGTTTGATGCCCGCGAAAAGGCGAGAGACACACAGAAGGCAACCGGTAAAGAATGGACAGACCTCGGGATTGAGCCGTCGGCAAAATTAGAATACGAGATGTTCGTCGCCAACGACGCCAGCATCGACAACATGAGCGAAAGAGAGGTCGAATACAGCTTGTTGATGGTGTCGCAGTTGTTCGACTTTCAACGCATTGCCTATCGAGACAACTTCGATTGGCTGTATTATGCGCTCGCGAAACCTGTGCTCGTCGGCGGCGGCTCGCGGCTCCATTACTCGGATTCGGACTACTACGGAGTCACCGCGATTCAGGCATACGCAATCACAATGAAGTATGTATTGGCCGCGATTTCTTCAAAACAGGCTGTAGCACTTTTGAAACAAATGATCACTATTGCAAAGGATTTGGTCATGTCCATATTATCCTCAGTCCGCGACGAAGGCGGTGCCTCGACGACAGAAAATGTGCCACCGACAGCCGCTCTCCCTAATGCACCTACTGAACTTATGTACGGAGTACGCGTCGAGACGTTAAAGACTATAGGCATTGTTTTTTTTGGCGGGATAGTGGGAGTTAAAGTCCTGTACGGATTGATAGACCGATTTGTCAAAAAGGATATCGAATACTCTGTAGCAACGTCCATGATAGGACCCATGTACAGAGCCACGAAAACTATCTTCACCCATCTTATCGCGCTCGTGCACAACATAGTTGCATTAGGAACGCAATTTGTTCTGCCGTACGCACAAATTGGCGGGATAATATTAATGTTGTCGAGTTCAGGCGCTGGAGAAAACTGGGGTCTGATTGCAGGAGCAATCGCAGGCGTCGCATTGGCGAACGCTGCTATCAACTTTGGGTTTGACAACTTCAACAAAAACGCAACATATCGCCGCGTCACTGGCAAAATCACCGAAAGTATCAGAGGCATTCTCTCCCCGTTCCTGTGGCTGCCAAATGCACTTGCCCCAATAATCCCAAAACATTATCTTCTTTCACTTCGACGCTGGTGGTACAAATTCGCAGACATTGATGCGTGGCTGCGATTCGGAGCGAGCCTTGTGCCATTCTCGATACTAAACTACGGATCGGTGAGGAAGTTCTACGAACAGACGGCAAAGAAAGAAACACCAAGCGTGTTGACATCGTCTGTGCCGTTTGGTTCATTTCCGACCTCGGCAAAACTCGTCGATCCAGCCGTCCTGCGACGCACTGAAGTCGACTGGTACCACAAATTGCTGTTGGCTACAAGAGACCCTTGGCTGTATCTCGTGGAGACGTTTCAAATATTTGGGTTCGCGTGGTCAGACATCGGAACAACGTTCTTAGGCGCGGTTGTCAACAGAATATCTGGGTCGTTCCTGCCGTTGCTGTTTGAGCCGTACCTGTCCATCCAACCACGCGAAAATATATCAGCAAAGCACGAATGGAAGGGAAATACACTACAACAAGTGATGGAGAACAACGAATTCGTCTACGATAAAGGAGACGTCAGAGGCATGACATTCGAGGGATTCACGTGGCACGTGAAGAACGGCCAAATCCCAGACGTGTCCCAAATCTTGGCGTGCAACGGGACGGTCCCTGGCCAAGACGCCGCCGCCGAGATCAATAAAATGGTCAGCGTCGTAAAAACAAAACTGCAAACTGCAGGCTTGCTGGAACCACTCCTGACACACGTTGGATGCACGGAAGAATACACAGACAAGGTGTTACAGTGGGCTATTTATTTTTTTCCAAACGACGTGAACGAAATGCTCACCACAAGCAAGATAGACAGCTTCCCAAGTGCCGCAAAGTTCACCGAGCCATTTCTCTTGCATTCGAACACACAGATTGTTAAGGTGCTGGAAGTGATATATAACTACCTTGGACCGCTGACAGAAGTATCTGACTTTGATAAGTTCCAGAAGTTAGCGGCCTGCAACAATCCATTCGCAATGCTGGTGCACAAAGCAGATGTCGAAAACAGTTACAAATATTACAACAAGGCGATGGAAGGAAACGAAAAGTACACTACAACAGCAGACGCAGTTGGAAAACTCGCTTCTTACATCAACGATCCCAAAAACAAAGAACAGATAGCCAATCTTCACATCAACTACACAACCACGAGTATCTTTGGCGAAGTGGTTGCCAATGAACCACCTAAACCCTCGTCATCGTCGACTGCGTTCAATGCCACGTCATTCGACGTCGTAATGAAGAACTGCTTGGTAGCAGTAAACTTTATTTCGGGCTTCGTCACCAACTACACAGCGACTGAAAACGTAGAATCGTCACACTGTCATAGCGGTCACAGTCGCAGTTACCACGTGCGTGGCGCTCACGGGAAAAACCGCACAAACGCGGAGGAAGTGAACCCTGGCCGCGACCTCACCAAATGCGACACCGAGATACTGCTCTTCCAAGAAGACCACATCGCGCTGCCAGTGGTGTACATGCAACAGGCGGTGTTTCGAAATGCGCTGAAGGGGTTGTTACGCGACTTGTCGGTGCGCGTCTACGACGGAAAGTTCAACGAGACTGCGCTGAGAAATCTGACGCTGGCCGACATCACCAACGCCGCCGAAAGCGTGCCCGCACGACCAGACGAACAGCGACCAATCGGTAGCGTGGCAGAGGAAATATTCACCATCGCAACGTCGAATTACTGCTCGAAGAATGCATGTCCCGAAGAGGAAGAAGCGGAAGAAGAAGAAAGAGAAGACAAGAATGGCGAAGTCTGCGTGTACATAGGCAAGTTCCCACTGTGGAACAACGGTCTGCAACGCATCTCAGCATTTCCAGACGTTTCTGGACGCGATCGTGGCAAAGTAGCGCAAGACACATTCGAGAGTGTCTTCTACTTCCTGCTACTTGAATTGGTCGTAACCTATTCTCGCGCGCGCTCACTCGCTCGCTCTCAAGAGACAACAACATCGACTTAGAAAATTTTTTTTTAAAAAAAAAATAAAAAAAAAATAAAAACATTACACACACAATTTATTACAAAACAGACAGACAGTTAAAAAAAATGAAGCCGCGAGTGAAGCGAGAAATCAACGACGGCGCAATCACAAATCTGCAACGCTTATTCTGCACGAGCAAAAACAGCAAGACCGAGAATCGAAACATCCGAATATCGGTGATCGGCGTCCTGCGAAGCGACAACGACGTCTGGGGCGCGGTAGACAGGATGGACGCCCTCACCACAACACGCACACTGCTAGGATCGCGGGTCGAGATACCCGCCCGCCCTCGCGGCGTCGAACGCGCAAAAGAACTTGACGCCGCCCGCGTAATGTGCGACGAAAACTTGGACTTCATCGTCGTCAACAGCGCGCTCGAAAACGGCGTGGCCGACAGCATGCCCGATGCATTGCCAGTGGAGAAGAGTAGATGGTGGCTGCAGAGTCGATATCTCTGGTATGCGTTAGAGCGCGCATCGCGGGTGCTGGGCGTGGAAGCCAGCTTCCCCAAGGAGCAGAACGTGGTGTTTGACGGCAGCGCAGAATTCTTCTGGAGCGTCATGGACATCGCCGAGAAGTTCTTCCGACAACATGTGCCAAACTACGCGATCGGCGGGCTGTACGTCGAGCCCCTAGGAGTGATCCTGTTGTTTAAGGGTGCGCGAAACGCACTCAAGATTCACTATGCAGGCCGCGCACTCCTCACCGACGTTGGGCGACAATTCTACGAGAAGTCGGCGACGAAGCAGCGTATCGTGATCAAGAAGGGCGCCGTGCTGAAGATCGAGACGTACAGCGACGAGCTGTCTGTGCCCCAGATGCTGAACAACCTCAAGCCTGTGCTGCTGTTTTCGAGCGCCAAGATAAATGCAAAGCTGCACGAGATCATGCCGCTGCAAACGGGAAGCCTGCGAGACGGAAAGACAATCCGCGCGACAAGAGACATCGAGCTTGGCGGGCTTGTGTACCAATGGAACACATCCCAAGCAGATTCTCCCCTGCACACCAGTCGCGAGATGTACCACGCAATAGATTACTCCTTCCAGAACCCAACATCCACATTCTTGTTCACGGGCGACGCCCCGAACAGTCTGTCGACTCCCAGGGGTCGCGAACGTCAGCAGGAGACATTCATCATCGACGACTCAATGGAGTTCATGCTGTCACTCAGTTCAGTCGAGTTGGTGAATGTCGGTGCGCTGGAATTGGCAGGGCAAGTGGAAAATTCCTCATTTGAATTAGTTTAATAACCAAATAAAGAAAAAAAATTTATTTTTTTTATGAAAAAAATAAAAAATAAAATGTCGACAAAACGACTCAAACTATCTGAAGGAAACAGAGAAGAAGAAGAACAAGAAGATAAAGACAAAGAAGATGAAGATGAATGGGAGTTCTTAAACGAATTAACAGACGAGACGGTCAGCATCGACATTGTCGGAAACAAGATAACATGCTCGCGATCGTTGAGCAAATGTATATTCATCGTGGGATTGTGTGAAAGTGGATTAAGAACGCAGACGACGTTGATATACGACACAATCAATCAGAAACTGACGCTCGGTCCGTCTACCAAGATATTAAGAACAAACTTGGCTGCAACATCAATCGGACCCAGTAAGATACTCATAGCTGGCGGGGAAATAACTGCCACAACCACCAGCATAACATGCGAGATATTCGACGCGGGGGAAGGGCGCATCTACTTTGCCGACTCAATGCTGACTCGCCGAAAAAACTTCCAACTCGTGTTGCTTGCCGACGGCAAGACAGTCATCTCTATAGGAGGCGAGGACGTGACAAAGAAGTACGACTCCTGCGAGTTGTACGACGTCGAAAGAGACTCGTGGCGGAAGTCGGAGGCTCGCTTGTCGCAGCCCCGCTGGAACCACACCGCGACACTCATGCCCGACGGCAGGGTGTTTGTGTTTGGCGGGTGGTATAAAAACGGCCCTGCCGTCGATGCCGAGATATACGACCCCAACACCGACTCCTTCACGCTCCACAAAGCAAAACTATCGCATCGCACGGGACACACGGCGTGTCTGTTACCGAACGGACACCTGTTTTTGGCGGGAGGGATATTTGCCACCTATGCGGAAGCCATTTACAGCATTGACTTCGACGACGACCCGAAGTACATATACAACCACCGCAACCCAGTTTACTGCTCGGCACTTATGTCAACTGGCGAGGTGTTCGCAGCTGGCAACCAGCATATAATGATCGTCGACACCAAAACACTGAAGGCTCGCGAAAGTGCACTGTCGGGCAGGAATTTCCCGTACAAGCATCTGACAATCCAGAAGGGCTGCAAATCTGTTGCGTTCGCCAACCCAACAACCAATAACATACACAAATAAACAAATAAAGAAACAAAGAAAAACGACTTAGAAATATTTTTTTATTTTTTCAAAAAAAAAATAAAAAACCCAATCAAAATGAAATTTCCAAATTTAGAAATTGATGACGTCATTTCCAAGAATTTCAAAAAAAATTTTTTTCAAAAATTTTTTTTTAGGCAATTTGGACCACTGGAAAATAATTTAAATTTTCTAGTCGTATAAAATCTTCGGGTGACATTCGCTGTACGGACACCTTGACCGTCTCCTTAACTAAGCATCTCCCCCAAGTGATACTTGGCACATCACTACATTGGACCAATACCTATCCAACGATGTAATAATCTGGGGCGACGGTACTGGGACCCCAGTCG
>Ga0187891_1000472_pt1 | contig 40532 bp, 54 predicted proteins | sample June2016WEW_21_4_FD_132990 | JGI IMG/M metagenome (GOLD analysis project Ga0187891, IMG submission 132990) | Peatland microbial communities from SPRUCE experiment site at the Marcell Experimental Forest, Minnesota, USA - June2016WEW_21_40 | ecosystem: Environmental > Terrestrial > Soil >... | reverse complement strand
ACGCCTAATGGACCAAGAGCAGGACCCAACGGTGGACCTGCATTGGCTTGCCCTCCATTTATAAGCAGTTCTACAACTTTTTTTTCGCCCATGTTTTTCGCCTATTTTACGTTTTTGCTTTTTCCACTAGTTTAACATAGTCTGAGTGTACAGTGATTGGCAAAGTGAACGTTGCCTCAAGCAGTTCAAGAGTAACTTCGCCTTTTGCCTTGTCAAGTCTTGTGATTTTGGCGCGCATACCCTTGAAAGGCCCACCGGTAATTTCAACAACGTCATCTTCGTTGAGGTCTTCCATGACCGGTTTGCGGACAATGTACCGTTCTATCTCAGCGAAGCTTACCAACCCAGGAATTCTTGAGCGCACATGCCTTAAACCAGTGATGGCTTCTTCCACCAAATGTGGCCCATCAGCTTCAACAAACACGTATCCCTTTAACGTGTCTGGCACAAGAAGAGCTTTTATCGGAATATGATTCATTTCCACTTTTGAAGCAATCAATCTGGCAACGTTTCGTTCCTGTCCAGTGGTAGTTTTGACAACGAAAATTTTTGCTTGCGTTTGCTCCTCTTTCTTATCCATAAATTCAGGTTTCCTTCTAAGATGATGTTCCTGCTACTGATGCGCCGCCTATTGCGTAAGCTAATAGTTTAATTACGAAGCCTATTAAACCGATTGCGCCTATGCCTAAGAGGCTAATTTTTATTGACAGCCACACCTCTTCTCTGCCTGGTTTTACAGCTAACTTTAAGGTTCGTCCAGCTTGTATTAACCAAGATTTTAATCCCATATGCATCGCACACTCAAGATTTCATTTATGAATAATAAACGTTGCTGTAAGATAGGGTTTAAAAAATGGATCATCAGCACCTTTAAAGCTTCCTTCGAAACTAACTATTTCGGTTAAACCTTCTTGAAGGGCAACCCAGCGTCGTGGAGAACTGTTAATAGTTTTGGTTTATCTTGGCTTCTGATTCCTTTCCAATCAAGAATAGCCAACGTGACCGGCTCTAAAGTTCTTCGCATGCACTGCGCTAACATTTCACAGTCAAGCGTGGAGACAGCGTGTTTAGGTATCATGTGTCCGAAAACGGCTTCGCCAGCCAAAGCCATACGCGTGAACTTCTGGTTGTAGTGAGGGCCGCCTATTCCGAGAACCGCCGAATCGGCAAGCGTTGAGAAGTTGGCGACTGCAGACATCGCGGAGCGGGCAACAGCCTCTGCGGCTTTGGAATCGCTCCATTGGGCTGGAGAACTGCCTAACTCAACAAACATCGTGGGCATATTCAAGCTTGGACCATGATGGGTACACTCATAAGACACCTCATAGTTGAGGGCGAATTCTTCTTTGTAGCGTAAAAGGGCTTTTAATGCGTCGCTCATGGCTGTTGCAGGTGAAATTGAAATTGTTCTCGGCAATCCGCCTATTCCTGCTTCAGCAAAGTTTCCTGGAGTATGGACGGATAAGGTGGGTTTGCCGCTTACGCTACTATGCCTTGATATGAAGACGATTAATTTTGCCTCTGGAAAGTTTTCTGGTAGGTTTTGCGCGTTGACGGATTCTTCGCTTAGAGTTGCAAGAGATAGGTTTTTGCCGTTTATGTCAGCGGTGTATATGGGGTTTTGTTGGAAGACGTCTTTAGTTTTGTTGAAGGGATAGCGGTTGAGGATTTGCTGTTTTATGTTTAGGCTTGCAGTGTCCTTGTTTGAGGCTACGAGGAGAATCATGTCGCTCATTCCGTTATTGTGCTGTTTAGATGAAAAAGGTTTCCATAAAGCTTATTATTGCTGGCTCATCAGCGTATCTGGAAGGCAATGCAAGATGCATTTGATTAATTTCAAAGAATTATCCAGTCAAGAGCTTACCGGTCTTGTTGACTTAGGCCTTGAAGTTAAGCATAACCCTAAAAAATACCGTAAAGCCTTTGAAGATAAGTCGGCGGCGTTGATCTTCCAGAAAACCTCCACGCGGACACGGGTTGCTTTTGAGGTTGCGGCCACGCAGCTTGGCGGTCACGGCTTGTTTATCGATTGGCGAACAACCAACTTCACGTTAGCGGACATAACGGATGAAGTTCGTTATTTGTCCCGCAATGTCGACTGCATCATGGCGAGGCTGCTGTTCAACGCGGATTTGATGAAGATGGCTAATGCTTCATGTGTCCCGGTAATTAACGGCTGCGACGAGAAGTATCATCCAAGCCAAGCCCTAGCCGATTTAATAACCATAAAAGAGAAAAATGGCACTCTAAAGGATGCTAAACTCGTTTACATCGGCGTCCACAACAACGTCTGCAACTCGCTAATAGAGGGCTGCACTAAAACAGGAGTCAAACTAACAACGGTTACGCCAATCTTCAACGAAGCGGCCAGAGACGAGGAACTGATGGCTGTGGCGAAGAAGACTGGGCTGTGGGAGTCAACGTTGGATGCGAAGAGCGCGGTTAAAGACGCTGATTTCGTTTATACGGATACGTGGATTGACATGGAGTTCTTCACCGACCCCAAGTTTGCGGCGGAAAAAGAGAAGCGGATTAAGCTTATGATGCCGTATCAAATCAACACGGAACTCCTCAAAAGCAGCAGCGCATACATCATGCATGACATGCCCATTCACCGCGGCTACGAAATAAGCGCAGAAGCCATCGAGAACCCGAAAGCAGTGATTTATGAGCAGGCAGAAAACAGGCTTTATGCGGCAAAGGCAATTTTGTTAAAGTTGACGGGCGCTTAAGCGCTGTCTTTGGCCTTTTTGCATGTGTTACTATTTAATATGCGGTTTTGGTTGTAAATAGCAGGTAGGGTCTACCCTTGGGGCGTTTCAGGGTTGTTTGGGTTGGTTTTGTGGTTTGGGGTTTGTTTTGGGTTCTGGTCAGGGTGTAAAAAGATATAAAGAGATACGGAAAGATGCCAAAAGATAGGAAAAGATACAGAAAGATAGCATAAGGTATATCCAGTTTAGCAGCAAACGTTCATGCTCATGCACTACAGCCTACCCCCGGTCTCTAGATGAACCTAATCGAGGCCAAACATGATTCAACATAGCGCTCCATGGAAGCAAGCGCGCACTTTTCTATGCAGACGGCGCTTTTTCTGTATAAAATTTGCATTTCACACGTAAGGGCACTCGAGCGCTAAGGCTTGCTTGGCACATAACCGCAGCCATAACATTTATTGTCATGCACACAGACTACATCTCCGCAGATGGGGCAACGGTATTTTTCTTTCTGGCTTTTCAGGAACTCAGCCATGCCTTTCTCTTTGAGGAGTTTTAGGTTTTCAACCATGCTCATGCTGTAGCGTTCTCTGTAACGCTTGTCGAGGTGTGCAAGTTTCTCGCAGGGCATCGTGTCGCATTCGCTGCAGGAGTGGATTTGGTGTTTGGTGAGTTTTTTGCAGTTCCGTTTGATGTAGCAGTTTTTGGCTCTGGGAACGCAGCCCGCGCAGTAGGTTATTTTGCCTCTTACTCGAGGTATCCCATGTGTGTAAGCTATGTAGCCTCTGCATATGGCGCAGTTCATTCCGCAAGGAGCAACAAGCTCAGCGTCTGTCAGCTTCTGTGGAGACATGGAATAGTTATCTGTGATGTTTGTGACTTAACGTTTTTGCTAAGTCTATTTTTGCAATAGACAGGATTGGTAAAAGTTCAGCAACATTTTTCTACTACTTTTAAGTACTACTTTTTAGTGAGAAAATGACTACCGAATGCGTAACAGTATCAACCAAAATTCCTAAGCCACTCAAAGAAAAAATGATCAAACTTAAAATCAAACCCTCAAAACTTTTGCGCAAAGCCATCGAAGATGAAGTGAAAAGAAAAGAACTGGAAGAGCTGAAAAACCAAATAGCCAATCTAAAGCCTATACTCGACAAAATAAGCATAGAAGACATAGTAAAGAGCATCCGAGAAGACCGGGATAGCCGTTGAAATACCTGTTTGATGCCTCAGCTATATTCGGAGCCGTTAAAGAGAACAAAATCGGTCTCTTAACTGGAAATTACACTGTAGAAATAGGAAGGTACGAATTGGGAAATATAGTGCGGAAGGACTATTTCTTGCAAGCAAAAATCTCAAAAGAAGAAGCGGAAATAGTGATGAAAGCACTCAAGCAGACATTAAGTACGATGGAAGTCCTTCAAATTTCTTCCTACGAGGAGGCGGTATTTGAGACTTCGGCTCAATTTAAAATCACATTCTACGATGCCTCATACGTTTACTTGGCCAAAGCGAAAGAACTACAACTAATAACAGAGGACCTGCGCCTAATAAAAAAGATAACACCCACAATCAAAGCATCAAAGCTAAATGAAATTGAGTAAAAAGAGAAAGTCTTCACAGCCAAACTTTACGAGAATTGATTAATTGTAGTTCTTCAGTCACTTGCAGTTGGAAAACTATTAGCTTGATGAACCTCGTTGCTTTTGGAATAATCTGCGCGGAGGAAGCTTTTATTGGCAGCCAACGTGTAATTATTCTATGTTGGGTGTGAGAAAATGAGTGAGAATGATCTGTACGAAGCGATTTTTAAGAGAAAATCAATTAGGAATTATGAGTCGTCTCCAATTGATCAAAATCGTCTAGAAGAGATTTCGGCGAACTTGGGCGCTTTAAAGCCGATGTCCGAGGGAATTAGGACAGAGTTCAAGATTATTTCGCCAGATCAAGTGTCCAGGAAAGGTATGAACAAAGCACCCCATTTTATAGCGGCATTCTCCGAAGCAAACAACGCTTACAAGACTAACATCGGTTTTATGCTGCAGCAAATGGATCTTTATTTTTCAGCTGCGGGCATAGGCAGTTGCTGGATGGGCATTCCTCAACCCACCAAAGAAGTAACGGGGTCTTCAAGTCTTGAATTTATCATTTTGATGGCGTTCGGAAACTCAAAGGAAACACTGCACAGGACCAGTGTTTCAGAGTTTAAGAGGAAACCTCTCTCGGAGATAACCAATATTGAGGGTGCCGATGAATTGTTGGAACCAGCCCGTCTGGCGCCTTCCGCAGTCAACTCACAGAACTGGTACTTTACGGGGGATAAGAATTTGATTCATGCTTATTCTTCCAAATCCGGGTTTCTTAGGAACATCGTTGGCGGGAGCTATTTCCCCATCAATATGGGTATTGCTATTTGCCATTTGCAGCTTGCAGCCGAACACTTAGGCTGGAAAACCAAAATCATGTTTGAAGCAGAAAAAGATAAGAATCCGCCAAAAAACCGTGAGTACATTGCAAGTTTAGAGATTGAAAAAACTCCAGCAGAAAACAGCGCTTAAAAGCGTCACGTAAGTGTTATTTGAGTGGTTTTACTGCATAATTCTTAATTTGCTTTGAAAAATTGGGGATAATTATGCTTTAAATAAATGCTTCCCGAAGGAGAATCGTCTGTCGGATGAAGATATAATCGTTGCTCTGTTTTGTTAATAACGGAAATAATGGCGCCTCCAAGAACAAAGGCACTTAAAGTATTCTTTTGTTGTTGACTGAAACTAGTTACTAATAGTTATTAACTGGATAAACTTCTGATTTTAAATGATTATCGATGTCAATTTCCATACCTGATAACGAAGAAAACGTGAAGTTATGTACATGCCCAACATGCCCTACCTACAAGGATTCAAGTTTAAGTAACACACTTTTCTGTGTTAGGGGAAAAGCCAAAGAACAAATCAAGACTATTGGGTGCATCTGCCCTTCATGTCCAGTCTTGGTTAAGTACGGACTTAAAAAAACATATTATTGCGCCATTGGCAAAGCAAACGAGGTTTAGATTTGCTACTGCGGTTCAAGCCCGCTTCTAACTTAAACTAAAAAGAAAACAAATACCTGAACATTTTCTAAACCACAATACCCAAGCTTCTTGAGCATAATTATCACAGGAATTATCAACATAATTCTTAATTACTTCTTTTTCTATGGGTTCTGGCTTGAGGTTACAATGAAATGGTTAAGATGGATTTCGGTGGCGTCAAAGAGGACGTCATTACACGTAAAGAGTTTACAGTGGCGCAAGCCCAAAAAATTCTGAAAGACGAAGTTGTTGTTTCGCTTGGCTACGGCATCCAAGGTCAAGCGCAGTCGCTAAACATGCGTGACAACGGAGTAAAAGTAATCATTGGACAAGAAAAAGAAGGCGTCTTCAAAAAAGAATGGGACAAGGCGGTAGCAGACGGTTGGAAACCAGGCGAAAACCTCTTCCCAATGGAGGAGGCAGCCAAAAAAGGCACAATCAAAATGTACCTGCTTACAGACTCAGCACAAAAAGCAGTATGGCCAAAAATCAAAGCAACCCTCAAGGCAGGAGACGCATTATACTTCAGCCACGGCTTTAGCATCGTTTACAAGGAACAAACAGGCGTTATCCCACCAAAAGACATAGACGTTATCCTTGTTGCACCGAAAGGCTCAGGGACATCGGTGCGCAGAAACTTTGTTGACGGCAGCGGCATAAACTGCAGCTTCGCGGTCCACCAAGATGCAACCGGCAAAGCAATGGATCGGGCAAAAGCCCTCGGCATAGCCATCGGCGCCGGGTACCTGTTCCCAACCACCTTTGAAAAAGAAGTTTACAGCGACCTCACCGGAGAACGGGGCACATTGATGGGTGCACTCGCAGGAATACTTGAAGCACAATACAACACCCTTCGCGCGCATGGTCACAGCCCAAGTGAAGCATTTAACGAAAGCGTCGAAGAACTAACACAAAGCCTAATCCGCCTCGTAGACGAGAATGGCATGGATTGGATGTACTGCAACTGCAGCGAAACCGCACGCATCGGCGCATTACGCTGGAGACCCCGCTTCCGTGAAGCCACACAACCAGTGTTCGATTCACTCTACGAGCTTGTCGCTGCCGGAGAAGAAACACGCATCGTTCTGGAGAAAAGCAAGGCACCAGATTACAGGCAGAAGCTAGCTGATGAGCTTACAGAAATGGGCAACAGCGAAATGTGGCGCGCAGGTAAAACCGTCCGCGAATTGCGACCTAGAAAGCAAAAGAAGCAAGAGTAATTCTTTACTCTTTTCCTTAATTTTTGTTTGAAAAGATAGCTACCTAAGTTTTAACGAAAACTACATCGTCCAAGTGTCGAAAATGTTCATCTCCAGTGACAACTTTCCCATTCAAACTTCTAGCAGTACATAGAACTATGGAATCCGCTAAACCCCAGCTCTTCGCCTTGACGTTCAAATCCTCGCTGAGTCCCCCGGCGTCAATGGCTATTTCAAAATCCAAATTCACTATTCTGGTTGTCGCTCTTATAAATTCTAAACGTCGTAAACGCCCTTCCTGAGTTTCATTTCCAAGCGCTATATCTTTTCTTAATTTTCGACTAATTTCTGAAATTACAATTGTCGGAGTAACAGAACTCTCGCTTTCTATGAATTCTTTGGCAGCCTTGCCCATTTCAGAAGCTTTGAAATACTCAATCCAAGCGTATGTGTCTATGATGTAATTACAGCTCATGAAACTCAGCCCGGTCTTTTTCTGTGAATGAAGTGAGCTTCGGGTTTGACCCGAACATAGAACAGGGAATCTTTTTCCGTTCTGTCAGTAACTTCTTTATTACTTCGTCGTGGCTTTTGGCTTTCATTTCCTTTTTTGCTTTGTTGAGCATCTGAAGAGTTTTTTCGTTTACTTGAACTGTCGTAGGCATAACAATCGCCTATTAAAAACCATAGTTATAGTTATAGATTTAAGAGTTTTGATTACTTTCATAAACTATCAGAAGCCAAAATTATTTACCCCAATTTTTGAAGATGGACTACACGAAGTTAAGTTTGTGCGCTAAGCTAATTTTTTAGCAGAAGGATAAGCAATTATCTCAATTCTAAAAAACTAAGAGAAAAAGAGCCCCAGATTTAGGGGCAAATTTCAGAACCAAAATTTTCTAATATGGATCAAATAGTTTTAGAGCCATGATTTAGAAAGGATAGTTTTGCAGGTGCTGCAAATTGTATAAATCTCTTGCTCGTTTTTTATGAGCAGTTCTGTCTCTGCCGTTGATTTGCAATTTGGGCAAACGCCGTTATGTAACATATATTCATCTCCGATTTACTTTAGGCAGTTTTACATGAACCAAAAATTTGAGTTTCAGCGTGGCTTATTGTTGTAAACAGTAAGGACACAAAACCAGTTTTTGGGTATCTTGTTTACGCTGTCGACTGCTAGTTACAATCGCCTGGCTAACATATATCTATTTCCCAGCGCCCTACACTTTTGATGTTAATCGTTAAGTTTTATTTTCCAAAACATCTGAGCAGACATGAATCAGCAAGAAGTGTTTAATGCACTAAGTATTTCCCTGTACGTTTTGAGTGCTTCCTGTTCGCTTGCAACATTTTTTATCAGCATTCGTCCACCGTTAAACAAGCTAACTTCATAACCCTTGTAATTGAACATTAGAGCCAAACGCGACTTCAAACGTACCTCAAACTGCTTGTTAACTATTGGGTAAACTTGTTCAAGGTTCAGTTTTAATGGTTTTTCAGGGTTAATGTTAGCTGTATCTCTTCCGCAAAGCCAAACCAGCCGTTCACTGCCGGCAACTGAAACTAAATCGCCGTGGCAAACGGGGCAGCGGGTGCTTTTTGAAATGTCTATGCTGGTGAAATCCATGTCGCTGAAGTCGCAGACCAGCAGTTTACCCTTCAATGTTGAGCCGATTCCAGCTAAGAGCTTTATTGTTTCCATGGCTTGTAAAGCGCCGATTATTCCGGTTGTTGCCCCAAGGACCCCACGGGTGCTGCACGTTAGTAAATCATTATCGGAGAGGTTAGGCATCAAACACTCCAAGCAGCCAGTTTCGGGCGGAGCAAACACTGAGAGATTACCTTCGATGCCGATTGCCGCGCCGAAAACGTACGGAACCTTTAGTTTTACGCAGGCACGATTAACAAGGTAACGAGTCACCATGTTGTCTAAGCCGTCAACAACGCAGTCCACGCCTTGCAAAAGCCGTTCAACGTTGCTTGCGTTCACATTTTCAGGAAACGCTTCAGCAGTCGTTAGCGGGTTGAGTTTTTCCAGTTTTTTTGCGGCGACTTCAGTTTTGGGATAATGCAAGTCGTCAGTGGTGTATAGGATTTGCCTGTGCAGGTTGTGCGTTTCCACTGTGTCTTGGTCGATTAAGCGTATGTAGCCAACGCCGGCTAAAGCAAGATAGAGCGATGAAACAGATCCTAATCCTCCGGCGCCGACAACTGCCACTTTAGATTTGGCTAGTTGCCGCTGTCCCTTTTCGCCCAGTTCTTTCAGTATTGTTTGGCGACTGTAGAATTCTTTAGCGAACACTTTCTTTTCTGCCGCATCCAACTTAACCATTCTCCAAGGTTAGTGTTGTTATTCGGTGTTATATTTGCCTTTTATGCGAAACTGCCTTTCATATATTTCCCTAACCTTATCGATGGTGTCGGCTTCCTGCGGGGTTTTGTCCCCTCTTATGCGGCTGATTCTTGCAAACCGCAGTGCCATCTGGCTCTTGTATTTGGGGCTTTTCTGAATCTCGTTGTAGGCTACCTCAACCACGATTTTTGGCATAACTATTACTCGGTGCCCTTCCTGCACAATTGCAGAAGTCTTTAACTGCTTGGTCATCTCGATGATTTCTACGTCGGTTAAGCCCTTGAAAGTTTTACCCACACTCAAAAATTCCCCCGTTTCAGGGTCTCTTGCTCCAAGGTAGTAATCGGAGAGCCAGCCTTTCCGTCTTCCGTAGCCGTATTCAGCGGCGGCGATTACAAGGTCTAAGGGTTCGAGGATTGTTTTGATTTTCAGCCATTTTTTGCCTCTTCTTCCAGGCGTGTAGGGGCTGTCAAGTTTTTTCGCCATTAATCCTTCGTGCCCGGCTGCTATGGCTTCTTTAAGAAACTCTTCAGCCTCCTCGGTTTTGTCGGTGACGATTTGTTTGGATAAAGCTATTTCTCCTGCATTCTGTACTAAGATTTGCCGGCGCTGCAGATAGGGCAAAGCGATTAGGCTTTCGCCGTTTAAATAGAGAATATCAAACAGGTAAAGTGTTAAGGGAATTTTTTTGGAGACACTGGCAACATCGCGTGTTCGTTTGAATCGCCTCATTAAATGCTGAAAGGCAATGGGGTAACCGGCACTGTCAAGCGCGACCACTTCTCCTTCAATGATAGCTGACTTCGCTTTAATGTTGGTTTCAACGGTTTCAACGATTTCCGGGAGGCTTTCCGTCACATTTGTTAGTCTTCTGCTGAAAACCTCTGCAGAGCCGTTTTGTAGGTGAATTTGGACTCTGGCGCCGTCGTACTTGTATTCGAAAGCGGTTTTGCATCTTTGCTCCGTTAACGCTTCGTTCACTGTTTGAGCCGTCTGAGCAAGCATCAGTTTTACTGGCCTAAAGACATTGAAACCCGCCTTTTCTAAGCCTTCTACGCCATGGATTTTCAGTGTGGAGGACACTTCGCCTATGTCGCCAAGAACCATGCTTGCGTGCTGAACTTCTTTGACTGAAACATTGAAGGCGCAGGCAACAGCTTGCTCCATTAAGCCTTCATGAAGCCCCGTACGCATTTCACCCGTTAAGATTTTGACCAAGTATTTAGCCTCAACGGGGGTAGCCTGGCTTAACAAGGCGGCAAGCAGCCGTTCTTTTTTGGTTCGGGAACCTGAACCGCTGGTTTGGGCGATGGCTCCAAGTGACCGTTGGACTTCGGTTAATGTGAGCGTCTGCTCCGTTAGTTGTGTCTGCTTTTTTGCTGGGGATTGCTCAAGAACGACTTTAGTGGCTGAACCGACGTCGCCTGTGCGTGCCATCGCTTGGCGGAAAAGTGTCCAGTCAAATTGGCTTGTCCGCTCTAAAACACGGGTCAACGTTGACCAGTTTACATCCAACGATTTTTGGCTGTATTTCGGAAATGCTCTTCCAACCATCATGTTTGTGGCAGGTAGAATCTCTTCGGGGCTGAGCGTTTTCAGGTAGTTTGCAGTTAAATCTATGATTTCAAGCCGTTTCTTTGTAGCTTCGATTCTTTCAAGCAATTCAGAGAGAGATTTGAAAGATGCAGGCATAGTTTGAACCGAAAAACTTGGCTAATACAATATGCATGCAGGCTGCTTATTAATGCACTTTTGCAAAACAAGCGATTTTTTTGATAAAAGGGGTGGTTAACTGAATATTGTAGAAGGGATTATGAAAATACGGAGAACGATGATTCGCCTTCTGGCTCTTTTTGTTTGTCGTTGAATTCCTTAATTTTCTTTTCAAGTTCCTCTACTTCTTTAGTGTTGCCCAGCGTTTTTTGGCAATCTCTCGCCTGCTCAAGTGCACTGACGCCGTACCTGTCAAATGCCTTGCTGAAAGAGATATCTGCTGATTTCATGAAAAGCTCGACGGCTTTCGCCCAATCTTTGAGGGCAACGGCGCATTCGCCGGCTTTATAGTACATTTCGGCGGCGCCAAAATAGTTTTGACCTTTGTAGTAGAGGTCAGCCGTTTTGACAAAGATATCTTTTGCTTCAGCGTACTTGCCGTTTTCCATCAAGGCACCAGCTTCTTTATGCATTTTAATTGGGTCTTCTCTTACACTCATCAATTATCACTTCAACCGTCATTATTTTGCGGTGAACTCCCATTTAGATTTTCCCCTCCTAAACGCCTGCCTCAAAAAAGAACGGACTGATCTGCGGATGGCATAACATAAAAGGCTCTTCCAATATGCAGTAAGTAGGAATAAAACTTGATGCTTCGATGCATTCACTGCGGCGCAGAGTTTCCAGTTTACCCCTTAAGAAGTCAATGTGAAAAATGCGGCGGAACACTGGAATTTGCAACTGACTTGCCAGAAGCTGGGAAGTTGAAGTTTTCAGGAATGCAGGGATTCTGGAGATACAGGGAGATGCTTCCGCCAGTTAAGCACATGGTCAGTTTGGGGGAGGGCGGAACACCGTTGCACAAGGCTGAAAGGCTTGCTAAAGCAGTGGGTTTAAAGGACCTTTATTTGAAGGATGAAACCCGCAACCCCACAAACTCCTACAGAGATCGAGCAGCAGCTTTCTTGACATCAAACGCAATTGACCAAGGCTTTGAGGCACTGGTATGCGCAACTAACGGGAACATGGGCGCTTCTTTAGCTGCCTACGGCGCAAAAGCAGGGCTGATTTGCCACGTTTTGGTTCCCAAAGTTGTCGATGTTGGAAAACTGGCGCAGATGATTGCCTACGACGCCGTCATCGAGGAATCAGGCGTCATTGTAGATGACTCAATCCGCAAAGCAGCAACCTTAGCTAAGGAGACAGGCTGGTACCAAGCCACTGCCGAACTTAACCCGCTGGTAGTTGAAGCTCAAAAAACCATTTCCTTCGAGATTAATGAGCAGTTTACGGTGCCTGATTGGGTTATAGTTTCGATGGGAAGCGGCGGCACCATCTATTCTCTTTGGAAAGGATTCAGAGAACTCAAAGAGTTAGGGTTAACAGACTCGTTGCCGCGAATGATAGGCGTCCAAACAGAAGGCTGCGCCCCAATAGTCAATGAACTAACAGAAAAATCATCTCCAAAAGCCTGTAACTCATCCACACGAGCCTTAGCCATCCTCGTTGGCGAACCATTACAAAGCGACTTGGCAATTAAAGCGATTCAAGAATCAAAAGGCTTGGCTTTGCTCGTCTCAGACGCGGAGATTTTGGCTGCGGAGCTTCAAGTCGCTAAACTTGAAGGAGTCTTCGCTGAACCAGCCAGCGCAGCCACCGTGGCGGCATTGAAGAAGCTGAAAGTTGACCGAATTTCCAGCGACAGCAGTGTAGTCTGCCTTATCACGGGAAGTGGGCTAAAAGCGACCGATGTTCTGCAGGCGATGACGAAAAAACAGAAAACTCAAGGCTTAGGGCTTGCGGTAAGCACTAAACAAAAAATCCTTCAGATTCTCAGCGAAAAAGAAACGTACGGTTACGATCTATGGAAGCAATTGGGCAAGATAATGACGCGAGCCGCTATCTATCAACATCTTAACGAGTTGTCTGATAAGGGGTTGGTGGTTGGCTATGAGGAGAAGGGCAAGAAATTCTTTCGAATTACGGAGCGTGGAAGGAAGGTTCTGGCTGCTTTTGATGATATACAGTTGATTTTGTGATTGCTGTTCCGTAACGCTTATTTTATAGTATAGCTGCAACTATACTATAGACGTGGTATTGCATGAGCGAAACCAAGAAAATAGTTGAGCAGAAAGGAACAGACAGGTTAAAAAGAGGATTTGCCAAAATGGTCAAAGGCGGCGTAGTCATGGATGTAACCAACGCAGAACAAGCAAAGATTGCTGAGGCCGCCGGCGCCGTTTCTGTCATGGCATTGGAAGCTGTTCCCGCCGACATACGCGCAAGAGGCGGCGTAGCAAGAATGGCTGAACCAAAAAGAGTTAGAGAAATCATTGCTGCTGTAACTGTTCCCGTTATGGCTAAATGCAGAATAGGCCATATTGCGGAGGCTCAAGTGCTTGAAGCATTAGGTGCTGACATGGTTGATGAAAGCGAGGTTTTAACTCCAGCTGATGAAGACGACCACATCGAGAAAAGAAAGTTCACTGTCCCGTTTGTCTGCGGCGCAAGAAACCTGGGCGAAGCTTTAAGAAGAATAAATGAAGGAGCCGCCATGATAAGAACTAAAGGTGAACCGGGAACAGGAAACGTTGTTGAAGCGGTTAGACACCTAAAACTCATGAACAGAGAAATAGCAGTGTTAAAACAAATGTCAGACGTCCAGTTGGAAGAAAAAGCCAGAGAATACTTGGTGCCAATAGAACTAGTTAAAGAGACAAGAGACTTGGGAAGATTGCCTGTTGTGAATTTTGCTGCAGGAGGAATTTCCACGCCGTCTGATGCGGCATTAATGATGCAGTTGGGTGCCGATGGTCTATTTGTTGGTTCAGGAGTATTCAAATCCAAAAACCCACAAGCATACGCAAAAGCAATCGTAGAAGCAACATTGCATTACGATAACCCGAAGATTCTCGCCATAATCTCTGAAGGCCTAGGCGAACCGATGGATGGGATAGATACAGCTAAGATGGAAGAAAAGCAAAAAATGCAAACACGGGGAACCAATTGAAAATAGGCGTCATAGCCGTACAAGGCGCGGTAACCGAGCACATCAATATTTTAAACAAGGCGATGAAAAAACTCAAAATCGACGGCTGCGCCGTGCCTGTAAGGACCATTAAAGACTTAGATGATGTTTCTGGAATTGTTATACCTGGAGGCGAATCGACAACGATAAGTCGATTAATACTTGACGCCGGAATGCAGCAAAAAATAATAGAGCTCGCAAATAAGGGACTGCCAATTCTCGGAACCTGTGCAGGCGCAATCCTCCTAGCAAAAGAGGGCGATGAACAAGTAAAGCAGACAAAAACAAGCCTACTGGACCTAATGGAGATACAGGTCAACAGAAACGCCTACGGTCGGCAAGTCGATTCTTTTGAAGTTGATCTGCAAATAAGCGAAATCGGAAAAGAACCTTTCAAAGGAATATTTATCCGAGCACCAACTATAGAAAAAGTTTGGGGCGCCACCTGCGTTTGGGCTAAACACCAAGCTACAGTTGTAGGCGCAAAAAAAGGAAATATTCTAGCCATAACTTTCCACCCAGAGTTAGGCGATGACCTGAGAATTCATGAATACTTCCTAAAAATGGTTTTAAACCAAAAAACTCCTAACGCAAATTGACTTGATACGGCACTTCGCCAGCGCTGCAAAAAGTGTACCACAGCTTAAAAGCTTGATTTTACTGTGAATAAGCTATGAAACTACCTCATGGAAAAATCCCGTTAGATATACTAAAAGAAGTGGTGTTCAAAAACCTGGGCGCCGAACGCAGCGAAGTAGTTTTGGGACCCGCCGCTGGAGTAGATGGTGCTGTTTTGGATGTTGGAAGCAAAAACGCCATTGTTTCCATGGATCCAATCACAGGTGCAGTTGAGCGGATCGGGTGGGAAGCCATCAACATTAACGCTAACGATGTGGCTACGTTCGGGGTTGAACCAGTATTTTTCTTCTCATGCTTGCTTTTGCCGGAGAACGCTGACAGCAAAATCGTCGAAACAATAAGCATCCAAATGAATTCTGCCGCCAAGGAGCTGGGCATTGCGATTGTTGGAGGACACTGCGAGTCAACTCCGGGGCTGGCTAATCCTATCATCGTCGGCTGCGTCATGGGCTTAACAGAAAAAGGCAAATACGTTACTGCCGCAGGCGCTAAAGCAGGCGACAAGCTGATTTTAACAAAAAGCGCTGGAATTGAAGGAACCGCAATTTTAGCTACCGACCGCGAAGAGCAACTAAAAAAAGTTTTTCCCCCAAGCATGCTTGAAAGCGCCAAACACTTCTACAGCCAAATAAGCATCGTAAAAGACGCATTGACCGCTTACGGAACCGGCGGAGTCCACGCGATGCATGACCCAACAGAAGGCGGAGTACTAAACGGCATCCACGAAATGGCAGACGCCGCTGGCTTAGGAGTAAGAGTTTTTGAAGAAAAAATCATGGTTGAACCTGAAACCTCCAAAATATGCAGGTATTATGAAATAGACCCAATGCAACTGGTCAGTTCGGGCGCATTGCTTATTTCTGCACAGCCGGAAGCCGCAAACAAAATAATCGATGCCCTAAGCCAAGAGCACATTTACGCTGACATCATAGGAGAATTCAACATAAACCCTAACAAACGAATATTCATGCATAAAGACAACACGGCTGAGATACTGCCAAGACCAATCTCAGACCATTTATGGATTGCTTTAACGCATTAAAACGTGTCTTACCCAGCTTACAGACAACTAATAACAAGTAAAGCTGAAAAAGGGGCTAAAAGTCATGTAGCCGTATATAGTAATAAATCAAGCTGATGGGCGAAAAACCATGAAACGAATTTCAACGAAACAAACCATGCAGCTCTATTCAGCCCAAAGAAGCAGAGGTTTGGATTCGGATATTGTTTTTATAGTTCCAATTTTAATACTGTAAACACCAACTAAGCAGCTAGTGACATTTGGTTTGACGACAGACTTCAGAAAAGCAGCATCCATCATGAGACGTTCACTTGTTTCAGGGAAGCCTCATCATGCTCAATGGTTGGTCACAAGAAAATGTAACTTCCGCTGCGCAGGTTGCAGTGTCTGGAAGGAACAAGACGACAGAGAGCTTGCAACAGGTGACATAAAAAAAGGATTAGATATTTTAAAAAATCTCGGCATAGTTGAGCTTGTAATATCAGGCGGCGACCCTTTGCTCAGGGAGGACATAGGCGAGATAATCGATTACGCCTCAAAACTTTTCGTCACAACCGTTTGCGATAACGGAAGTATGGCTGCCAAAAAAATCGATGCCCTGCGAAATGTAGATTTCGTCGCAATTTCAATAGATAGCTTAGATGAAGCAAAAAACGATGAAATAAAGAATGTGCCTGGCGCATGGAAGATGGCTATGGAAACCGTGGAAAAGCTTCATAATGAGGGAATAAATGTTAGTGTTACGCCGACAATTTCTCAAAAAAATCTCTATGAAATAATTGATATAACTAACTTTTTCACAAAAAAAGGAATCCCCGTTTGGTACTGCCTTTACTCATATGACGTTTCTGCAGACGAAAACCAACTATTTAGGATTGGCAAAGAAGACAATGAGTTTGTGATAACAGATAAGCGAGCTATGGTTGAGCTGTGCAATTCCATTATTGAAATGAAAAAGAAAAATAAGAAAATCTTAATGACAAACAAACTTCTGAAAGCTTTAAGGCGCTTTTATGAGGAAGACAAGAGAACATGGAGATGCCAGGCGCTACGCAATTTCATAGTGGTTGACCCTTTAGGCAGAATTGCAGGGTGCCACTGCCATAAGTTTGCAGGTTCAATATTTGATTCGCCCAAAACTTGGAAAAGTCAAGAATTCAAGGAACTCCGCGAAGCTTACAATAAATGCACACAATGCAACTACCTATGTTATATTTTCTATTCTCTTCAGGGAAGCCCATCTGGCTATTTATCGTTGGCTATGGATCAGTGGAAAAACGCGGGGTTAGTATTCAAAAAGATTGAAAACTAAGCTTCCGAGTTCGGAAGAGTATAAAGGGAATCTGCAGTTTTGGTTGTTGATTGATAAGTAAATTTCTGTTCTTCTGCGATGGCTGTTATGGGGACTTTTAGGGTGCTAATTCTTATTTTTGGGATGTTATCGTCTATTAGTCTTGGTCCTGCATCTTTTGGTTTTTTTAATTCTATTAGAGCGGGCAGAAAAAAAAGTACAATTATTATCGCGGTTGTGGCTATTAGAGTAGCAATTAATGAAATCTGGTCTGGAATCATCAAGTTCTACATTATTTATTAATTTGCAATATAACAGTTTCCACTACCCGAGTGTACTGTTTTGACCCACACATTCCTTTTTCGCCTCATAATCTTTGAAGCCGTCACATCACAAAAAGCCTTCAAACAAATAGGTATGTTATAAAAAAAAGTGAATATCAAAAGAGGAATAAGCCACTGCGCCCTTTTTCGACCATCCAAGTATACCCCGACTCCAACCTCAAAAAAAGGAGCAAAGTTACCTACAGAGCAATACACAGATATTGGAATGAAAAACCATAAAGTGTCAATAAGCTGTGAACCCAAAAGAATCAGATATAAACCAATAAACATCGAAAACAAAGCCAAAATGGGTATAAAATAAACATTTAACATTAATAAACCATCGATTTTTTCTTTGACGTTTAAGTTTTTACTTTTTAAAACGTTCCATGAATGTTTAAAGAAGCATTGCATGTGCCCTTTTGCCCACCGATACCTTTGCTGGCGATAAGCTTTCCAGTTATCAACTGCTTCCTCATAGCATTCTGCGTCAATATTATAGGGGATTCGGTAGCCTGCAAGGTAAATGCGAAATGTTAAATCAGTGTCTTCGGCCAATACAGCCTCGTCCCAACCATGTAAGTCTTTTAGCAAACTGCTCCTAAATCCGCCGACTGTTCCCCCAAACTGCACCATTAAACCTAAATTATCTCTTGCTTCTTGGTCAACGCGGTATCCGCCTATTCGCTCCAGCGCCACTAACCGCGTGATTATGTTTTGGGGTTCATTTAAGACCACGACTCTTCCCTGTACCGCACCAACTTCTGGGTCGATAAATTCTCCGACAAGTTTCTCAACAATATCTTTCTGCGGGTAATAGTCAGCATCGAAACAAAGCACTATTTCGCCGGTTGATTTGCTAAAGCCATCATTCATAGCTGAGGCTTTTCCTTTGCCGCCGTTGCTTTTGTCTCGATTCAGCAATTCTATGTACGGGTACTTGTTTCTGTAATTGTCCGCTATTGCGCCGGTTTGATCGGATGAAGCGTCATTGATGACTATAACTTGCAGTTTGTCTTTTGGATAGGTTAACTCAGTAATTCGCTGAAGCAAGCGCCCAATAACTTTCTCCTCGTTATGGGCGGGAATAAGAAGGGTAACCGTTGGTTCAAACGTTGAATCCTCAAGGGCGGCGGGTTTTATGTTTCTGTTAGCTCTTCTTAAAACGGTAATGGTAAAGATATAGTGCCTAACAAGGTAAGCCATCATTATTGCCGTTAAAAGTAGGAAAAAGATTTCTAAAACCACAGAGAGCAAAGCCTAAACTCCTATTTTGTGCCCTCACGATGCAGAACTGTTAGGCTTAGAGACCAAAATGCCACTATCCAAATTGAACATAGAAATGGAGAGAAAACTGTATAAAGGATACCGAAGGTTTTGCCGAAAAAAAGGGTTCCTTTAGTAGCAAAAGAGTAAAAGATAAAGTTCCAACAAAAACCTATTACGTTGCCTGATGCCAAAAGGCATAGTTTCACGTTGAACGCGCCATTTAACTGAAAAGATAGGGAAATAAAAAGCGCATTGAAAATTAACAACATGATTACGGATTGGATATTAATTAGGCGAAATGACACAATGAAGCACAAAATTATTACTACGCCAAATAGAACAATAAACAGATCATTTAATGCTTTCACTTTCCCCTGCCCCCGTCTAAGACGACGCCCCATATAGCGGTCTAATCAGTCTTTGATGGCTTTAAGCAATATGTAACTATGTTATAGAGGAAAGTTCTATTTGGTACTATTTACTCAATTGGACTTAGGAGCAGAAAGAACCTCGTTGCTTATTACTCTGCAGAGAACTTCAAAAACCTCTTCGGCATTCAAATTGTCGGTATCTAAAATTAAATCAAACGGTGCAAAATCTTCGCCTAAAGCGAAACCGTAGAGTTCCTTGTAAATTGCTTTTGTCCTGGCTTCTTTTTGGTCCAGCAGCTTGAATGCTTCGTCAACAGTTATTTTATCGCGTTCAGCAACCCTTGCCGCTCTCTTTTCAATCGAAGCCATCAACCAAATCTTAAAACCCTCTTTAAGCAACCAAGGCATAGTCCAACTGTCTAAGATAACATTTCCTTGCTGAGCACATTTAAACAGCTCCGCATCTACAGCCTTATCAAATTTAGGGTCACTTGCTCTTTCATTAAGAAAATTCAATCCTTCAGGGCTCTCCCACCAACCCCGACGTGACACATCGTAGCCTTCTGCTTTTGCCAGTTCCTTAAGCGCATCGCCGCCTGAATAACATTGTAGACCATATTTTGCCGCAAGCTTTTTTGTTAGAGTGCTTTTTCCAGTTCCAGCCATTCCTGAAATGCAAATTACTATTTTTTTGTCAGCACAGCAGAATTTTGCGTTTTTAGCCATTTAGCGCCACCGTGTTTTCTGCGTCAAGTTTCAATCGGCATTATACCTATTAAGCGAGATGCGAGCAAACCTAAGAAGAATGAGCAAATGGGGTACCAGTAAAGGACTGGAATCGCACCCGGAATTGCACCTCCAGTGGCAAAATGTGCATTGGCAATTGTACCGAGGCCGGGCAAGTAAACCATAGGATGCTGACCAAATGTAGGTGTTAACACAAAAAACCAAATAATAATGTAAACAAAAGAGAACGCGAACTGGACCATCTGCGGCTTGAGCATTTTTGTCTGCATGCTTTTTATCTGTGATTCTTTCTTTTTGAGTTTTTCAACTTGTTTTTTGTCGTTAGCTCGCATGGCAGCCATCGTTTCTGAACGGTATTCGTTCATTTCTTTCTGCATGACCCGGTATTGTTCCCAACCTATGAAATAGTTGATTAGAACTCTATTTATGCCAGTGTTTATGAACGCAATGACAGTTGCGATAATAAAAATTATAATTGCATCGGCAGGTGAAGAGATTGCTATGATAGCCATCGCAGTTTTCCTCTTGATATTATGCATGCGTATCTTGTTTCCTTGTTAATAACCGTTTTTGCTCTTTAGCGTAATTGTGTTAAGAAAAACTTTGCCAAATCTTAACTCAATTCTACTTTGACAAGGGTTCTTTCCAAAACAGGTAAACTTTCGTTTGCGAAAGTCTCCCAACGAGCTTAATGAGTTTTGCAATTTTCGCCGTTTCTGCATTCTTAAGGCTTAGAATAAAATTCGATGTTTTTCCATAAGGCTGATGGCGACTGGATGCAAACTCCTTTTTGAACCGGGGATGCTTACTCTTAATTAACGATTCTTTAAGCTTGTCCAATTACGCGGGGGTTAAATTTTGAAGTTCTTCTTTGACATACATTTCGTTGCCTAAAAGTTGCAGGTCAAAACCCAACTTTGAGAGTGCCTTAGAACCCTCTGAAACGCTTTTTGTTGATTTTTGTTCAGCTATTTTCTGCATGCCTGCCTTTTCTGCAAACTGATTATTTTTCGCCATGACCGCAATCATCTTAACAAGGGTGTGCCTACTATAGGAAGTGTTTCATGAATTAGTTTGGCTCCTAAGACTACAGTTTGATATTTCGGATGGATAACAACTCGGTTGATGATGCTAAGCTGTTTATTCATTTCTTGAATTCTAATGGATGGGAGCACTAAGCGCCTGATGTAACAGCTTAACGGAGGATAACTATAAACTATCACGCCGCAGAGTTCCGCGCACCGCATTAAACGGAAAATCTTGCGGGGAACAGCAACGTTGTGCCCGCGGTAATAGACCAAATCCTAACACGTGGAACAAGAGGATACAAAAGCAGATCCGAATTCTTAAAAGAAGCCACACGAAAAAGATTTGATGAACTGAACATTGCACAGTCAACGCCAAAACTGGTGCCGCCTCTGGAACACTTTAACGTAAATGAAGAAGGAGTAAGAATCCTTGACAGAACCCTCGCGAGCAAAACAACAAACGGAAGAATAATAGACATCTACTTTAAGCCCGACAACGTCTGGTGCGACTACTGCCAATCAAGCAACTGCCAACACACAAAATTCGCCCTCGAACTTCCTGCGGTGCAAGAGATCTTAAACAAAAAAGGCTGGACCATAAAAGGATAAAATCAGGCAAAATCGGAATAAAATAAAATCTTCTTACTGATGACACAAAATCGAAAACCTCTTTTTAATAAAAAATTCTTGAGTAAAACGAACTAAATTATTTAAAAAGATGGAGTGGAAAGCAAAAAACTGCTTTAGCCTATTCTCCGAGGAGTCTTCTGAAGGCAGGATACATCTCGGCTGCTCTTTCTTGCATTAACAACTCATAATACTGGTAAATGATACCCACTGACAACAAGATGCCCGTGCCTGTACCGAAGCAGCCGAAGAAATCTGCAGATGCAGCTATACACCCAACGATGATTCCGCCTAGAACCGTAACTACAGGAATATAACGTTTAAGGACAGCTTCTATGGGTCTTCCTGACCTGCGGTAACCAGGAATCTGCATGCCCGAATCCATCAGTTGCTTGGCAACTTTTGAGGGACCTAAACCGCCAACCTCAAGCCAAATCAGCGAGAAAACGGCGCAGAATGCCACTAGAGCCCCTAGGTAAACGGCAGCTCTTATGGGGGCAGCTGCAACTTGTTCAATATTAGCAGGCGCGGTGAGAAGGTAAGCAAGCCCGCTTACTGGTTGAACTGTCCCAGAACTTGTTACGTTAAATGAACCGATAAATGAGAATAGGAGACTATGGCCAGGAGCAGGGCGTCCTTGAGTGCCCCACAGCAGTTGCGCGAAGAAGTAGACGTTTGCAAACAGTGCTGACGCAAATATAACTGGAAGGTTAGAAACGTACAGCAGTTTAATTGGATATCTGCTTCTGAAGCCTTTGTAGCCTGCATAGCTCATTGGAAGTTCAATTCTGACTCCGTTCAAATAAATAACAACTAGAAATGCCGCAATAGTGGCAAAGAACCCGAGCAAAGATGGATAAACATCAGAAATGGTGCCAAAGGCCCAAGCTAAAAACGTCTGCGTGTGACCTAGCCAAGCTGAAAGGGAGCCTACAAACAAGCCGGTAGTCGGCGAAAATGTATCCCAGACGACACTTTGGGCAACGCCGGCCATGATGAACAAGCTGATTCCGCTGCCTAGTCCCCAGCCCTTCTGAACAAGTTCATCCATTAACATGACAATTATGCCGGTGAAGATAAGCTCCAAGAAAATAACTAACGTTGCTGTTCCCGTAATTGAACCGAACATACCGCTCAGTAGGTAGGCGGCTGCCTGAATGCCAGTGAGGGCAATAGTGAATACTTTGCTTGCAGAAGTGAATAGTCCTCTATCCTCCGCGTTTGACATGTCGCATTCAATGATGGAGGAGCCGGCAAGCAACTGCAAAATCAACCCCGCCGTAACGATGGGTCCGATTCCCAGCTGCATTAAAGTTCCGCTGTTTGAAGCAAAAATAACTCTCAGCGAACTAAACTGGCTTTCCGCTGATGCTGAAACCCCGTAGAGCGGGATTTGCGCCATAACCAGATAAATGATTAAGACAAGCCCAGTCCAGAAGATTTTCTCGTTAAAACTTACTTTTCGCTCCGGCTTTTTGATTTCCGGTAAAACTCTTCCTATTGGTTTGAAGATGCTGAGGAATCTTCCGGGCATTTAGCAGCTTTACTCTCCGTTGATTGGGGAGCCTACGATTTCTCCGCCTGCTTTTTTGATTTTTTCAGCCGCTGATTTTGAGTACGAGGACACCTGTATGGTTAGAGGTTTTGTGACTTTGCCGGTGCCTAAAAGCTTTGTGTAACCTAAAGCCGTCAGGTTGATTTGAGGTTTTTCCTGTTGGCTCATCTTGGCTATTTCTTCCACCTTTATGAGATTAATTGCGTTTTCGTGGCGGTGAAGACTTTGGGGTGAGGTGAAGCCGTTTTTACCGAAATAACCAGGTTCTTCGGTGACAACCAAGCTCCACAGGTGCTTGTGCCGTCCAACTTTCCTGTGCCCTTTAGAGCCCGAATCTCGGTGTTGGCCTATTCTTCCGTAGCCCACTGTTCTTGAACCTCTAAATTTCCGTATTTTTCTAAGTTTATGCGGCATTTTGATCAGCTTCTTTATTTATGGCTGTTTCAGCTTTTTTAAGTTTGATTTCTAGCACACCATTCTTGAATTTGGTGTACATGATGTCTGGAATCACTACCTTCGGTAGATTTAAACTTTTATAGTATCTTCGGTCCTTTGATTTTGCAGAGAGGATGATTTTTTGGTTTTTTACGTTGATTTTGAGGGTTTCTTTGTTGAAGCCTGCGATTTCCGCTACAATTGTTATGTAGTTGTTTTCTTGGAATATGTCGATTAACGGTTTTTGCTCTTGGAAGTTGCGCTCTGCAAAGTTTTTGTTTGGTCGGAAGTTTGGGTGAGCGGATGTTGATTTTATGCGGTAAGCGTGTTCCGGTTGGATTATTCGTTGTTTTTTGTTTTTCGGTGTTTGATCGTTGAATTCTAGCCATTTCCGGTTTTTTGTGCTTCTTCGCCATTTTACGCTCGTGTCTTTCCCCTCCCATTAACTAACGGATTTCTCCACTCCCACTATAAAACATATCGCACACAAACAGTGAGAAAACACACATCAACCTCAAAGCAGTTTACCTACAAAAATGGCATTTGCGTAGAAATCGGCGGTTCCGTTTACGGCGACTTTGTTTTTTTTGGTTTTCTTTGCGGTATTTTTAAGTTGCGACTTTTACGTTGGCGTAAGTTGCGGCTTTTGGGCGGGTTTTGGCGGTTGTGGTTTGGGTTGCTTTTTTGGTTCAGGGTTTGAAATGTTTGCAGGTTGCGTTTTTTCCCGTTGTTTTCCGTTTCATGCCGTTTATTTCCGTTTAATTCTGTGTTTTCCCGTGTTTTCCCGTTCGTTTGCGTTTCTCAGCGTTTATCTGTTTTTGTCTGCGTTTCTAAATAAGACGCCGATACTGCACTTGGGCTGTCCGGAGTCTACCGCAAGGTCCTTATGGACACAAGAAAGGCGTCGGACCAAGCGAAACTGCTTTGTAAAGACTGGGCAGAAACCCAAAGCTAAACTTAACTGATCCATTTTGTTTTGGTTTCTTTTATTTGTTTGATGTGTTTGTCGTCGGTTATGATGTAGTCGCACGATGTTGCGATTGCTGTTGCCGCTATTATTGCGCCGGCTTTATCGTTTTCCTGAACAGTTCTCAATCAATATCTGTCTTCTGAGCGCATTTTATCCAACATTTTTTTGGCTTTTTCCCCTGACATTTTTCCTGCGTCAATGCCGGCTAAGTCCTCGAATCTTGGTAAAACTTGTATGATTATGCTTGAACCTGAGTCTTGCACTGTCATTGTCGTGCCCTGTTTTATTCCGTATTTGCGTCTGAAAGAAATTGGAATGGTGATTTGCCCTTTGCGGCTTACGAGCACATTATTCATTTCTAACTTCAACCCTTCAAGTAGAACATTGCAGCGAATACAACCTAAATATGCTACTCCGAATTTTTCTTCCAATAAAATTATCAATGGGTACAACAAACGTTGGAATTTAAAATTTGCCAGAAAACATCAACAAATATGAAAAAAGATAATGATTTAACGCATACTAAATCATGCGTTTTACCAATTCGTTTATGGCTTCTCCGCGGTAGCCTGCTTCGCCGCCTGCATTGTAGCCTCGTTTGGTTTTGCCTTTGTAGCCTTTGCTTGGCGGATGCAGTTTGAATAGCGGTTGCACATCGGGCAGTTTCTGGAATTGTGCTTTGCAGCATACGATGGCTTCGGCCAGGTCATCGACTGATTTGTACCCTGCTTTCTGAATGTATTCGTCGGTTAGTTTTTTGTCGCCTGCTAGCCGCGCGCGTTTCTGAAGCATCATGGCAACGGTTTCTTTTGTGGGTTCGCCATAGGTGACGTAGCTGTTTACGCGTTGCAGCATTCCCTTGTACGCTGGGCGGCTGTCTATGAGCGCAGCGTGGTTGGTGTGTAGTAAATGCAGGAATTGGAGGGTTTCTCGTGTTTCTTTCTGGGCGCTTACTACACCGCGAATCCTAACGACGACGAGGCACTTGCACGCTTCAGTTTTCTGAGCCATCTTACTTCACCCAGTCCACTTGAGTAATCAAATTATAGGTCTTCCGTAAACCATCAAAGATCGCGCATGCGTAAGACGGCACTGTCCTTGTTGAACCGTAGCTTCTCATCCACAGATCTTTCACGCCAGCTAAGCCAAAAATGACTTTGGCAACTTCGCTTGAAACCAAGCCTAAGCCTCTTGGACCTGGAACAATAACCACTCGGACGCCGCCGCATTTCCCCTCAACTTGGAACGGAACTGAATGGGGTTTGCCGCAGCCGCACTCCCAACTTCCGCATCCGCGTTTTACTGGAATGATGTTTAATCTTGCGTTCACGGCTGCTTTTTCTATGGCGTTTCGCACTTGGCTGGCTTTTCCTGAGCCTAAGCCGATGTAGCCGTCTCTGTTTCCAACGGCAACTATGGCTTTGAAACGGGATTTTTCGCCAGCGTCAGTTTGCTTCTGCACTAGGTTAACGTTTATGACTTCTTCTTGAAGATCAGGAATCAACGAGTCAACAATTTGGGGCTCAGAAATTTTTATTCCACTTAGGAAGACATCTTCAATGGTTGTTATTTTGCCTTCCTGAATCATCTTGCCTAAACGGGTTTTAGGAACCCATGTTTCTAAGTTAGTTTGTCTTTCTCTTTGCATTTGACCTGAACGACTCATGCTTTCTTTCCACCCTTCTTACTTGCTTTTTCTTTCGGTGCCTCTGGCTCCTTTGCTGCAGTCTTTGGCTTTGCTGCTACTTTCTTAGCAGGCGCCTTTTTTTCCTCGACAGGAGCTTTTTTCTTTTCCACTGGAGCTTCTTTCTCGGCAGGTGCCTTTTTCTCTTCAGCTGCTGGTTTAGCTCCTTTAGAGCCTGTGATTTCAGCTTTCACCTTATTGAAGTACTCAGAGATTTTTTCAGGCGCAACATTCTGAGCTGTGTACTTTGAGAATTTGGCAGTGTACTCTTCTGAACCGGCGCCTAAGCTTTTAGCGTACTTGGCTATGTGTTCGCCTTTCATGCGTTCCTTAACAATCTTCTCTTCACTGTGGGGAACATCCACACCGGCATCCAAAACCCCGCTTAGCACAGCGAAGATTTTTGAGCCCTTGGTGGGAGAAACCAAGCCGATGTCTAAGATTGCTTCTTTAACGCCTTTAGCCTTCGCCTTTGAACCGCAAAGCAAACCCGTAAGGTAAGCTGCGGGAATGTTGCCAGTTGGAGCCTTCCAACCGTAATTCTTGACGAGTTCACGGCTGTTAGCTGAAGCTAAAATCTCGTCACCATGCGGTTTAGCAACCGTTATCTGCACGGTAACATTCTTCAATGATGCCCTTGTAACAAGCCGAGGCTTTCCAGAAGAAACCAGAGCTTTGCGCGCTTGGTAATCAGTTTTTCCTTCCCTCCTGCGTCTTAACTGCACACGGTAATTGCCGCTTTTTGCCATCTAACGTTTCCTCCATAAATCATTAGCTTTCAAATTACGCTCCAGTTCAGCTATAGACTGGAACCTGCCGCTGCCAGCCATCCTGTAATATCGACTGTACGTTTTTTCAGCAATGATCCTGCTTGCCTTCAACTCACGAAGCTTGCGCCTCAGAGACCGAATCTTTTTCATCCATGCCTCTTTCTGTGTTACCTTAGCATAGCCAGCGCCAGTAATGCTGCCTGGACCCCCACGTCTACCCTTACGCTTTTTCTCTCGGATAATTTTTGCTCGGGATCTGCTTACGCCTTTCTCAGGCAAGGAATCAATGATTTTCTCATGAATCAGCTTTCTTACATCTTCACGCGTAATTGCGCCTTCAACATCATCCATCCGTTCAGGATCAATCCAAACGCGGTTTTTCCCTATCTTTAAAATTTGAGCCGCTAACCGTTTCTGACTGGCTAAATCTGTCATTGCTCTTCTCCTCCCTTCTCTTCTTCCGCCTCAGGCTCGGCTTTATCCGGTGCCGTTTCCTCCGTCGGCGTCTCCTCTTCTTCTTCCTCGACCTTTTGATCTTCCCCGCCCACCGTCTTGCCCTCTTTGAACACTGCTTCTATTTCTTCCTCTTCCTTCTGGACTTTTTGCTCTTCTATCAGCTCTTCACCTTCAGCGCCCTCGGTTGCTTCTTCTTCTTTCTTTTCAGCTTCTGGTGAAGCTTTGAAATTTAGGATTTTAATGTTAAGCTTCTTGGCTTCGGCAATAACTAGGGCGCGCTTCCTTTTGCCGACGGTGTGCGCTATGCGTACGGCTTGGGTGTTAGGGTCAACAGCGGATAGGTCGTTTACGTTGTAAACTAAAACTTCTCTGTATCCAGACGGATGCAGACCCCTCGCGATTTTTGGTCCTTTATAGCCAACGCTTACGCCTGCTGGCCAACCCTTGATTTTTCGTCTAATCTTATTATCTAATCCTCGGGGTCTCCGCCAGCTTATACTGAACCTATCATACTTCCAGCTTTCAGCTCTAACAAATGCAGGTTTCTTGTTTTTGGCGCGAGCTCTAACCTTAAGTTCTTTCTGTGATATTGACGGCCGCCTTTCGATCCTTTCAGTCTTTTCAGTCTCTTCGGTTTCTTCGGTTTCTTCGGTCTTTTCAGTCTTTTTTGTCTTTTTGGGCATTAGGCCACTCCCTCATTTCTTTCATACACGTATATGCCGTCAAGGAATACACGTGGGTCCTTGCCTCTTACTCGTGTAGCCTGTTCAATGTTAGCGGCGGTTTGGCTTACATCTTCCAAGTTTATGCCTTCAACAATGATGTCGTCAGGTTCAATTTTCACTTTGACATCGCCGATTATTTTTATGCTGCGTGCCCTGCGTTCACCGGTAAAGTTTTCAATCAAAATCGATTTGCCTTGAACCTTCACTGAAATTGGGAAATGCGAGAAAACGATTTTCAGTTTGTATGAGTAGCCTTTTGTTACGCCGGTAATCATGTTTTGAATGTGCGAGTATATTGTTCCTACAAGCGCGGCTTCTTTTTTGCGTGGCCACTTTGCCCAAACACGAATATTTTTGCCCTCTCCTTCTATTACGATTGGAGCAAAGGAAAAATCTCGTGTTAAGGATCCTTTGGCGCCCTTAACGTTGATTTTTTTGCCTTCTAGGCTGACGTCTACGTTATCTGGAACCTGAATAGTTTTTGATATTTCTGGAAGCCGCATAAATTACACTCCTAATACACGAAGGCTAACAGCCTTCCTCCAACGTTTTTTTCTTCCGCATCCTTATGCGCTATTACGCCTTTTGAAGTAGAAACAACCATTATCCCTAAGTCTCTGGAGGGCAAATACTTCTTTTCCCAATCTTCAAACTCGCCGACTTTAGCTGGGTAACGTGGTTTAATTGGTCCACACTTATTTATTCTGCCCAATAATTGAACTTTGAATTTTCCAGAGCGTCCATCATCGATAAACTCGAATTCGCCTATGTAACCGTTTAGCTGCATTATGCGCAGAACTCGCCCTAAAAGTTTAGAGGCAGGGGTAATTATGCATTCACGCTTGTTTCGCATTTCATTGTTTACGATGGTGATTAATCCATTTGTTAAAGTGTCCATATCTTGTAGCTCCTACTCATATTTTTTGAAACCAAGTTTTGGGGCTGCTTCCCTGAAACAGTGCCTACATAAATATAAATTGTACCGTCGAATAACTGGCCCATAAGAGCCACATCTGACGCATGGCCGTGAACCTTTGCCGTATTTTCGTGTTTTCTTCAATTGTTGTTTTCCCATACATTCAGCCTCAGTTTAAACGATTTCGACTCCTAACGTTTGTTTAATGAAGATAATTGATTCTTCAGGTGTCAACATGTGCTTGCGACCAATGCCCTGTTTTTCTTTGCGTCGAATTCTCACTCGTTGCCCCGGACGATTCACGGAAACACAAATATCCATTCCGAAGATGCCTATTTCAGGGTCATATTTTACGCCTGGAATTTCAATGTGCTCTTTAAGGCCGAAAGCAAAGTTACCATGCTCATCAAAGGAAGACTGTGAAATCTTGTTATCAACGACAGGAAGCACCTTCTTTAGGAAGTCAATTGCCTTTTGCTTTCGCATTGTTACGACAACAGCGATTGATTCTCCCTCTCGTATGCCGAAGTCGCGGATAGTTTTTTTAGCTTTTTTCTTTACCGGCGTTTGACCCGTTATTTCTTTGAGCACTTTATTGGCTTTTTCAAGCGGCTCGCCTGATTTTCCAACGTTAAGGTTTACCACGACTTTTTCAATTCTGGGCTTGCGCATCGGATGCTCTTCCCAACTTTTAACTAAAGCAACGGCTTCCTCAGACAACTGGAGACGCCTCCAATACGCCTATTAATGGTTCAGCTTCGCCTATGGAAAAGATGAAATCGAAGATTGTTTGATAACGAACACCGCTTGCGTCTTCTATAACCACGAGGGCTTGTCTTCGTTTTTTAGCCTCAGTTTTTTCTATTTCAACGATTTTTCCTTGTTTGCCAATGTTTTTTCCGCCAGTAATCACTGCTATGTTTCCTTCTTTGGTTTTCAAGCTTAGAACTACTTGTTTTTCTGGGTAAGCGATTTTTAGAATGTCAAACGTATCATACGGAACTTCTACAGGTTTCTTGGGATCTGCAACTTTTATGAGCATGTTTGAGCCGTTATGAAGTGCGATTTGCACGCCGTTTTTAACGGTGGTTTTGTCTTCAACTCGAAGTAATGAGAAGTTTGCTTCGTCCTTGCTTATCGGATTTAAAACCAGCCCTTTACCTGACGGCATTACACGGTAATACTTGTCTGCATCAGGCATGGAGATAACATCCATCAAGCCGACTGGAAAATCATCTTTCTTGCGGACTTTCCCATCAACCTGTACTTTGCCTTGAGCAAGTATAAATTTGCCTTCTTTTCTTGTTTGAGCAACGCCAAGAATGTCCCGAAGAACAAGCGTTAATGGTAGACAACTCTGGAGCGAGTGAGAACCAGATGAAGGCTTCACTATCCAGGGCTTCTCTTTTCTGTGAATTGGCCAGAACCTTGGAGCTGGCTTACGTTTCAACCTAGCCGTTTTTCCTTTTTTACCCAAAATTATTCTCCTCCCTCAGTTTCTTTAGAGGTTTTACGTTTAGCACGCGGTTTAGGCGCCGTCTTCTTGGCTGCCGCCTCTTCTGCTGGTGCTTCTTTCGATGCAGCTGCTTTTTTTGCTGCTGCTCTTGGCTTTGCTGCTTTTTTAGCAGGCGCCTTTTCTACTACCGGAGCTTCTTCCTCGACAGGCTTCTTTTTCGCTGCAACTGCCTTTTTAACGGCAGGTTTCTTGGCTCGTGCTTTCTTTGCTGCTGGAGCTTTTTCCACTGCCTTCTCGGCTACTTCTTCAGGAACTTGTTCTGCAGGTGCTTCTTCCGCAATTTCAGGCGCTACCTCTTGTTCTTCAATTGGCGGTGCTTCGACAGGTTTTTCTTCTTCTATCTCTTCAATCTGTTCTTGTGGCTGCTCTGGAGCTTTTTCAACTTTCTTTGATGGCTTTGCTTTTGCTTTTTCTTTTGCTTTTTCTTTTGTCTCAGGTTTTTCTTTTTCCTTCTTTCTGTCAAGGATGGCTTTTCGCCATTTATCATCAAGATTGAGGTTTCTTATTTGAACTTTGGATGGGTGGACTGGGAGGAAAATATTTGTTCCATCAACTTTTTCACGTGTAAATCCTTCAATGTAGATTCGGTATTCTTTCGTGTCAACACGTGAAACTTTGCCTTCGAAGCCCTTGTTGTCTCCGCGTTGAATACGAACTGTGTCGCCTTTTCTTACCGGAAGAGTTCTTGCGCCTCTTGAAGCAGCAAGCTCGGGTGATAGGGGAGCCGCCATAAGCTTATGACGCAGGTGAGCAGGAGCGTTAAAAAGCCTTTTTCGTTGTTTGCCAGGATTTTTTACTCGTTTAGTATCTTGCATCATCTTGCACCTACACTATTATGCTTGAGGCACTCGCAATTCTTGGCCATCTCTCAGCTGCCTCTCGAGCTACTGGACCTCTTATCTCTGAACCTTTCATTTCACCATCAGGAGTGATGATTACTGCCGCGTTATCTTCAAACTGAACCCAAACGCCATCCACGCGTCTGAAAGTTTTTCTTTGACGAACAATTACCGCCTGGAAGATCTTTTTCCTCATGTCAGGCGACCCTTGCCTAACAGAAACCGTTACTTTATCGCCTACGGTGGCAGATGGGTAACGTCGCAGTCGACCTTTATAACCCATGGCTTGAATCAAACGCAGTACTCGTGCACCCGTGTTATCGGCGCATTTTAATTCTGAACCTGACAGTAGACCACGGCTAATTTTTTGTCCGTGTGAAAGCATTCCTTTTGCAACAAGAGCTCTCTGTTTCGCTTTCGCCGCCATTCTACTTCTCCTCTCCTAATTTTTCAACCACAACAAAAGAAACGGTTTTGCTGACCGGTCTGCACTCAGCGATTCTTACTCTGTCGCCTTCTTTAACATCAATGCATGGTGGATTGTGGGATGCAATGTGACCGTGCCTTCGCTCGTACCGTTGGAATTTCGATGAAAACTGCAAGAATTCTCTGTCAACTATAACGGTTTTATCCATTTTAGCCGTGTGAACTATGCCGTCTAGCACACGTCCTCTTATTGAAAGCGTTCCATGGAATGGACAGTTTTGGTCATCGCATGTTTTTTTAGGTTGCTTAAAAGATAATGACATTACCATAACCTCTTAATGTTTTTTTTGAGGCGATCCTCGGATCTGCCGACTAAAAGTTTACCATCAATCTCTACAACTGTGCCATCATCAAACTTGAAATTGAAGACGGCTGATTCTTTAATTACACTCTTCGGTTGCCCTTCTTGCAGGAAAGTGAAGGTGTTTTTTGTTTCGCCAACGACTTTGCCGCCTAAATTAACGTAGCATTCATGAGGGCTTCTTGTGACTTTGCCTTCAGCGCCAATAAACTCATAACGAATAATATCTGGGGTTACCTTCATTTGGGAGTCTCCTCAGTTTCTTTTTCAGCCTTAGGCTTTTTTGCTGGCTTCTCCGCTTTTTTCACGGGTTTCTTTTCAGGTTCCACAGAGCCTTTCCTGATTCCCAATTTATTCTCGTTTTCCACCGTCAATATTTGAGCGATTGTTTTTCGCAGTTCTCTTACTCTGGATGGGTTTTCTACTGCTCCGCCTGCATTAATCATGGTTCTGATGCGGGCTAGTTCCACGCGTAAATCAACAAGCCTCTTTGTCCTATCTTCAGAGGACATGGCGACGATGTCTTTGATCCGAGTCGTCGGCATCTACTTTTCTGCCTCCTTTTTGGGTTCGTCCACGATTTCTGTCGCCTGCACTTCTGGTTCTGGCTCTACCTGAGGCTCTTCTTTAGTTGGCGGTGGTGCTGGTGGTGCTGACGGTGCTGGCGTTGGAGCAGCTATTTTTTCCGCTTCAGGTGCTACCTCGAGAATTTTGATTCTATCAGGGAAATATGCGTCTGGCGGCATAATTTTTACTCTTACGCCGATGATGCCTGGTTTTAATTGTACATGAGCTTCAGCTTTTCTCATAGCCACTAAAGCGGGTTCTCCGCATCTTGGGAAGTAGCCAGCTCTGAACTTTTCAAAGCGTGCTCGTTCTGTGCTGAGTTTTCCGCTTATAACTATTTCAGCGCCAAGTGCGCCTGCTTCCATAACTTGGTTTAATGCCCAAAAACCTGCGCGCCTAAAGTGAACGCCCCGCTGAAGCGCTGAGGCAACTCGTGACGCGATTACAAAGGCGTTGAATTCTGGAACTTCGATTTCTGAAACTGAAATTTGAGGATTGGCAACTTTAAAGTTTTGTTCTAAGGCTGAGGCAAGTTCTTTTATTGTTTCTCCGCCCCTGCCGATAACTAAGCCTGGACGCATAGCGTAGATTACTACATGCGTTCCTAGGGGAGTTTTAGATATGTTGACTCCGCCGTACCCTGCTCTTTCAAGTTTTTTTTGTAAAAATTCGTCTATTTCTGTTTTTTTGATTGATTCCGTTATGAAACGTTTGACTATACTCATTTATTTTTCTCCTTGGGCAGTGGGTTTTTCGTCTAGAACAATTTCGACATGCGTTGTGGTATCGTATTTTGGTGAAGATCTACCCTGTGCTCTTCGCATGTAACGCTTTAGTTTAATGCCTTGGTAAGCTGCCGCGTGAATTATGCGTAAGCGGTCTACGTCTAAGCCTTTGTTTTCGGCGTTTGCCTGGGCTGATTTTAGAACATCAAGGATTTCTTCTGATGCCTTGATGGGGTATCGTCCGCAGAAGCTGTTTGTGAGCCCGTGGCGATGGGGCAGTTTTTTGTTGTACCTTGTGTATGGGATGGCTTTCTTTTTGGCTGCGACATCCCGCAGATACTGTTTTGCGTCGGTCAGCATCATGCCTTTGAGGGCTTTGCAGATCTCTCTTGAGGCTTTGTGGGACACTTTAAGTTCTCTTCCGCTTGCTTTCGCTGTTTTTTCTGGATCGAGCAATTCGTTGATTACCGAGTATCCCCGTTTTGGCATTTTTACATCTCCGATGCGCAAACAAACACGTAAAAGCAATTTATATGGCTTTCCGTATCACAACTAAGATTTTAGTCTAAGCAGACTAAGTTACATTCCCGGCGAAGGGAACAATTCGAACGCGTGAGGTGTACAGTTTTGGGATAGCGTTTAAGCATTTATAGTTTACTCAAAAAAAGGCATTAGACTATACAGTGACGTTTTCCTGTATTGTTGACTCAGATGTTAACGTTAAAATCTGAACGAAAAAATGTTCAACAAACTGGTTAATGACAAAAAAATTAAGTCACGACTTTTGCCCGCGTGAAAGTTGCGACTTTCTGAAGCCAGGTTTGCTTGTTGGATTTCAAGGTTCTACGGCATTTGGCTGTGGCGGCTATTCCGTCTTCGACTTTTAGTTGACCATACGACTGCATGCCCGAAACACACAGACGTGCCTTAAAATGAGGAATACGCTAGGGAAGACTTAAGCTTATGTCCCCGTTTACCGCATAAACAAGGCAGGGTTTTTGCATGGTTCATAGAAGAGTACGAGGTGGACAATACAAAATCAACTATGCTAAGAAGCAACCCCCCGTCGAGTTGGGCGACGAATTAGAGGTGAACATAACCGATGTATGTCCAAGCGGAGACGGAATATCAAAAATTCGCGGCTACATCATAATGGTGCCAAAAGCTAAGCCAAGAGACCGAGTGAAAATAAAGGTAACACAAGTTGGCGAAAAAACGGGAATCGGCGAAATAATCAAATAACTCTTCAAGAAACCTGCAATCTGCCGTTATAGCTTCTCAAACTCGTGTTGTGTAGCTCACCTCAATATTTTGCATATTCGAAGGGAACCGGTACGCTCGCTATACCGATGGAATTGGACAAGGCGTCATAAAACGTTACTTTCCCATCGTAGGCTATCTCGCCTGTCCTTACCATGAGGTCTTCGGCAGACTTGAGTTTTTGTCAGTATTTGTTTTTTCCGAATCCTCAAGGCTCAATAATTTACTATGGCGCCATGATGTTTCTCGGAACCTATTTCTTCAACGTATATCCATTAAAAATTTAGGCTTAAATACCAGAAAATGACACATTCCGTAAACAATAGAAGATGAAGACCAAGTGCCTGCTTTAGAACTGAATGATGTTTCTTCCGGTTATAATAAGCAGGTTGTATTGCATGATATTAGCTTTAAACTTCAAGAAGCATCAATATACGTCGTTTTGGGGCCAAACGGCGCTGGCAAAACAACATTATTTAGAACAATAGCGGGTATCTTGGAGCCCTTCAGCGGCAAAATTCTTTTTGACGGCGAGAACATAACCGCCTCAGCCCAAGCAAGAACGAGAATAAACTATCTCTCGCAATACAACGCAATGCCTGAAGAGATGACCGTTTACGAGGCGCTGAAATTTTATTCTAAAATAGAGGGCGGCGATCCCGACAAAGCCATTAGCCTGCTGGAACTCGATGAACTGAAAAACAAGCGGTTCTCAGACCTTTCTCAAGGACAAAAAAAGAGAGCCGCCATCGCCAAGGTTTTCCTAAGCGAAAGAGACCTCTACTTGCTCGATGAACCCACCGCAAATTTAGACCCAGCAGTCTCCAAGGAAATACGAGACATTATTGTAAAATTGAGCAAGGACAAAATGATTCTCTACTCTTCACACAACCTCTATGAAGCCACCGACATAGGCACCTATCTGATTTTAATCAAAAATGGCCAAGTTACAACGCTTGATAGAATCTCAAACATTAAACCCAAGAATTACCGGGTAGGCATCAGAGCCTCAACCGACATAACTGGGATCGTCGATGCCAAACACGAGGGCGACTACTACGTCTTAAGCGTTTCCAGCCCTGAAGAAGCGGGGCTTGCTCTCAAAAAAATTGTTGAGAAAGGCGTCTTAGTCACTGAAATGCGCCAACTGGATAATCCGTTGCAGGAGCTGTTTGAGACATCCGACGCTGAAAAAGCTCAGGAGGGCTCGAAGAATGCAAAGTAACGTTTTGGTTTTTGCTAAGCGTAGCCTCAAACTAAGTAAAATACAGTCGGGAGTGGGGCTGGGTCTTGCAGCCTTTGGGATTTTTGTGATATTTACTCTATCTCTTCTTGTAGGAACTTCAGATGCGGCGGTCTTTCTCATTTCCGTCTCGTTCATGACTTTGGGTCTTCTAATGTTTACTTTGCCAGTCACATTGCTCTATGTATATGACAAAAACAACGGCGTCTTGGAGTATTTGCTATCGCTTGGTTGGAACCAAAGCGACGTTTTCAAGCAATATTTGAAAGCCGCTCTCTTCCTTGCAGTGATCCTCTTCACAGGCGAAGGTGCCGCAATTTTGATCGCGGGTGCTATTACGTGGTCAACAGCTGTTTTTCTCTTGGATTTGTTGATGCTGTTTCTCACGGCGTTTTTGGGTTTTTCAGTGGTGTCTTTGGTTACAATGGCTATGATGGCTTTTAGCTCATTACAGAAGCAACGAGTAGGTGCCAACACCCCTCTCGCGACGGTGATTGGCGTCCCTTTCATTTTTCCAACCTTTTATCTTTCTTTTATTGGATTTATCCCAGAGCTCATAGTTTTCCTGTCACTTTGCATCTTGGCAGCCGCTCTGTCAGCCGGGTTACTTTTGCTATCGAGCAGACTAATTAGAAGAGAAAAAATGCTACCCTGAGGTTCTCGTACAAAACTAAAAGCAATTCAATTATTCTATGCTTGAGGAAATCAGGAAGTTTTTTTGAGGTTTTACGCGCTGTTGAGGATATTTTTACCTCAAACAAGAAAAAAATCAGCAACCTAACTCTTTTATGAACTCATCAAGGGTAAATGGTGACTCTTTTTCTAAATCATTTTCGGCTTCAGCGATTTCTTTTTTCTCTTCGTCAGTTGCTTCCTCTTCGGGCAAAAGCATAGCTCTTAAACGTAAAAGTTCAAGTTTCACCGTATCAAGCCTTTCAAGAACCAGCTTCAATTCATCTTCGTCGATCGCCACAGTCACTTATTATTCGCCTAGTATTTTATAATGAACCCAGTCGCTAAATAAGTTTTGTCAAAGTAAATTGTTTTGTACTCTGCGATTTGTTTATGTCTTACCTCTCTGAATATTTGCTATTACACGTCAAGCAGGAAGCAACAATGTCAAACAAAAACGAAAAAATCACCATGTTGCATGGCGCCGGCGGCACAGTCATGCATAACCTAGTCAAAAACTACATTGTGAAATATTTTGGCGGCATAGGCAACGCTGCCGAAGTCCCGCTGGAAGCTATGGATGACGCCGCAGTCATCGGCGACATCGTTTTTAAGAGCGATTCACACGCGGTTAAACCCATATTTTTCCCAGGCGGCGACATCGGACGATTATCAATTTCAGGCACAGTTAATGACATATCGGCAATGGGCGCACAGCCATATGCATTGGCATGCGGGTTCATTTTGGAAGAAGGGCTACCGATTGCAGATTTAGAGCGAATTCTGATTAGCATGCATGACACGTGCGTTGAAGCGGGCGTCGGCATCGTAACGGGCGACACGAAGGTTGTGGAGAAGGGCGCGTTAGGCGGGTTGGTCATGAACGTTTCAGGAATCGGCAAAAGAACCCCAGCCCTGGACAGCAACTTCAAAGTGGCTCGGCAATACCGAAGCGTCGTCTCACGTTGGACGCTTGACTCTAATCTGGCGGCAGGCGACAAAATTATCTTAACGGGCACTATCGGCGACCATGGGTTAGCTGTGCTTTCGGCGCAGCAGGGCTTGTCGTTTGGAAGCGAAATTAAGTCGGATGTTCGACCACTCAACCGCGTGACCCAACGTTTGCTGGGCGAGGTAGGCGGCGTTGTGGCGATAAAGGATCCGACTAGAGGCGGCTTAGCCGATGCAGCTAACGAGTGGGCGGAAAAATCCAAAGTGGGCTTGCTGATTTACGAGGATAAAGTGCCGATTCGCCAAGACGTGCAGACAGCCTGTGACATGCTCGGGTTGGACCCGTTGGAAGTGGGGAACGAGGGCAAATACATAATCGGCGTTGTAGCCGAGAAGGCGCAGGAAGCCCTTGAGTTTTTGAAGCAGACAGATGAGGGCAAAAACGCTCAGATAATCGGCGAAGCCACAACCCAATTTAAAGGCGTTGCCATGCAAACGGTGGTCGGCGGCAAAAGAATAATTGCAAGACCCATAGGCGACCCAGTGCCAAGAATCTGCTGAGCCTAAATTGATTAGTCCAATTTGATTGCTGTTTGCATAAACTATTTTTACAACTTAGAGTGAATACTCTGTGTGGCTGCCATGACTGAAAGTATCACCTTTTCAGCAATACTTTGGAAAGAAGGAAAACTGCAAATCGCTTGGTCACCTGAACTGGATATAGCCAGCCAAGGAAAAAATGTAGAGGAAACTCTAGGTAATTTGAGGGAAGCAATCGAGCTTTACCTCGAAGATGAAAACGCAAAGATTCCAACTAACAATTCGCTTATTCTTACCACATTGAGCGCAGAAACTCACCATAAAGTCTAAAAAGCCTAAGTGACCCGATTCAAGAATTTTAAACTTGAATAGCCACGTTTTTTGCCCAAACACGGCAGGTGCCTTCGCTGCTGACCATGCATGCGCCCACAGGTTTCTCTGGCGTACAGGCCTTCATGAACATGGGGCACTGGGCGGGCTTGATTTTTCCGATGATGACGAGGTGGCATTCGCAGCCAAGCAAGATATCTTTGCCCTGCTCTACATGAACGTTAAACTTTAATCTTGCATCAAAGTCCGCAAGCGATTCACGCAGCTGCAATGCGGAGTCTGGGAGTCTGCCGATGCCGCGCCAGTTGCCGCCCGTAACAGTGAATGCTTCCTTCATCATTTCCAGCGCTTTAGGGTTGCCCTCTGGCTTAACTACTCGCGGGTACTCATTCTCGAGCTTAGCTGTGCCTTCGCTATGCTGCTTCACGATCATGTAAATCGACATCAACACGTCGATGGGTTCAAAACCAGCCACAACGGTCGGCATCCGATAAACCCTTGGAAACAACTCATAAGGCTTCAAACCAATAATGGCGCTCACGTGCCCCGGCGCAATGAAACCGTCAATCTCCAAGTCGCCTACGCCGAGCAGCAGCTCCATGGCTGGAGGAATCAAACGGTGAGAAACCAGAAAACTGAGGTTTTTTGGCGGGTTACCGAGCGCTTCGACCGCTGTTGATGGGGCAGTGGTTTCGAAACCGACCGCGAAAAACACAAACTGTTTCCCTGGCTCATGTTTTGCCATTTCAACCGCGTCTGAAACTGCATATACGATTCTGACGTCAGCGCCAGCTGCTTTAGCTTCTAGAAGCGACATTTTGCTTCCGGGCACACGCAACACATCGCCGAAGCATGTAACCACTATACCCTTCTGTGCCAGCTGTACAGCTTCATCAATTTCAGCCGCCGGCACAATGCAGACGGGGCAGCCGGGACCAGCAATAACCTCAACGTTCTGGGGCAAAAGACTACGCAACCCAAAATGCGTTATGGTCCACTCGTGGGTTCCGCAGACATGGCAGATTTTTGTTTTTCCAGCCTTCGGCGCCAAGCTTTTGATTTTTGACGCGATATTCTGTGCCAACTCTGGGTTTCTGAACTTTAGGTTTTCAGCCATGCCACTCGCTCACCTGCGGCTTTATTGTGGGGTAGCTTCAAGAATGCTGTTCCATAAGCTCAGGGTTTCTAAGGCTTCTTTTTCTTCGATTACCTGTATTGCGTAGGCTTCGTGAACCAGAACATATTCGCCCACTTTAGCCTCAACAATGGACACGTTAACTTCTCGCAGTACGCCTTGGCCAAAATCCACGTTGGCTTTGGTACCGTCAATATTCATTATTTTGGCGGGAATTGCTAAACACATAACTATCAATTATTAACCACGCATAGAACGGCGATAAAAAGAAATTGGTCTAAAACCGCGAAAAGCCACTTACAACTGCCTGACCAAACGAAACTCCCCCATCCCCAGCTGGAACCGCCTCATGAACCAGAAACCGAAGCCCAGCATCTTCAACAGCCCCACGCATGACTTTAGCAAGTATCTGGTTGCAGGCAGCGCCACCCGAAAACCCAACGGATTTAACGCCCAGCATCAAAGCTTTCTCTGCTGCTAAAGCGGCTAAACCTTTGGCTAAGTAAGCATGGGCAGAATAAGCCAAGTTGCCTGTGGATAATTTTTGTTTGTTTTCAAAGATTGACCTGAGCATGGTCGAAGTATCCAGCGTGTCTCCATGCAAGATGGGCTTTAAATTCAAAACGTCCTTGCCAACTAATGCGGCTGACTCAAGCTTAATGGCTGGTTCACCCTCATAGCTGCGCTCGTAACATACGCCTAAAACGGCGGCAACAGCGTCTAAAACTCTGCCGCAACTCGTAGTTTCAACCGTTCCAAAGCCTCTTGAAAGTTGGCCAATAATCAGGTTGGCTTCAGTTTCGCCGAAAGGCAAATGCCCACTGTTCTGCATCAGCCAAGGCTCAACCTCTACGCCAGCTTTAGCGAGCATTCCAGCGGCTACACGCAAGGGGTAACGGCTAGCCACATCTCCACCAAGCAACGGTTGCGGTTCCAGATGCCCCAGCCGCTTAAACTTCGCCGACTCACGCGTGCAAAACAAGATTTCGCCACCCCAAGCCCCGCCGTCAGTTCCGTAGCCGTACCCGTCGCAAACAACAGTAACAGCCGCTTCCAAGTT